>Ga0068858_100002304_pt1 | contig 19312 bp, 21 predicted proteins | sample KBSSwiS12_FD_66589 | JGI IMG/M metagenome (GOLD analysis project Ga0068858, IMG submission 66589) | Switchgrass rhizosphere microbial communities from Kellogg Biological Station, Michigan, USA - KBS Switchgrass S1-2 | ecosystem: Host-associated > Plants > Roots > Rhizosphere > Soil ...
TGTCGCCGGAAGGGGCTCGAATGAACAAGCTTTTACCGGGCTTTAAGCAAAAAATCTGATGAGCAATACGCTACAAGCTATCCGCGGGATGAATGATGTCCTGCCCGACCAGGCCCCGCTGTGGGAGTTCCTGGAAGAAACCATTAAAGACGTGTTCGCCCAGTACGGGTACAGGAACATCCGGACGCCCATAGTCGAGCACACGGAACTGTTCGTAAGGGGCGTAGGCCAGGTCACGGATATTGTCGAGAAGGAGATGTATTCCTTCACCGACGGCATGAATGGCGAAAATCTGTCGCTGCGCCCCGAAGGCACTGCACCAACCGTGCGCGCTGCCCTTGAGCACAACCTGCTTTATCCCGGCCCCCAACGTCTATGGTATTCGGGGCCGCTGTTCCGCCACGAGCGGCCGCAGAAGGGCCGCTACCGCCAGTACCACAGCTTCGGCGCGGAAGCCCTGGGCTTCGCCGGACCCGACATCGACATCGAGCTCTTGGTCATGGCGCGCCGGCTGTGGGAGCAGCTCGGGCTGGAAGGCATCGAGCTGCAGATCAACACCATCGGCAGCGCCGCGGAGCGCGGCGAGTTCCGCGGCAAGCTGATCGAGTATTTCGAGGCGCATGCGGCGCAACTGGATGAGGATGCGAAGCGCCGCCTGCACACCAACCCGCTGCGCATCCTGGACAGCAAGAACCCGGCGATGCAGGCGCTAATCGAAGCCGCGCCCAAGCTGTGGGACACGCTGGGCCCGGAATCGCGCGCCAACTTCGACGCCGTGTGCTCCGGCCTGGAGCGCGTGGGCATCGCCTACACCATCAACCCGCGCCTGGTGCGCGGTCTCGACTATTACAATCTCACCGTGTTCGAGTGGGTGTCCACGCGCCTGGGCGCGCAAAGCGCGGTGTGCTCGGGCGGCCGCTACGACGGCCTGTTCGAGCAGCTCGGCGGCAAGCCGACGCCGGGAGCAGGTTTTGGCATAGGGGTGGAGCGTGTTCTCCTGCTGTTGGAGGATCGCGCCGAGGAATTCCGCATGCCGCCCGAGGTGTACGTGATCCACGCCGGGAGCGGGTCGGAAACGCTGGCGCTGGACGTGTCCGAGCGCCTGCGCGACATCGGCATGGACGTGGTGACGCACTGTGGGGGCGGCAGCTTCAAGTCGCAGATGAAGAAGGCCGATGCAAGCGGTGCGATCGTCGCGGTCATTCTCGGCGAAGACGAGATGGCCGCCGGCGAAGCAACCATAAAGCCGTTGCGCGAGCAGGCAGAGCAGTACCGGGTAAAGCTGGAAGCGTTGCCGGAAGCCGTAGCAGATTTTCTTTATGAAGTAGACGACGAAGACGAGTAGGCAATCAACGTGGGATCGAATTGACGAGTTTGATCTCGCAACCCTCGTCCCGGCCCTTCTCCCAAGGGGAGAAGGGGGCAAAACGACACCCGAATGAACAGGTTTTGAGAGAAAGTCATCCTGATGGCAACTTACGATCTACAAGAACAAGAATCGCTGGCAGAGTTGAAGTCGTGGTGGAAAACCAACGGCAATTTGGTTCTGACTGCCATCGCGATTGCCCTGCTCGTCTTCGCCGGCTGGAACTTCTGGAACCGGTACCAGTCCAGCCAGGGCGCGCAGGCCGCGGTGCTCTACGAGCAACTGCAGGCGGCGGCGCGGGCCAATGACGCCAAGGCCGTGCGCGACACCGCCGGCTCGCTGCTCGAGCAGTATCCGCGCTCGGCCTACGCCCCGCTTGCGGCGCTGATCGCGGCCAAGGCGGCCTACGCGGCCAACGACGCCAAGACCGCCAAGTTGCAATTGCAATGGGTGGTGGAGCATGCGCGCTCGGACCAGGTGAAGGCGGTGGCGCGGCTGCGGCTGGCCGCCGTGGCGCTGGACGAGAACGCCTTCGACGAGGCCCTGCGCGCCATGGACGGCACGCCGCCCAAGGGCTTCGAGGCGCTGTTCCAGTCCATGCGCGGCGACATCCTGGTGGCGCAGAAGAAGATTCCCGAAGCGCGCGCCGCCTACCAGGCCGCGCTGGACGCCGGCAATGGCGTCAAGGCCGGTGACAAGGCCGGCGAGAAGTCCGGCGACAAACCTGCCGAAGCCGCGGGCGATGCCGCCGATCCCACGCTGCGTCAGGTGCTGCGCCTGAAGCTCGACGCCCTGGGCGAAAACTGATGCCCGCCCCGACATCCAACGCGATGACCACCCGCCGCGCCCGCATGGGAGCGGCCCAGCGCTGGGCGCGCGCGGGCGCGCTCGCGGCCTGCCTCGCCGCCGCCGGCTGCTCCTCGCTCAGTTTCCTCAATCCCATGACCTGGTGGAGCAGCGACTTCGCCAAGATCCCGGAGCTTGCGCCCATCAACCCCACCCTGAACCTGCGCGTGCAGTGGCAGGCCGGCGTGGGCGCCGCGGGCGGCTCGGCGGCCTTTTTCCCCGCGGTGCTGGGCGGCCACATCTACACGGCGGCGGGCGACGGCACGGTCACCCGGCTCGATGCCGCCAGCGGCCGCGTGGAATGGCGCACCAAGCTGTCCAACCGCCTGTCCGGCGGCACCGGCACCGACGGCAGCCTGGTGGCCGTGGGCAGTTCCGAGGGCGAGGTGGTGGGCCTGTCGGCCGAGGATGGCAGCGTGCGCTGGCGCACCGCCGTATCCAGCGAAGTGCTGGCGGCGCCGGTGGTCACCGGCGACCTGGTGCTGGTGCGCAGCTCGGACAGCCGCATTTTCGCCCTGGATGCCCGCGACGGCCGGCGGCGCTGGGTGTACCAGCGCTCGGCGACGTCCCTGTCGGTGCGCAGTCCCGCCGGCATGGCGGTGAGCCGCGGCTTCGTCTTCGCCGGGTTCCCCGGCGGCAAGCTGGTGTCGATCTCGCTCGCCAACGGCGGGGTGCGCTGGGAATCCACGGTGTCGCTGCCGCGCGGCACCTCGGAACTGGAGCGCGTCACCGACGTGGTGGGCGTGCCCTGGCTGTCCGAGCGCGAGATCTGTGCCGTGGCCTTCCAGGGCCGGACGGCCTGCTTCGACCTCAACACCGGCGCGCAGTCCTGGGCGCGCGATGTTTCCAGCGTGTCGGGGCTGGGCGGAGACGCGCGTTATCTCTATGTGGCCGACGAGAAGAGCGCCGTCAACGCGCTCGACCGCAGCATCGGCAGCAGCGTGTGGAAGCAGGACAAGCTGGCGGGCAGGCGCTTGTCGGCGCCGCTCGCCGTGGGCAACACCATCGTGGTGGGCGACGCCCTCGGCGTGGTGCACGCGCTGGCGCGCGACAGCGGCGCGCTGGTGGGGCGCCTCAGCACCGACGGCAGCGCCATCGCGGCGCCGCCCGTGGCGCTGGGCGACGGCTTCCTGGTGCAGACCCGCGACGGCAATCTGTACTCGATAGTGACACGCTGAAGCAGGCCCATTGAAACCCATCCTTGTCCTGGTCGGACGGCCCAACGTCGGCAAGTCCACGCTGTTCAACCGCCTGACCAAGACGCGTGACGCGCTGGTGGCCGACCTGCCCGGCCTGACGCGCGACCGGCACTACGGCTCGGGCCGCGTGGGCACCAAGCCCTTCCTGGTGGTGGACACGGGCGGCCTGGAACCGGGCACCACCGATGGCATTTTTTCGGAGATGGCGCGCCAGACCGAGGCCGCTATCGCCGAGGGCGACGCCATCATTTTCCTGGTCGACGCGCGCGCCGGCCTGACCTCCCACGACCGCCACATCGCCGACAAGCTGCGGGCGGCGGGGCGCCCGGTTTGGCTGGCGGTGAACAAGGCCGAAGGCATGAACTCGGACGTGGCCGAGGCCGAATTCCACGAACTGGGCCTGGGGCAGCCGAACGCCATTTCCTCGGCGCACGGCGACGGCGTGCGCGAACTGCTGGAAGGGGCCCTGGCGCGGTTTCCCGAAAATGCGCCCGACGAGGACGAGATTCCGGAGGAGGGCGCCGCGCCGAAAATCGCCGTGGTGGGCCGCCCCAACGTGGGCAAGTCCACGCTGGTGAACACCCTGGTGGGCGCCGAGCGCGTGATCGCCTTCGACCAGCCCGGCACCACGCGCGACAGCATCCACGTCGACTTCGAGTTCGCCGGACGGGACTACACCCTGATCGATACCGCCGGGGTGCGGCGCAGGGGCCGGGTGTTCGAGGCGGTGGAAAAGTTTTCCGTGGTGAAGACCCTGCAATCCATCGACGAGTGCAACGTCGCCATCCTGGTGCTGGACGCGCACGAGGATATTTCCGAGCAGGACGCCCACCTCGCTGGCTTCATCCTGGAGCGCGGCCGGGCGCTGGTGGTGGCCGTCAACAAGTGGGACGGCACCGACGATTACGAGCGCGACATGGTGAAGCGCGCCATCGCGCGCAAGCTGCGCTTCCTGTCCTTTTCCGCCTTCCATTACATATCGGCCAAGAACGGGCAGGGCCTCAAGCCGCTCATGGCCTCGGTGGACAAGGCCTATCGCGCGGCCATGGTGAAGCTGTCCACGCCGCAGCTCACCCGCACCCTGATCGCCGCCGTGGCCAAGCAGGTGCCGCCGCGCGAAGGTGGCGGCCGGCCCAAGCTGCGCTATGCGCACCAGGGCGGGCGCAATCCGCCGGTGGTGGTGGTGCATGGCAGCGCCCTGGACGCCATTCCCGACAGCTACAAGCGCTACCTGGAGGGTGTATTCCGCAACGCCTTCGGTCTGGAGGGCACCCCTCTGCGCATCGAATTCAAGACCGGGCGAAACCCCTACGTCCGGACCAGGGTTTGAGGGTGCGGAACCCTTGGTCGTGCAATAGTGTCGAACTACCATCCATAAGGGTGCCGTTTCGCCGGGAACCCGCTGCGGAAACGGCCTGATTTGGCGGCGCAACAAAAAATCGATTACAGTAGTGACCTGAATAAGAACACGGGGGCTCGCACATGAGCAATAAGGGACAACTATTACAAGACCCATTCCTGAACACCTTGCGCAAGGAGCACGTCCCGGTATCGATCTACCTGGTCAACGGCATCAAGTTGCAGGGCCAGATCGAGTCCTTCGACCAGTACGTGGTGCTGCTCAAGAACACCGTGACCCAGATGGTCTACAAGCACGCCATCTCCACCGTGGTTCCCTCGCGCGCCGTCAACTTCGCCCTCGACCACGGCAACGACTGAGTCGCAGGCTTGACTCAGCCAAGGCGCCGGTTCTCGTATTGAGCATTTCTGACCTTCGCCCCCGTTCGACTCGAACTGCGGGGCCGGCTTCATGGTAGACAACCGCATCGAGCGAGGCCCTGTCGCCGAGCGCGCCATCCTGGTCGGCCTGGATTTTGGCCAGGGCGGATTCGAAGAAAGCCTGGAGGAACTGGGCCTTTTGGCGCAGAGCGCCGGAATTTCCCCTCGTCTGGCGGTGCGCGGCAAGCGCGCGCGGCCCGATCCGGCCCTGTTTGCCGGCTCCGGCAAGGTCGAGGAAATCCGCGCCCTGGCCAAGCAGGAAGAGGCCGAACTGGTCATTTTCAACCACGAGCTGTCGCCCGCCCAGGAGCGCAACCTGGAAAAGGAACTGGGCGTGCGCGTGGTGGACCGGGCCACGCTCATCATTGACATCTTCGCCCAGCGTGCCAAGAGCCACGAGGGCAAGCTGCAGGTCGAACTGGCCCAACTCGAGCGCGCCTCCACCCGCCTGATCCGCGGCTGGACCCACTTGGAGCGGCAGCGCGGCGGCACCGGCTTCCTCGGCGGCATGGGCGAAACCCAGTTGGAAATCGACCGCCGCCTGATCGGCAAGCGGGTCAAGCTGCTCAAGGACAATCTTGTCCGCCTGAAAAAGCAGCGCGACGTGCAGCGCCGCTCGCGGCTGCGGGGCGGGGTGCTGTCGGTCTCGCTGGTGGGCTACACCAACGCCGGCAAGTCCACGCTGTTCAACCGCCTCACCCACGCCGGCAGCTACGCCGCCGACCAACTTTTCGCCACCCTGGACACCACCAGCCGCCGCCTGTACATGGACGGCGCCGGACAAATCGTGATTTCCGATACCGTGGGGTTCATCCGCGAGTTGCCGCACACCCTGATCGACGCCTTCCGCGCCACTCTGGAAGAAACCGTCCACGCCGACCTGCTCATCCACGTGGTGGACGCCGCCAGCCCCGTTCGCGACGAGCAGATCGACGAGGTCAACAAGGTGCTGGAGGACATCGGGGCCGGGGCCATTCCGCAAATCCTTGCCTGGAACAAGATCGATAGAACCAGCATGGAAAAAGGCGTGGAACGCGATGAATATGGTAAGATTTCCCGCGTTCGTCTTAGTGCGAAAACAGGGGAAGGGCTGGAAGAAATGCGGCAGGCTTTGATCGAATTCGCCGCCGCCCGGCCGCGTTCCGGCGGGGTTGCCCCGGCGGAATACCGCGTTTAGTTGCGTGCGTTAACGGTTCACCGCGCCCGTCCCGGCCACCCAACCCTACTCCACCCCTCCACCCAGCGACCTCGCCTTCGGGCTTCTCGGATGTCATGGCTTTGAACGATCCCCAGTGGGGCAAGCGCGGCGGCAGCGGTGGGGGCGGGGACAACCGTCCCCCGGACCTGGACGAGATGTGGCGCAACTTCACCCGGCGGCTCAACGCCATGCTGGGCAAGCGCCCGGGCAGCAACGGCCCGACACCCCCCTCCGGCGAGCCGCCCAACCTGCGCCAGATCGGCGGCGGCGTGCTGCTGCTGGCCATCCTCGTCGTCGCGGCCTGGCTGGCGAGCGGTTTCTACATCGTGGTCGAGGGCCAGCGCGGCGTGGTGCTCACCTTCGGCCGCTTCTCGGAAGTCACCAATCCCGGGCTGCGCTGGCGCGCCCCGTATCCCATCCAGAACCACGAGATCGTCGACCTGGCCGGCGTGCGAACCGTGGAGGTGGGCTACCGCAACAGCGTGAAGAGCAAGATGCCGCGCGAGTCGCTGATGCTCACCGACGACGAGAACATCATCGACATCCAGTTCGCCGTACAGTGGATACTCAAGGATCCGCAGGAATACCTGTTCAACAACCGCAAGGCCGAGGATACGGTGTTGCAGGCCGCCGAGACGGCTTTCCGCGAGGTGGTGGGCAAGAACCGCATGGATTACGTGCTGTACGAGGGCCGCGAACAGGTGGCGGTGGCCTCGCAGAAGCTGATGCAGGAGATCCTGGACCGCTACAAGTCCGGCATCGCCATCAGCAAGGTCACCATGCAGAACGCACAGCCGCCCGAGCAGGTGCAGGCCTCGTTCGACGACGCGGTGCGCGCCAAGCAGGACCTGGAGCGGCAAAAGAACGAGGGCCAGGCCTACTACAACGACGTGGTGCCCAAGGCGCGCGGCACGGCGGCGCGCCTCACCGAGGAGGCCAACGGCTACCGCCAGCGCGTGGTGGCCAACGCCGAGGGCGAGGCCTCGCGCTTCAAGTCCATCCTGGCCGAGTACAGCAAGGCGCCGCAGGTCACGCGCGAGCGTCTGTACCTGGACACCATGCAGCAGATCCTCGCCTCCACCTCCAAGGTGCTGGTGGACGCGCGCGCCGGCAGCCAGCTCCTGTACCTGCCGCTGGACAAGATCATTCAGATGTCGGGCAGCGGGGCGGCCTCGCCCACGGCGCTGCCCGACGCGATGGGCTCGACGACGCCGCGCGCCGCGCCGACGCCCGACAGCGCGCCTTCGCCCGCGCCCGCGCCCGACGTGAGCTCGCGCTCGCGCGACGCGCTGCGCGGCCGTGACCGGACCGACCGCTGATGAACCGCCGCCTCATCCCCGTCGTGATCGCGCTGGTGGTCATCATCCTGGCCGGCAGTGCATCCATGTTCACCGTGGACCAGCGCGAGCGCGCCCTGGTGTTCCAACTCGGCGAAATCAAGGAAGTGGTGGAAACCCCGGGCCTGCACTTCAAGTGGCCGCTGATCCAGAACGTGCGCTACTTCGACAACCGCATCCTCACCCTGGGCGAGACCGACACCGAGCGCTACATCACCTCGGAGAAGAAGAACCTGCTGGTGGATTCCTTCGTCAAGTGGCGCATCACCGACATGCGCCAGTACTACCGCAGCGTGCAGGGCGACGAGGTGAGGGCGCAGCGGCGCCTGGCGCAGACCGTCAACGCCGCGCTCCTGGACGAGATCGGCAAGCGCACCATGCACGACGTGGTGTCGGCCCGGCGCGACCTCATCATGCAGGCGGTGCGCGACAAGGTGCAGGACGACGCCCGCAAGATCGGCGTGGACATCGTGGACGTGCGCCTGAAGCGCGTCGAGCTGCCGCAGGAAGTGAGCGAGTCGGTGTACCGGCGCATGGACGCGGAGAGGAAGAGCGTGGCCTCGGAGCTGCGCTCGCAGGGCTTCTCCGACGGCGAGAAGGTGCGCGCCCAGGCCGACAAGGAGCGCGAGATCATCGTCGCCGAGGCCTACCGCGACGCGCAGCGCATCAAGGGCGAGGGCGACCGCAAGGCTTCGGCCGTCTACGCCCAGGCCTTCAGCGAGAATCCCGAGTTCTACGCCTTCTACCGCAGCCTGGAAGCCTACCGCGCCGGCTTCAAGAACAAGAACGACGTGCTGGTGATCGAGCCCAATTCGGAATTCTTCCGCTACTTCAAGGGCGCCGGCACCGGTTCGGGCGCGGGTTCCGGCAAGGGCGGCAAGTAGTGGGCCCGGCCCTGCTCATGGCCATGGCGCTGATGCTGGTGATCGAGGGCATCCTGCCCTTTCTCGCGCCGTCCGCCTGGCGCGAGACCTTCCGACGCATCATCGCGATGTCGGACACTCAGCTGCGCTTCATGGGCCTGTCGGCCATGATGGCCGGCCTCGCGCTGCTGTACCTGGCGCACTGATCCCTTTATCCTGATGAAAAGCAACGCTATTGGTGCGTCCGCACTTCGCTCCCAGGCGATCGCCTGAACCATGAGAAACTGGCTTCTGCCCGAGAACATCCAGGACATCCTGCCGCCCCAGGCGCGGCGGGTGGAGGCGCTGCGCGCGCGCCTGCTGGAGCTGTTCCGTGTGCACGGCTACCAGCTTGTCATGCCGCCGCTGCTGGAATACGTCGAGTCGCTGCTCACCGGCACCGGCGAGGACCTCGACCTGCGCACCTTCAAGCTGGTGGACCAGCTGTCCGGCCGCATGATGGGGTTGCGGGCCGACATCACGCCGCAGGTGGCGCGCATCGACGCCCACCTGCTCAACCGCAGCGGCGTGACGCGGCTGTGCTATTGCGGCAGCGTGCTGCACACCCGCCCGCGCGGCGAGGACGCCACGCGCGAGTTGCTGCAGATCGGCGCCGAAATCTACGGCCACCCCGGCATCGAGAGCGACCTGGAAATCCAGCAACTGCTGGCCAAGTCGCTGGCCGCCTGCGGCCGCCGTGACGCGCACATCGACATCGGCCACGTGGCGGTGTTCCGCGCCCTGTGCACCCACGGCGGCATCACCGGCGACCGGGAATGGGCGCTGCAGGCGGCGCTCGAGGCCAAGGACACGGCCGAGTTGGCCCTGCTCACCGAGCCGCTGGACGCGCGCTCGCGCGGCGCGCTGCGCCTCTTGCCCGAGCTCTATGGTGAGCCCACGGTGCTGGACCAGGCGCAGGCGCTGCTGCCGGACTTCCCGGAAATCCGCGCCGCGCTGGCCGACCTGCGCCGCCTGTCGGCCGAGGCGGCCTATCCGGTGAGCATCGACCTGGCCGACCTGCGCGGCTACCACTATCACAGCGGCGCCGTGTTCACCGCCTACGTGGCGGGTCGCCCGAAGGCGGTGGCTTTCGGCGGCCGCTATGACGAGGTGGGCGAGGCCTTCGGCCGGGCGCGCCCGGCCACGGGCTTTTCGCTGGACCTGACTGACTTTTCGGCCCTGGTGCCGGCCGACATGACGGCTGAAAAAGCGGGGATACTGTGTCCCTGCGTCGAGGACGCGGCGCTCGAGGCTGTGGTGGAGAAGCTGCGCGGCGAGGGAGAAATCGTGGTGCCTGACCTGCCCGGACACGAAGGCGCGCGCGCCGAGCTGGGCTGCGATCGGGAACTGGTGTTGATCAAAGGGAAGTGGCAGGTGAAGGGAATGGATAACAAATGACCGCGCGCAACGTCGTAGTCATCGGCACCCAGTGGGGCGACGAAGGCAAAGGAATTACCACGTTCGAGGGGAGACTCCCCTCGAGCTCCCCTATGTCACGGGCGCGCACATGAGCGTCGGGAATAACGCACGCAACGTAGTCGTCATCGGCACCCAGTGGGGTGACGAGGGCAAGGGAAAGATTGTCGACTGGCTCACCGACCACGCCCAGGGCGTGGTGCGCTTCCAGGGCGGGCACAACGCCGGGCACACGCTGGTCATCGGCGGCAAGAAGACCGTGCTGCACCTGGTGCCCTCGGGCGTGCTGCGCGAGGGCGTGAACTGCTACATTGGCAACGGCGTGGTGCTGTCGCCGCAGGCGCTGCTGCAGGAAATCGACGAGCTCGCGGCGGCCGGCGTGCAGGTGGTCGGCCGGCTGCGCATTTCCGAAGCCTGCCCGCTCATCCTGCCCTATCACGTGGCGCTGGACGTGGCGCGCGAATCCAAGAAAGGCGCCGGCAAGATCGGCACCACCGGGCGCGGCATCGGCCCGGCCTACGAGGACAAGGTGGCGCGCCGCGCCATCCGCCTGGGCGACCTGTTCGCTCCGGCGCGCTTCGCCGAGAAGCTGGCCGAGCTGCTCGACTACCACAACTTCGTGCTGACCAAGTACCTGGCGGCGCCGGCGGTGGATTTCGCCAAGACCCGCGACGAGGCGCTGGCGCTCGCGCCGCGGCTTGCGCCGCTGGTGGCCGACGTGCCGCGCTCCCTGTACGACGAGCACCGCGCCGGCCGGAACCTGCTGTTCGAGGGCGCGCAGGGCACGCTGCTCGACGTGGACCACGGCACCTATCCCTTCGTCACCTCCAGCAACTGCGTGGCGGGCGCGGCCTCGGCCGGAGCGGGCGTGGGGCCGCAAATGCTGCACTACGTGCTGGGCATCACCAAGGCCTACGCCACGCGGGTGGGCTCGGGCCCTTTCCCCACCGAGCTGGAGGACGCCACCGGCGAGGGACTGCGCGCGCGCGGCAACGAATACGGCGCCACCACCGGGCGGCCGCGGCGCTGCGGCTGGTTCGACTGCGCGGCGCTGAAGCGCGCCATCCAGATCAACGGCGTGTCGGGCCTGTGCATGACCAAGCTCGACGTGCTGGACGGCATGGACTCCATCAAGCTGTGCACCGGCTACAAGATCGACGGACGCGTCCTGGACATGCTGCCCTCGGGCGCCGAGGACAGCGCGCGCTGCGTCCCGCAATACGAGGACATGCCGGGCTGGAGCGATAGCACCGTGGGCGTCAAGCGCTACGAGGACCTGCCCGCCCCGGCGCGCAAGTACCTGGAGCGCATCCAGGCCATCCTCGGCGTGCCCGTGGACATGATCTCCACCGGACCCGACCGCGACGAGACCATCGTGCGGCGCCACCCCTTCAAGGCGTAGGTGGAGAGGGGGAGGCATGGCGGGGCACCTGCACGTCAGTTGGGACCAGTACAACGCCGACATCGAGCGCCTCGCCACCGCCCTGCGCGACACGCGCTGGCCCTTCAACCAGGTGATCTGCATCGCCCGCGGCGGCATGCGCGTGGGCGACGTGATCTCGCGCATTTTCAAGGTGCCGCTGGCGGTCATCTCGACGCAATCGTATACGGGGCAGGCGGGGACCGAGCGGGGCGAATTGACCGTGGCGCGGCAAATAACGATGGCGCAGGAGTCACTGGGCGACAAAGTTGTTCTTGTGGATGATCTCGTGGACTCGGGGATTACTTTGGATGTAGTGAAGCGGCATTTGCTTGAGCAGCATCCCGGCATCAGCGAGATTCGCACGGCGGTGCTTTGGTACAAGGCCATTTCGAACTACCGGCCGGATTACTACGTGCACTACCTGACCGAGTCACCTTGGATTCATCAGCCGTTCGAGAAGTACGATCTGATGAATGCGGAAGATTTGCCGAAAACATAACGAGTACGGGGAGAATCTGCCTCCCTATCTTGATGCGCTACCTGTTAAAGATTAGTGGCATTACTCATCGTGCATCTACTCATAGTGTGACCACATGCGGATGACCTTCACGATCCGCTCTTTCTCCAGCACCTGATACACCAGCCGGTGCTGAATGTTGATCCGCCTCGAATAAGCTCCCTCCAGGTCACCCACCAGCTTCTCGTACCGCGGCGGCGTCTGGAAGGGATTACGCTCCAGCACGGCCAGCAGCGCCTCGGCCTGCGGCCTCAGCCCTGATTGGGCGATCTTCTTGGCGTCTTTCTGGGCCTGCTTAGTGAAAAGGACCTGCCAGGCCACGCTACCAGCCCGGCTTCTTGGATAGCTTGGATGCCGGTGTCTTCAAGCCGCGGCGGATGGATTCGCGCATGCCGGGGATGGAGAGCAGGTATAGCGTCTCCTGAATGGCGCTCCAGTCGTCCTCGCCGACCAGCACGGCGTTGTTGCGCTTGCCCGAAATGCGGACGGGCGAGTGGCTTTCGGCCGCTTCGTCGATCAGGCGGTAGAGGCTTGAGCGGGCTTTGCTGGCAGTGACCGAACTCATGGCTGTTCCCCGGTTAAGATCGCAAATCGTACCATATTACGTACGTATTTTGTAGGGCCTGCAGCCAACTACCACCCAGTTTAGTTCCGATAGCGCACTCCTCTTCCGGGCTGGAAGCCCGGACCTCGTGCACCAGCCGATGTCGTTAGGCCGGGACGTTCTTAGTTAGCTTCCCGTGTACTTTGGCGCACGTTTCTCCTTGTGCGCTTCGCGCATTTCCCGTGAATCGTCCGACTTGTTCACGAACGTCTGGGCGATCAATTCCAATTCCATACTCGCCCTGACCTCTGGCTCCGCAAGCTGTTTTATCACCCACCGCGCCATCTTCACCGTCGCCGCAGGCATTGACGCGATCTTGCGCGCGATATCCATCACCGTCTCATCCAGCACTTCTCTTTTCACAAGGCGCGACACGATCCCATGGTTGAACGCTTCCTGCGCGTCCATGGTCCGCCCCGTTAGCACCAAATCTGATGCTACTCCGTGGCCGCAGATCTGGAACAGCCGCGCCACGCCACCGGTATCGGTAATAACTCCGTGCAGCACCTCCGGCAACATGAACCGCGCATCCTCTGCGGCGATGCGCATGTCGCATAGCAGGGCGCGCTCGAACGAGCCGCCGATGGTCCAGCCGTGGTGGGCGACGATGATGGGCGCCTCCAGCTCGAATATCTGCTGGATGCCGCGGATGCCGCGGCGCATCAGCTCGTGGTGCGAGACGCCCGCCGACCCGCCGCCCAGGGCCGACACGTCGCGGCCGGAGGAGAACGACTTGCCCTCGCCGCGCCACACGATGGCGCGCACGTCGTTGCGGCCGCGCAGCTCCGACAGGATCTCGGTCAGGCGCAGGTCCATGTCGTCGTCGAAGGCGTTGTGCTTGGCCGGGTTGTTGTTGGTGATCACCGCGACGTTGCCGTCGTAGCGCAACTCGATCTTTTCGGTCCGCGTGTTGTCGTTCATGGGTCGCTCCGAAGGGGGGCTCGAACCCTCATTGTAGTCAGCTCGGGCGCCCCGACCGCGCCCGGGCCTCAAGTTCAGCCGCCGCGTGCCGATATGCATGTCAGGGGCGCGGACATGCCTCCGGATGGTTTCCCCACGCCCTTCTCCCTCGCTCCTGGGGGAGGGGGGCCTTTTATTCCGCTGTGCTATTCCGGCCGACTGCCAATTATCACCGGCCTGGGGTGGGCAAAAAGTCCTGCATGGTTCCACGTCGCGGCCATGGACCGCGGCGGCTGTTGCACAATGAACAAATACGAAGTCTCTTCGGGTATGACGATGTCCTGGAAGAGTGACAAGGCCGGAACGGCCTTTTACCGGGGAGGGGGCAATGGTCGGATCCTATAACTACTGGATGGTGTTCCTGTCGCTGGTGGTGGCCATACTGGCTTCCTACACGGCGCTCAACCTCGCCACGCGCATCACGGCCTCCAAGGACGCGGTGGCACGCGCCTGGCTGATCGGCGGCGCGATTTCCATGGGCGTGGGCATCTGGTCCATGCACTTCATCGGCATGCTGGCGTTCAGCCTGCCCATCCCGCTGGGCTACGACGTGCCCGTCACGCTGTTGTCCATGTTCATCGCCATCCTGGTATCGGGCTTCGCTTTGTACATCGTGAGCCGGGCCACGCTGGGCTGGCGGCGCCTGCTGACGGCCGGCGTGTTCATGGGCGGGGGCATCTGCGCCATGCACTACACCGGCATGGCGGCCATGAAAATGGATCCCGGCATCCACTACAACCCGGTCCTTTTCGGCGCCTCGGTGGTCATCGCCGTCGTCGCTTCGCTGGCCGCGCTGTGGATCGCCTTCACCCTGCGCGCCAATTCGAGCTGGATGCGCCTGGCCAAGCTGGGCAGCGCCGTGGTGATGGGCTTCGCCATCACCGGCATGCACTACACAGGCATGGCGGCCGCGGAATTCGCCGAGGGCTCGATCTGCCTGTCCAGCCCGCTCACCGATTTCAACTGGATGGCCGGCACCATCGCGGCGCTGACCGCCATCATCCTGTGCGTGACGCTGGGGTTGTCCATCCTCGACGCACGCATGGCCTCCAAGACCGCCAAGATGGTGGAATCGCTCAGGCGGGCCAACGACGAGCTGCAGCACCTGGCCCTGCACGACGCGCTGACGCGCCTGCCCAACCGGCTGCTGCTGGAGGACCGCTTGAACCAGGCCCTGGTGCAGGCGCAGCGCAGCGGCGTCGGCTGCGCCGTGATGTTCGTCGATCTTGACCGCTTCAAGACCATCAACGACTCGCTCGGGCACTTCGTGGGCGACGAGCTGCTGCGGGCCGTGGCGGCGCGGCTGCTGTCCCTGGTGCGCGAGGAGGATACGGTGTCGCGCCTGGGCGGCGACGAGTTCGTCATCCTGCTGAAGGAAATCACGTCCCAAGGAGCGATGGTGGTGGCGGACAAGGTCCTGAAGAACCTGGGGCAGGCTTTCCGCATCCATTCCCACGAGCTCATCGTCACTCCCAGCATCGGCATCAGCCTGTTCCCGGCGCATGGCAACACCGTCCAGGCCCTGCTCACCCAGGCCGACGCGGCCATGTACTCGGCCAAGCAGCGCGGCCGCAACAACGTGCAGGTGTTCGCCGCGGACATGAACATGTCCTTCCCCGGCAAGCTCAAGCTCGAGACCGACCTGCGCCGCGCCCTGGAGCGCCGCGAATTCGTGCTCCACTACCAGCCCAAGGTGGATATGCGCTTCGGGCGCGTGGTGGGCATGGAGGCGCTGCTGCGCTGGAACCATCCCGAGCGGGGCGTGATTCCGCCCAACGAGTTCATTCCCCTCGCCGAGGAGACCGGGCTCATCATGCCCATCGGGCGCTGGGTGATCGAGGAGGCCTGCCGGCAGACCCGCGCCTGGCACAAGAAGGGCCTGGACAAGCTGCGTGTGGCGGTGAACATCTCGGCCGTGCAGTTCCGGCAAAAAGACCTGCTGGACATCGTCACCCAGGCGCTGACGGCCGCGGGTCTCGCGCCCGAGTTCCTGGAAGTGGAAATCACCGAGAGCACGGTGATGGAGAACGCCTCCGATGCCGTCACCACGCTGGAACGCCTGGCGCGCGCCGGCGTGCGCATTTCCATCGACGATTTCGGCACCGGCTATTCCAGCCTGGCTTACCTGAAAAGCTTCCCCATCGACACGCTCAAGATCGATCGCTCCTTCATCCGCGAGATCTCCGAGGACCGCGACGACGCCGCCATCGTGCGCGCCATTATCGGCCTGGCGCACAACCTGCGCCTGAAGGTGGTGGCCGAGGGCGTGGAGACCGAGCAGCAGTTGCATTTCCTGCGCTCGCTGGAAAGCGACGAATACCAGGGCTACTTCTGCAGCCGTCCGCTGTCGGCGCCCGACTTCGAGCGTTACATGCGCGAAGTGGCGTCCTCGCATCTGCGCCTCGCCGCGCAGTCCTAGCGCCCGCGTGGGGCCGGCGGGTCGATGACTCGCCGCGCCGCGTTGCGGATGCCGCGCCATTCTTCAGCTTTCCACGGCGCGGCGCCGGCGGCTCAGTCACAGAGGGCACAGGGTCACTGTTGCGGCAGAGTGCCAAAACGCAGGTCCCGACGGCGCACCGCGGCACAACCGGCTTGCGGCGTGGCATGATCTCCTGAACAGGAGGGACCATGCACACCGACGAGGTCATTCACCCCGAGCGCGAGTCCTACGGCAAACCGCTGGAAGACATCCGCGTGCTGGCACTGGAGCAGCAGCAGGCGCTGCCCTATTGCACACAGTTGCTGCTGCGCCTGGGGGCCGAAGTGGTGCGCGTGGAGCATCCCGGCCGCGGCGAGACCGGCCGCGACACCCTGCCCGCCATGAAGGACCCCCAGGGCCGCTCCACCGGCGCAACCTTCCTGCGCAACAACCTGGGCAAGCGCGCCGTGGCCATCGACCTGAAATCGCCTAAGGGGCGCGAGCTCATCCTCAAACTCGCGCCGCGCTTCGACGTGGTGGCCGAGAACTTCCGCGCCGGCACGCTGGCGCGCATGGGCCTGGGCTACGAGGACGTGGCCAAGGTGCATCCCAAGGTGGTGTATGTGTCGGTGAGCGGATTCGGCGCCGACGGCAAGTCGGCCTACTCGAAGTGGTCGGCCTTCGCGCCGGTGGTGGAGGCCATGGCCGCCTTCACCGACATCCGCCGCGAGCCCGACGAGGAGCCCCAGGTGGGCCGCGCCGGCGCCATCGGCGACACGTCCACCGGGCTGTTCGCCGCCGTGGGCATTCTCGCCGCGCTGCGGCATCGGGACCGCAAGGGCATCGGCCAGCACGTGGACGTGGCCATGTACGACTCCATGGTGTGCATGAACGACGTGCAGATCAACTATTACTCCATGGGGCGCACCTACAACGGCCCGCCGCCCTCGGTGACCTGCGCGTTCCGCGCCCAGGACGGCTGGTTCGTGATGATGTGCAGCCGCCGCGCCCAGTTCAAGGTGCTGGCCGAGATGGTGGGCTGTCCCGAATGGCTGGACGACCCGCGCCTGGCCACGCCCAACCAGTGGGGCGAGCGCATCGAGGACATCATCCGCCCGGCGGTGGAACGCTGGGCCTCCACGCGCAGCAAGCGCCGGGTGTGCGAGGAACTCAACGGCGCGGGCGTGGCCGTGGGGCCCTGCCATTCGGTGGCCGAGGTGATGGCCGACCCGCACGTGCGCGACCGCAACATGCTGGTGGAAATGCAGCGCATCGACGGCGTGGATCAGCCCGTGATCACGCCGGGCAATCCCATCAAGCTGTCGAAAATGGCCGAGGGGCCGGAGAAGCGGGTGCCGTGGCTGGGCGAGCACACCGACGCGGTGCTGAAGGAAGAGCTGGGGCTGGACGATGCCGCATTGGCCGAATTGCGGGCCGGGGGTACCATTGCCTGATGACATATCGCTGGCGGCGGTTGCGGCCGCTGGGGAAGAAAAGGAGAGTCCCATGAATGATCGCTCGCCAATAGCGCAACGCATGATCCGTGTGCGCCGGCCCACGGCCGCGTTTCCCGTGGAGGGCGTCACTTCGGAAGCCAAGCTTGATCGCCCTCTCGCCGGCCTGCGCGTGGGGCTGCGCCAGGACACCTGGCGCTCCTATCACGCGCTGTGCAAGTGGTGGTCGGAATGGCTGGCGCGCGACGGCGCCATACCCGTGCCGTTGCTGGTGGGCGAGCGCACCGGGGAGCTCGGCGAGAAGACGCGCGACGACCTCAAGGCCTGGGCCGGCAGCATCGACTGCGCCGTCTCGGGCCTCGGCACCTGAGGGTCCTGTACCGCTTGGGCCGTGCGTGACGCGGTCCTCACCCAGGATCTGAAGAAGCCCACCGTGGCCGTGCTGTGCGACGAGTTCATTCATCACGGCCGTACCATGGCCGGGGTGCTGGGCCATCCGCATCTCGAACTCCTCATCCTGCCCTATCCGCTGGAAGGGCGGCCGGAGAACGAACTGGCCGAGATCGCCAAGCAGTTCTATCCCAAATTGCTGGAGCAGCTCGGGGTGCGCGCATGAATGCCAGGCTGAGCGCCGATTCCATCGAGGTCGTCGACGACACCGAGGCCTACTATGCCCTGTCGCTCGCTGAGCGCTGGGGCGACGGCGCGCCGCTGGTGCCGCCCACCGACGAGCGCATCCAGGCGCTGCTCGCGCAGACGCCGCTTGCGCCCGACCACGTGCTGGGCAAGCTACCGCCGCGGCACGGCGACGCCACGGTGGAACTGGCCGCCATCAACGCCGCCATGGCCGGCTGCGAGCCGCGCGCCTTTCCGCTGGTGCTGGCGGCGCTGGAAGGCATATTGCGGCCCGAGTTCAACGCCTTCGCCATCACCACCACCACCTCCAGCGCCCACCCGGCGCTGATGGTGAACGGTCCCACCCGGGACGAACTGGGCATCGACTACCGCGCCGGCTGCCTGGGCGGCGCGGCCGGGCGCGGCTCCATGACCATCGGCCGCGCCGTGTCGCTGTGCATGCGCAACATCGGCGGCCAGCGCGTGGGCGAGAACTCGCGCAGCGTGTTCGGGCAGCCGGCGCGCTTCGGCCTGTGCTTCGGCGAATGGGAAGAGCGCTCGCCCTGGCCGTCGCTGGCGGCGCGCGCCGGCTTCGCCGCCGGCGACGAAGTGGTGACCGTGCACACCAGCAAGGGCACCTCCACCCTGGCCGACACGCACAACGACGATGCGCTCGACCTCGCCTACATGTTGGGCAAGGCCGTGGCCTATCCCATGAGCAACCTATACCTGGAAAAGACCGGCGAATCCGGGCAGGTGGTGCTGCTGGTCAATCCCATCTGGGCCGACCGCCTGGCCAAACCCTTCCCCAAGGTCGAGGACTTTCAGGCCTACATGTACGACAACGCCTGGCAGCCCATCGAATCGTGGCGCCCGGCCAACCAGAAAATACTGCACGACAACGGCCGCGTGGATTCGAAGGGCAGGGTGTATGTGTGCCGGCGGGCCGAGCAGATCGTGCCCGTGGTGTGCGGCGGGCTGGGCAACCTGCACGCCGTGATTCTGGCCACGTGGTCGGGCACGGAGATGCAAAGCGTGAAGGCGAGGCGCAAGTGAGCGTCGGGGCGAGCCGCCGGTGAACTCGCCCAGCGCCGTGGTGTCGATGCGCGGCCGCGCCCGCGTGGACGCGACCGAAGCGGTGCGCAGCGCTGTGTACGGGCGCGCGCCGGAAATGGAGCGCATGGCCGACCCCGACAAAGCGCGGGGTGGCGGTGGTGGTCGACCTGGACGGGGTGCACGGACGCATGCCGGGTTACCTCTTCGAGATGCGCCGCGCT
>Ga0068858_100002315_pt1 | contig 19249 bp, 18 predicted proteins | sample KBSSwiS12_FD_66589 | JGI IMG/M metagenome (GOLD analysis project Ga0068858, IMG submission 66589) | Switchgrass rhizosphere microbial communities from Kellogg Biological Station, Michigan, USA - KBS Switchgrass S1-2 | ecosystem: Host-associated > Plants > Roots > Rhizosphere > Soil ...
TCGCGCGGAGATCGTGCGGTGCCACCAACGCCTGTCCCGGATACCCGCCCGATTGGCCCGCACCGCTACGAGCGGGCGGGTGCGCTACCATCGTGCTTCCGGCCACTGACGCCGGGATCGGCAGATCGACGCGGTCCGCGAATCGCTGCGGCCGGCATGGCCACCCAAAAACAGACAAACGGAGGAATCGATGCGTTCGCCTCAATCGAGCTTGAGCTTTGCGCTTGGCCTTGCCTGCGCCGTCGCGTTCCCGGCGGGCGCGGCCGACATCATCGTTTCAGCGCAGGACGGCAAGTTCGTCCGCGTCGAAGGACGGGCGACATATCCGGAGCCCGCGCCGCCGGACAGCCTGGTCGTGCTCGACGCCTCGCGCTTTCCGCCGGTCGTCAAGGGCACGGTCGAGGGTCTGGCGCACACCGTGCAGGGACCGCCGCAAGCGGTGGCAGTTTCGCCGGATGGCAAGCTCGCCGTCGTCGCCGCGCCCACCCGCTACGACTACGCGGCGAAGAAGGAATTGCTGGACAACTATCTGCAGATCGTCGACCTTGAGACCGCGCCGCCGCGGCTGATCGGCAAGGTCGACGTCGGCGCCCATCCGAACGGACTGTCGATCAATCGCGACGGCACGCTGCTGCTCGCCGCGGCGCACGACGGCACCGTCAAGGTGCTAGCTATCGAGGGCAAGAACCTGAAGCCGATCGACTCGGTGAAAATCGGCGAGAAGCGGATGTCGGGGATTGCCTTCACGCATGACGGGAAGGCCGCCATTGTCGCGCTGCGCGACGAGAACGGCGCCGCGGTGCTGAGCGTCGACGGCACGAAGGTGGCGCTCACCAAGGAACGGATCTCGACCGGCGTGAATCCGTATGCCATCGACGTCTCGAGCGACGGCCAATGGGCGGTCATCGGGAATACCGGCGTCGGCAGGACCGTGGACGACGCCGACGTCGTGACCCTCGTCGACGTCAGCAAACGACCGTTCCGCGCCGTGCAGCAGATCTCCGTACCGGCAACACCGGAAGGCGTCGCCATTTCGCCCGACGGTCGCTGGATCGTCGTCTCGTCGATGGCCGGTTCGAACCTGCTCGCAACCGACCCGGGGCGCAACAAGGTCGGCAAGGTCGTGCTCTACGCGATCAGGGACGGCGCGGCGACGAAAGTCAACGAGTTGCCGGGCGGGGAGGCGGCGCAGGGCGTGGTCTTCACGCAGGACAGCAAGAACGTCATCGTGCAGTTCGACGTCGAGCGTGCGCTCGCGCTCTACACCGTCCAGGACGGCAAGCTGGTCGATACGGGCGAGCGCATCAAGCTGGCCGCCGGTCCGGTGTCGATCCGGTCGATGCCGAGATAGTCGATTCGATAAGCAAGCGGTGCGGCAGAGCAACGCGAAAGCAACGCATTCGACCGGCAGCTGCCGCACACTCGAGGCTGCTCAAGGGTAAGGAGGAGAACACGCATGGCGCGGATCATCGGTGGCATTGCCGCCTCGCATACGCCGACCATCGGCTTCGCCTATGACCGGAACAAGCGCGACGACCCCGTGTGGTCGCCGATCTTCGAGAACTTCGCGCCGCTCGCCGCATGGCTCGAGGCAAAGCAACCGGACGTGCTGCTGATGATCTACAACGATCACGTCACGTCGTTCTTCTTCGATCACTACTCGGCCTTCGCGCTCGGCGTCGGACCCGAGTGGCAGGTCGCCGACGAGGGCGCCGGCGCGCGTGACCTGCCGCCGATCAGCGGGCATCCGCAACTCGCTGCGCACATCGGGCATTCGCTGATGGCCGACGAGTTCGACATGTCGTTCTTCCAGAACCGGGCGCTCGACCACGGGTGCTTCTCGCCGCTGTCCGTGCTCTGTCCGCACGAGCCCGCATGGCCGGTCGCCATCGTGCCGCTGCAGATGGGCGTCCTGCAGTTCCCGATCCCGACAGCGCGCCGCTTCTACAAGCTCGGCCAGGCGCTGCGGCGCGCCATCGAAAGCTATCCGGAGGATTTGCGCGTCGTGGTTGTCGCCACCGGCGGCTTGTCGCACCAGGTGCACGGTGAACGCGCCGGCTTCAACAACCCGGAATGGGACCGGCGTTTCCTCGACCTGTTCGAAGCCGATCCCGAACAACTGGCCGGGATGACCATTGCCGAGTACGCGGAGCTCGGCGGCTTCGAAGGGGCCGAAGTCGTCATGTGGCTGACCATGCGCGGCGCGCTGTCGGCCAACGTCGAATGCAAGCACCGCAGCTACTATCTGCCGTCGATGACGGGCATCGCCACCGCGATCTACGAAGGTACCGATGCGCCCAACCCGGCAGTGGTCGAGCGCCAGCGACGCCACGCGGCAAGCGAGCTCCGCGGGGTCGAAAAGCTCGGCGGCACCTATCCGTTCACGCTCGAGCGCAGCGTGAAGGCGTTTCGGCTCAACGACTACCTGCACCGGATGGTCGACCCGGGCCATCGCGAGGCGTTTCTCCATGATCCTGAAGCGAGCTTCGAGGCGGCCGGGTTGACTGCGGAAGAGCGCGACCTCATTCGCCGCCGCGACTGGCGCGGCCTGATGCACTACGGCGCCATCTTTTTCGTGCTCGAGAAGCTTGGCGCTGTCACCGGCGTCTCGAACCTGCACATCTATGCCGCGATGCGCGGCGAGACGCTCGAGGCGTTCCAGCAGACGCGCAACGCGCCCGGCGCGCTGTACTCGGTGGCGGGCAAAGGGGCGGGCAACCTGGGCTGGGATTCGCCGCCGGGCGCCGCCGCGGCGCCGCGCTGACAACGCGGCGACCGCGCAAGTCGAACCGCGCAAGCGGATCGCGCGGCGTTCGAACGAAGAGCGACTCGATGATCATCGACATCCACGGCCATTACACGACCGCGCCCAAGGCACTCGAGAACTGGCGCAACCGCCAGATCGCGGCGATCGGCCATTCCGCAGACAGGCCGCGGGCGGCCGAGCTCGACATCAGCGACGACGAGCTCGTTGAATCGATCGAAGGCAACCAGCTTCGCCTGATGCGCGAGCGTGGGCTCGACCTCACCATTTTCAGCCCGCGCGCCAGCTTCATGGCGCATCACATCGGCGATTTCCAGGTCTCGAGCACGTGGGCGGCGATCTGCAACGAGCTGTGTTTCCGGGTGAGCCGGCTCTTTCCCGAGCACTTCGTCCCCGCCGCGATGCTGCCGCAAAGTCCGGGCGTGGATCCCGCGACGTCCATTCCGGAACTCGTGCGGTGTGTGGAGGAATACGGCAACGTCGCGATCAACCTGAATCCCGACCCATCGGGCGGCCACTGGAACGCGCCGCCGTTGTCCGATCGCTGCTGGTACCCGATCTACGAGAAGATGATCGAGTACGACATCCCCGCGATGATCCATGTGAGCACGAGCTGCAATCCGTCGTTCCATACGACCGGCGCCCACTATCTCAACGCGGACACGACGGCCTTCATGCAATGCCTCACCTCCGACCTGTTCAAGGATTTGCCGACGCTCCGTTTCGTCATCCCGCACGGCGGCGGCGCGGTGCCGTACCACTGGGGGCGCTTTCGCGGCCTGGCGCAGGAGATGAAGAAGCCGCTCCTGAAGGACCATTTGCTCAACAACATCTTCTTCGACACCTGCGTCTATCACCAGCCCGGCATCGACCTCCTGACCCGCGTGATCCCCGTCGACAACATCCTGTTTGCGAGCGAGATGATCGGCGCGGTGCGCGGCATCGACCCGGAGACGGGGCACTACTACGACGACACACGGCGCTACGTCGAGGCGGCGCACATCGATCCGCAGCAGCGGCAAAAGATCTACGAGGGCAACGCGCGCCGCGTCTATCCGCGACTCGACGCCGCGCTGCGAGCGAAAGGACGTTGACCATGTATGAGCTCGGAGTCGTCTATCGCAACATCCAGCGCGCTGATGGCGACCTGGCGGCCCGGCTCGGCGCGTTCGGCACCGCGACCGTGCACGAGGCCCTGGGGCGAACGGGATTGATGAAACCTTACCTGCGTCCGATCTATGCGGGCGCGCAGATGGCGGGCACGGCCGTGACGGTGCTGCTGCATCCTGGCGACAACTGGATGCTGCACGTCGTCGCCGAGCAGATCCGGCCGGGCGACGTCGTCGTCGCTGCGGTGACGGCCGACTGCACCGATGGCTACTTCGGCGACCTGCTCGCGACGAGTTTTCAGGCCCGCGGCGCGGTCGGCCTCGTGATCGACGCGGGCGTTCGCGACGTGCGCACGCTGACCGAAATGAACTTTCCGGTCTGGAGCAAGGCGATCTCGGCCAAGGGCACCGTCAAGGCGACGCTGGGATCCGTGAACATTCCCGTCGTGTGTGCCGGTGCGCTGGTGCACCCGGGCGACGTCATCGTCGCGGACGACGATGGCCTGGTGGTCGTCCCGGCGGCCACGGTGCGCAGGACGATCGAGGCGGCAGCCGCGCGCGAGGCGAACGAGACCGAAAAGCGCGCGCGGCTCGCTGCGGGTGTCCTGGGCCTCGACATGTATCAGATGCGCGAGCCGCTGCAGAAGGCTGGACTGAAGTACGTCGATTGATCGAGCGAGCGCGCGCGTGACCGACCCGTCGGGCGAGCCTGACCGCATCACCGGCATTGCCTCGATGGCGACGCGTCACGTCCTCGCCGACCTCTGCGCGCGCTACGAAGTGCGATCAGGGCAGCAGGTCGAATTCACCGCAGTGGGCGGCGTCGACGCGGCCCGTCGCATCGGCGGTGGCGAAGCGTTCGATGTCGTCGTGCTCGCCGCCGACGCGATCGACGCGCTGGCGACCGCCGGACGCGTCGATCCGGCAAGCCGAACCGCGCTGGCGCGCTCGGGCGTATCGATCGCGGTGGCCGCCGGCGCGCCGCGTCCGGATATCGGCAGCGAGGCGGCCGTTCGCGATGCCGTGCTGCATGCTCGCAGCGTCGGCTATTCGACAGGTCCGAGCGGGGCGTACCTGATCCGCCTGTTCGAGCGCTGGGGCATCGCCGACACTCTCGCACCGCGCCTCGTGCAGGCGCCGCCCGGAACGCCGGTAGGCGCACTCGTGGCACGCGGCGACGTCGCGCTCGGCTTTCAGCAGCTGAGCGAATTGATGCACGAGGACGGCATCGAAGTGATCGGTCCGCTGCCGCCGGCGATCCAGGTGGTGACCGTGTTCACGGCGGCGGCATGCACGGCATCGGCTAATCCCGCAGGTGCGAGGACGTTCCTCGCCTTTCTGGCATCGACGGACGCCGACGGGGCGAAACGCCGCCACGGCATGGAGCCGGCGCGTGACGGGCGCGCGTCCGACCCGCTAGCGCGCGCGCCGTGAGGCCGCAATCGCCTTCCGGCGTTCCATCGGAAGCAGCAGGTCGGGGCACCGACGGGCGATCTCGTCCATCAGGATCGTGGCGCCCGGCGACGCGAGGCTGTCCGTCCGCCGCGTGATGCCGATGACGCGCCGCGTGTCGTGAAGCGGCACGGGCAGCAGCGTCACCACGTCGGTACCGAGCTCGTAGGACAGCTGACGGGGCGAGATCGCCGTCAGCAGGTCGCTGTTGAGAAGCACGCCGCGCAGCACCGCGAGATCGCTGGTCTCGACCACCACGTCGGGCGGCGGAAGGCCGCGCGCGGTCCAGGCGCGCTCGAACAGCATGCGGTTCGGCGTGCGGGCGCGAGGGAGCACCCAGCGGGCCCGCGTCAGGTCGCGGGCCGGAATCTGCTTTCGGCCGGCCCAGGGATGGCCGCGGCGACAGACGATGCCGAGCTCGTCCTCGGCCAGCGCCCGGCCGTCGAGATCGCTCGCGTACTCCACGGGCCGCAGCGCGCCGAGGATGAAGTCGAGGTCGCCGGCGCGCAAGCTCGCCGCGAGCGCCTCGAATGATCCCTCCATCGTCGCGACGCGCAGGCCGGGGTAGCGGGCGACGACACCGGCGATGGATTCCGGAAGGAGGCGCGTGCGCCCGAGCGGCAGGGCGCCGACCGTGACGGTTCCCTGCGTGACGCCGCGCAGCGATGCAATGTCGGCCACGGCGTGGCGGACCTCGGAGAGCGCGCGCTTCAGGCGCAGCGCCAGCGCCGCGCCCGCCGGCGTCGGGAGCATGCCGCGCGCCGTGCGTTCGAACAACGCGACGCCGATGCTGTCCTCCAGCTGGCGCAAGGCGATGCTGACGGCGGGTTGCGTGATGCCGAGGCTTTCGGCCACGGACGGCATGTGATGCTGCTCCGCAAGCGCCACGAAGGCCTGCACGCGCCGCTCATGCGCCAGCAGGCCGAATATTGCCGCATTGCGCACGCTGCCCTTGTCGGCGAGGGCGCCGAGCTCGCTGCGCGCGCGTTGCATTTCGGCATGCGCGCGGCGCGCGCGGACGAGGAGGGCCTGACCGTATTGCGTCAGCAGCATGCCACGCGCGCGGCGTTCGAATAGCGCGACGCCGAGGTCGTTCTCGAGCTTGTGGATCGAGCGCGAAACCGCGGACTGGGCGCGAAACAACGTCGCCCCTGCGCGACTCGCGCTGCCCTGGTCGGCCACGGCGAGAAACGCCCGGAGGTGCCGCAGCTCGGGCTGCACTTCCGTCGCGCGTTGGGAATTGGGGGAATTCGGCATGATCCAGTCTAGTCAAATCGTTGCGGTGTCGCGTCTGCGATAAGCATTTTAGATAGGCGAGCGACGCAATAGCGGTACCTTCGTGCGGCGATTGGCGCGAGAATTCCGCTTGGCCGCAGGCCGTTGCACCCATAATCCATTCGAATACCGGAGGGTCCTCATCCCATGCGCTCCACCGCTCGTGCTCTCGCGTTCCTTCTCGGTCTGGCGCTGGCGCAGCCGCTGCCGCTGCTCGCCCAGCAGGCGCCCATCAAGATTGCAGGCCTCGTCGAGCTGTCCGGCACCGGCGCCACGTCCGGAACCAACTTCAACGACGGCGCCAAGCTCGCGGTGAAAGAGATCAATGCTGCCGGCGGCATTCTCGGACGCAAGATCGAGTACACGCCGAGCGACACGCAATCGCAGCCGCAGGTGGCCAAGGCGCTGGCGGTCAGGGCGGTCGATGACGGTGCGTATGTCGTGATGGGACCGGTCTTTTCCGGGTCCATCCTCGTCAGCATGGCGGAAACGCGCCGCGCCGAAATCCCGAACTTCACCGGCGGAGAGGCGGCGGCGATCACGCAGCAAGGCAACCCGTATATCTTTCGAACTGCCTTCACGCAGACGACGTCGATGCCCAAGGTCGCGCGCTACCTGAGCGAAACGCTGAAGGCGAAGACGGTCTCGGTGATCTACACCAACAACGACTTCGGCAAGGGCGGGCGCGACGTGTTCGCGAAAGCCGTCGAGCCGTTCGGCATCAAGATTCTCGCCGACATTTCAACGGACCCCGGCCAGGTCGACTTTTCCGGGGCCGTGCTGAAGGCGAAGCAGGCGAACGCCGATGCGTTGTTCGTCTACACCAACGAGGAAGAAGCGGCGCGGGCGCTGCGCGAATTGCGCAAGCAGGGCTACGACAAGCCGATCGTCGGCGAGACGGTGCTCACGAGCCAGAAAGTGATCGAGCTCGCCGGCGAGGCAGGCAACGGCGCCGTCGCGCACGTGGGCCTCACGGCGGAAGCGCCGGATCCCGGCATCCGGGCATTCGCGGCGAACTTTCAGAAGGAATACAACTACAAGCCGGATCACAACGGGCTCAAAGGCTACAGCGGGATCTACATCGTGAAGGCGGTCACGGAGAAGGTCGGTAAAGTCGATCCGAAAGCTTTTGCGGACGCCATGCACAGCGCGAAGCTGTCAGCCAAGCAGTATCCCGGCATCCTGATCGACGTCAGCTTCGACAAGAACGGCGATCTCGACCGCGAGAGCTATATGACGAAGATCGTCAACGGCAAGCAGGAAGTGGTCGCAACGCTGCCGGCGCTGTCGGCGGGCAAGTAAGGCAACGCGGCACGGGAACGGACAGGCGATGGCAGATCGAAACACGTTCGGCATTGCAGGACTTCTCGGTTGGCCGGTCGCGCACTCGCGCTCGCCGGTCATCCACAACCATTGGCTCGCGCAGTACGGCATCGCCGGGCGCTACGTGCTGTTTGCCGTGCCGCCGGAAAAGCTCGAGGCGGCGGTGCGCGGCCTGGCGGCGCTCGGCCTGCGCGGCTGCAACGTCACGACGCCGCACAAGCAGGCGATCTTCCCGCTGCTCGATCGCGTCGACGATCTCGCGCGCCGGATCGGTGCCGTCAACACGGTCGTCGTCGAGCAGGACGGAACGCTCACCGGCTTCAACAACGACGGCAACGGCTTCATCCAGAGCCTGCGCGACGCGAACCCGCAGTGGCGACCCGACAGCGGACCGATCCTGGTGCTGGGCGCGGGCGGGGCGGCGCGCGCGGTGGTGGCGAGCCTGGCGGCGCAGGGCGCGAAGGAGATTCGCGTCGCCAATCGGACGCAGGACAAGGCGGAGGAAATCGCTGCCGCCGTCGGCGCGGTCGTCAAGGTGCTGCCGTGGGACCAGCGGGAAGACGCGCTGGATGGCATCGCGCTCCTCGCCAACGCGACGAGTCTCGGCATGAGCGGCAAACCGCCGCTCGACTTCCCGCTCGATCGCCTCCCCAAGCGCGCGCTGGTCGGCGACCTGATCTACATTCCGCCGGAAACTCCGCTCCTCGCCGCGGCCCGCGCGCGCGGCAACGTCACCGTCAACGGGCTCGGCCTCCTGCTCAACCAGGCGCGTCCGGCGTTCAACGCGTGGTTCGGCGTGATGCCGGAGATCACGCCGGCGCTGCATCAGGCCCTCGCGGCCACGTTCTAGGCAACACGCCCGTGGAAGTGAGCGCGAAGGGCCGCCCCGAGCGCGAACCTGGAAGCGCAGGGGTCGACGAATCGCCGACGCGCATCTTCGACGCGCCGAAGGTCGACTGCCACGTGCACGTGCTCGATCCGGCACGCTTTCCGTATCGGCCGGACACGCACTATGCGCCGGCGGGGCAGGAGCTCGGCACGCCTGCGCAGCTGGCGCAGGTGATGGCCGCCTATGGGACGCGCCACGCGCTGCTGGTCGGCCCGAACTCGGGCTACGGTCTCGACAACGCGTGCCTGCTCGACACGATCGCCAACGGCGGTACGCGCTACAAGGGCATCGCGGTGGTCGGCAACGACGCGACGACGGACGAGCTCGCGTCGTTGAAGCGCGCCGGCGTCGTCGGCGTCGCGTGGAATGTCACCTACTACGGCGTCGACCATTACCGGGACGCGCAGCCGCTGCTGCGCCGGCTCGCCGCGCAGGACCTCTTCGTCGACATCCAGGTCGAGCACGAGCAACTGCTGCCGCTGCTGCCGCTGCTCGACGATTCGGGCGTCCGCATTCTCGTCGATCATTGCGGCCGGCCCACGGTCGACGCCGGACTGGACGCGCCGGGCTTTCGCGCGCTGCTGGCGCTCGGCGCGACGGGGCGCGCGTTCGTTAAGCTTTCCGGGCTCGTCAAGTTCTCGCGCATGCCGGCGCCGCACAGCGATGCATGGCCGTTCATCGCGGCGCTCGTCGATGCGTTCACACTCGACCGCTGCCTCTGGGCGTCGGACTGGCCGTACCTGCGCGCGCCGGCGCGCGTCGACTACGGCGTGCTGCTGCGTCTCGTGCTCGCGTTGTTCCCGGACGCGGCGGCGCGTCGCACACTGCTGTGGGACACGCCGCGCAAGCTGTTCGGGTTTTCGGAATGAACTCGGAGGAACCGATGGGCGATGCACGTTCGGCAGACGGCAGGCGCGTCACGACGGTAGCTGCGGTCGCGGCCGCGCTGCTGATCTCCTTCGCTGTGCAGGCGCAACCCTACCCCAATCACCCGCTCAAGATCGTCGTGCCGTATGCGGCCGGCGGGGCAGTGGACATCGTCGCGAGGACCGTCGGGCAGCCGCTGGCGGAAGCGCTGAAACAACCGGTGATCGTCGACAACCGTCCTGGCGCCAGCGCGAACATCGGGATGGAGCTGGTCGCGAAAGCGCCGCCGGATGGCTACACGATGCTGATGGCGTCGAACGGCGTTGCGACCAACGGCGCGTTGTTCCCGCAACTCGCGTTCGACGCGCAGCGCGATTTCGCGCCCATTGCCAAGATCGGCTACGCGCCGCTGGTGATTGTCGTGCCCGCAGCGTCGCCGGTGAAATCGCTGCAGGAACTCGTTGCGCTGGCGAGGGCAGAACCGGGCAAGCTGACCTATGCCTCGGCGGGCAACGGCAGCTCCGGTCATCTCGCCGGCGAGCTGCTCAAGTCGACGGCGAAGATCGACGTGCTGCACGTTCCATACAAGGGTGGCGCGCCAGCGATCACCGACCTGCTGGGCGAGCGCATCACGTTCATGCCGATCAATCCGGTCGAGGTGATCGCGCACATCCGCGCGGGACGCCTGCGCGCGCTTGCCGTCGCGAGCGACAGGCGCTCGGCGCTGCTGCCCGACGTGCCGACCGCTGCCGAGGCGGGCCTCGCCGGATACGAGGCGTCGGTCTGGTGGGGCCTGGTCGCGCCGGCGAAGACGCCGCCGGAAATCGTCCGGCAACTGAATGCCGAGACCAACAGGGCGCTCGCGAATCCGGCGATCGCGAACAAGCTGGCCGAGCTCGGTGTGGTGGTGACGCCGGACACGACCGCGCAGTTCGCCGCGTTCATCAAGTCGCAGACGGAACTGTGGTCGGACGTCATCCGGTCCGCCGGCATCCGGCCTGATTGATCGCCGCCGGTGATGGCGCCTCGGTCCGTGATGGCACGTCGTCGCGCCGCGCGTCGCGCGGCTCTCCTGGCGTTCGCATTCCTGACGGCGTGTGCGGGCGTCACGGCGCCTCCTTCCGCGGAAGTGCAGGCGCTGGCACCTACCGGAACGCTGCGCGTGGGCCTCTATCCCGGCACGCCGACGTCGGTCGTCGGCGACCCCGCCTCCGGCAGCGCGAAGGGCGTGGGTTTCGACCTGGGGCGCGAACTGGCGCGGCGGGCCGGCATTCCGTTCGAGGCGGTCGTCTTCCCGAACAACGCCGCAGTCCAGGCGGCCGCGAAGGCCGGGACCGTGGACATGGTGTTCACGAATGCGACGCCGGCGCGCCGCAACGACCTGGATTTCTCGCCGACGGTCCTCGAAGTCGAGCTCGGCTATCTCGTTCCGGCCGGGTCGTCGATCCGCGGCGCCGATCAGCTCGATCGCGCCGGCGGGCGTGTCGGCGTCAGCGCGGGGAGCACGTCGGCGGGCGCGCTGGCGCGCGTGTTTCGCAATGCGACCCTTGTTCCCACCGCGTCGCTGAAGGCGGCGATCGAGATGCTGCGCGCCGGAACGCTGGACGCCTTCGCCACCAACAAGGCCACGCTGTTCGAGATGGCGGACGAGCTGCCGGGCGCGCGCGTGCTCGACAACGGCTGGGGCGTGGAGACTTTTGCAATCGGCATCCCGAAGGGTCGCGCGCCGGCGCTGCCGCTCGTCACGAGCTTCGCCGCGGACGCCAAATCGAACGGCACGGTGGCGCGCGCGGTCGGGCGCGCAGGATTGCGCGGCACGCGCGTGCCGGAGTAGCTGCCGCGCGCGCGGCGCGAACGATCAGTCGCGTGGCTCCTGCCGGATGGCGTCGGCGAGATCGCGCCATGCGGCCTCCGGGGCGACGGCGGCGAACGCACCTTCGGCGCGCAGCGTTGCGACCCAGGCCTGCACGTCGGCCGTGGCGCTCGCCATCCGCGGTGCAACGCCCGCATCGCCGACGGTGACCGCGGCCTCGCGCATTTCCTCGGCGCGCCGGCGCCCGTGCTGCACGACGCGCTGCCAGAAGTACGTCGGCTGCCGGTCCCAATCGAGTCCGGGAAACGTCTCCGCGAGCGACGCGAGCACTTCACGCTCGACGCCGTAGCGCCGTGCCGCGAGCAGGCTCTCGATCATCAGCGCTTCCATGCCCTTGATGACCACGCTGCGGCACATCTTGATGGCGGACACGACGCCGTACGACGCGGCGCCGACGGTCGCGGCAAAGCCAAGCGTGGCGAGCACGGGCTGCAGCGCCGCCGCGTGGGGGCCGCCCAGCAGCATCGGCACGCGGAGGCCGTACGGCGGCACCGAGCTCATCACGGCCGCTTCGACGTAGCAGCCTCCGGCGCGATTCACGGTCTCGGCGCACGAGGTCTTGGCTTGCGGCGACGCAGAGTTGACGTCGAGCACGAACGCCCCGCGGCGGCATGCCACGGCGATCTGCCCGGCGGCCGCCGCGGTCGACGCGGCCGTTACTGCCGAAATGATCAGATCGCTGGCGGCCACGGCGCCCTTCGTGTCGGCAGCGAGCACGACGCCGTCGCGCGCGCCCCGCGCACGGGCTGCAGCGGCCCAGTTCGCGTCTGCGACCAGCGTGTCGCTGGCCGTTACCGAACCTACGCCGGCGGCGGCGAGCGCAGCGCCGAAGATGCCGCCGACTTCGCCGTACCCCACGAGCGCCACGCGCAGCGTTGCAACGTTGTCGGCATCCGGCATCGCAGCAGACTCCTTCAATCAGTGGTCGATCGCACGGTCGTCATTCCGGACGCATGTGGGCGCGCTCCACGACGGGCTTCCAGCGTGCGATCTCGCTGCCGATCAGCGCGCCGAAAGCCGCCGGCGACTCCGGCGCCGCCTCCGCGCCCTCCGCTTCGAGCCGCGCTCGGAGCTTTTCGGTGACCAGCGCGCCGTTGATCGCCGCGTTGAGCCGTTGCACGATATCGACAGGCGTTCCCGCGGGCGCGACGATCCCGTACCACTGGATCGCTTCGAAGTCCGGAATACTGGCCGCGATCGTGGGAACGCCGGGCATCGCAGCAACGGTGCCGCGGCTCGATACGCCGAGCGCCCGCAGCTTGCCGGACTTGACGTGCTGCTGGACGGCCGGCACGCCGGTCATCGTCATCTCGACCTGGCCCGCCAGCACATCGGTGACTGCCGGCGCCGTCCCGCGATAGGGTACATGCACGACATCGACGTCGGCTCTGAGCTTGAAGTACTCCATGGCGAGGTGCGCTGCGCTCCCGTTGCCGCCGGACGCGTAGTGGAGCTCACCGGGGTGCGCTTGCGCCAGCGCGATCAGCTCGCGCACGTCCCTTGCGGGCACGCGCGGGTTGACGACGAGCACATTCGGGACGCGCGCCATCAGAGCCACGGGCGTGAACGACGTGCGCGGATCGTAGGCGAGTCTCGGATAGAGCGAAGGATTGATCGCGAGCGTACCGATGTGCCCCATCAGCAGCGTATAGCCGTCGGCCGCCGCGCGCGCGGCTTCGGTCGAGCCGATCGATCCGCCCGCGCCAGGCTTGTTCTCGACGATGACGGGCTGACCCAATGCATCCTGCAGCTTCAGCGCGATTTCGCGGGCGAGGATGTCGGTGGATCCCGCCGGCGGGAACGGGGCAATGAGACGAAGAGGGCGCGTAGGCCAGTTCTCCGCAGCCCGCGCCCGCGGAGCGGTCAGTCCCGCGCCAAGTACCATGCCTCCCATCGCAAGCGCGCCTCGTCCGACGAGCGCGGCCATTACGCTCAGTGCGTCCCGTCGGGAAGGAGCGTCCGCTGTGTCGTCGGCGCGGCGGTCGGTCACGTCGGCATTGTAGGCGTCGAAGCCATCCGTCATGGTGGCAAGACGCGGCGCGGGGCGCTCTGCGATTCGGCGCTGCGCGCGATGCATTTTCGTTATGGGCCGGTCCCGACCCGCTTCCGCGCCATTTCATCCCAGTTCGAACGTCGTAACGCCGAACAACCGGCGCACGGGCAGGTCGGGCGCGGGCCCGGCGTACATGCGCGCGGTTTCGAAAACCACCGCCATCGAATGGCGCTCTGCCAGCGCGACCGCTGCCGGATTGGCCTCGGGGACGTCGAGACAAAAAGCCGAATCGGAGCGAAGACTGTTGACGAGGTCGTTGAACAGGGCTTCCGCGAGATCGCCATTGTCGGCGAAGAGCGGCCCGATCTTGAAGCCCGCGCGAGCGGGACGGATGACGCCGTAGCCCGCGAGCCGGCCGTCGTGCAGAATGCCGACCGCGCGGCTTTGCGGCTGCGTAATCCACGCCGACAGGAATGCCGTGCGCTCCGCCAGGAAGACGGACCGGTCATAGGCGGCGAGTTCGTCGAAGCGGATAGACGACAACGGCACGACTCGACGATCCTCGGGAAGTCGCGTGGTCGTGGCGCCCTGGTAGCGGACGTTGCGATACGCGAGGCTGAAACCGGACCGTCGGTAGTTGTCCTGCTGCGCGACGACGCCGTCGAGTCCGATCGTGCGCGATCCGAGATGGGCAAGGCCGGCATTCCAGAGGCGCAGACCATAGCCGCCGCCGCGATACGCCGGCTTGACGATATAGAGTCCGAGGAAGGCGAACGACGGCCCGTATTTCACGACGGAAATCGTCGCGACCAGCTCGTCGTCGAGCAGGCCCGCGAGAAACCCTTCCGGATCGGCGGCGGAGAAGCACGCCGCATCGTTGACGCCCGGATTCCAGCCCTCGGCGGCCGCCCATTCGATGGCGGTCCCGATCTCTTGCGGGGTCATCGCGCGAATCTGGTATCGGCGTGCTTCGCTTGACGTCATCGAGCTGCAGAAGGTTAGCGCCGGAGCGGACCTTGGCCGCCACATTAGAGCGGCGGCGCACCGGCGATGTCATTTTGTACTCTGCTGTCTGCATGGTAGCGCGATGTGCGCGCGTTTACGCGCCAATCGGCACAAAGGGACGCCAACAACGTCGTCAAGCTCGCCAGTCTCCACTACGTACCGATGTGCGTGAAATTCGCGGATACGTAGAATGGCATGCTCTGCACCTTGCAAGGCCGTTGGAATGAATCGGATACTGTCGCTCGCCGCGGTCGTCCTCGCAGCGCTGGTCGCCGGCTGCGCGGGCCTGCCGCCGCTGGAAGGGCGGGTGGTAACGTCGGCGCCCGCCGATACCACGGGTACGCGGCTTGGCCGTGCGGTCGCGCCTGCCGTTGCGGCAAATCCGGGCAAGACCGGCATCCACCCGCTCCCGGAGCCGCGTGACGCGTTCGCCACGCGCGTGCTGCTTGCCGGCACGGCGGAACAATCCCTCGATGTGCAGTACTTCATCTGGCATGACGACCAGGTTGGCTACCTGCTCTTCGAGGCACTGTGGCGCGCGGCCGAGCGGGGGGTGCGCGTGCGGCTGCTGATCGACGACCTCAACACGGGCGAGCTCGACCCCACGCTTGCTGCGCTCGCGGCCCGTCGGAACGTCGAGGTCCGCCTCTACAATCCGCTCGTCCAGCGCAATGCGCGCGCGCTCAACTTCCTGACGGACTTCACCCGCGTGAACCGGCGCATGCACAACAAGTCGTTCACTGCCGACAACCAGGCGAGCGTCGTCGGCGGACGCAACATCGGCAACGAGTACTTCGGTGCGGGCACGGGCGTCGCATTTGCCGACCTGGACGTGCTCGTCGTCGGCCCAGCGGTGCGCGACGTGTCGAAGCAGTTCGATCTCTACTGGAACAGCGCCTCGGCCTACCCGGCCGCAGGCTTTGTCGGTGAGGCGGGGCCGGGCGCCGATCTCGAGCCGAAGTTCGCGGCAACCCGTGCCGACACGGAATCGGTCGCGTATCTCGACGCGGTGCGGGCGACACCGCTCGTGCGTGATCTGCTCGACGGCAAGCTGGCGTTCGAGTGGACCACGGCGACGCTCGTGCACGACGATCCGGCGAAGACCCTCGACGCCACCGAGCGGACCGACGTCCTGCTGTTCCCGGTGCTCCTGCGAACGATCGGCCGGCCGGAAAAGACACTGGACCTCGTCTCACCCTACTTCGTGCCCGGCGATGGCGGCACCGCCGCGCTGGTGGCGCTCGCCCAGCGGGGGGTGCAGGTCCGCATTCTCACCAACTCGCTCGCGGCAACCGACGAAAGCGCCGTACACGCCGGCTATTCCGGCCGCCGGCGGGCGTTGCTGCAGGCGGGCGTCGCGCTCTACGAGCTCAAGCCCACGGCGTTCTTGGAGGCGTCGCGGGACACCCACAAGTCGGGTCGGAGCTCGTCGTCTGCATTGCATGCGAAGACCTTTGCCGTCGATCGCAGCCGCATCTTCGTCGGCTCCTTCAACTTCGACCCGCGCTCGGCACTGCTCAACACGGAAATGGGTCTGGTGATCGAAAGCCCGGCGCTTGCGCAGGCGCTCGCCGCCGCCTTCGACAGCACGCTGCCGAACATCGCCTACGAGGTCAGGCTGGCGCCGGATGGCCGCAGTCTTGAATGGATCGAGCGGACCGCATCGGGCGAGAAGCGCTACGATGTCGACCCGGGCACGAGCTGGGCGTTGCGCACGCAAGTCGAGCTGATGTCGATACTCCCCATCGAATGGCTGCTCTAGCGCGACGATGATGCGACGACTTCTGGCGATACTCCTGATTTGCGCGCTCGCTCCGGCGAGTGCCGCGGTGCCGCTCGGTCCCGCCGTCAAGACCGAGATCGATGGCTTGATGACGAGGCTCGAAGCGTCCGGTTGCGAGTTCAACCGCAACGGCACCTGGTATTCGGGAACGGAAGTGAAGGCCCATCTGCTTCGCAAGCTCAAGTATCTCGAGGATCGCGGTGCGGTGAAGAGCACCGAGCAGTTCATCGAATTGGGCGCCTCGACCAGCAGCACGTCGGGGCAACCTTATCTCGTCCGCTGCGGCAACGGCACCCCGGTCACCAGCCGGACGTGGTTGCTGGCGCAGCTGCAGGCCATGCGCGCGGCGGGAGCGGGGAACGGCGCACCGCCGTAGCGGGCCGCTCCGACGCCGAACGCGGCCTTTCGTCGCGCTGCCGCGGGACCCGCTCAGCGCGCCGCGAGTCGCCAGAGCGACGTCACCTCCGCCGCGCGCGCTGCGTGCAGCGCGTCGGTCGCGTCGACGGCCTTCGGATGCGTGGGCCGCACGTCCGTGCGATCGACGACGCGCAACGCCGCGGCCTCGATCGCCGCCATGAGCTCCGTGCGCGTACGCAGACCGAGATGCTCGGCGATATCCGACAGGATGAGCCAGCCTTCGCCCTCGGGCACCAGGTGCACGGCGAGTCCCGCGAGGAAGGCTCTGAGCATCCGGCTCTCCGGATCGTAGATGCCGAATTCGAGCGGCGAACTGGGCCGCGCCGGCACCCACGGCGGATTGCATAGCACGAGCGCTGCGCGTCCCTCCGGAAAGAGATCGGCCGCAACGATCTCGACGTTGCCGGTGAGGCCGAGCTGCTCGATGTTCGCCCGGGCGCAGGCAAGGGCGCGCGGATCCTGGTCCGTTGCGATCACGCGTGCGAACCCGCGCCGGGCGAGGACCGCGGCGAGCACGCCGGTCCCGGTGCCGATGTCGAACGCGACGCTCGTTGCAGCGGCGGCCGCGGGCAGCGGCGCATCCGCGACGAGATCCACATACTCGCGGCGCACGGGTGCAAAGACGCCGTAATGCGGATGAATGCGGCCGCCGGCCGCAGGTACGTCGATGCCCTTGCTCCGCCACTCGTGTGCGCCGACGACTCCCAGGAGCTCGCGCAAGGAGACGACCGAACGGTCGCCTGCGGGACCGTACGCCTCATGGCACGCCTGCCGGAGGTCGGGCGCCCGGCGCAGGGCGATGCCGTAGTCGGCATCGAGTTCGACGAGCAGCATCCCCAGCATGCGCGCACGCTGCGAACGCGACAGGCGATGACGGTGGAACGCCGCGGCCATCGCGGGCCCGCCGAGCGGCACGTCGACGACCGGCAGGGCGACGCCGCGCTTCGGCTTGCGTGCAGGCCGTTCCGCGCGATTCGCGAGCGCAATCAGCATCTGCCGCGCGTTCTGAAAGTCGCCGTTCCACAGCAGCGCCGTGCCCTGGCAGGCGAGGCCGTAGGCATGGTAGGCGGTCGTCGTGTCATCCGCGATGACCACGCGCTGCGGCGGCGGCGCCCCGCGTTCCGAGCGCCAGCGCGCGGAGTGCGGTTGTCCGCCCTGGCTCCACTGCACGCTTTGGACGTTCTCCACGCTAGAGCCGATCGTACTTCTTGCTGGTGCCGCGTGCCTTCTCGATCGGATATTTCTGCGCGTTCGCGATCATCTTCCGCTCGGCCGCCGCGACCGGATCGACGCCGAGCTCGTCGCAGAGGAGGAGCAGGTACAGCAGCACGTCGGCGATCTCCTCGCTCGCTGCCGCCTTCGCCGCGGGCTCGAGGTTGCGGCTGTCCGCTTCCGTGACCCACTGGAACAGCTCGAGCAATTCCGCGGCCTCGACCGACAACGCCATCGCGAGATTCTTCGGCGAATGGAACTGGTCCCAATCGCGCGCGCCGGTGAAGGCTCGCAGCGCATCGCGCAACTCGTCGAGTTTCGTCACGGGGACGTCAGCGTTTCAGAACTGCTCGTCGCGCCGGAGATAGCGCCACTGGCCCACCGGCAGCGGCCCGAGCGACACGCTGCCGCTGCGTACGCGCTTCAGTCCGGTCACGGTGAGTCCGACGAGCTCGCACATCCGACGGATCTGGCGCTTGCGTCCCTCGCGCAGCACGAAGCGCAGCTGATCCTCGTTCTGCCACGACACGCGGGCCGGCTTCAGCTTTACGCCGTCGAGCTCCAGACCGTGCTGGAGCAGCTTCATGCCGGCGTCGTCGAGCTTGCCTTCGACGCGGACGAGGTATTCCTTCTCGACTTCCGAGTGGCTGCCGATCAGACGCTTGGCGACGCGGCCATCCTGCGTGAACACGATGAGGCCGGTCGAGTCGACGTCGAGTCGCCCTGCGGGCGCGAGGCCGCGCAGGTGACCCGGCTTGAACTTGGTGTCGGACGGGTCATCGCTCCAGCGATTCTCCGGCCTGATCAACACCGACGCGGGCGTGTGCCCGTCTTCCGCCTGGCCCGACACGTAGCCGATCGGCTTGTTGAGGAGGATCGTCACCTGCTCGCTTTGGTGCTGCGCCGCCGCCTTCGCGACCTCGATCCGCGCGAACGGCGACACGCGCATGCCGAGCACGTCGGCGACCTTGCCGTCGACTTTCACCCAGCCGTTCTCGATCCACTCGTCCGCCTCGCGGCGCGAACACAAGCCCAATTCGCTCATGCGCTTCGAGAGGCGCGGATCGTCGGGCTTCTCGTGGCGCGGCGGCCGGTTTGACGCCGGCGCGGGGGCCGCGCGCGGCGGCGCGGACGCGCCGGCCGCATCCGCCGGGCGTCGTTTGCCGCGGTCCGTGCGCATCCGGAAATCGGTGCGCGCGTGCGGCGGCGACGCACCGTCGGACGACTTGCCGCGAGCCTCCTGTGCGCGCTTCGCTCCTGCACTGCCCGGCTTGGCACGATCCGCGC
>Ga0068858_100002317_pt1 | contig 19231 bp, 16 predicted proteins | sample KBSSwiS12_FD_66589 | JGI IMG/M metagenome (GOLD analysis project Ga0068858, IMG submission 66589) | Switchgrass rhizosphere microbial communities from Kellogg Biological Station, Michigan, USA - KBS Switchgrass S1-2 | ecosystem: Host-associated > Plants > Roots > Rhizosphere > Soil ...
CGACATCGGGTGACGAGGCCAGGTGGATGATCGTCTTCGCTCCATCTTCAGGCGATAACCCGAACGACATGACGGTTCTGGTCAGCAATTTCAAGAAGACGTTGTTGGCATTGTTCTGGCCAAAGCGCGTCCCGACAAAACCCGGATGCAGGCAATTGGCCGTGACGCCCGTGCCTTCGAGCCGTCGCGCCAGTTCGCGCGTGAACAAAATGTTGCAGAGCTTGGACGTGCCATAGACGCGAAACGCGCTGTAGTTCTGGACGCTCTGCAGATCGCCGAAATCGAGCTGGCCGGATTTGTGCGCGTCCGACGCCGTCGACACGATGCGCGCACCGGCTGTCGCTTTCAGTCGGTCGAGCAGGAGGTTGGTGACGACGAAATAGGCCAGGTGATTGGTGGCGAAGGTCATCTCCAGCCCGTCGATGCTCGTTTTGCGCGACAGGAACACCGCACCGGCATTATTCACCAACACGTCGATGCGCGGCTCGCTATCCGCAATTTCGGTGACGACTCGTTTCATGTCGGCAAGCGACGACAGGTCGGCGAAGTGCACCTTGTGGTCGGCTGCGGCGTTGGCTCCCTTGAGCTTTGCCATGGTTGCGGCGCCTCGTTCACCATCGCGCGCAACCAGGACGATGCGCGCGCCCTGATGAGCCAACGCCAGCGCCGCAACCTCGCCGATGCCAGACGTGGCACCCGTGATAACGACGGTCTTGTTTTGCACTTTATGTTCCCCCGAATTTCTTGTCTCAATAACGAACCGCCGTCATCGCCCGCCTTGTGCGGGCGACCCAATTTTCGAGTACAAAATGGGTCACCCGGATGCCGCGAAATGCGCCACCGGGTGATGACGAAGGTGGTTGAGTCGGACGCCGCGACTAACCGACAATATCAAGATCACTGAAGAAGAACCTGATTTCATTCGCTGCCGTTTCGGCCGCGTCGGAGCCGTGCACCGAATTGGCCTCGATCGATTCGGCAAAGTCCTTGCGAATGGTTCCAGGTGCGGCTTTGGCGGGATCCGTGGCGCCCATCACTTCGCGATTCTTTGCGACGGCGTTTTCGCCTTCCAGCACCTGGACGACGACCGGACCCGACGTCATGAACGCAACCAGGCTGTTGAAGAAGGGACGCGCCTTGTGCACGGCATAGAAGGCTTCGGCCTGTGCCTTCGACAACTGCATGCGGCGCGCGGCGACGACCCTGAGGCCCGCCTTCTCGAAGCGGTCGATGATCGCACCGGTATGGTTACGGCGCGTCGCGTCCGGCTTGATGATCGAAAGGGTGCGCTCGACGGCCATGATCCACTCCAGAATGCGAAAGCGCGCGCCTTATGCCGTGCGAATTCCCATGATACAAGCCCCGCCGCCATGCTCGTCATCGACAACATCATCGTCCGCATCGCGGGCCGCGAAATCCTGAAGGGTGCGAGCGCCAGCCTGCCCGCCGGGCGGCGCATTGGCCTGGTCGGTCGCAACGGCGCGGGCAAATCGACCTTGCTCAAGGTGATCCTCGGCCAACTGCATGCCGATGACGGCGAAGTCAGCTGGCCCAACGCCTGGCGCATCGGATCGGTGGCGCAAGAAGCGCCGGGCAACGACACTAGCCTCATCGACACGGTGCTGGAGGCCGATCCCGAACGCGCCAAACTGCTTGCCGCCGCCGAGCACGAAAGCGACGGCCACAAGCTTGGCGACATCTATCATCGGCTCGACGCCATCGACGCCTATACCGCGCCGGCGCGCGCCGCGGAGATCCTTGCCGGCCTTGGTTTTTCCGCCGCCGACCAACTTCGTCCGTGTGCGGAGTTTTCCGGTGGCTGGCGCATGCGCGTGGCGCTCGCCGCCATCCTGTTTGCCGCGCCGGATCTCTTGCTCCTCGACGAGCCGACCAACTATCTCGATCTCGAAGGCGTGATGTGGCTCGAGAATTTTCTGCAGCGTTATCGCGGCACCGTGCTGATAGTTAGCCACGATCGCGACTTGCTCAACACGGCAGCCGAATTCATCCTGCATCTCGAGCACGGCAAGCTCGCGCTTTATACCGGCAACTACGACACCTTCGCCGACACCCGAGCCATGCGGCGCGCGCTTGATGCCGCGACGCAGAAAAAACAGGACCTGCAGCGCAAGCATCTGCAATCCTTCGTGGATCGCTTTCGCGCCAAGGCATCGAAGGCGCGCCAGGCGCAAAGCCGCATGAAGATGATCGCCAAGCTCGGCCGCATCGAAATTCCGCTCGACGAACATGTCGCGCCGATCCGCCTGCCAAAGGCGACCGAAGCCAGCCCGCCGCTGCTGACGCTGGACCGCGTCGCAGTCGGTTATGAGCCGGGCAAGCCGATCCTGTCGCGCCTGTCCTTTCGCTTCGATCCTGACGACCGCATCGCGCTCCTGGGCAAGAACGGCAACGGCAAGTCGACGCTGGCCAAGCTTCTGGCCGGCAAGCTCGACCCGATGGCGGGCGAGATGATCCGGGCGCGCAAGTTGGTACCGGGCTATTTCGCGCAGCATCAGCTCGAGGAACTGAACGGTTTGATCACCCCGATCCAGACGCTGCAGCACTTGCGGCCGAAGCTGACGGAGCGTGAAGTGCGCACGCAGCTTGGCGGTTTCGGATTCTCCGCCGACAAGCAGCTGACCAAGGTCGGCAATCTTTCCGGCGGCGAACGGGCACGCCTGATGCTGGCGTTGGCCACGCTGGACAAACCAAACCTCTTGATCCTCGATGAACCGACCAACCATCTCGACATCGACGCGCGCGGCGAGCTGCTCAGTGCGCTCAACAATTTCGACGGCGCCGTCGTGCTGGTCAGCCATGACCGGCGGCTGATCGAGGCGACGGCCGACAGGCTGCTGCTGGTCGCGGGTGGCGAAGTGCATCCCTTCGACGGCGATCTCGATGATTACCGCAAGTTCCTTCTCGCCGGTGAGAACACGCCGACGCGACGCGAAGAGCCGCAGGCCAAGCCGGCCCGCGAACGCCGCGACGGTGCGGCACGCCGACGCGAGCTCAAACCGCTCAAGGACAAGCTTGAGGCGGCCGAGCACCAGATGTCCGATTTGTCGCTCGAAATCGCCAAATGCGACCGCTCGCTTTCCGATCCGCTTCTGTTCGCCAAGGATCCGCAACGCGGCAAGGCGGTGTCCAAGAAGCGCGCCGACGCCGCAAAGAAGCTCTCCGACGTCGAAGCGCGTTGGCTCAAGTTGCAGGAAGAGTACGAACAGGCACTGGCGGAGGCTTGATGGGCGCATTCGATCATGTTCTCGTCCTGCTCTCCTTCGTCTACGCCCTGGCCCTGACCCATTTGTTGTCGCGTGTCGGGGCGCTTGCTTTGGCGCGCGACCGGGTCCGCTATTCCGGCCTGCTCGTCATTTGCGCCATCAATGCCATCCTGTTTGTCTTTGCCAACTGGCTTTCGCTCTGGGATCTGCGCGGCATGCACGGATGGGACTTATTCTCGGTGGTGAGCCAATTCCTCTTCGCCATCGCCATCTATTTTGTCTGTGCCTTCGCGGCGCCAGAGGCCGCGGGCGATACTGCCATCGACATGGAAGCATTCTATTGGCGAAATCATCGCCTCTATTACGCCGCGGTGATGGTGTGCTTGCTACTCTCGCTGATCATCAACGCGGAATTCCTCAAGACACCAAATGCAGCATTGTTCCTTGAGGAAAATGCCATGGTACTGCCGATGATTGTGTTCGGTGTCCTGCCGCTCGTGGTGCGCGCGCACTGGGCGCATTGGGTCGCAGGCTTGGGCCTTCTTGGGCTCTTGGCCGGGTTCACGATAGAATTCAGCGGCACCCTCACCTCGTGATCAGCGCACAGCACGCTTGGCGATATCGCCCCATTCCTTCTGCGCCTTGCGATAACGCGCCGGCGCGCCGTCGAGAAATTTGAGAATCTGCTGATAGACCGAGCGTGCCTCATCCGGTGCGCCGGTCTTTTCCAGCAGCATGGCGAAGCGGGCACGCGCTTCTTCGCCGGTGTAGTAGGAAACGAGCCGGCGATATTCGTCGAGCGCCTCGTCGAACTTGCCCTGCCCTTCGAGCGCCCGCGCATAGAGCAAATGCGCATCGCCCGAGACAAAGCTCGGGTCGGCGAGCTGCAGCGCGTCGAGACTGGCTTGCGCGCCGGCAGCATCGCCGCTCAAAAACTGCGCCCTGGCGAGACCCATGAGCAGAGCCGGATCGTCCTTGAATTGTCCTTGCGCCGCATCGCGATAAATCACCACCGCATCGCCGAAGGCACCCCGCGCGATGTACTCTTCCGCCAGCGCGCGCTTGGCATCGACCGAGCCCACCAGCTCCGCGGCGCGGTGCGCCTCGCGGAATGATTTGTTGGGATCGGCCATCTGGCGAATGTTGGAATGCAGCTTCGCCGCAGCGCGGCTCCGCGCCATTTCCGGCAGAATCACGACCAGCACATAGGCGACGCACCCGACCAGCGGCAGGAAGACGATGACGTAAATCCACGGAAAGACGTGCCCATTGCGCACGGCATGGACGACACAAGCGATCTGGAAGGCGATGGGTAGGAGCAGAAAGAGATAGCCGGTCAAGTTAACGCTCTGGTTTTTGCAGGCAACGATCTAGTTTTATCTTCGCCCTTTGTCATGCAATATTCGCTGCCGTCGGCGCGGCCGAGCAGCTTGGGGACCCAAATGACGGACGACAGATTTTTCGAGCGCGCCGGACCGTTTGCCCTGGGCGAGATTGCGCGCCATATCGACGCCGAAATGTGCAACCGCTCCGCAGCGGACTTCATGGTGCGCGACATCGCTGCGCTGGAAAGCGGGCAGCCCGGAGACATCAGCATCTTCAGCGATGCGAAATATGCCGCCGATTTTGCCCGCACCAGCGCCAGCGTTGTGATCACCAATCACAAGCTGAGTGCGCACGAGCATGACGGGACATGGCTGTTGCTGGCGGCCAATCCGCGGCTGGCTTTCGCCCAGGTCGGCCACATGTTCTATCCTCCGGATAAGCTGATCGAGGGCGTGCAACCGACGACGCCGGTGCATCCCACAGCCAAGGTCGGTGCCGGCACGCAGATCAGCTGCGGGGCGGTCATCGGCGCGCAGGCGAGCATTGGCGCGCGCTGTTCCATCGCGAGCAACGTGGTCATCGGTCATGGCGTCGTCATCGGCGATGATTGCGTCATCGGCGCCAACTGCGTCATCAGCTACGCGCTGATCGGCTCGCGCGTCACGCTCGCGCCAAACGTCACGATCGGCAGTGCCGGCTTCAGCTTTGTGCCGAGCGGCAAGGGCTTGCTGCGCGTGCCGCAACTGGGCCGCGTCGTGATCGAGGATGATGTCGAGTTCGGCGCCAACTGCGCGATTGATCGCGGCGCAGTCGGCGACACCGTGATCGGCCAGGGTTCGATGTTCGATAACCTGGTGCACATCGCGCACAATGTGAAGATTGGCCATCACTGCCTCATTGCCGGACAGGTCGGCATCGCCGGCTCGACTGTGATCGGCCCGTTCGTGATGATGGGCGGACAGGCCGGCGTCAGCGACCACCTGACCGTCGGTGCCGGCGCACGGCTTGCAGCCAAGGCCGGCGTGACCAAGAACGTCGGGCCCGGCGAGACCGTCGGCGGTTATCCGGCAATGCCGGTGCGGTTATGGCACCGCGAAACCGTGGCATTGAAGAAACTCGCGGCGCGGAAGAAGAGTTGAATCCAATAATCACCATGGCCGCCCACCGAGGCGGCCACCCAGCGATAAGAAAATCCTTATTGAACATTCCGGCACGCGAACTGGATGGCCGGGTCGAGCCCGGCCACGGCGAAGTAGGATGGGGCAGAGCCGAATTTCATTGTCCCTGCTTCTCGAATTTTCCCGATGGTGATTCCTTCCAGTAGGTCACATCGTGTCCGGCGGCGGTGGCATCCTTCCACGCGCCGCGCGCCCGATTGAGCGAATCCGCGTCGCGACCATCGAACAGCAGGACAACCCGGGTGAGGTCCTTGGTGCTCGCGTCTGCCCATCGCGGCAACGCGGCGCCGCCTACCAGGAATAGGACTTTGGCCGCGTTCAAATCGGTGTCCTCCACCGTGATCAGCACTGGCTGGCGCTTCGGATCGCCGTCGCCAGCTTGCGCATGCGGGAGAAACGACTGTTCGCTGTAGGTCCACAAAAGGTTGTCGATCGCGTCAGCGCGCTCAGATGATTCGGTCCGGATCAGCGCCCGCCAGCCGCGATCCAGTGTTCTTTCGATCAGACCCGGCAGGACGTCGTCGAGGCTGCGGCGCTCGAGATGATAGAAGAGTGTTTCGGTCAATCCTCGTAATGCTCCGCGACGAGTTCGTTGAGGATGCGCACGCCCCAGCCGGTGCCCCAGCTCGGCGCCGTGGCGCGTTGTTCACCGTCCTGCCAGGCGACGCCGGCGATATCGAGATGCGCCCAGGGCGTCTTGTTCTCGACGAAGCGCTGCAGGAACTGTGCGGCCGTGATCGAGCCGGCGTTTGGCCCGCCGATATTCTTCATGTCGGCGATCTTGGAACGCAAAAGCTTGTCATAGTTGGGACCGAGCGGCAGGCGCCACACCGGCTCGCCGACCGCCTTGCCCGCGCCGGTAATGCGGCTCGAGAGCTTGTCGTCGTTGGAGAAGAGGCCGGCATGCTCGGGCCCGAGCGCCATGATGATGGCGCCTGTCAGCGTCGCCAGGTCGATGATGAATTTCGGCTTGAACTTGCGTTGCGCATAGGTCATCGCGTCGGCGAGCACGAGACGGCCTTCGGCATCGGTATTGAGCACCTCGATGGTCTGGCCCGACATCGACTTCACCACATCGTCCGGACGTTGCGCCTTTGAATCCGGCATGTTCTCCACCAGACCGATCACGCCGACGGCGTTGACCTTCGCCCGGCGGGCAGCAAGCGCCTGCAACGTACCGACAACCGCGGCGGCGCCTCCCATATCGCCCTTCATGCCCATCATGCCGGCGCCGGTCTTGAGCGAGAGGCCGCCTGAGTCGAAGCAGACGCCCTTGCCGACAAACGCCACCGGCGCCTCTTTCTTTTTGCGCGAGCCGTTCCAGTGCATGACGACGAGCTGGCTTTCACGCTCGCTACCCTGCCCGACGCCGAGCAATGAGCCCATGCCGAGCTTCTTCATTTCCGCTTCGCCCAGGATGTCGACTTTCACACCGAGTTTGCTGAACAGCGCCTTGACGCGGCGAGCGAACTCTTCGGGATGCAGGATGTTAGGCGGTTCGTTTATCAGGTCGCGGGCGGTGACGATGCCGTTGGCGACGCCCTCCAATGCCGCCCAGCTCTTCTTCGCGTCGGCGAGCGCCGGCGTCGCGACTGTCACTTTCTGCAATTTGAATTCGTACTCATCCAGATTCTTGGTGCGATACTGCGTGAAGGCGTAGCTCTTTAGCCGTGCACCGAGTGCCAGGTGGGCGGCCAACTCGCCCGCCTTCAGCTTGGCGCCTTTGGGCACGTCGATTTCGTAAGTCGCCGCGCGCTCGCCCGCGCCACTCAACCGCCCGTTGATTGTGGCAGCAAGATTCTCGGCTTTCGTGCCGTCGAATTCCGCTGCCTTGCCCATGCCGACGAGGAGTATGCGCGACGCCTTAACGCCGGCCGGCGCGAGTAGCTCAAGCACCTGGCCAGATTTTCCACTGAAGCGGCTAACTTTGAGCCCGCGGCTCAACGCACCGCCGGCCGCACGATCGGCTTTCTGGGCGGCCGCCGTGAGTGTGCTGCCCTCCAGCGCGCCGACGATCCAGGCGCCCGATTCCACCGAATGCGGTGCCGCGAAGGACAATTGCATAGTTTCTCTCCCGAAATTGTTTCTGGTGACGTGTCGTTAAGGGGTCGTGAGCCGGTATAAGAGGCGAGCGCGCGGTCGATCCATATTGCCGGAGAACCGCGCCGGAATGCTAGTTTAGGGCGAATCACAGAAGGGGCGAAAGGGCGTACACAACACTGTGCACGTCAGCGCCAAGACGGCTGGAAGCGTGAAATTGCCGCGACTGTCGATCTATGTGCTCGGGCAGATGATTGGCCCGATCGCGCTGTTCACTTTCCTGTTGACCGCCGTGATTTGGCTTACGCAGTCGCTGCGGTTGCTTGATCTGGTGATCAATCGCGGACAATCCGCGCCGACCTTCATCTACCTGACCATCCTGCTCATCCCGAGCCTGCTCGTGATCATCCTGCCGATTGCGTATTTTGCCGGTACGCTGTTCTCGCTTCACAAGCTGAATGCCGACAGTGAACTCGTCGTCATGTCGGCGGCGGGATTCAGCCGCGCCCAGATCGCCGTGCCGGTGTTGCTCTCGGCGATGCTCATCATGGCGTTCACCTATCTTTGTGGTCTCTACCTGATGCCGGCCGGCCAGCGCGCCATGAAGGACAAGGTCGTCGACATTCGCGCCGATATCGGCGCGGCGCTGCTCAACGAGGGCGAGTTCAACACCCCGGCCCAGGGCCTGACAGTCTTCATCCGCGAAATCGATTCCGACGGCACCATTCGCGGTGTTCTGGTCCACGACAACCGCAACGTCAAACATCCCATCACCTATCTGGCCGTCAGTGGCCAACTGGTGCAAACGCCGGCTGGAGCGCGTCTGATCATGTTCGACGGCACGGTGGAGGCGAGCGGCCGCGGCGGCTCGCAACTCTCCGTGCTGCGCTTCCAGCGTTATGTCTTCGACCTCGACCAGTTCGCCAGTCCGACACGCGTCACCGATCGGGCAACGAGCGAACGCTACCTGCCCGAATTGTTCTGGCCGAACGCGCGTTTGTCGCCCCGGCTGCGCAACGCCTACATCGCCGAAGGCCACAACCGCCTGTCGCAACCGCTCTACTGTCTCGCCTTTGCGCTGATCGCGCTGGCTGCAGTCTTGCGCGGCCGGCGCGCGCGTGGCGCCAATGCCTTGCGGATTACGATCGCCACGCTTGCAGCTGCCCTTGTCCGCATCGCAGGGTACGGCGTGCAGGGTTTGGCAGTGCGCGACCCGGCCTTCGCAATTCTGTTCTACATCATTCCCATCATCGGAGCCGGCGCGGCACTCGTCGTTTTGGCCGGCCCTGACCAATTGCGTGGTTTTCGGCGCACCAAGCCGGTCGAGGCGTTGTCATGAGTTGGTCATGGACGCTCTACCGTTATCTCGCGCAGCAGTTTCTGACCGGCGTCGGCATCGTCTATAGCGCGTTTCTCCTGCTCGCATTCTCCATCGATGTGGTCGATCTGACCAACCGCACGGCGGGCCGCAGCGTGTCGACGCTGGTCGTCGTCGGCATGGCCATTTTGCAGTTGCCGGACATTGGCCAGAAGATGATGCCCTTCGCCGTGCTGCTGGGCGGGGTATATGCCTTTGCCCGCCTGTCGCGCAGCCAGGAACTCGTAGCCATTCGTGCCGCCGGCATGTCGGCCTGGGACTTTCTCGCGCCGCCACTGGCGGTGGCCGCAACGCTCGGCATCTTGGTCGTGATGATCTTCACGCCGATTTCGGCGCGCATGCTGGCGCAATTTTCCGCACTCGAGGCAAAATACATCAAGGGTCAGGCATCCCAGCTCGCCGTCTCGCGAAACGGCTTGTGGCTACGCCAGGGCGACGCGACGCAGCAGTCGGTGATCCACGCCTTGCGTGTCACCAACCAAGGCGTGCACCTGGAAGACATCATCATTTTCCTGTACGGCGCCAACGATCATTTTCTTGGCCGCGTCGACGCCAAGGCGGCGCAATTGGACTCGGGAACCTGGATCATGAACGATGCCTGGGTCAGCGGCGGCGCCGGGACGCCGGTTCATCATGACGATTACAAACTTGCGACGACGCTGACGCCGGCCCAGATCCAGGAAAGCTTTGCGCCGCCCGATACTCTGTCATTCTGGCAACTGCCCGGGTTCATTCGCACCGCCCAGGTCGCTGGCTTCTCCGCGGTGCGCTATGAGCTTTATCTCTACACCCTGCTCGCCATGCCGGCGTTGTTCGCGGCGATGGTGTTCATGGCTGCAAGTTTCTCTCTGCGGCTGGGCCGTCATGGCGGCCTGCCGCGTATGATCCTGATCAGCGCTTTTGCCGGGTTCGGCGTCTACTTCTTCAGCGAATTTGCCCGCGCGCTCGGCCAAACCGGAATCCTGCCGGTGATTCTCGCCGCGACTGCGCCCGCGGCCGCCTCCATCCTGATCGGCATGACCTTGGTATTCAACCAGGAGGATGGATGAAGCGCGCCCTCCTGCTCGTCGCGTCACTGGTGCTCGCTGCCTTTAGTGCTGCGCAGGCAGCGCCCAGTGTCACGCTCAAGGGCCAGATTCTGCTGCAGGCCGACGAGATGGATTATGACGTCGACAAGCATGTCGTGACGGCGCGCGGCCATGTCGAGATCGATGGCGACGGCCGCATCCTGTTGGCCGACGAAGTCTCCTACGACGAGAAGAACGATACGATGGTCGCGCGCGGCCATGTCAGCATTACCGACGAGAAGGGCAATGTTGCGTTCGCCGATCAAGTGAGTCTGAGCGACAAGATGCGTGCCGGTGCGCTCAGAAGCTTCGCCGCCCTGATCGGACGAAACGGGCGACTGGTGGCGGCCAGCGCGACGCGCAGCCAGGGCCGCTTCACCGAGGCCTTCGATGCCGCCTATACGCCGTGCGAGATCTGCAACAAGCCGGGCCAGCGCACGCCGACCTGGCAAGTGCGGGCGCGACATGTCGTCTATGACCAGCTCAAGCACCGCATCACGTTCAGCGGTGCGGTGCTGGAATTCTTTGACGTGCCGGTATTCTACACGCCCTATTTGACGCAACCCGATCCATCGGTGCGCTACGCCTCGGGCATCCTCACACCGGATCTCGGCTCGTCGACCGCCATCGGCTACTTCCTGCGGGTGCCCGTCTACATCGCTCTGTCGCCGTCAAACGATGCCACAATCACGCCGACTTTCACGACGCGCGGCGGCGAGGTACTGGCGGGCGAATACCGCGAACGCTGGCAGCATGGTGGCCTGTGGCTGCAGGGCAGTGTCGCTTACAATCCCAATGGCGGCCTCTCGGGTCACGAGAGTCAAATCTATGCCGGCCTGTTCGGCTCGGGACGCATCCCGTTCGCCGATCGTTGGACGACCGGCTTCGATGCGCAGCTCGCCTCCAACGACACCTATCTGAAGCGCTACGACTTTTCCCAGCTCGACCGCCTCGTCAACGATGTGTTCATCGAGGGCACGGGAGGCAGAACCCGGTTTGCCGTGACGGGCTATTTCTTCCAGGGCTTGCGCGCCAGCGACAACAGCAAGGTCATCCCGCTCGCGCTGCCGCTGGTTGAGTTCAACTACATTCCGCTGACCCATTGGCTCGGCGGCCAATTTCGCTTCGACCTCAACTCCGTTTCGCTGACACGAAGCACCGGCGACGACAGCCAGCGGCTGACCGGCGAAGCACGCCTGCGCTGGCCCTTGATCCTGCCGGCCGGCCAACTGGTCACGGTGCAGCTCGATGCCCGCGGCGATCTCTATCACGTCGCTGACTCCGGCCTGCCCGGTGCCAACGATCGAATCATCACTCGCGGCATTCCCTATGCGGCGCTCGACTGGCGCTGGCCGTTCATTGCGAACGCCGGACCAGGGCGGGCGGTCATTGTGGAGCCGATTGCCCAGCTCATCCTGCAGCCTTATGGCGGCAACCCGGCCGGCATTCCCAACGAAGACAGTGCCGCGTTCGAAACCGACGAGAACAATCTGTTGAGTTTCGACCGGCTGCCGGGTTACGACCTTGTCGAAAGCGGACCGCGCGCCAATATCGGCGTGCGCGTCCGCGCCTCCTATGCGTCGGGAACGATCGACGCGATCCTCGGACAGACCTATCGCTTGAAGCCCGATCCGATTTTCGGGCCCGATTCCGGACAGGGCCGCACATCGTCCGACCTGGTCGGGCGGGTCAGCGTCAAATTTTTGCCCTATGTCGATCTTACCGATCGCATCGAGGTGGATCGCACCAACGGCACGGTGCGCCGCCACGAAGTATATCTTACCGGCATCTACGACCGTTCAACGGTGCAGGTCAGCTATGTCCAGTTGCCCGCAGAAGTGGTGACTTTGGGTCTAGGCGCTCGCGAGGAAATCAATGCTCAGGCCAGCATTAACTTTTACCAGAACTGGCAGGCTTTCGGGGCGATCCGCCGCGATCTTTTGGCCGGCCAGATGCTGGATAGCGAACTCGGCCTCGGCTATGAGGACGTGTGTCTGGGAATCTCGCTTGCATATCGTCGCAAGTTTACCAGTGACCGCGACTTGCCACCGACTACGTCCGTAATTCTGCGGCTGTATCTGAAGACCGGAGATGAAGCGATCACGCCATTTAGCTTGTTTCCACGAGACGTCTTCTCCCATCCTTGAACCGTGGGCAAATTGGCTTATTCTGCCGGCCGGTTCGGGGGCGAGCGCGTAAACCATTGAGATTGCTGCCGAAGGTCCGAACATTGAGCCCGTTAGTTCGCATTTGTGCCGTTTTCGGCAGCCTTTTGGTGCTTGGCACCATGACGGCGCCTGCGAAAAGCCTGACCGGCCCGGCACCGGCTACAACAGCACCCGCGCCGCCGCCGCCGGGCGCCGCTGTGCAATCCAATATTGGTCCGGTCGATGGCGTGGCTGCGATCGTCAACGACCAGATGATATCCGAATATGATTTGCGCCAGCGCATCTTGCTGTTCGTCGCCACCTCGGGCCTGCAGCCGACGCCGGACATCCTGTCCAAACTGCGTGGTCAGGTGCTGGCGCAGTTGGAACAGGAACAGCTGCAGATTCAGGAAGCCCGCCACAAGGGCATCACCGTGACGCCGGCCGAAGTCGACAAGGCGATCGAGCGCATCACCAACGACAACCACATGACGAAGGACCAGTTGGTCGACCTGTTGAAGAAAGGCGGCGTGGATATCTCGACCTTGCGCGGTCAGATCGCGGTACAGCTTGCCTGGCAGAAGGCGGTGCAGGATGAGTTCCAAGACCGCGTCACCATCACGCCGTCGGACGTCGATGCCGAGTTGGCGCGCTTGCAGGAAGGCGCGAACAAGCCGCACTTCCTCGTGTCGGAAATCTTCCTCGCGGTGGACAATCCCGACATGGACGCGAAGGTACAGAAGGACGCGCAGGATATCGAAGGTCAGCTGCAGTCCGGCGCCGGCTTTGCCACGGTGGCGCGCCAGTTCAGCCAGTCTCCGACCGCCGCGTCGGGCGGCGATCTTGGTTGGGTGCATCAGGGTCAGTTGCCGAGCGAGATCGACGCCGCCTTGCAGCACATGCAGGTCGGCACGTACTCGCAGCCCATCCGCTCCACGGGCGGCTACTACATTCTGGGCCTGCGCGAGCGCCAGGAAGGTGCCGGCACGCGGCTACCCGATCCGGCGAGCTTGAAGCCCGTGGGCCCGCTGACGGTGGTGCGCGTGCTGCTGCCGCTTGGACCCACGCCGGCCAAGCAGGTCAAGGAGAACGCGATGAAGGTCGCGGTTCAAATTCACGATCACGTCAATGGTTGTGAAACCCTGCCTAAGCTGGCGCAAGAAATCCACGGCATGATCGTGCAGGATCTGTCGAAGCTGGGCATCAAGATCACCGACCTGAGCGCCGACATCCAAAATGCGATCAGCAAGGCCGGTCCGGGCGAAGCGACGCCGCCCTTCATGTCGCCGGCTGGTATCGAGATGATGGTGCGCTGCGACAAACGTGCAGCAACCATCACCGCCTACACCGTGCCGACACGCGATCAGATCGAAGAACAGTTGTTCGATCAACAGATCACGATGCTGTCGCGGCGCTACCTGCGCGACCTGCGGCGCAACGCCAATGTCGAAACCCGCTGAACGCGGCGCCAACGCACCAATCCTCGTAACCATGGGCGAGCCGGCGGGTATCGGGCCGGAAATCGCCGTCGCTGCCTTTAATGCGCTGGGTGGCGTGATTGGCGGCCATCCATTGCAGCTCGTCGGCGATCCGGCCGTCTTCGCAGCCTGTGACTTTGGCGAAACAGGCTCGATCATCGCGACCAAGGCGCGTGCGCTGCGTACGCCGGGCAGCGCTTCAGCCCACAATGCGGCGGCGGTGATTGAAGCGATTGAGACCGCGGCAACTCTGGCCAGCACCGGCAAGGCGGCCGCGATCGTCACCGCGCCGATCAACAAGGCCGTTCTGGTGCATGCCGGCTTCAAATATCCCGGGCACACGGAGTTCCTGGAGGCGCTGACCAAAGTTCCGCGCGCCGTCATGATGCTGGCGAGCGCGGAACTACGTGTCGTACCGCTCACGATCCACATGCGATTGTCCGAGGTACCGCGCATGGTCACGAGTGACGCCATCGTGGCGACGGGCGAGATCGTCCTTGCGGCGATGCGGCGCTACTTCGCGATCGCGGCGCCGCGTCTGGTAATTGCCGGATTGAACCCGCATGCGGGCGAAGATGGTGTGCTCGGCAGCGAGGACGCTGCGATCATCGCGCCGGCCGTCGCGCAATTGCAGGCGCGTGGCCACGCCGTACGCGGACCTTTCCCCGCGGACACGCTGTTTCATGCCGAGGCGCGGGCGCGCTATGACGCGGCGCTGTGCATGTATCATGACCAGGCGCTCATCCCCCTCAAGACGTTGTCGTTCTGGGACGGCGTGAACGTCACTTTGGGTCTGCCCTTTATCCGCACTTCGCCGGATCACGGCACGGCGCTGGACATTGCCGGTACAGGTCAGGCCGACGCGCGCAGCATGATCGCCGCCATTCGCCTGGCGGCACAGATGGCCGATGCGCGAGGATGAACAATTCACTGCCGCCGTTGCGCGAGGTGATCGCGGCACATGACCTGCGCGCGAAGAAGGCGCTCGGCCAGAATTTCCTGTTCGATTTGAATCTCACCCGCCGCATTGCGCGCGCGGCAGGGCCGTTGGAAAACACAACTGTCTACGAAGTCGGGCCAGGACCCGGCGGCCTGACGCGCGCGCTCCTTGCCGAGGGCGCGGCGCGCGTCGTCGTCGTCGAACGCGATTCGCGCTGCCTGCCCGCGCTTGCAGAAATCGCCGCCGCCTATCCCGGCCGACTCGAAATCCTGTCTGGCGATGCGCTGGAGATCGACGAGTGCAAGCTGTTCGCGGGCGTGCCGGTGCGTATCGCGGCCAACCTGCCCTACAATGTCGGCACCGCGCTTTTGGTGAAGTGGCTGACGCCGCCCAGTTGGCAGCCGTTCTGGCAAAGCCTGACGCTGATGTTTCAGCGCGAAGTCGCCCAGCGCATCGTGGCCAAGCCTGGCACTGAATCCTACGGCCGCCTCTCCGTGCTGGCGCAATGGCGGAGCCAACCGAAAATTCTCTTCGATGTCGCGCGCAGCGCCTTTGTCCCGCCGCCCAAGATCACGTCCAGCATCGTCAGGTTCGAACCGCTGGCCAGACCCGTCGCGCCGGCCGAACTGCGCGATCTGGAGAAGGTCACCGCAGCCGCGTTCGGCCAGCGCCGCAAAATGCTGCGCCAGAGTCTCAAGAGTTTGGCAGCCGACACTGAAGGCCGGATCAGCGCCGCGGGCCTCGATCCGACAATGCGACCCGAGCAACTTTCCGTTACGGAGTTCGCCAGTTTGGCGCGAGCATTCTCGCAGTCCGTGTGAAGAACGGCCCAATCGGCTCGATGTCGTGGCCCGCGATTGCGGGCTATCCAGGTGTGAGTGTGGCTTCACCTGGGTGGCCCACACTGCGGTGGGCCATGACAAACGAGTTTTTCGCGAATTGTCGCACAGAGCATCCGATAACGGTTGAGCCTCTCGGGACCACCATGCCAGACTGAAAACTAAGGTGGGAAAAATCCAAGGGAGAGACGCATGCAAAGCCAGGCGATCACGGAATTCGGCAAGCCCCTGCAACTTGTCGAAACGCCGACACCAACCCCGACCGGCACCGAGGTGCTGCTCAAAGTGCGCAATGCGGGCGTCTGCCATTCCGACGTGCACATCCATGACGGCTATTTCGACCTGGGCGGCGGCAACAAGCTGCCGATGGCGAACATGAAGTTGCCGCACACGCTGGGACACGAGATCGAAGGCGAAGTCGTCGCCGTCGGCCCCGATGTCAAGGGGATCAGCGTCGGCCAGCGCTATGCGGCCTTTCCCTGGATCGGTTGCGGCAAGTGCGCCGCATGCGAGCGCGGCGAAGAAAATATTTGCGTCGGTGGCCCACGCCAACTCGGCTGCTCGTCCGGAGTCGCCGGTGGCTACGCCACGCATGTGATGGTGCCGCATCCGCGCTATCTCATCGACTATGGCAAGGCCGATCCTGCTTTGGGCGCGGCCTACATGTGCTCGGGGCTCACAGCGTTTTCGGCGATGAAGAAAGTCGGCAAGCTCGGCCGCAACGATCAAGTGCTGGTGCTCGGCGTCGGTGGCGTCGGCATGATGGGCGTGCAGTTCGCCAAGGCGCTGTTCGGAAAAGGTCCGCTGGCCGCCGACATCGATGATGAAAAGCTAGCCGCCGCAAAAAAGGCCGGCGCATCGGCGACGTACAACACCAAGGACCCGGAGAGCGCGAAGAAGTTGCAGGCCGATACCGGCGGCGGCGCCTATGCCGTGGTCGACTTTGTCGGTTCGGAGAAGACCTTCGCCTTCGCCAGCCAAAGCGTGCGGCGCGGCGGCAAGGTGATCATCGTGGGCCTGTTCGGCGGCGCGATGTCGATGCCGATCCCGATGTTCCCGTTCCGCGCGATTTCGCTCAACGGCTCGATGGTCGGCTCGCTCGACGAAACGCGCGAGATGATGGAACTGGTGAAGGCCGGCAAGGTCGATCCGATTCCGTTCACCACCCGCCCGCTCAGCGCCGCGAGCCAGACGCTCGATGATCTGCGTGCCGGCAAGATCACCGGAAGGGTCGTCCTGACGCCGTGAATGCGCTGTATGATGCTATTGGGAAGGGTTATGCGGACTTTCGCAAACCCGACCCGCGCATCGCAGCCGCAATCAACCTGGCACTGGGTGATGCGCGCCGCATCGTCAATATCGGCGCGGGTGCGGGTTCGTATGAGCCGGCCGGGCGTGATGTCATCGCGGTAGAGCCTTCGGCGATCATGATCGCGCAGCGCCCCACCGGCGCGGCTCCAGTCATCTGCGGCACCGCCGAGGCTCTGCCCTTTGCCGACAAGAGCTTCGATGTGGCGACCGCGTTCCTCACCACGCATCACTGGTCGAACCTTGGGGCCGGGTTGAGGGAAATGGCGCGAGTCGCGCGCGGGCGTTGCGTATTCCTGGATCACACACCCGGCACGCCGGAGTTCTGGCTGTTGCGCGACTACTTTCCAATCCGGGCGCGCAGCATGAAGCCGTTGCTCGATTTGGACATAGCGCGCACGGTGTTCGCGGCGCTGCGCATCGTGCCCATAGCCGTCCCGCATGATTGCAGCGACGGTTTTCTCGGCGCCTATTGGCGGCGCCCGCGAGCCTATCTTGACGCCCGGGTGCGCGACGCCATCTCGTTCTTCGCCCATGCGCCGCAGGTCGAGGTAGCGCTTGACCAACTGCGCCGCGATCTTGACGATGGCACCTGGCTACGGCGCAACGGCCAGCTTTTGCGTGAAACCGAGCTGGACCTTGGCTATCGTCTGATCGTCGCGACGCTCAAACAGGATTGAACCGATGCCCGAAGCCATTCTCGAACCCGATCTGCCGATCGTCGATCCGCATCATCACATGTGGGACCGCCCGACCGAGATCCTGCGCAACCTGCCCCCGTCCGAACATGGCTTCATGGATATCATCCGCAACACGCCGCGCTATCTGCTGCCCGAATTGCTCGCCGACCTGAGAGGCGGCCACAACATTCGCGGCACGATCTACATGGAGTGCGGCGCGATGTACCGCGCCGACGGACCCGAGGCGCTGCGCTGCGTTGGCGAAACCGAGTTCGTCAACGGCGTCGCGGCCATGACGGCGAGCGGACTCTATGGCGAGGTCCGCGCCTGCGCCGGCATCGTCGGCCATGTCGATCTGAGACTCGGCGCCGCGGCGGAAGACGTGCTGCGTTCGCACATCGCTGCCGGCCATGGCCGCTTCCGCGGCATTCGCCAGAGTGCCTCGCACGATCCCGATCCCGGCGTACTCGGTCCGCTCGGTGGACGCAATCCGCCGGGTCTGTATCGCGACGCGAAGTTCCGCGAAGGTTTCAAGCTACTGCACGCACTCGGCCTGTCGTTCGACGCCTGGCTGCTCGAACCGCAATTGCCTGACCTGATCGATCTGGCGCGAGCTTTTCCCGATACCACCATTGTGCTCGACCATGTCGGCACACCGCTCGGCATCGGCAGCTATGCCGGCAAGCTGGAGGAGCGCTTCGCCGTCTGGCGCGACAACATCAAGACGCTGGCGCAAAGTCCGAACGTCTACGTCAAGGCGGGCGGACTGCCCATGCCGTTCGCCGGCTGGAAGAAGCGCATGGCCGAGCCCGATCCGCCATCGGAAACGCTGGCCAAGCAGTGGAAGCCCTATCTGGAAACCTGCATCGCGGCGTTCGGCGCCGAGCGTTGCATGTTCGAAAGCAATTTCCCGGTCGACCGCTTTGGCTGCGACTATGTGGCACTCTGGAACGCCTTCAAGCGCGTGGCGGCGAATTACTCTCCAGCCGAAAAGACCGCGCTGTTCAGCGGCACGGCGAAGAAGGTGTATCGGGTGAATCTGAACTAGCGGCCCGATTGCCGCTGCGCTGTCGCGTGGCGACAGTCAGGTGCGGACCGGTCATTTCATCAAGTCCGACACGAATTCGCCGACACCGATCAGCCGCGTGCGGCGTGCGCGTTCGGCCTCCAGGATTGCCTTGACTTGCGAAAGCGCGCGGGCAACGTCGCGGTTGACCACGACATAATCATATTCCGGCCAGTGACTGATCTCGCTGGCCGCCTTGGCCATGCGTTTTGCGACGATGTCGTCGCTGTCCTGGGCGCGGGTGTTCAAGCGGCGCTCCAGTTCGCCATGGCTCGGTGGCAGGATGAACACGCTGACCAGATCTTCGCGAGCCCGTTCCTTCAGTTGCTGCGTGCCCTGCCAGTCGATATCGAACAGCACGTCGCGGCCCGCGGCCAGCGTGTCGATCACGGCTTTTCGTGGCGTGCCATAGCGTTGTTCAAAGACCGTTGCGTGCTCCAGAAAATCGCCTGCCTTCACCATCGCATCAAAGCGCACCGGCGTGACAAAGTGATAGTCGCGGCCGTCGACCTCGTTGGGGCGTTTGGCGCGTGTCGTCGCCGACACGGACATGTCGATGC
>Ga0068858_100002319_pt1 | contig 19229 bp, 27 predicted proteins | sample KBSSwiS12_FD_66589 | JGI IMG/M metagenome (GOLD analysis project Ga0068858, IMG submission 66589) | Switchgrass rhizosphere microbial communities from Kellogg Biological Station, Michigan, USA - KBS Switchgrass S1-2 | ecosystem: Host-associated > Plants > Roots > Rhizosphere > Soil ...
AAACAGGAAAAAGATGAACTTAGCCAAGCCCGCCGCGGCCACTGCCACCCCCGCGAATCCAAAAATGCCGGCGATCAGCGCTACGATCAGAAATATCAATGCCCAATTCAACATGGCCGCCGCCTTTCACGGAAATAACGAGCGTACCCGTTTTGAAGGTATCCCGCGCTTTAGCGCGCGCAGCGCATCCATTCTGTGAGCGTCAATAGCGGCCGCGGCCGCTGCAATCCCTTTCCCGACTACGCGCCGCCGCTTTTTCCCGGCTTTGACTATCTCGGCCCGGGTGGCCGCTCCGGCCTTGGGCGCGAATAGCAGCCCAGCCAAGGATCCGAAACTGAATCCCATCAGATAATACACGCTCTTATTCCTCATGAAGACCTCCTAGCTTCGTCTATGCGAATTAAGCGGCTATTTGACAATGCGAACTCGCCTTCGTACGGGGATTGCGCTTTGAAAATCCCGGGTCCTTGATCCGCGACTGCACTGAGCGACGCGCCCGCAGCAACCGAATGCGAACTGCTGTATAGCTGATTCCCTGCCTGCGGGCGATTTCTTCAATCGGATAACCCTGCAGATAGTCTTCGAACAACTGACGATCGCTGGGGCGGCACCATTCCAGAAATCTGTCTAAATCGATAGCCCCCAGATTGACTTCCGCACGGGTGGGCAAATCCGTCAGGGGCAATTGTTGATTCTCGCTTCGCAGGAAGCTGCGATAGCAATTCAAAGCGATTGTGTTCACCCAGGTCGTTACGACATTTTCATTGCGCAGCTGATTAATGCGTTCCCATCCCTTGGCCCATGCTGCCTGGGCCGCTTCCCGGGCGCACTCGCTCCGGGCTCCTCGGGATAGCAAAAGGCGGATCGTTCGATCGAACCCTCTTTGGTACGCCTGTCCATATGCTTCCACTGTCATTTGGTACTCAAACTCCTCGCCTCGACATGTGCACTTCGAAGTCCAAGAATACTTAGCTTGATCGCACAGTCACCTGCGCTGCACTCAGCGAAGGAATTACCCCTCGAGGTTGCACCTCCGGGGCAGAAGTTGCATCAGTGGGATGGATCGCCCAACATTTAGTGCACGATCCGGCGGCATTTAACGTGCCCTTGTCTGGGTGGCGGGAACCATCGAGTGTTCGTGAAAAGGTCGCTTGGATTCATACTATTGATCTGAGGCATCCTTGGCATTGCCAGGGATGGCGTGGACTCACCGCAGCAAAACTTACGTGAAATGATCGGCGCGGGGCCGGGAGTAGCTTCGCTGGTCACGCTCGCTGCTGTGTTCCCGGGGGCTGTTGATCCTAGCTAAGAGTGGCAGGTTTTCCTTTGAAGGCTCCGCGGGACTTGCAAGCGGAGACGCAGGCAACGCCACGCCTGCCCTTAGAATTGCCGACGTTCACGCCGCGAACAAAACCACCTAGGGGGTGGACTCCCCACTCTGCAGGGTGGCGGCATCTCTATTCCGGCGCATTTCATTGATGCGATTTTGCAGCGTTCGAAGGCTGATCCCAAGCATTGCCGCGGCATTTTTACGATTCTGATTCACGTGCTTCAAGGTCAGATTAATGAAAGCCGTCTCGACCTCCGATAGCGGCACGCCCGCCTGGAGGGTAATCGATTTGTCGCCATTACCATTGCCAACGGACCGTGAACTCCCCCCCGCGGCCAAGATGGGCACGAAACCCTTTTCTTCGATTTGGACATGCTGTGGGCCTATTAATCCTGGCCCGGCCAGAATAACGGCCCGCTCCATCACGTTCCTCAGTTCGCGCACATTGCCCGGCCAAGAGTAGGTGCGAAAGCAGTCCAATACTGCTGGACTAATCCCGGTGACCTTGACGCCGTGCTTCTCGTTCAGCATCGGCACCATCGATTCAGCTAGCAATCCAATATCTTCCCCGCGCTCCCGCAGGGGCGGCAGCTCGAGTTGAAATACATTCAACCGGTAATACAGATCTTCGCGCAGCGTATTATCGCGTAAAGCATCCTCAGGCCGCCGGTTGGAGGCGGCGATCAGACGAATGTCGATGGGTATCTCGGTTTGCCCGCCCAGCCGTCGAATGGATCTTTCCTCTAAGGCGCGCAAAAGGCGCGACTGTGTCGAGATAGGCATCTCCAATATTTCATCCAGAAACAGGGTGCCTCCGTGGGCTTGTTCGAAGCAACCCGGCCGCCGTTCGGACGCTCCCGTAAAGGCGCCTTTTTCGTAGCCGAACAATTCGCTTTCGATCAAGGTTTCTGGAAGCGCTGCACAGTTGACCGCGACAAATGGGCGGTCAGAGCGCAAACTCAGATTGTGGATTTCGCGCGCCGCAAGCTCCTTCCCAGTGCCACTCTCGCCAATGAGTAAAATCGAGACGTTGCTGGGGGCCGCTTGATGTATTAAAGAAAACACTTTTTGCATGGGCTCGGAACGCCCCGTCAGGCGGCCTAGCGCACCGCGCAACGCCAGGTCTCGCTTCAGTGCGGCTGTTTCGCGGAGCAGGCGGTTATGCTGTATCGCCCGTTTCAATAGAGAGTACAGCGCGGTGAGCTTTACCGGCTTCTCCAGGAACCAATAGGCATCCAGGTCCCGAATTACGGAAAGCGCTTTTTCGACGCTGCCGAATCCCGTCAGGACAATGGCCGGGATCACGTCTCCTCTGCCGCGGAGCGTCCGCATCAGGTCGAATCCGTCTAACCGCGGCATCACCAGGTCCGTGATGATGACGTCGGGCGACCAAGATTCGAGTTTCTGAAGAGCTTGCTCTCCATCGGCGGCGGTAGCGATCTCGAATCCCTGGGTAGTGAGAGCACGCGTTAAATCGTTCCGGACTTCTTCCTCGTCGTCCACGATCAAAACCCGGCCGAGTGAGGAAGACACGGGATTTGCTGGCGCCGTCATTTTATTTTCCTTACTCTTTTCTTTCGCGATTCGACTTGCCTGTAGCGAAGCGCGACGATAGCTAGGCTACCTTCCCCGTGCTGATATATTCGTCCAGGGCTCGATCCAGCACGTCGATGCGCTGGTTCAAGTCCTGAATTCCGCTGAGCAACGATTGGCTGTTCTGCACCGCCCGCGACTCTAAACGCCTGGACAGCCGTTGCTCGAGTGTTCGTATCCCAATCAACTCATCCGCGATCCAGGAAACGGTCCCGAGAATCATGGGGGGCCGCGTTGCTGCGAGGTGCTTCCTGCGAGTCATCATGCACCGTTCTATTGCACATGGCTCTCCATTGCGTAATGACAATGCACCGCCGTTGTGTTTCACCTTTTTTAGCAGTGATTTGAGAATCGGCCGTGCAGAATAGTTCCTTCCCAAGTAAAGACGCTAGTAAATAGGTCAGTGCAGTTCTTGCACTATGCTGCTGTGCGGCGTCCGAACTTCTTCTTTTGCAATTCGTTTGAAGGATGCCTCCCGCTTGCGAATCGATGGCCCGGCAGTTGCCTTAAGAATGGCGTAGCCTGGCCCACCAGTTTCGGCTGCACGCTAATAAAAAGGAGTAACGAATGAAAAAGTACCTAAAGACACTTGCTTTCGTGGCAGTCGTGAGTATGGCAGCAATGAGCGTCGCCGTGGCGGATCAATGGGACAAGAAAACCATCATCACCACCGACGAGGTCATGCAACTGCCAAACATGATGCTGCAACCGGGAACCTACGTAATTAAGCTCGCGGATTCCTCCTCCAACCGGCACATCGTGCAATTCTTCGATAAAGACGAGAAACACTTGGTGACGACGGTTCTGGCGATTCCAAACCAGCGCCTTCGTTTGACCGGGAAGAGCGTTTTCGCGTTTTGGGAAGTCCCAGCCGGACAACCCAAAGCCCTTCGTGCATGGTTTTACCCGGGTGACAACTTCGGTCAGGAATTCGCTTACCGTCCGCAAGAGGCCGCGACTATCACGGCGTCAAATAGCGGAGCCAATGTACCAATAGATGACCAAACCGCGGCCAAAACCGGGGACTCGGACAAAGACTCCACGGTCGCTGCCGTTACCGAGCCTGCGCCTGCGGCGCCCGCCCCAGTAGCTGCAGCGGAACCCGCTCCAACGCCTGCCCCGATTGAAGTGGCGGCGGCACCTCAGCAACCTGCCCCCGAGCCAGTTACCGTTGCCCAGGCGCCCGTAACCCCGGCCCCCGCGCCAGTTGAATCGAGTGACGCTCAGCGTATAAACCAGACCCCACAACAGCCTGACAGCCTTCCCAAGACCGCTTCGAATCTTCCTTGGCTGGTCCTAACCGGGCTGCTGTCGATCGTCGGCGCTTTGGCGTTGAACCTTGCGTATCGCCGCAGCTAAGAGGCGAATAAAATAGGGGCAGGCAGCCTCGTGCTGCTTGCCTCATCTTGTCTGACATGGGTAAGGTTGATTTCTCAGCCGCGTTGTTCCTCGCCGCGCTGCTCCCAGCGCAGCCGCAACAATCCCCCGAAGAGTTTACATTGCGGGCGGACAGCCAACTGGTAGTCGTGAATGCGGGGGTTCAAGATGCTCACGGTACAAACATAAAAGGTCTGAGCGCCCAAGATTTTCGGGTCTACGAGGATGGGCGCCTGCAAACGATTAAACAGTTTGCCGCGGAGGACAGGCCAGTAACCGTTGGCATTGTCCTCGACACCAGCGGCAGCATGCGAACCAGACAGGCCGAAGCCGTGGCAGCAGCCCTACACTTTGTCGAGTCCAGCAACCCTGACGACGAAACCTTCGTTGTCGATTTCAACGATCGCGCCTCTTTAGGTTTACCATCCGATATCGCCTTCTCGCAGAACCCTAAGCAGCTCAGAGCAGCTCTGTATGCGCGGAAGCCCGAAGGCCGGACCGCGCTCTATGATGCCTTGACGCTCGCTGCGAATCATCTTGCGAAAGGCAAGTGGGAAAGCAAGGCGCTGCTGCTGATTTCCGATGGTGGAGATAACAGCAGTATGCACACCTTGCAGGAGGCCGTGCGCGCCGTGGAGTTGTCGGGGGCAGCCGTGTATTGTGTGGCACTCTACGATCCTGAGGAGCCGGAGCACAACCTGGGAACTCTCCACCGCCTGTCACAGATGACGGGGGGCGAAGTCTTCGTGCCGTCGCAGCTTTCGGAGATCGGTGCCTTGTGTTTGCGTATCGCCAAAGATATTCGCGCCAGCTATACCCTCGCCTACACGCCGCCCAATCTGGATCGATACACGGTTCCCCGCAAGATTAGAGTGGTCGCTTCCGCTCCGGCTATTGGCAAGCTAAGAGTGCGCGCCCGGACTAGTTACATTCTCGACAAGTAACCCCAGTTAGTGCATTTTTTCCATTACGAGCTGCAGCTTGCTGCTGTTGACACGTGAAGTGATCTCTTCGCCCGTCTCCCCATGCAACGACAGTTCCGAAAGGTTTGGAGTGTGCCAATCGCGGGAATCGTCAAGGGCGGAGCAGTGAAGTTCGAATATGCTCCGAATCTTATTGGCAATGGCATCAACTGTATACGACCGGCGGGCTCCAGGGGTTGCCAGGTGGTGAGCGCTTACATCGGCTGAGAGAACGGCATGCGCCGCCAGGTACGACGCCCTTTCGAGTTGCTTCGCGTTCATCAGTGGTGCTCCTTTGGGTTTCAACTTACCGGAGCAACATGTTGCAGTTATATTGCCAAGTAGGCGCGAAGGTCTTCCTCGTTAGCGCGGCCCATCCCGATAATAGTCGTGGTAGTGCTGCCCGTCCCGCATCATTCCCCGATCGACCATCCCAACCTGCAGTGCATGTTCCAAGCGGAAGGTCAGCAGCGATTCTGCCGGAATTGAGAGCGAACGTCCGCGGGTGAATACTTGTCCTCCAGCACCAGCCGCCGCGCCTGCTGCCGCTCCTATCGCAGCTCCTTTTCCTCCTCCTGCGATGGCGCCGATGATCCCGCCCAGAAGTGCTCCTCCTCCCACGTACTCGCCGGTGCGCCGGTTGGCGCCAATTCCATCCTTCGATTCCACGCGCTGGCTATCCGTGTCGATAGCATATCGTTGGCCATTGACAGTGACCGATTGTCCAGGATAAGGTCATCGTCGGGTTCGGTCCGCGCGATCAGTTCCACATTTGATCCGCGGGGGATGGCTAAGCCGCCGTCGGTTCCCCTAACGTCCTGATCCACGACGCCGGAGAAAACTCGATGGTCCGCGTTGCTCGCTCGTATGTATTGGTTGGTGCGCACTGATATCACCGTTCCCGGCGCAAGAACCGTGTAACGCCCTCTATCGTCGGAACCTGCGGCGATCGCAAACTGCGCACCGCAAACCCCGGTCTACCCAAATGCCCCGCGGCGTATAATCCCATGGTCCAGGCGCACACCACCTCTGGTATCGGCGTCACAAAAATTGCGATCTCCATTCATTGAACTGCATTGAAGAATTCAGTGATCGCGGGGTTGGGCCCCCACGGGGGACACACTGGTACAAATCAACGATGCCGCCGCGAGGGCCGCCAGACTCGCTTATCAAACATGAATTCGCTCCTAGAGTTAAGAAATTTAGTTCGTCGGTCGTTAGAGTCTCTCCGTACAAATTCGTTTCGACGCAACCGCAACGGCTTGCCGGGGGAGGGATCTAACAAGAGTAGGGGGGCGCCACATATGTCGTACTGGGGTTTCATCGCCGCAGTCTTATCCACCGTCACTTACATCCAGGCGCAGCCCAATCCGGCTCCCTCCGTCCAGGTGCGCCAATTCAGCATCAGCGCACAGGATCGGTTTCGTTGGGTGACGCTGACTACTCTAGGCCCGAAGAATCTAGCGGCGGGCGTGTTCATAGCCGGGATTCAGACCTGGCGCGATCAGCCTGAAACCTGGGGAACTCACTGGGATGGTTACGGCAAACGCTACGCCTCCCGACTCGCTACAGGGGGCACTAGCAACGCTCTGGAAGCTGGTTTCGGCAGCTTATGGGGTGAGGATCCCCGTTACTATCGAACTACCGGGCAACCGCTAAAGGTTCGCCTGGGCCACGTCGTCAAGATGGCTTTTGTAACTCACAATAGCGTGGGAGATCCTCAGCCCGCTTATGCCCGCTACATCGCGATCCCGGGGGGCGCTCTGGTGTCAAACACCTGGCGGCCGGACTCACCTTCCACTTTGGGCCGGGTAACGTACCAGGTCGGATTGGGTTTTCTGAGCCGAATCGTCGGCAACACCTTTTCTGAATTCATGCCTGACCTGCTGAATCGCAAGCGCAATTCGCAACGTGCTTCGCAAGGCCCGTAGAACACAGTTGATGAATCCGGAATCCAAGTCGGTCGACGCGCAGTCGAGGCAAAGCATCAAGGCGGTCTCAGACCTGGAGCACGAGGCGCTTGCGCGTAGAACTCCCGCCGAAACATTTAGCGACTTCGTTGTCTCGCAAGGCGGACGCCCTTGGGTAATCGCGGTACATGCGCTGTGGTTCGGCGCTTGGATGTTGTGGAATTCGGCCCCTGTACGTGGCGTTCGCGCATTTGACCCGTTCCCGTACATGGGGCTGACAACGATTGTCTCGTTGGAAGCGATTTTCTTGTCCCTGTTCATACTTGTCAGTCAGAACCGCGCCACACGCCGCGCCGATGAGCGCGCCCATTTGGACTTGCAGATAAACCTCATGGCCGAGCGCGAAGCCACTAAAATGCTCCGTCTCCTGCAGGCGCTTTGTGCACATCATGGATTGGCCGAAGCAGCAGATGCGGAAGTTGCCGAAATGCTTCGGGAAACGGAACCGGCAAGTATTGCACGGGAACTCGAAAAACACCTTCCTTCCGATTTACCCCGCCTTCGAAACAATACCAGCGGAGACCACTCTAACGGGTGAAGTGGCGGTCGTCGAATCGCCACACAATTCCCTTTCTGGAGGCAAGACAATATGAAACTTCAAGGCGTGATGTTGGCGATGTTACTTGGCGCGGCCTCCTGGGGCGCGCAGAATACGGATTCCGGTGTGAAACCGGATAACACCAAAGTCAACAAGCAGGATCGGGATGCGAACCAGCCCACGGCGGATCAGCAGAAGAATAACGCCTCCGATCTCGACCTGACCAAAAACGTTCGCCGCTCCATCATGGAGGACAAGTCGCTCTCTACCGACGCCCACAACGTCAAGGTGATCAGCCAGAACGGGACTGTCACCCTGAAAGGCCCCGTGAAATCCGAGGCCGAGAAGAGCGCCATCGTTTCGAAGGCCGTTTCTGTGGCCGGCGGCGCCGACAAAGTCGTCGATCAGATGTCCGTCAAGCAGTAATTGAATACTCAAATTAAAGGGAGACTAACATGGCAGGCAACAATACCGCCGTTTTTGGCATTTACAAGAATTCCATGGCCGCCGAGCGAGCCGTGGATCAAATCCTGGCCGCAGGATTTTCGAACAACGACATCTCCGTGCTGTTACCGGATAACGAGAGCTCCAAAGAATTCGCGCATGAGAAAAACACCAAGGCTCCCGAAGGAACCACCACTGGCGTTACCGCCGGCGGCGTGGTGGGCGGAACACTAGGAGTACTCGCTGGAATCGGCACGCTCGCGATTCCCGGCCTAGGTCCTTTCATCGCGGCGGGACCCATCATGGCTGGGCTGGCTGGCCTGGGAGTCGGCGGTGCGGTTGGCGGTTTAATCGGCGCCCTGGTCGGAATGGGGATTCCCGAGTACGAAGCCAAACGCTACGAAGGCCGCGTGAAAAACGGGGGAGTTCTCCTTTCGGTACATTGCAATGGATCCCATGAAATCGCGCGCGCGAAGGATCTCCTCAAACAAAGTGGCGCGGAAGACATCGCGTCCGCAGGAGAAAAGGGAGTGAGTTCACACGGTGTTGAATCGGAGGTTCATTCACACCGCTAGTGAAGTCATGAATTGAAGAAACGATGTTCTTTCCTTGGGCGCCGCGAAATCGTTCGTGGCGCCCTTTTTTAGCTGGTAATCGTAAGAAATACTTAGACCGTCCTTCCGCTTAAAAGTACGAAAACCAAGGTAATCAGAAGAACCAATCCAAGACCGCTGGCCGGATAGTATCCCCAACCTGAGCTATAAGGCCAGGTCGGCAAAGCACCAACCAACAGCAACACCAGAATAATCATCAACAGGGTACTCATCATTCTTCTCCCTCGTGTGGATAAATTCCACTAATCGTTAGAGGTTGAGTCAGAAGGTTTGTTTCCTTTGCTCCGTGCAAAATTTGCCAGTGAGGAATAGTTTCCAAGAGGTTGGTGGTCTGTATCTATCCGACTCAACAGATTGCGAAGTGGCCACCAGCTTGCAATTAGCAGATGTGAGGAGAATTCGAGATGGCAACCAATACCGCGGTCTATGGGCTTTATAACGATCGAGCTGGCATTGAAGAGGCAGTGGACTCTCTAAAGCAAGCGGGTTTTCGAAGAACCGACATATCCGTATTGATGCCCGAGAATGTGGGGTCCAAAGACTTCGCGCACGAGAAAAATACCAAGGCGCCTGAGGGAGCGATCGCAGGCGCAGGCTCCGGAGCAGTAATCGGCGGCGCGCTGGGCTGGGTGGCTGGAATCGGGTTGCTCGCTATTCCCGGGATCGGTCCCTTCATTGCCGCCGGACCCATTATGAGTCTGCTTGCCGGCGTCGGCGTGGGTGGGACTGTAGGTTCGATTCTAGGCGGCCTAGTGGGAATGGGCCTGCCTGAATACGAAGCGAAGCGTTTTGAAGGGCGCATTAAACAGGGCGGGATATTGCTCTCCGTCCATTGCGATGATTCGGAGTGGGTAAAGCGCGCCAGGCACATCTTGACCAATACCGGCGCTTCAGACGTGGCGTCCGCCAGCGAAGCCCGCGCGGATTTTATGGTAGCGGACAAGCCGTTTCCCAAACCAACCAATCAAGGAGTGTAACAACATGTTATGGACAATAGCCGTCATTTTATTCGTTATGTGGGCCTTGGGATTAGTAACCTCGTATACTCTCTCCGGGTTTATCCACATACTGCTGGTGCTGGCGATCGTGGCGGTGGTTCTTGGAATAATTCAAGGCCGGCGTCCGGTTGTTTGAGAGAGTAGCTAAAATGCCGCGAAACAGCGACCCGAAGCTACCGCCGCCGGACCCGGATCCACAAGAGCCGGGGCCGGCGCCCGTTCCCATCCGCGAGCCTGAGATTCCTGCACCGGACGTGATCGATCCCAACCCGGTACCTTTGCCCGCGTAGGCCCATTCTCGCGGCCGTACGCTCAACAGAATCATATGATCCGCAAATTAAGAACCGGCGAATATCGGTTGTACTCACGACGATTAAACCCGAAGACGCGGAAGCGAAAAAACTTGGGTACCTTCGCGAGCCGCGAGGCCGCCGAAAAGCACGAGCGCGAAATTCAATATTTCAAACGCCATTAGGGTCAAAATTGAAGGACCGCCAGCAGTTCGTCACCGCCGCACGGACCAGTCGAACTGACGGATGCGTTTCCCCATTTCGCCACCAACGAAGGTCTTGGCCTTCGGGTGAAGATCCGGCTAACGTATCCTCAGTTTTTTCGCCCGCGCTCACAGTATCTTCTCGTCGGAGTTTAGGACGCGAATTCGGTCCGTGCGCGTGCGTTTAAAGCGATTATATCCTTCACGACATCCCCGAGTTGCATGTATTGTTCTAGAGTACTCGGCTTCCGGAAATAGTGAAGCGCCGCGTTGCGCGTGGCCGTCTCCCGGTCGCTCGGCGAATCGGACGATGTCAGGATCACCACGGGAGTCTGTCCGCAGCGCTCACTCGCTCGAAGGTACCGCAGAACTTCTTCGCCATCCCGCTTTGGAAGGTGAAGGTCAAGCAGAAACAGCTTCGGACAGTGCAGGCTGGCGTCACGGTCGATGCGCTGGATGAATTCCATCGCCCGTTCCCCGTCGTCGACCACATGAAGCTTATGCATGATCGCTCTGTTCGCCAGGGCCTCGCGCACCAGTTCGACGTCAGCCGAGTTGTCCTCCGCGAGAAGAATGTATTCCGAACGGTCACCCAGAGTCAACATGTGTGTAGCCCCCACGTTAGCACCATAAGTTGGTAACCGCCGGAAAAAGTTTAAAAATTGAGTTGGCGCCCCCAGAAGTAAGGGCGCCAACCCTCGCGCCGCCGTCGAATGCCCTTTTGTTCCCGCCAGAGGCATTTGCGGAGGCCCATGGGCCCCGCTGTGCGGTCGGGGTCCAATGGTTAGATGCGAATAGTGCTGCACTATGTTGCAGTGTGCACCCACTTTGGAGCTGGCACTCGGAGGACAGCGTGAATTTCGACAATTGGACCTGCCAGTATCGCGTCGACGGGCCGCGACTTTTAGCGATCATCATTCTTGGCGATTTGTTCTCCTGGCATTCCAGCTGAAACATTTTATCGCATAAAATCTCTAACACTATGGGCAGTAGAAAGGCGAGGGGCTGTGTTATTGGCATGTGAATTGCACGTGTCGTGGCAGGAGGTGTGCTGCTGTGAGCAAGGTGCGCTCCCATGACGAGCCTGACTTATTGCCACCAGGCCAAGGAATTGCTTGACGAACTTGGCGGAGCCATTCGCGACCTGGTCAAGCTTCACGAGGAGCAATTTCAATCGCTCCTTGGAGGTGACTTGGACAGTACTCGCTTCGATCCGCTGATTCATATGGCTAATGAGCGTAAGAACGAAGCCAAGTACGCCTATCTTCACCATTTGGAAACTCACGGCTGCTCAACATTCGATGGAATTGACAAAAAGTGAACGTGCCAAAATTACCGACAGCGTGCATAGCATCCAGTCAGCACGGGCATCCCTAGCTCATATTGATGAGGAGAAAGTTCCGGAGGTGGATGAAATCCAGGATTGCTTGGAGGGCGCTGACAAGAAACTGCGAGGGGCGCTCAGGGAAGTGCCGGACAAGAAAAATCATTGATCGAATGCCGGCGTGTATGGACGCATGGCCGGCACGCTGGCGCCTTCTTCCAGGTTTTTCCCAATTCCACGACTTGCTGGCGACAGACAGGGCGACGTTCATGATCGGGGAGATCCTCTCTCCGCGTGCTGCCGCATTCGAACGGATTAAGAGGCTTGTGCTCGCCACACTTCCCTCCGCGGAGATCTACAATCAACCAGCGCTTATCGGCCATTCGCAAGCTCGCGATGGAAGCAGCCGACAACGGACTCATGCCGCCCAACATGGCCACGGCTATTTCGCGAGTGAGGGGCGCTAAACAAGCTGGCATCCGAACTGGCCAATGGCTGACACGTGAGCAAGCCGAAAACCTGATCTCCGCACCGAATGTGAGAGAACAAGGGTAAGCGGGATCGAGCTCTACTCGCCGTTCGGGTTGGTTGGGGGCTCCGTCGCCGTGAAGCCGCTTCGCTCACCCTCGCGCACATTCAATTGCGCGATGCCCGATGGGTAATCGTAGATCTGATCGGCCAAGGAGGGCAACTCCGCACTGTTCCGATGCCGAGTTGGACTAACAGCGCCATTGATTCTTGGATTGCAAATTGCGGATATCAGGGATGGATTAGTATTCCGCGCCATGAACAGAGGCGGCCGGGTCATCTCAACCAGCATAACCCCCCGAGCAATATGCCAAGTCGTTGGACGTTTTGGTGACGCAATTGGTGCGCCGAAGCTCGCCCCGCACGATCTCCGACGAACATTCGCAATACTCGCGAATATTTCCCGGCTTCAGTTTCAGCCGCGCGTTGACCTCGTCAACTCTCAGGACACGAATCGAGACTATCCGTGCACGCGATGCTTTGGCCGTCCGCTGGACTAGTTGGGCGAAAGCGTTTGCGCCCATGATTTTGGCTGCTTACGTTTGCCTGCGGGTTATTCGGTTGCGGTCGAGATCAAATAGTATGCTGGCAGGTTGGGCTTGGTTTCCCGGAGAATCTCCAGAATTGCACGCCGCTCCGCGGCCGAAAGGCGCGCATACCTTGAACCTGTCTCTTTACCCGAAAGAACATCGTAAAGCCGCTGATACACAGCTTCCCTCGCGACACTCGGCAGGTTATCGAAGGCTTCGCTGTAGATGAAATAGCTCAGTGGATACCGAAACATCCGCGCCTTCAGATCGAAATCCCGAAGCGATCGGCCCCGTTGATCGCGAGGACCTCGCTCCGGGAAAGTCTTGGTAAAGCTGGAAACGCCCTTGACGGGGTACTTCATGCGAGCTTCATCCGTGAACAGCATGTAAGCGGCAACTTCTTCCACTAAGAATTTGAAGCGCTCCTGAAACTCAGGCAGTTTGCCTTCGGCAGTCGCCAGCCGCGTCTCCCACCCAAGACGGATGAACAGATCCGTCATTCGTGTCTGATGCTCGACGGTCATGAGGGCGACGATGTCGCTGGTGGGCGAGAGATAGAGCGACGTATCGAATTTCCGCTCCAGACTCGCGAGGTTACTCTCGCGCTGACCGAGAACTGTCGGATGCCTGGAGTCAATAGACATCGCATTCGCCCGAGTGAGCGTCTCCCCGGCGTTGCCGGTCACATACCATCCGCCCCATCGCTCCTCAATCGGAGTGCGGTGATCGGTGATGTCCTGCGCGCCACGGAATGCGGGCGTGCCATCGGCGCTCGTATAGGATGACGTGATCAGAAGACCCGGAATATTTAGCGTACCTGGGCTTAGATGGCAGTTGAGGCATTCAGTGGTCCGGCGCAGAAAACTTGGATGGTCAGATTTGCGTATGTCCAGGGAATAGAACTGGACGCCCTGTTCGTGGTCAAGAGCGACGAACTCTAGCACCTCGCCGTGCAGCACCGAGCCTACAGCAACCTCATCATTGAAATACAGCGCCCTTGGCGTCTGCGGCGCGATCCGAGGCGACTGAAAGCTGGTCTTAGAAAAGACCAGCACCTGCGAATCAACATTGACGGCGAGGTTTTTGAGGACGCTCGGCAGGTAACCCCATTTCGCGTCGTATTCAAGCTTCGCTTGGCCCGCCTGGAGCCGCTTTTCAAGCCGGGCAACCGGATCGTTCCCCCTGGGCTCGGCGTATGCGATAGCCGGGTGATCGAAGGGAACGTAAGGATAAGTGTCGTTGTCGTCGTTTGGCCCGAAGGCCCTGCTTGCAACTGCCATCAGGAGCCCAGCTGCGAAGACAATCAATTTGACTTGTATGTTCATGAGCGTACCTGCAGCCGTCGCTATTGAGAGCAATCTTCAGCCCATTTCGTTAAACCTCTATGTAGTTGAAACTTTATCCACTACCCGTTTCGGATATTCAGCTTCTGTGCTGGGTCCCCCAGCGGTGAGCTATGGAGCCCACCCAATGGGCTGCGCAGGGCCTTCGAATTCTCTCTTACAGGGGAAAGCCTAGATTGCGGCGAGACATATTGCAAACTGATTGTGCCGGCTGGATCTTGCGCACTCGAAACGGTCAAATCGGACGGGGTTTGAGGCTGCCTGATGTGCAGCATTAACGGAAGTAAAAACGCGTTGAGCAGCATAGCTTTCTCAAATCTGTGATAGCGTTAAGCAGCCCTGGGAGAAGGCCCGAGAACTCAACACAACAACTGCAATCATCGCCTGCTGCACTATGGCGAACAAAAGGCGGATTCGATAACCTACTGTTCCATGGCGATTCGCGATACCGAGTTAGCTTTGTCGATCAGCGCGGGAGTCCGGCACTCGGTTGCAGTTTACGCCGGTAGCGTGTTGGAAGCTGCCGCCACCGGACTGAAGCAGATCCGCGAAACGGAAATGATCGGCGATGACGGCGTCGAAGATCTCCCCGTGGATATCAAGACCACTACTTCGCACAAGGTTCCGTTGTTCAAGCTCAAGGCGTGGCTCGAAAGCAGCGGCCGGGATCCACGTGAGGCCGCTGTGAAAGCCAAGCTGAAGTGATCAGCCACGCTCGTTCGTTGCGATTTGAACACAAAATCACGAGCTCGGCGCATCAGCCCCGAAGCGATCGCATAATCGAACGAGAAATTCCCGTTGACCGAAGAGTAGCTTTTGTTTTGCCACTGGCATTAAAAACCAGCGAGCCGAATCCACTTCCGGAAACTCTCGCACGGATCCAGACCTCGGTGGCCACTCCAAAGCAAAGGTGTTACTTCGAATCAACGACGGATCAAGATCCCCCTTGAGCGCCCAAACTTGGACGATCTTACCGCCTGCTTGTCTCACTTCGCCCAACGGGAGGAACTCGCCCTCGACATTGACGCCAGTTTCTTCTGCAAACTCGCGTTTCGCGGCAGCTAGCGCATCCTCATCGTCGGAGTATTCCCCTTTGGGGATGGACCACGCGCCAGCATCTTTATTTGCCCAATATGGTCCACCGGGATGCACCAAAAGGACCTCTAATGCAGCGTTGTTGAAACGGAATAGAAGAATGCCGGCACTGCGCTTTCTCATGCCTCCTTGATAGCTCTTTTCGACAGCTACTGCTGAGTCAGCGGATCTCTTGCCTGCCCGATGTCGAACATTAACGGAAACGATTCGTTGGTCCAAAGAATCCTCCTACGTCGGATCTCGCATCAATCATTTCTCCCGCAAGCTCCTCACCCGTTCTTCCAGAAGCTCCGTCGCCGCCGCAGGATCTGTTTCAGATTGAAGGGCGATCATTCTCCCGGCGTGCGTTGAGACCTTACCGGAACGAAACCATTTCGCATTCGCGCCTGTGGATACCCATAGACCGTCCAGATACACCGGGAGCGCATCGCACTGAAGTTCCTTCCAGAGGAGTCCGGAGCCGCGTTGGAACGCGTGCATCTGCCCATCGGGCGTGCGCTTTCCTTCGGGGAACACCAGCACATGGAAGCCACGGTCCATGGCTCTCGCGGCGTGCTCGAAGCTCGCGCGAAAGTCTCCCGACTGCGGCAAAGGGAAAACATTGAACAACGCCGTCATCAGAAAATAAGCCGCCGGTGCAAGCAGATTCAGAAACCAGTTTCCCTGGCCGCGCGCTTGGCGCCAATTGAGCAACATCTCGCCCGCCATAGCTACTGCTACGCGCCGTCGCGTTCGCCTCCCCAATCCATATAGGAGAATCGGCACGTCGTAGAGCGTAACGTGGTTTGAAACAATCAACACTGGCGCATCCGGCTCGCGCGTCCAATCCCGCCTAGCCTTTGGCGACGCCAACAAGGCCACCAGCGGCATCGCGACACCTTCGAGAAACAGGGTGCGAACCACAACCGCCAGGCGCGTCCACGGCCATTGCGGGTAGATGTGTTGATCCTTAACCAAGCCGCGCGTGGTTGCTACTGGCTGAATGGAACCTTTCAGCAGCGTTCGGAGCTCGCCGAGTGTCTGAATTTTCTGGAAGCCCGCGTCACCGATAGGAACGCCGAAACGCGTCTCCAACGCCGACTGCAGCTCTACCCGTCCCAAGCTGTCCAAATGAACGTCTTCCGAAAGCCGCGCGCTGTCCGGGAGAGTGGACGGATCCTCGCCGGTGATCCGCTGAATTATGCTCCCCAAACCGCTGCTCGTTTGTATTCCAGTTCGCTTCCCCTCTGTGGTTATTGCAAGGGCCGCCGCGATTTCGCGCCGCAGGACCTTGCCCGTTGAGGTACGCGGCAAGTCGGGTTCCGGCCAGATGGTCCAATGCCGGATCTGTTGAAACTCGGCAAGGTTTCGGTTCGCCGCCCGCACCGTTTCACCCGCATCATCCCCAGTTCCGCGCATCACGAGTACCGCCAGCGGATGCGGACCCCGTGGTCCGAAGCCTTCGACGATTGCAGCCGCCCGTACCTGCGGCTGTCGCAGAAGAGCAGCCTCCAAGTCTTCCGGATAGATATTCAATCCCGAAGCGGTTACGATCACATCCTTCTTACGGCCGCGAAAGCTCAGCGATCCCGCCGCGTCCAGTTCTCCCAGGTCCCCCGTCGCCAGCCACTCCGATTCCCTTGGAAGCATTGCGCCTCCGGCCCAGGTGGAGCCAGAGACGGTCTCGCCTTTCACGAGGATTTCGCCCTCCGGGCTTAGCCGAACCTCGCGCCCAGGCAGCACCTGCCCGAGGGTTCCACGAGTTGGATGGAACGGATGGTTCAGGCTGACCAAGGCCGCGGTTTCGGTCATCCCGTAGCCTTGCACCACCACAAAGCCCAAAGTGGTCCAAAAGTGTTCCACCTCGGCGGGGAGTGTCGCGCCGCCTAGAACCAGTGCCCAGAATTTCCAACCCAAAGCCCGGTGTACGTCCCGGAAGATCCACCATCGGCGCCAGGCCGAGTGGCCCTCGGCTTCTTTCAACCGCTTCGGAAGGTCCGAGAAACGCTCCATCAGGTGAGATTGGATCATTTCCACAACGCGGGGCACCGCGGCCAGGACCGATATTCGCTCGCGGTATATTACGTTGGCAAGATCTCGACCGATCAGACGCGAGTCAAAGTGGACCACCGCCCCCAGTAGTGGCGGAATCCAAATTCCCATGAACTGGCCGAATACATGGCTGAGTGGCAGCGTATTCAGAATCCCGAGCGGATGAACGACCCTCTCAAACTTGAGATACCTTTGGATCTCACGCTCTATGGGGCGCAGGCTTGCCAACACATTGTGATGCGTGTGAACTACTCCTTTGGGCTCGCCGGTCGTGCCCGACGTAAAGATGATCTGCAACGTGTCATCTTCGTGAAGACCTGCGACCGGCTCAAGCAACGGCTCGCGCGGGAGCGCCGTGTCGAAATTCTCGAAGGCGATCTGCGGCACACGGCTGTCCAGAGCCCGAAGCTGCTCTTGACTGCCAGTCACAAGCTCGGGGCTCACTTCTGCGATGACTCTTCTAATAAAATCCGGCGAGCCGGCGATGTCGAGCGGGACCGGCACCACACCGCGCAAGATACATCCGAAAAATGATCCTATCCACTCACTTCCACTTGTGCCCCAAATCACTGCGCGATGGCCCTTTCTTATGCCGCGTGATTCGAGCTCACGAGCGTAACATCCGGCCAGACGTGCAAGTTCCCCGTAGGAAGTTCGTTCAGTGCGAAGACCGCGCCTTCCAACAACCGCTGCCTCTTTCCCAATCCGCTGGAAATCTTTGAGCAAAGAAGCCAGATGCGGCCGGTTGGGTGGTAGGGGCATGGCCAGAGGTAGGATCTCTCGCCCCATTTAACCAAACCGGGCTTGATGTGAGGATTCGGGTGCTCGATCAGGAAGCTGGTTGGGATGAGTGGGGTTTTCTCGGAATTTGTTTCCACCTCGCCAATCATTTTTTGGGACTGGAGAGGAACGGCGCTTTCACGCGCCCGTTATGAACTATTATCGGTAGCTTCCGCATGTCCTCCGTTTATTCCGAGAGAATAGCGCGGGGAAGTTGGGGCTGAAAGTTCGATCTTGAAGTGCTCCCCATAAGCTACACAGTTGCTAACCTCAGCTACATAGGCGTTCTCGGGTAGGAACACCGTGACTTCATACTCCCTTTCCATAGGCATATCTACAACAACCGATACCAGGGCGCCCGCACGCTCCAGGAGGCGGCCCACGGAGGAACGATATTCCCCTCCGATCGTCGAAATCATCACGGGAGTGTCCGTTTCCGGTTTGTTGCTTTGTAATAAGCGGTCCACGAGCTTCTGGAGTTGGCTGTCGGGAATCCTTCGTGGAGACCGCGTTTTCACCTGAAATCTCCCTCCGTGTAACTCTCGCTATGAACGGTAGTAGTTCCCGACTATAAAGTAAAAGCTCCTGAGGCCATCACCTGAGAAATCGGCTCGGGCTTGTACCTGAGCAACACGTGAAAGTATTGACATGCCGAGGGCAGAGAATATCAAACAAGCTATTGTTTCGTTCATAGCTTTCTCAAAGTGCACGCGCCGGACCAATCCTCACGGATACCTTCGAGATAAAAAGCAACTCCCCCGACGATGAAGAATTATCGGCCTCCTCCTGATCAACTTGGCAACTATTTCTCGGGACTCCGGGAAACTTTTCTCAAGGGATATACGGCCTCATCTCGATGCGCGTAAGTTAAAGCGGGCTCGCTCCGCAGGTTTCACTCCAATGTTCCGCGCCACTTCGAAGTTCGATTGATAGGGTATGTCGGCAATGCTGTCAGCCGTGCGGCGACGGAATGATGTAGTCGAGTTGACGATGGTGACGATCTACATCGTTTTGACCGCATATCTTATCGCATGCCACTGTCCACCACGAATTGCCTTCGTCCTACGTGATGCTGTAGCCCCGTTTCAAATCAAAGCCCGTGCCCGAAAAGCCGAAGCTGAACGGAGCGCCACAGTTTGGCGGTCGCCTCAATTCGACACTAGCGAGAGCGCGTCTCCAATTTTTGTGGTCAGATGCCGACTTTCTCCTGCATCCACACTCGGGAGCCTAGTCCTCAACTAGCTCTTTCAACCACTTTGATGTATAGTCGGCAAACCGT
>Ga0068858_100002320_pt1 | contig 19228 bp, 14 predicted proteins | sample KBSSwiS12_FD_66589 | JGI IMG/M metagenome (GOLD analysis project Ga0068858, IMG submission 66589) | Switchgrass rhizosphere microbial communities from Kellogg Biological Station, Michigan, USA - KBS Switchgrass S1-2 | ecosystem: Host-associated > Plants > Roots > Rhizosphere > Soil ...
GTTCAGCTCGGCCTCGACTTCGGCGGGCAGCCGGTGCTTGTCGAAGTAGTGCAGGTGCACGTCGAACGGTGCGAGCCGGCGCAGGACCGCCAGGCCGATCCGGCCTGCGGCAACGGTGCCGACGTGCATTCCCTCGAGGTCGTATGAGCGCTGCACGCAGTCGGCGATGTTCCAGCCGCCGTCGATGACCCACTTGTAGGACGGCAGGTAGTTGCGCACCTGGGACAAGATCATCATCACGACGTGCTCGGCCACGCTGATGCTGTTGCAGAACGTGACCTCTGCGACTGTGATGCCGTGCTTGATCGCGGCATCCAGATCGACATGGTCCGAACCGATTCCGGCCGTCACCGCGAGCTTCAGCTTGGGGGCGCGCGCGATCCGTTCCTCGGTGAGGTAGGCGGGCCAGAAGGGCTGCGAGATGACGATTTCCGCGTCGGCCAGGTGCTGGTCGAACACCGAGTTCTCGCCGTCCTTGTCCGATGTCACGACCAACTCGTGGCCGAGGCCCTCGAGGTAGCGCCGAAGGCCGAGTTCGCCGGAGATACTGCCCAGCAGCGAGCCGGGCGTGAAGTCGACCTCCGACGGGGTGGGCAGCGACTGCCCGTCCGGGTAGGCGTCGAGGTGCGGAAGCCCGTCACGCGGGTACGTGGTGGGGTAGCCGTCGACGGGATCGTCGTAGAGCACGCAGACTACTTTTGCCATGGATCGATTACCTTTCTTGCGGTTGCACCGTGAGACGAACCGACGGGCAATCCTCGGCTTCATCTGACGTGTTCGACTCTTGCGTCGCGAAATAGGTCGTCAACAGCCAATATCCGTTCTCCGCTGAGGTGAGACCGACGGTTTGATGGTGCCGACGTGACGACGGTAACAACGGCCGATCACGGTGATCAAGACCTCGGTCTTTGCAATCTGACATGGTGTGATAGGAAATCACTATCACTCAACGACGGAGCGGCTGATGCACGGTGAGGTGTCGATCCAACAGCTGGAGTACCTGGTGGCACTCGCGCGCGAGCGCCACTTCGGCCGCGCCGCCGCGGCATGCCATGTGAGTCAGCCGACGCTCTCGGTCGCCATACGCAAGCTGGAGCACGAACTGGATGTCGTGATCGTGCTGCGCGGGCAGCGGTTCGAGGGGTTCACCGCAGAGGGCCAGCGTGTGATCACCTGGGCGCATCGGATCCTGGCCGAACGAACCGAACTGCTGGCGGACATCGACCGGATGCGCGGCGGCCTGACCGTGACGGCCAGGATCGGCGCCATTCCCACGTCGGTTCCGGCGAGTCCGTTGGTCACCGGCAGATTCCTGCAACGCTATCCGGGAGCGACGGTCCAGGTGGAGTCACTGCCGTCACGAGAGATCGCTCGGCGGTTGGGAGAGTTCGAGCTGGACGCGGGCCTGTCGTATCTGGACGCCGAAACACCGCCTGGCACAAGGCGCGTCGAGCTGTACCGCGAACGCTATGTACTCGTCGCCCCCGCGGCGCACCCGGTGATGCAGCAGGACGAGGTGCGCTGGTCCGAGGCTGCAGGGCTACCGCTGTGCACCCTGACCACGGCGATGCGCAATCGCCGCATCATCGATGCCAACATGGCCGCCGACGGGGTGCAGTTCCGGCCTGTCGTGGAGGCCGACACCGTCACCGCGATCTATGCGCACCTCAGGACACTGCAACTGGCAAGCGTCGTTGCGCACACCTGGCTGCAGGCGTTCGGGATGCCCGACGGCCTGGCGATGCGACCGATGGTCGCCCGCGAGCCCGCTCCCGCCGTGGGCTTGATCGTGCTGGATCGCGAGCCCAACTCGTTGGTCGCAGAAGCGCTGTTCGCCGCCGCGGCCGAAGCGGGTGCCGAAACCGCCTAGACCGACTCGTCGGGCGTCAGCGCCTCGGCCAGGGCCGGCACCGCGAGTTCACGCTGCCACGGCCTGGCCCCGGCGTCGCGCAGGAAGTCGTCGATCGCCGCCGCGGTGTCGTCGACCGGTTGCCAGTCCCAGCACAGCCGCCGTACCACCTCGGGGGAGACCAGGTTCTCTGTCGGCACCGAAACCCGTTGTGACAGTTCGGCGAGCCGCGTGCGGGCGGCCTCCAGTCGCACCGCGGCCTCCGGCTTGCGCCTACCCCAGCGTGACGCCGGTGGTGGCCCGTTCGACGGCTCCTGCGCATCCGGTGGCTCCGCGGTCCGGGCGCGGGCGAGCGCATCCAGCCACACCTGTGCGCTGCGGCGTTGCCGGTTCCCGCCGAACACGGGCAACTCGGTCAGCTTCTCGACGGTGTCCGGGTCCACTGTGGCGGCGTTGATGATCGCGGAATCGGGCAGGATGCGTCCCGGCGCGATGTCCCGGCGACGCGCGATGTGATCGCGCGTCTGCCACAACTCCCGCACCGCCGCCAGCGCCCGCGGGTTGCGCACCTTGTGAATGCCCGACGTGCGACGCCACCGGTCCCGCCGCGTCGGCATGCCCTCGAATGTGCGCGCGTACTCGAATTCCTGTGCCGCCCAATCGGTTTTGCCTTGCTCCTGCAGAACCTCGGCGATCGCGTCGCGCAGCTCGAGCAGCACCTCGACATCCAGCGCGGCGTAGTTCAGCCACTCGTGCGGCAGCGGGCGTTTGGACCAGTCGGCCGCGCCGTGTCCCTTCGTCAGCTGCAGGCCCAGCAGCCGCTGCACCATCGAGGCCAGGTTCACCCGGTCATAGCCTGCCAGCCTGCCCGCAAGCTCGGTGTCATAGAGCCCCGGCGGCCTGATGCCGATCTCGGCCAGGCACGGCAGATCTTGATCGGCCGCGTGCAGCACCCACTCGTCGGTGGCCAGCACTTCGGCGACCGGCGCCAGCGTCGCGACCGGATCGGCGCCGTGGTTGACCGGGTCGATCAGCACCGTGCCCGCCCCGGCACGGCGGATCTGCACCAGATAGGCGCGATTGGAGTACCGGAAGCCGGACGCCCGCTCGGCATCTACCGCGAACGAACCGTGGCCTGACGCCAAAAGGTCTGCAGCCCTTGCGATTTCCATCCGGCTTACCGACAACTCCGGCACCCCGTCCCGCGGTGCAAGCAGCGGCGTCGCCTCCGGCTGCTCCGGCTCGGCGGCCTCCTCGGGGTCCGCCATCGTCAGGCGCGTGTGCGGGAGCTCAGATCGGTGACCCCGGCCGGGGGAAGGCCCGCCGCGTGCTCGAGCACCTCGCAGAACGCCTCTACATGCGGGCCGAGCTCCGGCGTCGTCGCCGTCCACGACGCACGTAGCTCCAGCTGATGGGCGCGCGGCGGACCGGAGATGTCGCCGTAGCGCACCGAGGTGGTCGCGGTGACGGTGCCGCCGAGCGCCGTGACATGCTCGGCGCGCGTTTCCAGCGCATCGACGAGCCAGCTCCACGCTACTTCCGGCAGCAGCTGGTCGACGGCCTCGCTGGGGTCGAGGTCGGCCTGGACGTAGGCGACCAGCCGCATCGTGCCGTCCCAGGCGTCGGCGCCCTCCGGATCATGCAACAGGATCAGCCGGCCGAACGCGTCGCCCTCGGAGCGCTCCGGGACGATGGCCGTCTCAGGATGCCGGACCTCAGCGCCCAGCGCGTAGCTGAACGGCGCCAGCCGCTGCGGCGGGCGGATCGGGCCGAGCTCGATTTCCGGTCGCACGGTGGTGGCATTCATCGCCGCCACCGCGTCACGGAATTGAGCCGGTTCGGCGGTGGTCATGCCGTTTGACGCTAGACCATGTTGGCAGGTCTGTGCGCAGGCGCGCCGAACTTTAGCTGCCACGCCGCAAGCGCAGGCGTAAACATATTTGCTAGATCCGAGCGCGTCGCTGACACCTACCATCCGGACGTTTGCGAGTGCGGTCCATGCCGGAGGGCCGGTGTATCCGCTGCCGACGGGGCTCGCGTGGTCGCTACACCTCGCCGAACACGGCGTTTACCCCAAGACCGATCAGGACCAAACCCGAGCAGATGGTGAGAGCACGCCGTGCGGCGGGTCGGCCCAATGTCAGGGCGTTGCTGCCGACAAGCCAGATGACGGCACCGAACCACAGCGTGTCTACGGCTGCCCAGATCACCGCGAAACCGACTTGAGTAGGGAAGGCCGGGAACCCATTCGGTACGAACTGGGGCAAGAACGACAGCGAGAAGACCGCGGCCTTCGGATTGGTCATGTTGGTCAGCACGCCCGCCCGGAACGCAGCCCACCGGGTCGTTGACGTGGCACTACCGAGCGGCACCGGCGCCAGTTTCCGCACCGACCACAGGGCCTGGACTCCGAAGAGAACAAGCAGAGCCGCGCAGAGGGCCTGCATCGTCGTGAAGGCGGGTGGCGAGGTCGCGATGATGACCGCGAACCCGGCTCCCGACGCGACACCCCAGAGGATCAACGACAGCTCGTTGCCCACCAGGGTGAACACCGCGAGGTGACGACCGTGAAGCATCATCTGACGCAGAATGATCATCGCGCCGGGACCGGGCACCATCGCAAGCAACAGACAGGTGCCGACAAACAATGGAATCATGAGAAGCGGCAGCCAAGGATGAAGCGCTGGTCTCAGTACTGGATTGCCTTGGTTTCCAAGAACTCCTCGAACCCGGCCCAGCCGAACTCCCGCCCAATTCCCGACTGTTTGAAGCCGCCGAACGGCGCCAGCATGTTGTTGGCCGCTCCGTTGATGTCGACACGCCCGGTGCGCAGTCGCCGGGCGACTGCGGTGGCGTGGTCGACGTCGGCTGAGAACACGCCGCCGTGCAGCCCGAAGTCCGTGCTGTTGGCGATCTGGATGGCTTGCTCTTCAGTGTCGTAGGGCATCAAACACACGACGGGACCGAAGATCTCTTCACGAGCGACGGTCATTGTGGGTGACACGTTCGACAGCACAGTACCGGAAACGAAGTACCCCTTTCGGTTTCGGTAGGCTGGGCAGCTCCGCCGGTCACCAGACTGGCCCCTTCGGCGACGGCGCCGAAGATGTAGTCGCGCACTCGCTGTTGCTGAACGCGCGACACGAGCGGACCGAGAGTTGTCGACTCGTCCGTGGGATCGCCGATCCGATAGGACTCCGCGGTCGCTCGCGCGATCTCCTCGGCTTCGCCGAGCTTGTCCCGTGGAACGAGCAGACGGCTCCACGCGAAACACGCCTGGCCGCTGGCGAAGAACACCTGCCGCACACCGGCGTCGACAGCAGTGGCGAGATCGGCGTCGGACAGGACGATGTTGGCGCTCTTGCCGCCCAGTTCGAGGTTGATCTTCTTGACCGATGCCGCCGACAGCTCGTAAACCCGCCGCCCGGCCTTCGTCGACCCGGTGAATGCCACCATGTCGACGTCGGGGTGCCGGACCAGGTGCTCACCGATGTTCGGTCCGGTGCCGATGACGACGTTGTACACACCGTCGGGAACGCCTGCTGCAGTGGCGATCTCGGCGAGCAGCAGGGTATTCAACGGCGTGACCTCGCTGGGCTTGTGCACCACGGTGCAACCGGCAGCCAGCGCGGGGATGATCTTCGACATCGAAAGCAGGAGCGGGTAGTTCCACGGCGAGATCGCCGCTACGACGCCGACCGGTTCGCGGAACACCCGCGAATTCGCCACGGTGCGATAGGCGTCCTGGTCATAGTCGCTGAGAATGTCGATGTTCGTCTGTAGCAGATGTCGGGCGAGGCCGACCTGCAGCTCGCGGGACTCGATCAGCGGAGTTCCGACCTCGGCGCACATCACGTCGGCCATTTCGTCCGTGCGGCGGTCGAGTTCGGCCGCGAGCGCCTCGAGGATGCCGCGCCGCTCCTTGGTCGGCGTGACCGACCAAGACTGGAAGGCATCCCTGGCAGCGGCGACGGCCGCATCGACGTCGGACGGCGTCGACGAAGCCACTTCGGCGATGGCCTCTTCCGTTGCCGGGTTGACGATGCAGAACCTCTCGGGACCTGTGGCCTCGGTGAATTGACCGTCGATGAACTGGCGTGCATAGGTGATCACAGCGAATCCTCCTGGATGAGAGCTGATTTGGGTGCGAGGTGGGACGAGATGATGTCGGCGGCGCGCCAGCCGATCATCATGGTGGCGAGGTTCGTGGTGCCCCGCGGCAGCTGTGGCATGACGGAGGCATCGGCGACGTAGAGACCGTCGACGCCGTGTACTCGGAGGTCCGGACCGACGACGGCGTCGGCCCCGGTACCCATCCGACAGGTGCCCACCGGGTGGTGGTAGCTGGCGGCCTGCGCACGCAATCGGGTATCGGCATCCGGGTTCGTCCACCAGGCGTGGTCGGGCACTGTCACCAACCCCCGCGCCGCCACCGCGGCAATTACCTCGCGGGCGTGAGCCAACAGTGCTGCCCCTGTCCGCAGATCGTCAGGGTTGGTGAAGTGGCCTAGGTGAACTGCGGCCTGGCCGTTGGCACCGAAGACCAGACGGCCCCGGCTTGCCGGTGTCATCATCGCCACCGTGACCGACGCCTGCGCTGCACTGGCCGCCGGATCGAAAAATGCTGTCTGGTAGGCGAACAGGTGACCCACGTGGTCTCCCGGGAGATCCGGTTCGAAGGTCAGCAAAGTGCCATGACCGGCGCCACGCGGGTACCGGTCGCGGTCGGTGACATCGACGACCATCTGCAGGAACGGGTGGTCGGAGAGGTTGCGGCCGAGGCCGGGGAGGTCTGTGACAACGTCGATCTCGGCCGCGCGTAGATCGTCGGCGTCGCCGACGCCGGAAGCGAACAGAATCTCGGGTGATCCGAATGTGCCACCCGCCAGCACAATACTGTCGCTCTCGACGACCTCCGGCCCGTTGGGTGTGTCGACGAGGACGCCAACCGCTGTTTGGCCGTCGATCAGAACACGGCGCACCTGGGTACGCGGCAGTATCGTCACATTGGACCGGGTGCGCAGGGGCGGCAGCAGTTGCAGCAGGGTGCTGGCCCGGTCGTCACCGACACGGTTCGTCGGCCACGGCGCAAAGCCGAGGCAGTCAGGTTTGTTGTGGTCCTCGATGGCGCAGTGACCCATCGCCATGTAGGCGTCATTGAACTCGGCGTCGAACCCGTCGGTGGGATATCGCGTGATCGGGATGGGGCCCGTGTCGCCGTGATAGGGCTGGCTGCCGAACTGTCGGTCGCTCTCGAGGCCGATGAACGCGGGCAGGCAGTCCTCCCATGTCCAACCGGGCCCCCACGCGTCGAAACAGCGGGGATGGCCTCGGACGGCGGCCGCCGCGTTCGCTGCGGAAGTTCCACCGAGCACCTTGCCGCGCGGCAGGAATGCACCGGTATCGGCTTCGGCGTAGCCCCAGTAGTACTCCGGCGGCAACAACATCTCGCGACGCAGCGAATCAGGTACTGCGGGCCCGGGGTCCGCGCCGGCATCGATGAGGATGACATGCGTCGACGGCTCGGCCGACAACCGCCACGCCGTGGTCATTCCGGCCGAGCCGGCACCAACGACGACAACGGTGGCTGCGTGGTTGGCGGTGCGCGACATCCGTCTGTCTGCCAACACGGGCGGGGTCAGGTCGATGGGCATATACACGTTCCTTCCAGGAGCTCATGACCGTCCGAGGATGGCGCAGACACCTTTCGGTTTGCTTACGCCGGTTCGCAAGAATTTCTTAAGTGGTGACGTGTCAACTGGTGCGTCGGTAGTCGGGCGACGGTTGGCTAGCGAGATCGCTTGCCCACGAGCGGGATTCGAGACCAGCGTTCCGGGCTCAGACCTACGGTGTGATCGTCCCTGAGTCCCGCCGAGCACGCTGTGCGGCCGACCTCAACGCCTCGCGTTCTCGCGCGAGACGTGCGGCCGCGGGCAGCAGATCGTAGGCGCCGAGGGCTGCGCGCCACCACCGCTGTGCGGACTCCGAACTGCCTTGCCGATCTGCCTGTTCGGCGGCCAGTCGGCACGCCTCGACCACGACCATCGGCTCGACCGCGGGCAGCGCGGCGACCAGATGCCGGGCCCTGCGCGTCACCGCGTGGTCGGCTCCAGAGTCGGCAAGCACCTCAGCGACCGCGGCGTGCAGGCGCTGTACGCGCAGCGCGGGCATGCTCGCGACGAGTTCTTCGCGGAGCAGACCGTGAGCGAAGCTGAACCCCTCACCGCTGTGCGCGGCGGTCATGATCTGCTCGTGAACCGCCTTGTCCAGACAGCGCGAGAGGGTGTCGAGGTCCAACCCTGTGGTTCGGGCGAGCATGACGGCATCGACGGTGTCGCCGACCACGGCCGCGCTGCGCAGCATCTCCAGCACCGCGGGCGCCAATCCCGCCAGCCGCCGCTTCAGGAGCGACCTGACCGCTAGCGGAATGACTGCGGCCCACTCTAGGCGGGGCGTCCGCGCATATTCCAGAACGAAGAACGGATTGCCGCCGGTGCGCACCGTCAGCTCGGCGGCCTCCGCGTCGGTGACACGCTCGTCGGTGACCTGGTTGGCGAGCGCCGCGACGTCCTGAACCGTCAACGGCGGCACCTCGATCCGTCGGTTTCCAGGGACGCGGGCGGCGGCAGCCATCAACAACTCGAGGCCGGCGCTGTGCTCACCGTCGCGCACCGTCACCACGAACGTCAACGAGGTATTGCGAACGGCGCCAGCCAGATACGCCAGGCAGGTCATCGAGGTCGGGTCGGCCCACTGCACGTCGTCGATCACGACAACGAGCGGCTGCTGCCGAGCGCCTTGAAGCAGGACTTGCAGCCGTTCGTAGTGGTGGAACCGCACCGCGTCGGGGTGGCCATCGGTGTGTCCGAACACCTCGTCGACATCGGCGCCCAAGGCGCGGGCCAGCTGGCGCATCGTCCACCACGGCGGGGTGCCACGCTCGTCGGGGCAGACCGCCCAGATCGCTTGGCCACCAACAGCGGCGGCCTTGGCGACCGCTTCCTCGGCGAGTCGCGTCTTGCCGATTCCCGGTGGGCCGGTGAGAAGCAGCCATCGACTCGCGCCTGCGAGGCTGTCGTCGAGAATGTCTTGGACGGCTGACATCTCGCGGTCGCGTCCGACGAGCCTGATCCGTCGGTCGGGCGGGCCGTCCGTCGGCACCATACGTGCGGCTGGTTCGAATGCCGTTGCGGGCGCGGAGTGCGGCCACCGGGCCAGATCCGGCGCTTGGCGCAGGATCGCCGTTTGGAGTTCACGCAGGTCTTGGCCGGGATCCAGGCCGAGTTCGTCGGCCAGCTGCGCCGAGTACGCCGTGAAGACGTCGAGGGCTTCAGGACCGCGTCCGGTGCGGTACAACGCCATCATCTGCAGCCAGCAGCCGCGCTCACGGTAGGGATCCGCGGCGCGCAGGTGTGCAACCTCGTTCAACGCATCGGCGAAGCGCCCTAACGCCAGTAACGCCGTGACGTGGTTCTCCCGGCACTCACTGTGCAGCTCGTCGACCCGGGCGGCCTCTGCGCGGATCCACTCCCTGTCGCCAAGGTCGTCAAGCAGCGGCCCGCGCCACAGCCCGAGTGCGAATTCCGACGCGGCGAGAGCGTCGCGCCAACGCTCGGCCGTGATGGCGGATCTGGAGGAATGGCAGCCGGCCTCGAAGAGAGTCAAGTCGATCTGCTCGGGGTCGAGGTCGAGGTAGTAGCCGGGCGCTTGGCGCACAATCCCAGCTGCGGCACCGGGTTGGTCCTGCAGCGTCTTCCGCAGCGTCGAGACGTGGACCTGCAGACTCGCGGATGACCGCTCTGGTGCGTCGTCCCCCCAGACCGCTTCGACCAGGCGGTCGGCGGAGACCACGCGGCCCCGGGCCAGGAGCAGGGCCCCGAGCACAGCCCGGCGCTTGGGCGGACCGATGTCGACCCGCCCAGCCTCGCTTTCGACTTCTAGCGGCCCGAGCAACCGATACCGCACCATGCAGTCAACCCTTGCCTTCACGGCACTACTATTACCCGGCGCGCCGAGCAGCGGCGACGGGCAATTACTCATCAGATACATGGATCGTGTGTGGGTCAACACGTAACGTGACGAACTTGCAGCTCCAATGGTTCGAACGGCAACTCGATTGCTCGATCGGTCCCGCTAGACGCCCTACGGCCGTACGGGGGCCTCATGGCAGCATTGGAGCCGATGACTACCCGCCGCGAGCTGCCCGAGTCGCCCTACCTGGCCGCAGCCACCGGCCGCAAACCCAGCCGCGTGCCGGTGTGGTTCATGCGGCAGGCGGGCCGTTCGCTGCCGGAATACCGGGAGCTGCGTGCCAAGAACACGATGATGCAGGCGTGCTTCGACCCCGAGTTGATCACCGAGATCACGCTGCAACCGATCCGCCGTCACGGAGTGGACGCCGCAATCCTCTTCTCGGACATCGTGGTGCCGCTGCGTGCCTCCGGCATCGAGCTCGACATCGTGCCCGACGTGGGGCCGGTTATCGAGCATCCCGTGCGCAGCATCGCGGATGTCAAGGCCATGAAAGCCCTTGAGCCGCAACAGGTTACGCCGATCGCGCAGGCGGTGACGCAGCTGGTGTCGGAGCTCGGTGACGTCCCGCTCATCGGGTTCGCGGGCGCCCCGTTCACGCTGGCGTCCTATCTCGTCGAGGGCGGTCCCAGCAGGCACCACGAGCGCACCAAGGCGATGATGCTGGCCGAACCCGAGACCTGGCACGCGTTGATGACGACGCTGACCGACGTGACCATCGCCTTCCTGCAGATCCAGGTGGCGGCAGGCGTGGACGCGATTCAGGTGTTCGACTCGTGGGCAGGCACGCTGTCGCTGGCCGACTACCGCAGCTACGTGCTGCCACACAGCAGCAGGGTGTTCGCGACGCTCGCAGGCGCCGGTGTCCCGATGACGCATTTCGGGGTCGGCACCGCCGAACTGCTTGGCGCGATGTCGCAGGCAGGTGCGACCGTGGTGGGGGTGGACTGGCGGACCTCGCTGGCCGACGCCGCCGCGCGTGTGCAACCGCGCACCGCGCTGCAGGGGAACCTCGACCCAGTCGTGTTGTTGGCCGGCTTTGAAGTGGCGCAGCGCGCGGTGCGTGCCGTCGTCGAGGACGGCAGGCGCGCGGTCGACGCGGGCGCCGCGGGCCACGTCTTCAACCTCGGCCATGGCGTGCTGCCCGGCACCGATCCGTCCGTCATCACCGACGTCGTGGCATTGGTGCACTCGCTGTGAATGCATCGTATGCCGTTGTCGGCGGCGGGATTTCGGGTCTGGTCGCGGCCTACCGGCTCCGAGTCGCATGGCCGAACGCGACGATCACGGTGTTCGACCCGGCGGACCGGCTTGGCGGAGTGCTGCGCACGGAGCGGATCGGCGGCCAGCCGCTGGACGTCGGCGCGGAGGCGTTCATCGCGCGACGGCCGGAGGTGCCCGCACTGCTGGCGGAGCTCGGCTTGGCGGGCAGGCAGATCGGCACCACCGGCGCGCGTCCGCTGATCTACAGCCAGCGCAGGCTGCACCCGTTGCCTGCCGACACCCTGCAGGGCATCCCGTCGCAACCGCAGGCGCTGACCGGGCTTGTCGACGACGCCACGATCGCGTGGATGCGCGACGAGCGCTCCCGCCCGTTCTCCTGGCGGCCCGGTGCCGACCCGTCGGTGGCCGACCTGGTCGGTGACCGGTTCGGCGAGCAGGTGGTGGCCCGCTCGGTGGATCCGCTGCTTGCGGGCGTCTACGCCGGGTCGGCGGCCACGATCGGCCTGCGGTCGGCCGTCCCGACACTGGCGGCCGCACTGGATCGCGGCGCGCGCAGCCTGACCGATGCGGTGCGTGACGCGCTACCGCCGCCCGTGACCGGGTCCGTCTTCGGCGCCGTCGACGGCGGCTACGCCGTGCTGGTCGACGAGCTCGTTCGCCGGGCGGGCATCCGCTGGGCGCAGGTCGCCGTCCAGCACGTCAACCGCGCGCCTCGGGGCTGGGAGCTGGTCGACGACGAGGGGCAGCGCTGGCACGCCGACGCGGCGGTGCTGGCCGTCCCCGCGCCGCGCCTGCCCGGGCTGATCGACGCAGTGGCGCCCCGGACCGCGGCCGCGGCGCGACGCATCGCGGTCGCCTCCGCAGCACTGGTGGCACTGGCGATGCCGGGCGGCACCCCGCTGCCGGAGCAGTCGGGGGTGCTGGTGGCCAGCGGAGAGCAGCGCGCGCGTGAGGAGCAGCGAAATTATCTGCGCGCCAAGGCGATTACGCTGTCAAGCCGCAAATGGGGGCAGCGCGGCAACGTGGAGCTGGTGCGGTTGTCGTATGGCCGGTTCGGCGACGACCTGGCGCGCAGCGCCGGTGACGAGGATCTGCTCTCGTGGGCATCGCAGGACATGGCCACAGTTTTCGGCGTCGGCGTCGAGCCTGTCGACTGTCATGTGCACCGGTGGATCGATGCGATGCCCCAGTACGGACCGGGACACCCCGAACTGGTGGCCGAACTGCGGGCTGGTCTGCCGCCGACGCTGGCCGTCGCAGGCTGCTACCTGGACGGCATCGGGGTGCCTGCGTGCGTGGCCGCGGCGACGAGGGCGGCGGCGTCGCTGGTCACCTCGGGCGTGGCACGATAGAAGCATGGCCAAGCTGGATTTCGACGAGCTAAACGCGACCATCCGATACCTGATGTTTTCGGTGTTCGCGGTGCGGCCGGGCGCGCTGGATGACGACAGGGCCCTCGCCATAGATGAGATGACGGCCTTCCTCAAAGAGCAGGAGGAGCGCGGCGTGGTGGTGCGTGGCCTCTACGACGTTGCGGGCATGCGGGCCGACGCCGACTTCATGATCTGGACTCACGCCGAGACGGTCGAGGCGCTGCAGGCAACCTATTCGGATTTCCGCCGGACGACCGGGCTGGGCCGGGCGACGACGCCGGTGTGGAGCAGCGTCGCGCTGCATCGCCCGGCCGAGTTCAACAAGAGCCACATCCCCGCGTTCCTGGCAGGCGAGGAGCCGGGCAACTACGTGTGCGTGTATCCATTCGTCCGGTCCTACGAGTGGTACCTCCTCCCCGACGAGGAGCGCCGCCGCATGCTGGCCGAGCATGGCATGGCGGCCCGCGGGTACAAGGATGTGCGCGCCAACACAGTGCCGGCGTTCGCGCTCGGCGACTATGAGTGGATTCTCGCGTTCGAAGCCCCAGAGCTTCATCGCATCGTTGATCTGATGCGCGACCTGCGTGCCACCGACGCTCGCAGGCACACCCGTGAAGAGACGCCATTCTTCACCGGTCCGCGCGTCGGAGTGGAAGAGTTGGTCAACAAGCTCCCGTAACTGCTCCGCCGGAAGGACCCCACGGTGTCTGAGGCAAAGACCGGTCAGGACCTGTTGTTCGACGCGTTGACGACCAAGGGCACGGCTTTCACCAGTGCGGAGCGCCGCAAGTACGGCCTGTTGGGGCTGCTCCCAACGGCGGAGAAGACGGTCGACCAGCAGGTCGAACACTGCTGGAACGAGTTCTCCACTCGCCGTGAGGGTCTCGACAGGCACATCTACCTGCGCGCGCTGCAGGACCGCAACGAGACGCTGTTCTACCGGGTGCTTCGCGACCACATCGCCGAGACGATGCCGATCGTCTACACCCCGACGGTCGGTGAGGCCTGCCAGCGTTTCAGTGAGATCTACCGGCGGCCACGGGGACTCTTCGTCGGATACCCCGACCGCGAATGCCTGCGTGAGGTGTTGCGCAACCGTCCCCAGCGCGACGTCGACGTCATCGTGGTGACGGACGGGCAGCGCATCCTCGGGCTGGGCGACCAGGGTATCGGCGGAATGGGCATCCCGATCGGCAAGCTTTCGCTCTACACCTTGATCGGCGGGATCCATCCGGCCCGCACTCTGCCGATCGTGCTCGACGTGGGCACCGACAACGCCGAATTGCTCGAGGACCCACAGTATCTGGGCTGGCGGCACCGACGGATCAGCGACGAAGACTACTACGCATTCATCGACGAATTCGTCGCCGCTGTGCACGAGGAACTGCCGAACGCGCTGCTTCAGTGGGAGGATTTCGCCACCGCCCACGCGCTACCGATCCTCGAGCGTTACCGCGACAAGTTGCTCACCTTCAACGACGACATCCAGGGCACCGCGGCCGTCGCCGTTGGCGCGCTGCACGGCGCGGCGAAGGTGGCCGGTAGGCCGGTGTCACAGCAGCAGGTCGTGATGCTCGGCGCAGGCTCGGCGGGGATGGGCGTCCTCGAAATGGTGCGACGCGAGATGGTGGCGCAGGGACTTTCCGATTCGGACGCATCGGCGCGGATCTGGGTCGTCGACATCCACGGACTGCTGACCGATGACCGTACGGACCTGTCGGCAGAACAGCGGAAGTTCGCCCAACCCGCCAATCGCGTCGCGGATTGGGGACTGCCCGGACCCGCACAACTGGCCGACGTGGTGCATCACGTCGACGTCGGCGTTCTGCTCGGGCTGTCCACGGCGGCGGGTGCATTCAGCGAGGAGATCGTGCGTGAACTCGCGCGCAAGACCGAACGGCCGATCATCTTCCCGCTGTCGAACCCGACCAGTCGCGCCGAGGCGAATCCGGCGGAATTGGACGAGTGGACCAACGGGCGTGCGCTGATCGCCACGGGCTCGCCGTTCGCGCCGCTGCACCGCGACGGGCTTGAGCGGCCAATTGCCCAGTGCAACAACGTCTATATCTTCCCGGCGATGGGTCTTGCCGTCACAGCGGCACAGGCTACCCGGGTCACCGACGAGATGATGCGCGTCGCCGCCGCCACGCTCGGGGACGCCTCGCCCGCCCTCCGCGATCCGAACCAGCCGCTGCTGCCCACCTGGACCGACGTCCCCGACGTGGCCGTCCGCATCGCCCACGCCGTCGGGTTGCAGGCGGTCGCGGACGGCGTCGCTCCCGAACGCAGCGCCGAACAATTGGACGCGCGCATCGCACAGGTGCGCTGGATTCCTGACTACCCCGCGTGAGTTTGCGATGAGGTTGCTGCACAACGACTTACAGCGCGCCAGCTGACTTTCAACTTAAAAGCCGCACCATAAACGCTGTGAATGGCTTTTTACACAGATTTGCCTGCGCGGGAATGAAAGGCGCCGACGGTCGAATGAGGCGCCGACAACCAGTCTCTTTGGGCCCCAACGAGCTACGGATGCGGCCGCAGTGAGTTAGCCGGGCGCGGCAGTGCTGCCGAGGGGCTGCCGAGGGTGAAAGGCGCGCATAGTCGATTCGCATCGCTTCGTCAGCATGATTCCAGTTTCGCGGCGTTCACTGAAATTGAATCCCCCACGCGGACAAGTGTGTAAGTGATTCCAATTGAAGATGGAGCGGACGATTATGAGCCTGACGGTTATTCAGAAGATGCGGCTGTGTGCCGCGGTGGTCGGTGGTGGCGCCGTGATCGCTCTCACGGGCGCGGCGGTGTATTACACGCAGGGCGCGGACGTCACTGCGGCGGGGAACTCGAGCGGGGCATCGGCAGTCACGACGACGCCGCCGAACGTTCCGGCCATCGAGAAAGCGGTGCCGAGCATCACGGGGCCGGCGCCGTTGTTCGCGGGCGAGGCGCCGGACTCGAATCCACAAGCTGCGATTCCCTGAAAGTCAGAACACGTCGCAAGCTGCGCATTGGGTTAGCGGGTCTATCCTCGCGGTCATGACTGCTCCCGTAGATCCGAATCGCTTCGAAGAGGCATACCGCGACGAGCGGACCGCGCACGGATTGCCCGCTGCGACACCGTGGGACATCGGCGGCCCACAGCCCGTCGTTCAGCAACTCGTCGCGCTTGGTGTGATCAAGGGCGAGGTGCTCGACCCGGGCACCGGCCCCGGGCACCACGCGATCCATTACGCGTCGAAGGGGTTGTCCGCCACCGGCATTGACGCCTCACCGACAGCCATCGAACGCGCCAGGGACAACGCGAAGAAGGCCGGGGTGTCGGTAGCCTTTCGGGTGGCGGACGCGACGAAACTCGACGGACTGACCGAGCGGTTCGACACCGTCGTCGACTGCGCCTTCTATCACGTGTTCAGCACAGAACCCGAACTGCAGAAGTCCTATGCGCAGGCCCTGCACCGCGCCACCAAGCCCGGCGCGCGGCTGTTCATGTTCGAGTTCGGTGATCACAACGTGAACGGCTTCAAGATGCCGCGCTCCCTGTCGGAGGATGACTTCCGGCAGGTGCTTCCTGCCGCCGGCTGGGAGATCACCTACCTCGGGCCGACCACCTATCAGGGCAATGTCAGCGTCGAGACCTTCGAGATGATGGCGGCGCGCAACCCTGACATGGCAGACCAGATGAATCCGCTGGTCGAACGGCTGCGGATCATCGAACCGTGGTTGGTCGACGGCCGTGTACACATGCCGTTCTGGGAGGTACACGCTCGCCGCGTCGACTAGCGTCGGCTGAATCTGCCGTTGACGTTCACAGATTCTGAGCGCAAGCTGTGAACGTGCCCACCATCGGGGAAGAGGCGCTCATCGACGAAGTGCATCAGCGGCTAGCCCAGAAGTACGCACACGTCTCGCCGAGTGAGGTTTCGGCGGCAGTCGATGCGGCACTGATGAACTTCGAGCGCAGCTCGATTCGTGATTTTGTCCCGCTGCTGGTCGAACGCCGTGCCAGTGCGCAACTGGCCAAGGGCGGGGCTGCGCCGGCAGTCGCATCCGAGCCTGCGGTCACCTGAGCCCGGCGTCGACCGGTCTATCGCCCTCCGGATCGAGCCGATAGCTCCCCAGCATTCGCATCGGTGTGACCAAACCGCCTGTCTCCTAGACCGGTTGGCCGAGAAGTGCGCCGGCGAGGCGCGCAGTGTGTGACTGCCAGCGGCCAGGTTCATTGTCCGGCAGTACATGATCATCGAGGAAAGATTAGTCAGGCCGATAACGATGCCCTACGCACTGCGTGGCAATGTGGGTTCACGCTAACTAACTCAACTGTCAAACCATCCCACCGGGCAGGAATTGCACGCGTGTGTAGGGGCGGACGTCGTCGGGCGCCGGCGAGGTATGGAGGCGGGCAGGCTCTTCCGGAGCCACCCGAGACTGCGGGGAGATAGTTCGATGGGCCGATCAGCCTCGCCCGAGCTGACTGTTCGGTATAGCGGATCTGCGCACACGTTCGTGGCAGGCAACGACGTGGTCGTCGGCCGCGACATTCATGCTGATCTGCGCATCCCGGATCCATTGATCTCGCGCGCGCATTTGGTGCTGAGGTTCGACGAGGGCCGCTGGATCGCCATCGACAACGACAGTCTCAACGGGATGTTCGTCGAGGGCCGCCGGGTATCCGCCGTGGACGTCGAGGACGGCCAGAACATCAACATCGGCAGCCTTGTAGGGCCGCTGCTGACCTTTGAGGTGGACCAGAATTCCGGCGGAGGGCCACGTACCTCGGAAGTGTCCAGCGCGCCGCGGGCCGCCAGCGCAGAACCCACCGACGTAGGTCCGGCGCCGCGGCGCAACAGCGGGGAGAGGTCGAATATCGCGACCAGCATCCGCAAGATCGGATGGTCGGGCAAGTCCGCTGACGAGGCGCCGTCGGGCTCGCTCACCATCGGCCGCTCAACCGACAACGACTTCGTGATCGCCGACATGCTGGCATCCCGCCATCACGCGACTTTGGTGCCCACGGCGGCGGGCACCGAAATCCACGACGCCCACAGCATCAACGGCACCTTCGTCAACGGGGCCCCGGTCGATCAAGCGCTGCTACACGAGGGCGATTTGGTGACGATTGGCAACGTCGATCTGGTATTCGAGAACGGCACGCTGGTCCGCCGAAGCGAGACCGAAGCGGCGACCCGCACAGGTGGCCTGGGTGTGCACGGCGTCACGTGGACCATCGAGGGCGATAAGACGCTGCTGAACAACATTTCGTTCGCCGCCCTGCCGGGCACGCTGACGGCCGTCATAGGCCCCTCCGGCGCCGGCAAGAGCAGCCTCGCCCGGCTCATCGCCGGCTACACTCAGCCGACCGACGGGGCGGTGACGTTCGAGGGCCACAACATTCACGCCGACTACGCCTCGTTGCGCAGCCGTATCGGAATGGTCCCCCAGGACGACGTCTTGCACCACCAGCTCACCGTCAACCAGGCCCTGGGCTATGCCGCTGAACTCCGGCTGCCGCCCGACACCACCACGGAGGAGCGCCGGCAGGTCGTCGCGCAAGTACTCGAGGAGCTGGATCTGACCCAGCAGGCCGCCTCCCGCGTCGACAAACTATCGGGCGGCCAGCGCAAGCGCGCATCGGTAGCAATGGAGCTGCTGACCGGACCGTCGTTGCTGATCCTCGACGAGCCGACGTCGGGCCTTGACCCTGCGCTGGACCGACAGGTCATGACGATGCTGCGGCAACTCGCGGATGCCGGTCGCGTGGTGCTGGTGGTCACGCACTCGCTGTCCTATCTCGACGTGTGCGATCAGGTGCTGCTCCTCACTCCGGGCGGCAAGACGGCATTCTGCGGGTCACCCAGCCAGATCGGCCGGTCGATGGGGACCACGAACTGGGCCGATATCTTCTCCGCGATCGGCACCGATCCTGAGGCAGCACACCTGCGATTTCTTGAGCGCGTCAAACCGCCACCGGCACCGCGGGATAGCGAGAAGCCCGCGAATTTGGGTGGACCCACCCATACCAGCCTGTGGCGCCAGTTCTCGACGATCGCGCGCCGGCAGGTGCGGCTCATCGCGGCCGACCGGGGATATTTTGTGTTCCTGGCGGTGCTGCCCTTCGTCCTTGGCGTGCTCACCCTGCTGGTGCCTGGCAATGGCGGGCTGGGCTTCCACGACCCGCGCAGTCATGCAGCCGATGAGCCGGTTCAGATCGTGTTCATGCTCAGCATCAGCGCGGTGTTCTTGGGCACTGCGTTGACGATTCGTGACCTCGTCGGGGAGCGCAGCATCTTCCGCCGCGAGCAAGCCGCCGGGCTGTCGGCTTCGGCGTACCTGGCCGCCAAGATCACCGTTTTCACGGTCGCTGCCGCGGTCCAAATCGCGGTTGTGACGGCCATTGTCGTCATCGGCAAGAGCCCGCCCACCCGCGGCGCGGTAATCCTCGGCAATCCGACTCTCGAGCTGTATGTGACGCTTGCCCTCAGCGCCGCCGTCGCTGCAATCATGGGTCTGGCATTGTCGGCCGCCGCAACCTCGCAGGATCAAATCCTGCCGATGTTGGTGATCACGATGATGCTGTCCATCGTGTTCGGCGGCGGGATGATCCCGGTCACCGGTCGTATCCCTCTGGACCAGATGTCATGGCTCCTGCCCGCCCGCTGGGGCTTCGCCGCCTCGGCGTCCACCGTTGATTTGACTACCGTCGCTCCAGTGCTGCAGACCAACGACAGGCTGTGGTCACACGCGAGCAACTGGTGGC
>Ga0068858_100002329_pt1 | contig 19209 bp, 13 predicted proteins | sample KBSSwiS12_FD_66589 | JGI IMG/M metagenome (GOLD analysis project Ga0068858, IMG submission 66589) | Switchgrass rhizosphere microbial communities from Kellogg Biological Station, Michigan, USA - KBS Switchgrass S1-2 | ecosystem: Host-associated > Plants > Roots > Rhizosphere > Soil ...
TGACCGGCCAGATCACGCTCGAAAATCCATGCAGGTATCGCCTGAATCTCTGCCGGCAATAGAAGGCGACCAAACAAATCGTTGGCGCGGCAATTTCGGTCAGGGCCAGCCGTTCGTTATGAAGGAAATTCCGAAGGATCGCCAGGACCAGAATGATTGCCATCCACCCCGTTACTTTCGAGGCCTTGCCATTGAAGAACAAAATGGTTCCGATGATGAACACCGCCATCGCGAACTGCGTGGCAGTTGTTATCCCGGGAAGGGTGGTCAGGAGGGCACGGGTTTCATAAGCTGTACCACTTTCTCCTTTGAGAATCTCCCATAGCATGGTCAGGGTCATTCCTCCCCGGATCGCGATGCCGAACCAAATCAAGTAAGCGAGGATGGTCAAAGCTGCACCTACCTGGAACAACCTAAGCAAGAACCGCAGCTCTTTATCGGAGAATTTTCCCCAGTCGGTATTCACCGGACCGGCTGAAAGGATGTTCGCAAAGGCACCCCCGATCAGAAATGTGACAACACAGGCGCCGACAAAGGCGAGGTCGCCTGCATCAAAAAAGCGCCCGGATTTCCAATAGAGCGTGTACTGCTCGTTCGTTAAAAAACAGGCGGCCAGCGACCACGGAATCAGGGCGAAGGGAAACACCCATCCCGGATTCAACCACCAAATGCGGTATTGCGACGAAGAGGCCATGGTCTCAGCCTGCACGGGTTAAACACTCGAACCACGGCAGCAAAAAGTCCCGGTCATCTTCGGTTCGGATTTTGGGATGTCAAATATTGAAGTGTTCAGGAACACGGCGGGTGGTTAACTGTGAGAGAGCTACGGCAAAAGGATTTTGTGGACGTTACCCTGCTTGGAAATTATCCCTACGACGAGAACGAAAGCATGATCCGTTATGCGGAGATGCTAAGGAAGCTATTGTCCGCCGAGGGCATTCAGGTCGAGATTATCCGCCCAGAGCCGTTTTTTGGACGCCTCAAGCGCTCCAGCCACGGGCTCGGAAAATGGCTGGGATATATCGATAAGTACATCCTCTTTCCCATTTCCTTGAGACGATATGTCCAACGGCGGAAAAGTGCGGAGGGAAAGGCTACCGACGAATTTCTCGTCCACATTTGCGATCACTCGAATGCCATCTACACCCGCTGGCTGCAGGATGTGCCCCATGTGGTGACCTGCCACGATGTCATGGCGATCATGAGCGCGCGCGGTCTCATCCCTGGACAGACAACCGGAGGGACCGGTCGTATCCTTCAAAGCTGGATTCTATCCGGGTTACGAGGTGCCAACCATATCGTCTGCGTCACGCCGGAGAGCCGGAATGATCTTCTCCGCCTGGCGCCAGAACTCGAAAATCGCAGTGAGGTGATAGAAAATCCGCTGAACTATCCGTACGCACCCATGTCGGAGACGGAGGCTGTGGCGCAACTTGAGCAGGAGTTTTCCGGTGCATTCCGCGCGGGGAAGGATCGCTTCCTTCTGCACGTGGGTGGAAACCAGTGGTACAAAAACCGCGAAGGGGTGATCCGCATCTACGCGCGATTTTGTGAAACCTACCCGGAATTTATTCGCATTCTACCTGTGAAGTTGGTCATGGTGGGAAAGCCTCCGACGGAAGCCATGCTGAGATTGGTATCAGAAAAGGGATTGAACGAAGGCGTCATATTTCTTACCTCTGTTTCAGATCAACAGCTCTGTGCTTTTTATAGTTTGGCCAAGCTGTTGCTGTATCCCTCCATCAAGGAAGGATTTGGGTGGCCCATTGTGGAGGCCCAGGCGTGCGGTTGCCCTGTTGTAACGAGTGATCTCCCTCCCATGAATCGTCTTGCAGGATCGACGGCATTATTGGCCAGTCCTGAGAGTGAATCCACTTTTGTCCCCCCAATTTTTCAAATGCTTAATGAGTCAACTGTGCAGCGTATGGTTCGAAAAGAAGAGGCTCTTCGGCATTCCCAAAAATTTGAACCAAACATGTTTTTGGACCAAATTCTTAAAATGTATGGCGCTACGGTAAAAAAAAAATAGCTCTTACCTATTAACCAACAGAATACCGAAACAAAAAAGAGCTATTGCCATAAGTGGCTTTTAATTAAGGTATTGTGATAAGTTTTAATTGCTTTTATAGACGTTATTAGCTTACGTGCCTTATCCGTTTGGGCGTGAGGGAGAGTAAGAACGGTTTTTTTCATTGCTCAAGAGGGGGTTGTCCTCCTAAATTTTACCTCGCAAGTCGTACGGCTTGCTAGGCTATTCAGCGAGTGCGTGGAGACGTTCGCAAGTGGCCAATTTGGAGTGAATGAGTGAAAAAATACGCCCTAATATCCGCGGTGCTTCTGATCCTTGGATCAGGGAATGTATTTTCTCAAGAATTGCCCCGTCCGTCCATGGCGCGGCATGAAGCCGCGACCGCTTTACCCTCGGATTACAATATGAAGGTGGGGCCTGTCTTGCTGAACACGAATGCGTCTCTTGAAGGGCAATATGTCAGCAACATCGGGCTTAGCAGCTCGAATCAGCTTTCGGACTTTATCATCAGCCCTCAAATCGGAGTTACCGCCAGCTGGCCAGTGACAGCCACCAATACTCTCCGGTTCACCACTTCGGTCGGATACAACAAATATCTCATCCATCCTCAATACGATACCGGTTCAGTGATGATTGCTCCCGATTCCGAGCTCTCGTTTGACGTCTATGTAGGCGATTTCAAGATCAACTTTCACGACCAATTCTCCGTTCAGCAGGATCCGTCCAGCATAGGTTCCCTGAACAATGTGGTGAACTTCAACCGAATCCAAAACATCGCTGGTGTCGGGGTTTTGTGGGACTTGAACAAGCTGCTTCTTACCTTTAACTACGACCACATCACCTTTATTTCCACACAACTTCAAGCGCTGGGAGGAGTCAACCTGTCGAATCCCGGTAATATCGATTACTCGGCGGATCAGATTTCTCTCGCAGCCAGCTATCGCATTACCTCGACGGTGGTGGCGGGCGTAGAGGTTGCAGGCTCGCTTCGGTATTACGACCAGTTTAACATCGAAGACAACCAGTTGAGCGCCGGGCCGTTTGCCCGTATTGAGGTAACGCCGAACTTTAAGGTCTCTGTAGGTGGTGGTTATCAGGAAATCAGTACTGGCTCGGGCAATCTTACCACTGCCACGACTCTGCAGCCCAATAACGTATCGCCTGTGTTGGGCGTTGGCACCTATAATAGTTACTACGCGAACCTGACGCTGGATCACCGCCTCAACCAATACTATACGGATCGCTTTTCCATCGGCCACGAGCTTGAGCTGGATCAATTTTCGCAAATCAGTGATGTCTATTACGCGAGCTATACGTCCAGCTGGAAGGTCAATTCATTTCTCAACCTGGCCCTTACGCTCAATTATCAGGATGTGACCTCGCCAAGCCAGTCGACCACCTATTCCAACAGTAACTTTAATGTATTCTCGACCGGTGTTCAGGCCAATTTCCCTGTGACCAAGAGTATCTCAGGTGCGGTCCTCTACCAGTTTAGCGACAACTTCGGACAATCGAGCTCGGTCGGTCCAACAAACTATACGCAAGGTTACACGCAGCAGCGGGTGGGCATGATTCTGAACTACCACTTTTGAACTCGCCAGCGACATGGTATGGTGCAGGGGATAGGGGTTGTCTCCGGATCCCGTGTTCAGTTTTTATGAAGAAGTGGAATCATGATCATCGCAGCAATAAGGTCGTTTCCTTCGGGCGGTGCCTCCTATTGGGCCTGATCTTGATATCATCCTGTTTCTCCACTACCGTTCAAGGTCAGGACGCGAAGACGCCTGTTGGTGTAGCTCCAGACGTCACGCCGACCAGTGAAGTCCCCACCGCCCCCATCGCCGCGTCATTGGACTCCATGGATGAGCTCAATGACAAAACAAAACTGAGCAACGGAGACACCGTCAGTTACCGTGTCGTCGAGGAGCAAAAAGACCCCATCGTTCTCAGCGTGTCAGACTCGGGCGAAATTACAGTGCCCCTGGTTGGCATCGTGACGGTCAAGGGCAAGACGTGCAAGCAGATCGCTTTTGAGCTCAAGCCGAAGCTCGAGAAGGAATATTTTTACCATGCCACGGTTATTATTGGTCTGGAGACCTTTAGTACCCATCCTCTGGGAAAGGTCTACCTGATGGGACAGGTGCAAAAGCAGGGTGCAGTCGAGATCCCCTCGAATGAAAACCTTACGGTTAGCCAAGCCATCCTCTTGGTGGGTGGCCTTGCCGACTTCGCCGACAAGCGCAGAGTCAAACTGGTGCGAAAAAAGCCGGATGGCACAACAGAAACCACGATCGTTGACCTTGTGGAAGTCCTTGAGAAGGGCCACACCGATCGTGATCCCCACGTACAGCCCGAGGACACAATCATTGTCCCCCAGAGGCTGATCAATTTCTGACCGTCATGAAAAAAGACCCTTACGCAGGCTATCCATCAAAGCCGGTATCAGCCGTATGGTCCAAAGTCCGGGTACAGGTTAAGCGATATTATGCCGTCCTAAATCGCTTTGGTTGGGTGGTTCCGTTGACCGTCAGCCTCGGAATTTGCATGGCGGCATGGATCGTGTCACAAATGCCACCGGACTATCTCTCGGAAGGAAGAATGCGCGTTGGTGGGCAACTTCAGATCAAGGGAGAAGGTGCGGCCTACAATGAGCAGATGGATTATTATTATGGAACGCAGATCCAGCTGATGGAGAGCTTGGAAGTCCAGAAGGGGGCCATGCTTCGTTTGCAAACCCTCCACCCGGAACTGCATCCGGAGCAGGTTGCTCTTACCGTTACGCAGGAACCCCACGCTTCTGTCTTTAATCTGAAGGTTGAAGCCGAGACGCCTGCCTATGCCAAGGCGTATCTCAACGCGACGATGGATGAATATATCGAGGTCAAAAGAAAAGACCGCATGCAGTCTTCTGACAGCACCACGCTCGCCATTCAGGATCAATTGGCTCACCAGGAGAAGGAAATTGAGGCGAGCGATGCCGAAATGCATGACTTCCAGGCAAAGAATAACTTTGGATTTCTCGAGAAGCAGGGAAATGATGCCGCCGATTATCTGGCCAAAAAGAACCGGGAATTGGCCGATCTGAAAAGCGAGTATAATCTTCTCGGTATGCTCGATCTTGATGGGAACCTGGATCGCCAGCAATCCAACGCCACGGCTACAAACGAGTCGGCAGCGAATGCGGAGACATCTGGTTCTGATGGCCAGAATCTGGCAACCAGCATGGGACCGCTGGCTGAATACCAAAAAGCGAAGCAGCAACTGGGGCTTCTCAAGTCGCAGCAGACGGAGCTTTCCAAGAACCTTCGCCCGGCCCATCCCACGATGGTAGCGTTGGCTCGACAGATCGACCGACAGAACGCGCTCATCCAAACGCTACGCCTACAAAGCGCCGACGCCCTGAAGACCCGCCGGGACGCCATTCAAGTTGAGATGCAAAATGATGAAAATGTCATCACGGAATGGCAGGCCAAGGCTCTGGCGCTCAGCAGCAGCATCGCTGAGTTCAACCGAATCAAAACGAAGGCAGATCGGGCCAAGGAAGAATATGAACGGCTGCTCACCAGCATGACCAGCGTCAACATCACCAAGAACGTCGACCAGGATCAGGTGTTGATCATGGATCGCGCGTCAGAAGCTTATTCCATCAAGCCCGGATGGTTCATCATTATTATCGGTGGCGGTGCTGCCGGTCTGCTGGTGGGCTTGGGAATTCTCTTCTGTATCGATCAGTTGGATGATCGCATCAGCTCGTTCCTTGAATTGCAAACCCACTTCCAGGAAATTATCCTCGGGCAAATCCCCCGTGAGGATTTCAAGGAAGACGCCGCGTTGCTTCGACATAACGATGATCGTCTGGCTCTTTTGGAGGCGTTTCGCAGCCTTCGATCTTCACTGATCTTTTTTCCAACGGAAGGAACGCGTCCCAAAACCCTGGTCATTACAAGTGCCCTGCCCAACGAAGGTAAGACCACGCTCTCAGCCAATCTCGCCATTACACTGGCGTTTTCAGGGGCCAAAACCTTGGTTGTCGATGCGGATATGCGACGGGGAAAACTCAGTAATCTTTTCGGGGTGACGGAGGGCAACGGCCTTTCCAATGTGCTCCTTTCTACAATGACCTGGCAGGATGTCATGCTTCAGACCACTGTGGACAATCTCTCCCTCATTCCCTGCGGTCCGCCCTTGAAGCACCCCGCTGAGCACCTGCTGGGTAAAGAGGCCGACAGGTTCCTGAAGGAAATTTACGATCAGTTTGATTACGTGATTTTCGATAGCCCTCCCGTCACGCTGCTCGACGATACACTTAGTCTTGCTCCCAAAATCGACGGGGCGCTGGTCGTGGTCCGGTTTGGTGTTTCATCCGTCCGTACTACGCGCCGGACGATTGAACTGCTTGAACAGCGGCAAACGAACATTTTGGGCATGATTTGCAACGACGTGCACCTATCGGAATCTGAAGCGAATTACGGTTACTACTACAGGCAAACCGCAGAAGCCTACGCCAAGGAAGTCAGGGTCCCCGCTTGATGCGACGGGGGCGGTACGCTTAATCTGAAAAAGCAGCATCAAAACTGTTTCATTTCATGGATACTTCAAAAAAAATTGTCGTCTGCGGAGCAGGCGGTTTCATTGGCGGTCATCTTATCGCGGACCTTCGCAGGCAGGGTCATCGCAATCTGCGCGCAATCGACATCAAGCCCTTTGGCGAGTGGTTTCAGAAATTTGACGATGTTGAAAATCAGGTGCTCGACCTTCAGGAGCGGGAAGCGTGCGAGAAGGCCGTCAAAGGTTGCGATCTGATTTACAATCTCGCCGCCGATATGGGAGGCATGGGATTCATTGAGACCAATAAGGCTCTTTGTATGCTCAGTGTCCTGATCAACACGCATCTTTTGATGGCAGCCAGGAAGCTGGGCGTTTCTCGCTTTTTCTACGCATCATCGGCCTGTGTCTACGCCGCTCACAAACAGGTCAATCCGGATGTCACGGCTCTCAAGGAAGAGGATGCCTATCCAGCCATGCCCGAAGACGGCTATGGATGGGAAAAGCTCTTTAGCGAGAGGATGTGCCGCCACTTTACGGAAGACTTTGGCGTCATCACCCGCGTGGCCCGATATCATAATGTTTACGGGCCGGAAGGCACTTATGATGGCGGACGGGAAAAGGCCCCGGCGGCAATTTGTCGTAAAGTGATCCAAGCCAAGCTGAGTGGCAAAAATGAGATCGAAATTTGGGGTGACGGGCATCAAACCCGCAGCTTTCAGTACATTGATGACTGTGTCCTCGGTACGCAAAAAATCATGAACAGCGGGAACGTCACCATGCCGATCAATCTGGGCAGCAGTGAAATGGTGACGATCAATCAACTGGTCGACATCACAGAAGAGATTGCAGGCGTCAAACTTAAGCGGAGCCATAACTTGAAGGCACCCAAGGGGGTCAACGGGCGCAACAGCGATAATACGCTAATCCAGAAGCTACTAGGGTGGGAGCCTTCCGTGTCCTTGAAAACCGGCATGGAAAAAACTTATCGCTGGATCTACGACGACATGACATCGCGAGTTAAGAAATAGCTTGGATAGTTTCTCTCTGAGGCGAATGGAGGTTAGGAGTCTCAAAACTTAATGGGAGACTGAAGTACTAGCTTGTCAGCGAATTTTTCGTTCGCGATTTTTGAAAAGCAGTCCAACAAGGCGAAGTGCCTTCCAGTATCGCGGAATGAATTTGCTCGGAGCGTTCAGACAACGAAGGAGCCAACCCAAGCCCCAAGTATCCGCCCACGAAGGTATGTTCGCCTGGGTACCTGTAATAAAAGCAATGGCAGCCCCAACACATAATAAAGTCGGGCGATAAGAGAGATTATTTTTCAGATAGAGACCGACCTTCTCTTGCACTCCACCCCCGAGGTTGATGATGACATAACGTGGCTTGCGGGCTTCGATTTGGGAAAGGAGTACGGGATCGACCACGGGACCTCCCGGATAAATAGGCGCCACAGGGCAATCATCATCCTGGATCGGAAAACCATGTTTGTGAAACCAGGCAAGATTGATTTCCTTCTCTCGAATGGAGGGCATGATCCAAAGCGAGGTGCCCGCTTCTTTTAATTCCCGGCTATCGAGCAAACTACGCAGGAGTTTGAGTCCGGAAATGCGAGGTAGCCTTTGTCCGGTAAAAAGTCTCCAGAGCACGACCATGAATGCGCTATCGGTGATGGCAAAGTCACTATTTTCGACAGCTTCACGATAGTCAGGATCAGTGGCCAAATCCGAGAGACTGGGCGCTGCCGGTACAACAATGAATTGTCCTCGAGAGCAAAGATCCAACAAACCCTCCATGTCCCCGATAAAAAATCTGATTCCGAGGATAGTCTGAAATTGCTGCGTCACGATGGAAAGGGTTCAAGTATCGATCAGGTCGGAGATCTTTTTCCTATAGCTTCCAGCGACTTGGCGACAGTCTACAAATGGACGCTTCTCCAGAGCTAATCAAGTCATAATTGCCTTTGCCATGCTCGAGGTATCATTGCATGCCGATGTTGGACAAGATGCCGGGGAGAGCCTAAAATGTACTGCTCAGGAAGGCTTTTTCGACGGAATTTAGCCCTCGACGGTTTTCGTGTTTGTGGGAGGGATTATAGCCCTGCCAGATATTACGTGTCGGAAAGCGGTCTCTTAATGAAAGAACCAACAGTCACCATTATCGTTCCGACTTACCGCCGGCTTCACTTTTTAAGAGAAGCTTTGGCAAGCGCGCTGGCGCAAACATACCATGACTTCGAATTGATCGTATCGGACGATAGTGCCTCGGATGAAATCGCCGGCTACGTGGATTCCTTGAACGATTCTCGAATTCGATATCGACGCAACGCGAAAAACCTGGGCATCGCCATGAACAATCTCGCCGCGTTTTCCGAGGCCAGGGGAAGCTATATTGCGAGTCTTCATGACGACGATGTTTGGGAGTCAACATTTCTGGAAACGCTGGTTCCGATTCTTGAGGCCGACGATGAAGTTTCGGTGGTTTTTTGCGATCACCATCTCATCGATGAAAACGGCCAGCTGTTGTCGGAGCAAAGCGAACGGTTTTCGCGCATGTTTAAAAGAAATCAATTGCGGGCTGGACGTTACCAGCCCTTCATCAAGCAAGCAGTTGTTGATTCGGTTATACCCATGGTGATGACGGCGATCTTTCGAAAATCGATTCTGGAGGGTGCAGAATATTCCAGTCGGGTAGGTGGAAGTTATGACTATTGGTTGTCCTATCTTGCGGTCAAAGGCGGCAAGGCTGCTTACTACATTCCACAACGCCTGACGCGGTACAGGTTGCATCAAGAGCAGGGAACGGTTATTCGAGGCGTGCGAAATCTTCGCGACAGCATCTATGTGCGACGAAAGATAATGGCTTCTCCGGAAGTTATGCCTTATCGAAGTGAACTATGCAATGGGCTGGGCGTATTCTATGGAAAAATGGCTCTTTATTATCTAAGCCATCATTCTTTCCGACGAGGCGGAGTTTTTCTAAAACGGGCGTTTTCATTGTTGAATCGACCCAAGAATATTCTGGCCCTTGCAGTAAACTCAATCGTGGTAGTATGCAAAGGGACAAAATAATGAGTCGTCCCATTCTTCGCTAAATATCATGCTGGTTACTTACGTAACGCCGAATCGCGCGTATCACTACTATTATGCATCTGCGCTTGCGCGCGAAGGTTGCCTGCAAAGATTCGTCTGTGGAGGCTCACGTTTTAGTTCAAGGGCAGCTTTCCCGGAATTGGGTGACAAATTTTTACGGGTGGATCACTTGCAGAATCTATATCTGGCCAGCATGAGGCTCGGTCTGCCGTCGAAAATAAGCGAAGAATTGGCCTACTTGAGTAAAATTTGGATGGATTTTCGTTCCACGAAAGATGCGCTTAAATCCGATATCTTTCTTTGTTACAGTGGTGCTGGCTTGCATACGTTCCATGAGCTCAAGCCCACTTCGACGCTTGGTATTGTTGAGGCCGTTAATTCGCACGTGCTGACACAGCAGGAGATTTTGCGCGAAGAGCATGAAAAACTGGGCTTACCCCTGCGAGGCTTCCTTCCGAGCGAAGTGGCCCGGCGTGTAAAGGAATATGAAATGGCAGACGGCATCATCTGTCCTTCCAGTTTTACGAGAAAGTCATTTATCGCCCGGGGGATACCGCCGGAAAGAGTCCGCACAGTTCCTTTCGGCATCCAACTGCCTGCCGAGCGGAAAATGAGCGATCGACCGGACGATGTCTTTCGCGTTCTTTTTGTCGGTCAAATCAACGTCCGTAAAGGATTGCGGTATCTCTTCGAGGCTTTTAAAAAATTCAAGCATCCCAAAAAAGAACTCTGGATTGTGGGGCCAAGAACTAAGCAAACGGGGATTGAAGACATCGCGCCTCCGGACGAAACAAGGTTTTTGGGTGTCCTCAAAGGGGAGGAGTTAGACCAAGCCTACCGCAATTGTCACGTTTTCGTCCTGCCAACTATTGAAGAGGGGTTGGCCTTGGTCATGGGGGAAGCTTTGTCCCACGGACTTCCGGTCATCGCAACTGTTAACAGTGGCGGGGAGGATCTGTTTGAGCACGGTTCGAGTGGGTTTCTTGTTCCTATCCGGTCTTCGGATGCAATCGTTGAAAAACTGCAGTTATTGGCGGATGATCCTGAATTGCTTGCGGAAATGTCGGCGCGGGCTGCGGCATGTGAGAATGGAACCAAAAATTGGGAAAATGCAGGAGGATTGCTTGTGGATACTTTAAAGGAATTTGCCCGGATGGCGAAGTTATGATCCCTGCCGCGATTGATTCAGCCAGAGCCCGTCGACTCAGGCAACTTCTTGCGTGTATGGTAGTGCTCCTTATCTTCGAGGGAATAGCGCGTAAGGCAGCGCCCTCGTTTCTCAGCATTCCGATTTTCCTTCTCAAGGACGCCCTGACCGCGTGGATGGCATTCTATGTGGTGCAGATGCGAAAAAATCCAATAATCAGTTCGCTTTGGGCCGCCTATATTCTGGTGGCAGTCTTGATGATTCCGCTCATCATTTTGACGGCGTGCTACGATCCGGTACTCGCGGTCTTTGGCGCCAAGCAGTATCTACTGTACCCCATGGTGGGCTTTGTCACCTTAATGGCCTTTGAAAATGTGAAATGGCCGATCATTCTGGACTTTTATCGAAAGATTGCATTTTTGCTCATTCCCATCGTCGTGCTCGCCTTGGTGCAAACACGACTGCCTCACAACAGCTGGTTAAACATGTCTGTGCATGGCGAATCTCTGGAAGGTTTTAGTTCTGAAGGGGAGTTACGTGTCTCTTCCACATTCCCTTTTGTCGCCCAATTTTGCGCATTCCTGAACATGGAGATTTTCGTCATTTTTATCGCGATGAAAGATTGGACCAAGCAGAGCCTGTTGTGGAAGGTGCTGACGGCTTCGCTTTTGCCAGCGATCCTTGTGGGCAGTTTCGTCACGGGTTCGCGGGCTGCGGTGGCGGGTAATCTCGCCATTCTTCTATTGGCCCTCTTGCTCGGCCTGTTTAAGTTTAGAGCGAGCAGTATTATACATATTCTTCTAGTCCTGATCTTTCTTTATCTTTCCCTGTTGGTCGTCAATCACTTCTTCCCGTCCGTAACCTTTGTCTATTCCAACCGCGAACAGGGTCACTTGATCGGTATTAGCGAGGAAATCCGGGGTCGCGTGTATCAATCATTCGGAATTGGACACCAAACTTCATACCGGTCCTTTCTGGTCGGTCACGGTCTTGGCGTCATGAGTAATGGCGTCGAAAATATCAGTAATTATGCTGCGAAGTGGCGGACCACCCTCTGGACAGAAACGGATTTTGGAACCACATTTTTTGAAGGAGGTCTCTACCTCGTTCTCATTTGGTATGGATTCCGCATATTTGTCATCTTGAAGACCTTCAAGCATTTCCTATTCGATACGAATTCTGAGTTCTCTGTTCCCATGGCTTTTTGCCAGAGCTTTGTCATTATCATGGGTCTGTTTGGTACCCTGGCACTTCAGCCGCCCATAGCGATATGGTGGTGGCTTGGCGTGGGGACGTCTCTGCTTTTTTCCTGGAAATGCATTGCACCCGCGGAATCAGAAGAATCTATGGAGAAACCAGGGCCACCACCCCGGCGAAAAATTCGCGGAAGAAGTCTTTACGCTGATGTTATTCACTCTCGTAAATAGAGAGCTGATTGCTTGCTTCCATGGTATTTATCTTTGATTCTCATCCGGTCCAGTACAAGGCACCTGTTTATCAATGGATTCAGAAGATGAAGCCGGGCGTAGTGCAAGTGATCTATGTTTCCGATTGTTCGGTGCGTGGCTATCGCGACAAGGAATTTGGAAGCGTTGTCGCATGGGATACGCCATTACTGTCTGGATATCAAAATCGCGTCCTTAACAATGAACGAGGAGTGCCTCTAAATGGGTTTCGCAGCTTGACAGGACATGGTATTTTCCGGCTGCTCAAGAAGGAAAAACCATCGGCCGTTCTGCTTTCCCAGTTTTTATACGAAGCGGATATGGTGACCTATCTCAGTTGCCTTTGGCTCGGCATTCCCATTTGGATAAGACATGAAACTCAGGATGAAGCATTCTCCCGATCCCGGTGGAAGACGACTTTGCGAGGGTTTTTCTATCGGCTGGCATACAGATCGATCAGCCATGCTTTTTACGTGGGCCAACTCAACCGGGAACATTTACTTCGCCACGGAGTACCGGAAAATCGTCTGAGTCTTTCAGCCTATTGCGCGGTTTCGCCTTCGTCTCCTCTATCTCATGAGTCCAAGGTAAGTCATCGAGTCGCCCTTCGAAGTGAACTCGGGATCAAACCGGAAGAGACGATGGTGCTCTTTTCGGGAAAACTGATCGAAAAAAAGAATCCCGAACTGATCCTGCAAGCCTTGAAAAAGATGTCTTCGGAGGAAGCGGATCGACTTAAAGTTGTCTTCGTTGGTTCCGGAGACCTGGAAGACTTATTAAAATCGATGTCAGCCTCGATGAAGAACAAGGTGTTCTTCGCCGGTTTTGTAAATCAGTCAAAGATTGCTGACTACTACCTGGCTGCAGACATTCTTATATTGCCCTCTCGAAAAGCTGGTGAAACATGGGGGTTGGTTGTCAATGAGGCATTACAAGCCGGATGTTCGGTTGTCATGACAAAGGCGGTGGGTTGCCATCGTGAATTCGAAGGTTGGGAACGCGTGCGTGTGATTCGCAACGAAGACGCTGAAGAGTGCGCAGAAGCGATCAAGGACTTATCGAAATTGGTGCGAGCTTTTGATTGGTGCGAAAGGCAAATGGAGCGTTATAGCCCCCGTGCCGCCGCTGAGGCGATCGTTCGGCAAATTGATGAGATCGAACCCGACATGCCGGGGGCTTCTCAGTAGGCAGTCTTCGGAGGCGAGACCATCTGCAACGCGGTTTTAGCGATGATCATCACATCCAGCATGAGACGCCAATTCTCCAGATACTCGATGTCGCATCTGAGGCGTTGACCGATGGCGTCGGCCGTCCGCGCTTCTCCGCGAAAACCTCTTACCTGCGCAAGGCCTGTGATCCCGGGCTTTACCACCATACGAATCGGAAACCGGGAAATGACACGGGCAAATTGTTCGTTATGCTCAATCAAGTGAGGCCTTGGCCCCACCACGCTCATTTGTCCTGCCAGCACATTCCAGAATTGCGGCAGCTCGTCGATACTGAATCGCCGAAGGGTAAATCCACCGCGATAAATGCGCACATCGTCACGAGTGGTCTGCTGGGTCGCGGAAGGATTATGGACGTGCATGGTCCGAAATTTCAGGATCACAAATTGATTGTTTTGCAGGCCCGCGCGCATCTGGCGAAGAATCAGGGGGCCGGGTGAATTGATACGCTGGATTATCCAGACAATCACCGAGACGGGAGGCAATACCAAGCAAACGACGGGAAGCGCGATGGCCACATCCAGTATCCTTTTCGAAATGCGATTGAGCGGATCTTCCAGGGGTTCCTTGCGGAGGCCGATAAAGTTATAGCCATCATCATCGAAATAATGAATGGGGTGCTTCAGTTTTTCCTCGAGGTTGTTGAGAATTAGAAATCTGACGCCCTGGCTTTCCACTGCAGAGATCAATTTGCTATAAAACTCACTGTCACTGGGCAGCTCCAGCAGGATGACCTGGGTAATGTTTTGTTTCCGAATCACCGCCTCCGCACTGGACAAGGGCCCCAGGTAAGGATAGGCCGGATTCGGTTTATCTTTGCCAGGAAAATCATGGAGAATGCCGACAGTTTCAATGCCAAAGATCTTTTTGGTCTGAAGCCAACCGCTGATCGTATCCGCTTTCTCCGCTGAACCTATCAACAACACCCGGCCTTGGCGTGCTCCGTGGAAGAGATAGGACGCCAGATGACGTGAGAGATGACGATTGGACCATAAGAGAGTGAAATAAAACATCGGCAGACAAAGCGCCAGGAAGATACGTGAGATCGTGCCATCCTTGGTGACAACGAGGTAAATGAAGAGCACTCCGACCGCGTAAAGCGTCTGACGAAAACTCAATTGAAGCTGCCGGGGAAAACTTTCTTCAAACGGGCTGAGCTCAACCCCGGCTTGATCTCGTCGAAACGATTCAAGAAAAAGTCCGGCTGTGATCGCCAAAACATAAATCGGATAACGGACGATGAGGGACCAATCGACGGAAGTAAAAAAATTGAAAGCAGCTAAGGCGCATAAGACGAAAACCAGCGTAATGAGAACGCCTTGAGCGAGAACCAGGACAGCCTGTAGTCCGCGTTTACGCTGGATAATCATAGACTGAATTAGTTTGCGGGAAAATTTGGGAAAACCAAGCTATCTGAAAGGGGATTAAAGCATATCGGATATTAATAATCTGAAGCTCTCTGGCATGGCTAGACTAAGCAGACAACTATCGGGTTGGTTCTGTCATACTGTCTTGATAAGTCGACTTAATGCTTTCGCAGTCGCGGCAATATCAAAATGACGCTCAAAACAAAGACGAGCCTGGGTGCGCATGACGTCCTTGGTTGCTGCGGGTAAACTCAACCACCGCTGAAGTAATCGCGAAGTTCCCGCCAAATCATCATTCTCCACAAAGCCCGCCGATTCTTGATCAATTTCCCTCCAGATATTGATTTTGTTGGAAATGAGTACTGGAACATGGCAGGCAAGCGCCTCGACCACGGCAATGCCGAGATTCTCCTGGTGCGAAGGAAGGATGAAAGTGTCTGCTGCATGAAGGCTTCCCCACTTGAGATCGCCGGTAATCATGCCGGTCCAGAGAAGGGTGGCGCTAATCTCAAGCTCCTGGGCCAAGGCTTTCATTTCTGTTCCATACGCGTGATCGCAGGGTCCCGCCATGACCAAACGCAACCGGGCCGGCTCCGGAGTGCGATCAAGAATTTCCCTCCATCCTCGCAACAACAGGTCGCACCCTTTTTTCTCGTGAATCCTTCCGAGAAAAAGAATGATCTGCTTGTTCTCGAGGTCAGAAAATTTTTCCAGGAAAAGACGACGTTGCTCGGAGGCGTTGCCTGGTGGCGAGGTGATACCATAACCTGTGACCTGCTCCAGGCACCGATACAGCCAAAACGACTTCCGGGCCTCAAGCATCTCTTCCTCACAAGTGAAAAGTACGGCTTTGGCATCACGTAAAACCCGGTATTCGCCCCACGGCCAGTAGAGCCATTTCTTGAGATGTTTGAGGGGATACGTTCGTTTAAACCATGGGTCGAGCATCCCGTGCGGATAAACAAAGTAGGGCGTGGAGGTCCCGCGAAGTGCCCGTCGCACGGCAAATCCTGGATATTGCCAGAGCCCATTGACGATGATTGCGGAATAGTTGACGTGATTTTCCTGCAGCCAGGTGACAGCCCGGGAATTGTAACCGTATCCCGAATGGGAGGGCCCGATTGTGTGAAGCGGAACCGGAAAAGCGTGCGTACCGGGACTGCCGGGAGCATCCAGGCTCAGGACCTCTGTGGCGATTCCTTCTGTGCTCAATGCTGGAATCAGTTGCCGCACGCCTTCAATCGGTCCGCCGCCACGCGGATCGACAGAGTGAATAACCTGCAAGATTTTCACGTGGGAATAGTCCTGGGAAAACAAAAAATGAGAATGTTGTTGGTGAAATGGGCGTTACAGTTCATCTGATTGTTGCAGGGCGTTCCATGCCTGTTCCCATAATTGTTTCTTAACATAGACTTGCGCTTTGAGATAAAAAATAGAGCGCGGTGTATCCTTGATTCTCTCCAGCATCGAAATCGTATCCAGGGCGCCATCCAGGTCGTTTTCCTGTACCTGCGCCTGACAAAGCTTGATTCCTTCGACCAAGTCATCCGGATGGTTTTCAAAATGGCTGCTCCTGGCGGTTGTAATTTGCTCGGGCGAGAGCGGCTCAAAATTCTGTGGCGGCAGGAAGCGCAGGGCCGTCATCGTGGCCAGGGCGAAATCCTGTTTGCTGGCAAAATGCTGGGCAAGATATTTCCAGCCGCTGATTTGAAGTTGGGTGTGCGTCAGCAACAGGTTGGCCAGGGTTTCCTGGTCGCCACGTGAATACCAGACGGTGAAGAGCTTCTTCTGTTGATCGACGGTGAGCGAGGTAAGATTTGGATCGTGCTCCAGCCAGCCCTCCAATTCGAATTTTACTTCTTCCGGAGATGCGAAATTAAGAAATGTAATCAAGTAATCCGGGTCGGTGGAGGCGACTCCTTCCAGTCCACGATGCACTTCTGGATTAGTTTGAGCTAAATTGAGCAGAGCCGTGTAAATCAGGATTTTTTTTGGTCCTGAGCGCTCCAACGCCTCGTGCCAGGCCTCCAGGCAAAGCTGCGGCTCATCTGCGCCGAGCCAGACTTCGCCTTCGTAGACGCAGACGTCGATGGAGTGAGGTTCGAGAGTGCGACCGATCTTGAAATCGTTTGCCGCTTGCTCACGGGCTCCGTGGCGGAAAGCTTCTGCACTGCCGCGACGGAGATAAAAAGTCCAGTTGAGTGGGGCGATATCAAGGGCTGCGTTGGCCGCCTCAGAAACTGAAGCGAGTCTCCCGGCTGCGGCATTTTCCTCGATTCGTGCCTGCAGGCGATCCAAGGTTGCCGTTGTAGGTGGTCCCCAGTTCGACCAGATAGAGGCCATCCACCAAAGCGTGATCCCACCCAGAATTAAAGCCAGTCCGCGAAAAAGAAACGGAATCGAGGCATGTGTTGTTCCTCGGGACCGCGGGGCAAGTGCCACGCTGGCGAGAAGAAGGCCAATAAAGACCGAGCCAAGTCGATGTCCTGATACGTCGACAAAGCTGTGCGTAAGAAAAATAAGCGTTGCCACCATCGCAGCAAGCCGAATCGATTCACCCTGCTTGACCGCAAAGGGCAGGCATTCTCTGATCCACCAGCTCAATCCGGCCAAAATCAGCAGGGGGGCAAGACAGCCCATTTCCACGGCCATCCAAAGCCAATCGCTTTCTGGGTGGAGCGTACGGTTTTGGTCCGCAGATGCATCCCGCATGGAGGTGAATACCGGCTCAAAATTGCCCAGACCAACGCCCAGAAACGGAGTCTGCAGTGAGATTCTCAGCGCGTCTTCCTGGATCGAGACTCGGAAGTCAGCCGTCTTTTGCTGGTCTGCGGAGGGGATATTCAGGAACCGCTCGAGCGTGGTATTTCCAAAAAGGAAAAACAAACTCAACATCAGTAGAACGATGGTTGCGCCCAGGGCCAGCGCCTTGAGTTTTTGGGGGCGAAAGAAAGCGGTGAGGTGCCAGATTCCGATTCCGACAAAGAACAGGAGAATTCCAGCGCGTGAATAGCAGATGATGAGAGCCGAGCCGATGATCGCCAATCCGCCTAGCCAAAAAGGAGAGGATCGATGTTTTTTTTGTAGGGCCCGGAAAGTGAGCGCATAGGTCACGATGCCCGTTACCGCGAGCACATCTGCGGACTGGTTACGATTGGGAAACCAGCCCCGGTTCTGTTCCTGATTCCAGACGGGAACATGGTAACCGGTGAAGTAGGCCGCGATCACCGCCGCCGCTAGTAGAATGATTCCAGTTGCTAGCAAGCGAAGTATTTTGCTTTTTTGGGCGTTATTCCAATCCTGTGCAAAAAGATATGCGCTCCACAACAAGCCGAAGAAAAGCAGGCCGCACCATTGAATGGTAAGCCAGGGTTGTGCCGTGCGAAAATCGCCCAGTGGAACGTGAAGGTCTTCAGTGAGATGGCGGCGCCATTCCGGCATGGGATCCCAACGGACAGGTAGGAAGGCCGCCAACGCCAAGACCATTACAAGAAGAAGCAATAGCGTGGGAATCACGCCCGGCAAACGGCGGGGTGGAAAAATCAGGATCAGGATCGCCGCTAGCAAACCAATGAGGGCCTGGGACCATAACTCTGTTGAACCCCCGAGTATTACCGTGAGAAGGGTAATCCCCAGGATACCCAGGGTGTGAATCGAGAGGGGGACGGACTTGGGTTCAGGAGGGGGCGCAGAGCGTGCCTTCAAGTCCATGAGCCGATCAGCTTAACATGATGCACGCGAAACCGGCCAAGGAAAGAAATCAGGCTGTCCAAGAAAGACGGCCTGATTTTCTGAAAACTTACGCGAGACGGAAACCGTTTCTTTTAAAATAATTCCGACCGACGAGAAGGCACAAGCCTAGGCCGATCATGCAGGCCGTCGTCTTGGAGGGCTCGGGTACGGGGGTGTAAGTATAGATGAGGGTGACATTGCCACTGGCTACGGCCGAGGCATTACCAGCGACATAGGCTGTATTTGTACCCGCATTGGCCGACACATTTTGGCTCGTTGAAGCGTTCAGAGTGATGGTTACGGTCGAACCGGCGCTGCTCAGGTAATTTGCCAGATCCGCTGCTGAAAAATCTGTGGGGCTGGGCGTTTGCGTTCCATTGAGCGTACCTGTGGTGAAGTTGCCGCCTGCTGCAACACCTAACTGTGTTTGGGTGTTACTAGTAACAACAACGGTAACTTTATCCGACGCTGAGGTACTGGAAGTGGCAATGAAGGTGTTTGAAAATCCGCCCGTCAAGTCTTCACTGTATCCGGCAGTGCCTGATCCAAACGGCGGAGGAAGATTAGAGGTATTATAGACGGTCGTGCTGCCCGTCGTGGTAATGCTGGAAAGTTCAATTGTAACG
>Ga0068858_100002330_pt1 | contig 19198 bp, 22 predicted proteins | sample KBSSwiS12_FD_66589 | JGI IMG/M metagenome (GOLD analysis project Ga0068858, IMG submission 66589) | Switchgrass rhizosphere microbial communities from Kellogg Biological Station, Michigan, USA - KBS Switchgrass S1-2 | ecosystem: Host-associated > Plants > Roots > Rhizosphere > Soil ...
ACGAAACGGTCCGGATTTCCAGTATTTTGCGGATCATCAGTGAAATCGACCCGCGGCTTTGCATTGAACTTGATCAAGACCGGCGTGTTCGGAATCGGAACGAAGCCGCGGTACTTCGGATCTAGAGTTAAATCGTTAGGCCTGGGAGCGGGTTCCTGCTGATCGTCCAGCGCGGGACGGTCCCTGATCTGGCTGGGGCGTCCTTGAATCGTCACAGCCGTTGGGGCGATTGTGACTACCTGAGTACCAGGAGCCGGAGGCACCGAACTAGAACTCGTCTCTGTAGTTACCGTGGTGTTGGCTGCCGGGGCAGCTCTGGAAACGCTCGCCTGATGTTTGTATTGACGATTCTCCTGCTCCAAATGTGCGATCTTCTTCTGCATTTCTTCCATGTTTTTTTGCATGGCTTGGACGGTGGCTTTCAATTCGTCCATCTCAGAGGCGCGCGCCGGCGTCACCACGAGAAATGAGACGAATACCGCAAGAGTAAGGGCAACTGATTTATTATTATTAATCATAAGTGTTCTCCTTGAAGTTTGTTTACCGTTGCTGACCGGCCGACGGCGAGGACAGAATTGAGACCCGCGAAAATCGATTGCACCATTTCGATAAACCACGTCATGCCCGAAGGAGTTGCGTTTAAGCTTGGACGCCACCACCTCGCACGAATATTGGACGTTGGTCGTACTCAGCTCTCCGGACAGAGTGGGGAATTTTGCTCGCGTTGCCTAGCGATTATTCCTAAAAGGAGTCTCTGAGATTCCAAGAGTTGAGTTCACGTATGAAATACTGCCCGGATTGCGGGAAAGAACTTGGTGCCGGAGCTGTCAAATGCTGGAATCCCGATTGCGGCGCGGAATTTGTGGTGCCAGTCGATGCCGAGAGTTCCGACCCACCGATAAAGAAATCCGATGAGCTGCGACAACTCGAATCGGAATATCAATTAGCAACTCGCGGGCTCGCCGCGCGAGCACCCAAGACTTATGCAGCGATGATCATCGGTTTCTTGATCTTTCTAGTTACTGCTTTGCTGCTCGCCGCGAACGGAAAACAGTTGTTTCCCGGATGGCCGCTCGTTTGGCTGTTCGGCATTATTGCGGCTGCCGTGCTCATCTATTATTCCCTCGTGTACAGGCGGGCGTGCAAACTCAAGGCGGAGATAGCTAAAGAAAAGGAGCGGTTACAATTCGGCTATGGCCGTGTGAAATAGGAAAAAGCGCAGAATTCAATTTCGCGGCTCAATGCCGATTGATTGCGCCAACGCATCGGCATAACAACGCGGCATCACGACGACACGCCAGAACGTCGATTCCCGCTTAAATGCCCCCATGGTTCTCATGTTCAAGTCATTCATGGCTTCCGCGTTGCCGACTCCGTCGAAAGGATCATTTCAATCATCTCCCTGTCGCTTTGCAGGCCGGATCCAGTGACCTCGTCAACCACCCCGAGCCAATACGCCTCTTCCGGTGTTAGTTGGTAATCTTTCGTTTGCAGCAGACGACACAATGAAACCACGAAATACCATAGGACCTCCAGCTTGTCCGCCGCATGGCTCTCGAGATAAACTTTGTGTTCTTCTTCGCTTTTGCTTTTGAATTCGGCGCTTTGCGCCTGGGTCAGAAACAGGCTGCCATAAACCTCCAGCTGAGCGTCCAGGTCCTTTGTTTGCGAAGCGTAATCATGAATGAGACTGAAGTCGCTCGCCACTTCGCGCATTCCTGTGCGGCTCAACAGCCAATCATCTTCCTTATGCAGTCTGCTTCTGTAATCCACGAGGGCCCGCACCAGCTCGGGCTCCAACTGCTTGGTTGGCCACTGCGCGACGTTCTTGCGTTTCTTCAAGTAATTATCAGCCGCGGTTTGGACCTCTTGCAGTGATTTTTGCTTTGCAATCGCCTCTCTCAGCAGCATCGCATTTTGCGGTGTGAATTTGGCCGTCAAAGCCTCGACCAGTTCTTCCAGCCCTTCCGGTCCATCCCGAAATTTCTCAATCGCATCCTCCAACTGGACCACGCGCCAGATAATCCTTCGGAACGAAGAACGCGCCAGGCGAAGCGCAAGTCTTTCGTTGGCTTCCTGCAGATTGGCCGCGACCGAGGTTGCCCCCTCAAAGGTCAGCAGTTGCTCGAACGCCTGTCTGGATCCGTGGTAACGAATGTCAGCTTGAGGTTCCGCGATGGCATAATCACCCAGCGCCAACAAATCCGCTGCCGCGCTCGCTGCCGTCCCTATCGCGACCGTAATTAATCGGCATCTTCTTCCGTCCTGATCCGGGGCCTTAATTAGAAAACGGATGCCCTCAGCTACCGCAGATGATCCCCCGGGGCTGTCGATGTAAAGCGTTATCGGATCTCCGCTGGCGGCTCGGAGCTCTTTTATTCGCGGGCTCAGGGCGTGCGCGGCCTCCTGCGTTATTTTTCCCGTCAGGAATAATGAACGCGCGAAATTCTCCCGATAATCTTTGTCGTGGGCGGGCATTTACGCAACGCCGCCTCGTCGCCATGGTCTGACGCGGCCTTAGTCCTCCGATTCGCCTCTATTCTGTAACGGTTCGATTCGACAAACGCCTTCACATCCCCGTCATATTGCTCAACGATAATCCGAACAACCCTCGCCATACTTTCATCCACCCCTGGGGCTCGTTCTTCTTCGTGGCTTTGGTGGAGCATTTCTATCAATCCTTCCGCTTGTTGCGAGTCTTGCGGCAATGTAGCCGGCGCGAAAGCTTCGCGCCAGCCACTTTGCACTTTCCATCGTCACGGGTTCACGCCGTCGGTTGACCGAGAAACTCTTTCGCTTTGGCCACTTCGGCATCCCATTTCTTTAACTGTTCCGGGGTAAGAAAGCGCTCCAATCCCTCGCGCAGCTCTGTTCGGTGAGATTTCAGCGCATTGATCACGTCCTGCCGGGTAACGTCCGGATGGGACTTCTTGTACTCAAACAGCCTGCCGGCCGCAAAAGCCATCCGCTCGTGAAGTTTTGTCTTTTGTTCATCCGAGAGGTTTAACTCCCCGCCGATGCGTTTGAGTTCATTTCTGAGCGCTTGAGCTTGTTCATCATTCATCGTTTTATTCCTTATTAAACCGGGAATTTGATTTTGGCTCCCGTCCGCCATCCGGCCAGATTGTCCATTCTCGGGCACAGTGGCCGAGACAATTATTAAAAGCCATCATTGTACATTGCGCTCACCGGTTATTGTCAGGGTTGAACCGAATGTTGTGTACGTTGAGGACTCGCCCGCTTGCTCATGCGTCTCGATCACGCTGCTAGCGGCATCCTAAACAGATTCCCGTTGCTGCGCGTCGCGTGGCGGGAATGAATTTCGAAGCCGCTTTGAGACAATACTTTATCCGCCGGATTTGTGCTCCTTCTTGGGTCTCGCATCCTTGCGGATCAGTCGCCAGACAATGATGCACAACAACGAACCGGCGAACGCAGAGATGAGGTCCTCAAACGTGATCTTGATCTCGCCAAGACCCAGGTCGATGTGAAACAGCCGGAATAGGAATCCTCCCACCAGTGCACCGAGCATGCCGACTCCCGTATTGACCCAAAATCCGAAGCCCCGCTTGGTGAAAGTGATGAGGCGGCCGGCAAGCGTTCCGGCCAGCGCCCCGATAATCAACCAGACGATGATTTCGCCAATAGAAATAGACATAATCTACTTTTGGAAAACGTTTATACTTATCGGACAGTTCCCGAACAAGAGTCGTTGTTCCGAAAGTCAAAGCGGCGTTCGCTATTACTTACACGGCCCGGGCACTGGGATCACAAATTTGCCGTCCTTCTCGGCTATGAAATTTCCGCTCGTGGTCGACGACATACCTTGCGCCGCTTTTTTATCGATGGTGATCATTAGTCTTTTGCTCGGCTTGAGCGGGAAGCACACCTTGCCGCCCGTTGGTGAATCTTTTGGCATTGCCACCTTTTCCATCTCCTCCGCAGTAAAATCGATAAGTTCGATCTTGGAAATTTTTTCACCGGCGTCGGCCGATTGCATCGTTTTGTAAATCTCGAGGATGCCTGGGTCGGAACCTTGCGTGTAGAGAAACGATTGCAATGCAGCAGTATCTTTGGCTTCAAACGCTTTCTTGTAACTATCGACGAACGCTTTTTCCTCGGGCGAATCGCCCGCGTAAACGGAGACACAAGCAGCGGCCGCTATCAGAGCGGAGGTCACACTGCTGATCGTTGAAGTTTTCATGTCGCGAAGCTAGGCAGCGGCTGCGGGAACGACAACGGGAAAATTCAAAACGCAGACTAATTTAACCATGCGGCAATTACTGACGCTCCTCCTCGATGGCTTCGCTGAGATAGGTGCTGATGCGTTCCTTATTCGCGCCAAGACTGGAACTGTTTCACACACGTTTTGTGTGAACTTGTATGCCACTACGGCGCAACACCATTGGACGTTGATCGTACGAGGCCGAAGCGGGAGCAGTCTAATCGCGAGCCGGCGGCGTGACGGGAGATCGCTTGTCAGTTCAACGCGGAAGCACTGCTGTCCGCAGGACCGCAAACAGGAACACGGCAACAGCGAAGATGAACGCGACTACACGCACCCGTCGCTGTTCGAACTTTGCCGACGCATTGGCGAAGAAAAGCACTGTGGCGAACAGAACAGTATTCGCGAGGTATTGACCGGAAATACTCCCGGCACTGCCGGCCTCCCGCTGGCTGTTGGCAGCTTTGGCAGACGCTTCGGCGGCTTCACGGCTCCCGCGCATCTCGTAAAGGTTGGGCACAAAAGGATGCGGATCGGCGTTTGGATTTTCAAAAGGCTTTTCCGCCAGCCATGCGTCGTAAGCCTTGCGCACGTCCGGTGGGAATCTTTCGACGTAAAAGCTGACGAGTTTCTCGTTGCCCTGTTGTTGCGCGGCAAGCACCTGCATGAACATGCCAGTGTGAATCGTTGCGTGCTGCATGCCTTGCATTGTCAACAAACCCGCCTTGCGCTCCAGCGCGTTAAACTCATTCATCAACCGATTGCTCTTTCGCGTCCATGCAGCTGACTCAAATGAGCACCAGGCTGTACCAAGTGTCGCCAGCGCCATCAGGAGAGCCGCGACAGGTTCAACCCACTGCTTCTTTTCGTGTTTCTCGCGATTCATCAATAGAAAGCTCGATAGCTAAATGGATTCACCCAGTCAGCTTTGGGTATTGCTTGGGACGCGTTGCAAAAATTTTCTGCTCAGCACAGCAAAGAAAAATGCTATGGATAGCCCGACCATTAAACTGCCGGTGAGTGCCTCAAGCGGTCCGAACATCCGCCATTCTTTCGGCAAGAGGAGGTCGCCGTAACCGAGCGTCGCGTAAGTCACACCGGAAAAATAGAAAGATGACTCCGCGTCCGGCAGACATTTCTGCCCCCAGAAAAACAGCGCCCAGACGGCAATCTCGGCTGTGTGCATAAGAATGAGCCACCATGCAATGCGAACGAGCAGCCACGTGATTGGCCAGAAGCGGGTATCCGGTTGCACCCTGTAATGCAACACGTGGCTCAACACCAGGCTGAGGCCAGCGGCGTGAATCATCACCGTTATCGCAACCAGGCCCGAGGCAATTACAAACTGTGCGATCATCGAAGTGTTAGGTTCTCATCATTGATCGCGGCTTTTCTGAAAATCGTCCACAGCGTCTGCGACACTGCTAAAGCGGTTGATGCCGCCTAGTTTTCCATCCACGCCTTCGTCGCGCAAACGGTCGCGGACCGAGGAACGCGGTTCGACCGCTTGCAAACGGATACCTTGAGCGATCAATTCATCGGCCATGCCGGCAATAGCGTGAGCGCTTTGCAAGTCGAGGCGCGGCGCGGCGGAAAGATCGAGCACAACCAGCTTGGGCGGCGTCGGTTCAGCATGCACGCGCTTCAGAATCGATTCGCAGACATGATCCACGTTGAAGTACACGAGACCTGATTCGGGCCGAAAAATCAGGGCACCGGAAATAAGTTCGTTATCCGGATGCCGTTGGCGATCCGAGAAGCGACGACTTCCTGGAATACGTCCGAGAAAAGCGACGTGCGGCCTGGACGCTGTTCGCAACAGCTGCACTAGCGAAATGATTGCGCCGATCATCACGCCGCGAAGCAGGCCGGAGCTGAGTACCCCGAGGATGGCAGCCATTGCTACCACGAATTCCGGACGGTCACTGCGCCACAATTTCTTAAGGGTTGAGAGTTTGAACAAACCTGCGACTGCGACCAGCACCACGGCTGCTAATACGGGCTGGGGCAACGCGCTTAACAGATGCGAGAAGAAAAGGACGACAACTAAAATGATTCCTGCAGCGAGTGCGCCAGAAAGTGGTGTGCGTGCACCGGCGCCTTCGTTGACCAGCGATTGCGACATGCCGCCGCTGATTGGAAATCCGCGCCCGAGTCCTGCGCCTAAATTTGAAGCCGCAAGCGCCAGAAACTCCTGATTGGCATCAAACCGTCCGCCGTGTTTCGCCGTGAACATTCGCCCGATCGCAGCGGTTTCCACTGCGCCGAGCAGAAAGCACGCAAACGCCAGCGGAAGCAGTTCATTCAAATCGTGCCAGTAGACCGCGGGCAGGCCGATCGGAGGCAACCCCTGAGGAACGTTACCGAGCAGCTTTACGCCACGTTCGCCTAACGAAAGCGCAGAAGCGGCCACGATACCACCCACCACCACGAAGAGCGATACCGGTTTGTTTTTCAGGAAAATCTTTCCCAGGATCAACACAGCGAGTGCGGTTCCTCCAACAAGCAGCGATGCTGGATTCGTTTCGTGCAGATGCTTGAGAAAATGGCCACTATTCTCCCAAAAATCTCCATGTGCGCCGTGAAGACCGAAAAGCTTCGGCAGTTGCGTGCTGGCGAGAAAGAGAGCAACGCCGCATTTGAAGCCGGTCATTACACTTTCGGAAATGAAATTTACAATGACGCCTGCTTTCACCAGCCACGCGATGAACGCGATCAACGCGACAAGCAAAGCGGTTCCCGCAGCGAGTGCGCCAAAGCGGCTTGTATCGCCACCGGCGATCTCGCCTAGTGATGCGCCGGTGAGCAATGAAATGGCCGAAGTGACAGTGACAACTGTGTAGCGCGAACTACAAAACAACCAGAAGACGAGTCCACCAAACAGACAGGCGTAAAGCCCGGCCTCGGGCGGTAGATTGGCAAGGGAGGCATCTCCCAAACCGGCGGGAAGGAGGTATGCGGCGAGGGTAATGCCGGCGAAAACATCGCTGCGCAACCAGCTTCGGTCGTAGGCGCGCAGCCAACCGACAGCTGGAATCACCCGGGCGAGAGATGGTGCATTCATTGCCGCAATCTCCGGCGCTTTTGAACGACGGCCTAACGACCGCGATCTTTTCGATGACGCATCTTGTATTCTTTGGCCCAGGCGCGAGCTGCTTCCAGAGGATTGCCGTGCTCCTGGCGTGCAATCCACGCTTTGAGTCCCTCCTCATCGATCGGTAGATCGAGAACTCGAGGCGGACCGAACAATTTCCCAAATGTCTCCATGATTTGCGTTGTGGTGGAGAAGACAATTTCATCCATGGCTTCAGGTTTGCCCTTGGACGCGTAGGCATTGAAATCGACCCAGAAACCATCCGGACGGAGTACGAACATACGTGTCTTCGGAATAGGATCCCTCGGTGCGACGCCGGTCTGCGTGACCAGATACGGCCCACGTTCGCTGTCGGACCCGAGATTCAAAATCTGCGCATCGTGATAGTCGTTGGTAATCGTCCGCATGAACTGATGTTCTTATCAAATTTTCGAAGAGCTCATTTTGGTGCGCCGGTTCCCTCGAAATCACCGCCTAACGCCAGATACAAGTTCACCCGTTCGCGGAGGCGGGAAGCGCGGACTTGCGTGTATTGGACTTTCGCGGCGAGGTTTTCCCCGGTGAGACGCAAGACCGTGAACATATCGATCTGGCCTTGGTCGAGCTGCTCCCTGCCGAACTTGATCGAATCGGCACTGCTCGAAACCGCGTCGGCCAGGGCGCCTTCGCGTTTACGCAGATAGTAATCGCCGGCAAGAGCGTCTTCGACGTCTTCGAACGCGCGCAACGCGGAGCCCACGTAACTTGCGGCGGCGGCTTTTTGCTCGGCAGTGCGGAGATCTTGCGCCGCCTTGAGTTCACCGCCAAAGAAAATCGGTTGCGTGATCCCACCGGCCAAACTCCAGACGAGAGCGTCGAGCGTGCCGACCCCGTCGAGTGCCGCGCTTCCAAGCCCGCTGGTGGCGCTTAGCACAAAGCGCGGCAACCGCGCGGTGCGCGCCTCATTGACGCGGTGAAAAGCGGCGGCGAAGCGGCGCTCGCTGGCGATGAGGTCCGGCCGGCGTTCGAGGATTTGCGCAGGCAAACCGGCGGGCACAGCCCTCGGTTGTCCGGGAAAAGAGCGTCGCACGTCAAACCTGCCGGCCGGGTAACGGCTGGTGACGACTTCGATCGCGCGGATCGTCTGCGCCCGCCCCGCCTGTGCAGCATAGAGTGCGTCCTCTGCGGTGGCGGTACGCGACTTGATCTGCGCCACGTCGAAGTCGCTGGCGAACCCCTGCTGTTTGCGCACGTCGGTGAGTTTCGAATACTCCTGGTAGAGATCGAGTGTCTCCTGTGCGTTCGCTTCCTGTTGCGCAGCTTCGATAGTAGTGAAGTACGCGCGCGCCACGGCAGCGGCGAGTGATTGCCGGGCAAATTCGTAGTCGGCTTCCAGCGCGTAGCTTTCAGCCTTGGCGGCGGCTTTTTTCGAGCGAATGCGACCCCACACGTCGGCCTCCCATGCCGCGCCGGCTGCGAGGCCATATACCCAACGCTGTGATGATTTATCCGTGCTGGTGTCGAGTCCGGCGCCGCCGCTGTCCTCCGTTCCCGAACCCCCGAAGCTCGGCGGATTAATGTCGCGACCGATGTCGCCACCAAGTTCCTGTCCCTGGCGCTCGCCCAGTCCCTTCATCGCGATCCGTGGGTAGAGCGATGATGCGGCAATGCGCACAGCAGCGCGCGATGCTTCCACCCGGGCGGCGGCGGCTTTGAGATCGGGATTCCGCTCGACGGCGTCCGCAACGAGCGCGGTCAGCTCAGGGTCGTGGAAGCTAAGGATCCAATTCGGCACGACTGCACCACTGCGATGCGGGCCGGCCCAGTGGCCCGGGATTTTCGCGCGAGCCGATTCAGGCATAATGTCCGCGCCAAAGGGCGGCTGCTTAATGGCGCAACCGGCAAGTGTCAGGCACACAGCGACGGCCAAAATGACTCGGCTATTCATATGGTGGGCCTTAATGGAGCTTCGCAACGAACCAGTCCAGCTTGGCTGAGACGCGAACGAAGACCTTGCGGATGATGTGCAGAAATTTTACGCGCTCGGTGTAGATCGCGCCATGGCCGCGTGCGCCAGCGGCGAGGAAGAGGCTCTTGTCCTTGCCGTCGATCAGCAGCCGCACAGCGATGCGCTGTTCCGGCGCCGCTATCGCCTGCGTGTTCGGTAGATTGCCGCTGATCGGCATCTGGCCTTGCGCGGTGGCCCACAGAATGGAGTCCACCTTGCACTTGATGATGCGGCCCGGATACATCTCCATGTAGATTTCCGCCTCGTTGCCGGGTTCGACGTAGCGCAGTTCGTTCTGGTGGTAAAAGGCCAGCACCCAGGGATCATCCTCTTCGATGAAGCTCATCACGGGCATGGTCGCGAACTGGGTCGCGCGCACCCCGGGGCGAAGGGCTAGATTCGCTACGCGGCCATTGGCCGGCGCGAGGTACGTCGTGCCATCGAGGTCAAATTTCGCATTAATAAGGTCCGCTTCTGACTTGCTAATCTGCGCTTTGGCCTGCGATTCCGTGGCGTCCGCAGCGAGGAATTCGCTTTCCAGATTTCCGAGATCGCTTTGGGCCTGTTCGAGATCGGCCCGCCTCCCCGCCCCAGTCGCGGCGAGTTGCGTGAATTGGTCGACGCGCTTTTTCGCCAGATCGATCCGCGGGGTCAGCGCGGCTTTTTTATTCGCGGCGTTGTTGAGTTGATCCTTCGCTCCGCGCAGCGTGGCCTCGGCGGCGTTCTCCGCCGCCTCGAAGGGCACTGGGTCGATCTTGAAGAGCACGTCGCCTTTTTTGATCGGCCGGTTCGGCTCGATCGGCACCTCGGTCACTTGCCCGGTCACGCGCGGCACGATCGGGATAACGTAGTTCTGAGCCCGCACGTCGCTCGACGAAGGCGCGACGATGTTCATGAAGAGGATGATCATCGCAAGCGCGATGATCGGAATGGTGACCACGATAACCTGACTGGTAATGTTCCACGGGAGCCACTTCTTCTTGATGAAGATCAGCCAGACGAAGAACGAGTAGATGCCGAGAAGGATGAGTTCCATTACGCCTTACCTGCTCTGGGGCTAAGTTTCGCTTCGAGTTCGACGACGCGGGCGCGGAGTCTTTCGATTTCGCTCTCTTCCTTCTTCTCATCTTCGCCGTGGTGGCCGAGCGATTCATCCACGTCGGTGCCGTAGGCGAGCTTGTGCAGCACTGGCTTCGAGTAGGCCCAAAGCCATGCGATCGGCCAGAGCAGGCCGCCGAAGGCAAGCGAAAGCAGGCACAGGCATTGAATGGCCTTGGTCTGCGGATGTTTTTTCTTATGAGCGATTTTTTCCGGCAAAATGTGAACGAGCCAGAAAACGGTGATGCCGATGATCGGCGCGATGATGAGCACGAACCACGAGATGCCGTTAGCGATGGAGTCGAGCGTTTCGCCGTGAAATAATGATGCGTGCGCGTGGGACGGCAGTGCCAGGAAGGCGAAAGCGATCAGTGGAGCGAAGCGACCGCGGTGACGACGTCGCGCGCTGGCCGAACGTTGGTTAACTACGTTTTGTGCTTCACGTTTCATGAGTTGTTTTTCCCCAGTGTATAGATTGCCCAATTCGCTTTGTCGAGACTCGGAAGCGCGAAGCCCATTCCCTGTTTCTGCTTTCCAACGATGACCAATTTGGTTGGAGCGTTCTGGCTTGCGTATTGGACTTTAGACCTACGTCGGGGGAGGCCGAAATGGCCCATTGTGATTATCAAGCTTGCGCGTCGACGTTTCGATCCCGACACAATCCGTAATCGAGTGGCCCTGTCTGGAAAATAAACTTCCACTCTCCATCGCTCATTCTTGTATAAATCTTACAAACTCGGCCCTTCCAATGAATATCTTGCTTGGTGTCTTTGGTGCGCCACAAAGAATCGATATCCATAACTGCCAAAGCCGCGTCCTCCTCAGGCGAGACCTCGATCTTGACAGTGTTTCGATGATTATGAATCAAATCGTGATGGTCGAAAATGGCCTGGAAGTTTTGCCGCCACCGCTCTTTGTTGAATCGCCCTAACACAAACTTCCACGCATCCGGGTCGTGGTCACGAGGTGTGGGCGGCCACGGCCAGACCATGTCTGGATGAATGATATCGAGAAACAAGTCCGAGTTTTTCGTGTTCAACCCCAACGTCTCTCGGTCGATCAACGCCTGAATTTCCTTCTTCACTGTATCAGACATAGCAGTGGAACCGACAATCGCGCGTGATATCAACGCGAATCAGAGCTTCATGGGAGTCGCTATGAATTCCCCGCAGGTAACTTCACATTTCCCCCGTTTGCGGCACCCCAAAAACATGGTGAACGTATCCCTAGTCGATGTCGATCTCACGCACCCGTTTTTGCTGGCGAATGATCTCGACTCGATTGCGTAATTTGTCCGCGAACCCAACGCTCGACGGCACAGCTTCGATCAAAACTAACGGCGATGACGCGTCCGATGTTGTCATCTGGACATTCTCAATGCCGACCAGTCGCGAAAAAAACGGTTGCCGCGTTTCGATATCTTTGACCCGATACAATTCCAGCGTTTCGGTGGTTTTTGTAAACACGCCAGACGTGATTTTAAAGCGCTGAGTTGTTAGCTCGAACACTTTGCATCTTGTTTTGAGAAAATAGACCAGCGCGAAAAAAATCGGCACCACGAGCCAGCAAAAAAGACCGCACAAAAGATATACCCAAAAGTTTTTCCATTGCGACGATGTGCCGCGCCAGACAATCTCTTCCACTGCTGCTGGGCTTGTCTGGGCCATAAGAATTTTTTACCAACGAGCTCCACTAACAGCAAGCCGGAAAAGCGCAGAGCGCGTGCACAACGGGGAGCGCCACTAGCTCAACAGCTTCTTTTTGGCGGCGGCCAGCTCCTTGAGTTTTGATTCATCGACCTTGGGATATGCAAGATCGAGCGAGTCGAAAGTTTCAATGACCGCGGACGCGACGACGACGCGCGTAAACCATTTGTTGTTCGCCGGGACGACATACCAGGGAGCTTCTTTCGTCGCCGTTCCCTGAATCATTTCTTCGTATGCTTCCATGTAATCATCCCAATAGTCGCGTTCACTGGCGTCATTGGACGAGAACTTCCAGTTTTTCAGCGGATCGTCGATTCGATCAAGGAAACGTTGCTTCTGTTCCTTTTTCGAAACGTGCAGGAAGAATTTGCGCACGATGATTCCATTCCTGGCAAGGTATTGCTCGAAATTGCGCATGTCTTCGTAGCGTTCTTCCCAAATATTTTTGCCTATAAGTTTTGGAGGCAGCTTTGCTTTCGCCAAAAATTCCGGGTGCACCCGAACCACGAGCACCTCTTCATAATAACTGCGATTGAAGATTCCGATGTGGCCGCGATTCGGAAGGCATTTCATGCAGCGCCAGAGATAGTCGTGATCCAAATCCTCCGCCGATGGCGATTTGAAAGAGTACACCTGACAGCCTTGCGGATTGATTCCGGACATGACGTGCTTGATTGCTCCGTCCTTCCCCGCCGCGTCCATCGCCTGAAAAATCAGCAGTACAGCCCACTTGTCCTGCGCATAGAGTTTGTCCTGCAATTCAGCGAGCGCCGTGACGCCCGAAGCGAGCACTTCCTTGGCTCTGGACTTGTGTTCCTCCTGCGTGAAATCAAGTGTGTCGTCCGGATCGACGTCCTTGAGACGGAAGTTTTTGCCTTTGCTGATGCGGAACCGCTGCGCCAGGTCACGTGCTCTTTTGATGATCTCTTTTGTTTTCATGAGGTTCTCACTTTTTTAATAACTGGATGGTTTTGCCGACTTGATCACTTGTTGCCCGCCGGCGGCAGAAGATACAATGCCGTGGCGAATATCAGGTAAACCATAATTGTCATCGCTCCTACAAACCACGTTGAACGACCAGATGTCGTCACTAGCGAAGCGGTCAGCGTTGCGAACAGAATCATCGCCACCGCCCCCGGCCACAAGTTCAAATCCATCGGCGCGGGTCCCATGAAATAACTTAGCAGCACCAGAACCGGAGCAACGAAGAGCGCAATCTGCGCGGCGCTGCCCAGTGCAATACCCACGCTCAAATCCAGACGATTTTTGCGCGCGGCGGAAAATGCGGCCGCCATTTCGGCAGCAGCGCCGACCAACGCCACAATAATGAACCCGACGAATGCGGGACTCATTCCGAAGGCGGTCGCGGCGTGCTGAACGGATCCGACAAACACTTCGCTCACGAGCGCCACGAAAATCGTAACGACGGCGAGTGTGACGAGCGCAAGGCCGATGGGCCACGCGGCTTCATGTTCTTCCGCAGTGCTCGCGAACAATTCGCGATGCGTGTTGAGCGAAAACCACAAACCGAGGCCGTACGCCAGCAGAAGCAGGAATGAAAGCGCCAGGCTCAGCTCTTGATTCAACCCCGCTTTGCCTAACGTCTCGTGCTCAGCCACAGCAGACGGAATCAGAAGGCCGATCGTGGCGAGAAAAAGCAGGCCAGCCTGAAATCGTGCCGCCACCCGGTTGAATTCCTGAACATGATACCGCAGGCCGCCAAGCAGAAAGGAGGCGCCAAGCATGAACAACGAATTGGTGACGATCGCGCCGGCGACCGATGCTTTCACCAATGTGTATTGCCCTGCCTGTAACGCAGCGATCGCGATGACAAGCTCGGTCAAATTTCCAAGCGTGGCGTTCAACAGACCGCCGACTGAATCGCCCGTCTTCGCCGCGACTGATTCCGTCGCATGACTCAGCAAAACAGCCAGCGGTAAAATCGCGAGCACTGAAAGAACGAAGTGCAGCGTGTGTGCTTCGTGATTGAGTTTCTCCGCTGCGAGCGCAATCGGAACGAATACCAGCAGCCAAAGCAGCGGGTTCCGCCGGATCTCGTGAAAGAGCAGTCTCATGCCGATGGGTGTTTAGTTTGCCGAAACGCTCGTCATTATTGAATAGGACTAAAGTCCCATGGGTCTCGGCAAGTCAATTTGCTCAATTCACACTTTAATTCCCCGGCATTAAGACTTTTCCCGATTCAGTCGGCAGTGGTATAAACTCGGATGACTAGTGACACGAACGTATGAGCTGGGTCACCGTCATCTGGTCAATAGGCGCTGGAGCGTGCCTCACGCTGGCATTTCTGCAGTTCATCGTCTGGTGGAAGGATCGAAGCGCTCGCGCCAACCTCGTGTTTTCAGTCGGGGCAATCGCGGTGGCAGTTTTTGCAGCGTTGGAGTTCGCCTTGATGCGGGCGGTTACGCCCGAAGAATTCGGCAAAGTCACACGCTGGATACATGTCCCGGCATGGGTGCTGATCGTGTCGATCGTTGCGTTCGTGCGCCTCTATTTAAATGCCGGTCGACGATGGCTCGCATGGAGCATCGTGGCAGTGCGTACGTTGTCGCTGATTCTCAATTTTATCCTTTCGCCGAACATCAATTACCGGGAAATCACTGCGGTGGATCATGTTCGCTTCCTCGGCGAACCGGTAGCAATCCCGCACGGCGTACCGAACCCCTGGATGTTGCTGCCTCAGTTCAGCCTACTGTTACTGGTCATATTCGTGGTGGATGCAACAATCACGGTGTGGTTGCGCGGCAACCATCGCCAGGCGCTGGTAGTTGGCGGCAGCATCGTGTTGCTGGTCGGCCTGGGAAGTGCGCAAGCGGTGGCAATGACGTGGGGGCTTGTGTCGACACCGCTAACGGTGAGCTTGTTCTATTTGATTCTCGTAGCGGCGATGGCTTACGAGCTGAGCTACGATCTGATTCGAGCTGCTCAGGTTAATCGACAGTTGCGAGCGACTGAGGCCATCCTGCGCGAGAGCGAGCAGCGTTTCCGAATAGTTGCTGACGCCGCCCCAGTTCTTATCTGGATGTCGGGCGTCGACAAACTGTGCACGTTTTTCAACAAACGCTGGTTGGAGTTTACGGGCCGCAGTCTGGAACAGGAATTGGGAAATGGCTGGGCGGAGGGCGTGCACCGCGACGATGTACAAAAATGTCTCAAGACGTACACAGAAGCATTCGATGCGCGCAAACCTTTCGTCATGCAATACCGACTCAGACGGAACGACGGCGAATATCGTTGGCTTTCCGACCATGGAGTGCCCCGTTATGACGCGCACAGCGCCTTTGCTGGCTACATCGGATCGTGCGTAGACGTCACAGACCTGCTTACGCAACAAACGGCGTTACATCAATTCGAAGAGCGCGTTGCCCTTGCTGCTGAAGCGGCGCACCTCGGTGTGTGGGAATTCGATACCATCACCGACCAGATCTGGGTCTCAGACAAAGTTCGCGAGATCTTTCAATTCCCCGAAGGCGACGAGATCAGCTACAGTGAATTTCAGAAACGTGTGCATCCGGACGATCGCGCCGCGCGCGATCAATTGGTGCAGCGAGCTATACGAACTCACGGCAGCTACGAAAGTGAGTATCGGATCGTGCTGCCTGATGGAAACTTCCGCTGGATCGGGGGACGCGGTCGTTGCCTGCCTGGAGGAGATGGCAAATCAACGCGGCTTCTTGGTGTGTCGATGGACATCACGGAACGCAAGCAGGCTGAGGAACTTTTTCACCTGGCCACGGAGGCTTCGCCCAGCGGCACGGTCCTTATCGATCATGAAGGTCGCATCGTGTTGGTGAATACGCATGCCGAAAAACTGTTTGGATATGCGCGTGACGAACTCGTCGGCAAAAACGTTGAGATTCTGCTACCCGAACGATTTGGAACGTCGCTTGAAAGTGATCGCGCTAACTTCTTCATCGCGCCCGAAGGGCGGGCGATGGGCTCGCACGCGCAGTTATTCGCGCGACGAAAGGATGGCAGCGAGGTCCCTATCGAGATTAGTGTGAACCCCGTTCAGACGCCTCATGGGCTTGTCGTTCTCGCGAACGTTGTCGACGTTTCGGCGCGCCTGGCAGCGGAAGAGGTAGCGCGCCGAAGCCGGGAGCAGGTCGATCTTCTGGGCCGAGTCAGCTTGCTTGGTGAGATGACTGCTTCGCTGGCGCACGAATTAAATCAACCGTTAGCTGCGATCGTGAACAACGCCACTGCCGCAATGCAATATCTCGAGCAGGGCAGGCTGAAGCCGGAACAATTAGAGGATATCCTTAACGATGTCGTGGCAGATGGACGCCGTGCTTTTGACGTCATGCAAAACGTGCGAAATGCCATTAAGAAGGGTGCTGCGATTCGGGGACGGATAAATTTGAATGACTTGGTGAAAGCGATCACGCACATGGTTCAGCCGGATGCCACAGCGCATTTTTGCAAGATCAAAACGTCCCTCACAGCGGATCTTCCGCCCATTGAAGGCGATCCCATTCAAATCCAACAGGCGGTGATTAATCTCGTTCGCAATGCCTTTGACGCCATGCGCGATGCTCCACCAAGTCGCCGCAACGTGGAAATATCGACGAATTACAACGGCGACGGCGCTATCGGCGTTGCCGTGCGCGATTACGGCCCCGGGATTTCGGAAGCAATTCGTAACCGGCTTTTCGACCAATTCTTTACTACGAAGGATGAAGGCTTGGGAATGGGCCTCGCGATAGTGCGCTCCATCATCGAGGCGCATGGCGGAACCATTAGCGCTGAAAACGCGCAGGGCGGCGGAGCGCGCTTTCATTTTCGTCTGCCAATTACTAAGGAGATGTCACAATGATTACTCCGGCTGCAACCGTGTTCGTCATCGACGACGACGAATCGGTACGCAAAAGTCTCAAGCGATTGTTAGACGCTGCTCGTTACGAGGCAGAGGTTTTTAAATCTGCGTCCGAGTTTCTCTCGCGTTCAGCTTATCAGGGACCTTCCTGCGTCATTGTTGATGTGAAGATGCCCGGGCTTAATGGAATCGATTTCCAGGAAGCGCTAATCGAACATCGCCGCGAAGAACAGCTCATTTTCATAACCGCGCACGGCGATATTCCAATGTGCGCCCAGGCAATGAAGGCAGGCGCCGTCGATTTTCTCCCAAAGCCGTTCAAACCCAAACAATTGTTGGAAAGCGTTGAACGCGCTCTCGCTCGTTCCAGTGAACAGCTGCTCCGCGCATCGGAGAGGATTCACGCGCGCGCGCTACTTCAACGGTTAACGCCGCGCGAACACGAAGTGATGGAACTTGTAGCAACGGGACTGCTCAACAAACAAGTAGGTGGTCAGCTCGGCATGGCCGAGAAAACGGTCAAGACTCATCGGGCCCATATGATGCAGAAGCTCAAGATAACGTCCGTAGCCGAGCTGATGGTAATATTGCAAAAAGCTGAAGTGTCTCCCGTGGCCAAACCCGGGACTAAGGTCTGATTGCACTTCGGTGGTCTGATGCGCAAACATAGTCGCATGCCGGATGTTGCGCCCGAAAAAGCTACTGAATCAAAACCGTTCCGATACCCCCATCCGATCTTCAATGTAATCGGGAACAAACATGGTTGCGCTCGATAAAGAAACTGTTGCGGTGTGCCTCCTGGACGATGATCCTTCGGTCCTCAGAGCCACGAGCCGGCTTCTCGATTCGGTGGGTTGGAAGGTCAACGCCTTTACCGATCCAACCAAATTTTTGGAGCACGCCGCAACGCATTGTCCTGACGTCGCGATCATCGACATCCTCATGCCGGACATGAATGGGTTGGAGGTGCAAGCACGCCTGAGACGGGTTTCGCCGGCGACACGCGTTGTTATGTTGACTGCCAAAGATGATCCGTCAGTTCGTCGAATGGCGATGAACGCAGGCGCTTCTGCTTTTTTCATTAAAGGCGTGGAAAGCGGCGAATTTCTGGCCGGGGTAAAGGGTACGGCAGATTCCACCAATTAGCTTCGAAAGATGTGCCGGCGAATTCTTTACTCGAAAGCCCTACGGCTAAAGTCCCATAGACTCCGGTTCGCATTTGATGCACGATGCCCCCGCTAGAGGGATTAATTAAGTTGACCTTATTACCGTTCTCCGTAAGGGGAACATGACAACTCGAAAGAACACTATGAAAAAACTACTATTCTCCGCTGTTGCGTTGACAGGACTTCTCGCCGCTTCCGTTAAAGCGGGGCCGGCTGTCGAATACAAACAGGTCGCCCCGCCGCCGCCGCCAATGTATGGACTCGGCTTTTACGGAGCGATTGACGCGGGGGCCAATATTTATCAAAACCGCGGAGGGGACCAAACGTTCACGGACGATAACCCGAATTCACAGTTTTTCGGATCCAGCCTGGACGTGAGCCCGAAAAATGACGTCGGGTTTTTTGGTGGCATCAAACTCGGTTACGTCTTTGGCACAGGCGTAGTTCGTCCCACTGTTGAGGGAGATTTCTTCTACAACGGCTTCAGGGGTGGGGCTGATTTTACCCTGAACGAGGCGTTCACGCCGTGCCCGATCTGTGCCACGGAGTTTTCAACTCGCGAGCGCAACGCGACGACCTGGATTAATACGGGGTCCTTTCTGTTTAACTTGATTTTCCGGCTTGGGCCGCCAACTTGGAGGTTCCAGCCGTATGTCGGCGCCGGGGTCGGCGTTTACTATGCCGAATCTGCGGGAGTCGAGGTCGTAGATCCCGTAACTGGTAGAGTTCCTATCAACACTGGTGGAGGCGCAAGCCACGCCGATCTGGCATGGGATGTGGTTGCAGGTTCCGATTACTTTTTCACGCCCAACTTTAGTGCCTTTATCGAGTATAAATATCTCAATTACACGAGCACCCAGATCAATACTCGTGAAGATCGCAATCTGGGCCAGCAGTTGTTAGGGGCCGGTGTCCGGTTCTTCTTCCACTAATAGCGAGCGATCGTTCTAACAGCTTAAGGTGAATCGGCCTCCCTTCGACGGGAGGCCGATTTTTTTTGTCTCGCATAACGCCACGGGCTAAAATCTGTTGATGCAAAAGCTTTACGGCAAACTTGTCATCGCAGCCCTGGCGCTCATTCCCGTCGG
>Ga0068858_100002337_pt1 | contig 19179 bp, 18 predicted proteins | sample KBSSwiS12_FD_66589 | JGI IMG/M metagenome (GOLD analysis project Ga0068858, IMG submission 66589) | Switchgrass rhizosphere microbial communities from Kellogg Biological Station, Michigan, USA - KBS Switchgrass S1-2 | ecosystem: Host-associated > Plants > Roots > Rhizosphere > Soil ...
CCGGCCGAGCGTCTCTATTCGCTCGTCGACTATGTGAGCGACGGAATCATGACCGAGTCCGCAGCCGACCGGCTGCGCGCGGCGGTGACGCAGCGATTCAATATCCTGGTCGCTGGAGGCACCAGCTCGGGCAAGACCACGCTCGCCAATGCGCTCCTCGCCGAGATGGCCTGGGTCGATGAACGGGTAATTCTGATCGAGGACACGCGCGAGCTGCAAAGCCCGGCAGCCGATACGGTCGCTCTGCGCACGCGGCCGGGCGTCATCACCATGGCGGATCTGGTGCGGTCGACGCTGCGACTGCGGCCCGACCGGATCATCGTCGGCGAGGTGCGCGGCGGTGAGGCGCTCGACATGCTCAAGGCCTGGAATACCGGCCACCCCGGCGGGATCGCGACCGTCCATGCCAACAGCGCCAAGTCGGCGCTCTACCGCATCGAGCAGCTCGTCCAGGAAGCGGTCGTCACGGTACCGCGCCGGCTGATCGCAGAAGCGATCGACCTCATCGTCTTCATCTCAGGCCGCGGGCTTCAGCGCCGCGTCGCGAGCATCGCGCGCGTCGCCGGTGTCGATCCGGATGGCGGTTACGGCCTAGTCGAGCTGCTCGATCCCGATCTCACCCTCACCCCCGAAGGAGAATGACCGTGATGTCCACTTCCCGTGCAACTCGCCTGTCGCCGCGCCAGCGCGTCGCGGCGACTGCTGTCGCGCTCGTGTTGGCGGCGGGTACCGCCATGTCCGCCCAGGCTGCCGGTACCGGCATGCCGTGGGAGCAGCCGCTCCAGCAGGTGCTCGATTCGGTGCAGGGGCCGGTGGCGAAAATTGTCGCGGTGATCATCATCATCGTGACCGGCCTGACGCTGGCGTTCGGCGAGACCGCCGGCGGTTTCCGGCGGCTCATCCAGATCATCTTCGGCCTGTCCATCGCGTTCGCCGCGTCGAGTTTCTTCCTCTCCTTCTTCAGCTTCGGCGGTGGAGCGCTGATCGCATGAGCGAGGTGCCGGCCTTCCACAGCGGGACTAGCCACATCGCCGGGTTCGAGGCACCGATTCATGGCAGCCTCGGCTCGCCGATCCTGCTCGGCGGCGCGCCACGGATGATCGCGATCGTCAACGGCACCGTCGCCGCAGCCGTCGGACTGGGCCTCCAGCAATGGATCGCAGGCACCCTGCTCTGGGCGGCCGGGCACAGCCTCGCCGTGATCGCCGCGCGGCGCGATCCCGACTTCGCGCCCGTCCTTATCCGTCATCTTCGCCAGAAGGGCTATTTCGCGTGCTGAACCTCGCCGAATACCGCACTCGCACCGACCGGCTCACAGATCATCTGCCCTGGGCCGCACTGGTGGCCCCGGGCGTGGTGCTGAACAAGGACGGCAGCTTCCAGCGGACGTTCAGCTTTCGCGGACCCGATCTTGAAAGCGCGACCGAGGCCGAGTTGGTTTCCGCCTGTGCCCGCGCCAACAATGTGCTGAAGCGCTTCGGCACGGGCTGGGCGCTGTTCTTCGACGCCGAGCGGCGAGAAGCGCTCGGTTATCCCGACGACGACTTCCCCGACGCGGCCTCCTGGCTGGTCGATCTCGAGCGCCGCGCCGGGTTCGAGGCGGAAGGGCAGCATTTTGAGAGCCGCTATCACCTGACTTTGGTCTGGCTAGCGCCGGCCGACAGGAGCGATGCTGCGGGGCGCTCGCTCGTCGAGCGGCCCGAAGCGGACAAGGGCCGGGACTGGCGGGCCAGTCTCGCCAGCTTCATCGCCGAGACCGACCGCGCCCTCGACCTGTTCGCCGCTTTCATGCCCGAGATGCGTGGGCTGAGTTCGGGCGAGACGCTGACCTATCTCCACGGCACGATCTCGACCCGGCGCCATCCGGTCGCCGTGCCCGCGCCCCCGATGTATCTCGATGGTCTCCTCGCGGACACGCCGTTGGTCGGCGGACTCGAGCCGATGCTCGGCGACGCGCACATCCGCAGCTTGACGGTGAGGGGATTTCCCAATCTCAGCCGGCCCGGAATCCTCGACGCGCTCAACCATCAGGATTTCGCCTATCGCTGGGTCACGCGTTTCATCGCGCTCGACAAGACCGACGCGACCAAGGTTCTGACGAAACTGCGGAGGCAATGGTTCAACAAGCGCAAGTCGATCACCGCGATGCTGCGCGAGGTGATGTACAATCAGCCAGCGCAGTTGCTCGACAGCGATGCCGACAACAAGGTGGTCGATGCCGATCTCGCGCTCCAGGCGCTTGGTCAGGATTATGTCGCGTTCGGCTACCTGACCACGACGATCACTGTGTCCGACACTGATCGCGCGGCGGTCGAGGAGAAGGTCCGCCGCGTCGAGCGGATCGTCAACGGGCTGGGGTTCACCACGATCCGCGAGGGTGTGAATGCGGTCGAAGCGTGGCTGTCGTCACTGCCCGGCCATGTCTATGCCAATGTGCGGCAGCCGATCGTCCACACGCTCAATCTCGCGCACCTGATGCCGTTGTCCAGTGTATGGGCCGGACCGGCCCGCAACAGCCATCTGGACGGGCCGACCCTGTTCACGGCCCAAACCGCCGGGTCAACGCCGTTCCGGCTGTCGACCCATGTCCGCGATGTCGGGCATATGCTGGTCGTGGGGCCAACAGGCGCGGGCAAATCGGTGCTGCTGGCGCTGATCGCGCTGCAGTTCCGGCGCTACCCGGGCGCGCAGCTCTATATCTTCGACAAGGGCTTTTCCGCGCGCGCCGCGGTGCTCGCCATGGGCGGCGCGCATCATGCGCTCGGCCTTGGTACCGACCGCGGCGAGGGGCTGGCGTTCCAGCCGCTTCGCGACATCGACATCCCCGCCGAGCGCGCATGGGCCGCGGAATGGATCGTCGCGCTGCTGAGCCACGAAAAGGTCGCGGTGACGCCGGAGATCAAGGAGTCGGTCTGGTCGGCGCTCGGCAGCCTGGCATCGGCGCCGGAGGAAGAACGAACGCTGACCGGGCTCGCTTTGCTGCTCCAGTCGAACGCGCTGCGCTCGGCACTCTCGGCCTATACGCTCGAAGGACCATATGGCCGACTGCTCGATGCGGCCGAACAGCATCTCGCTTTATCCGACGTCCAATGTTTCGAGACCGAGGCGCTGATGGGGCAGGTGGGTGTTGTCGCGCCGGTGCTGACCTATCTGTTCCACCGGCTCGAGGAGCGGTTCGACGGCCGGCCCACCTTGCTGATCCTCGATGAAGCCTGGATCTTCCTCGACCATCCGTTGTTCGCGGCGCGCATCCGGGAATGGCTGAAGACGCTCCGCAAGAAGAACGTCGCGGTGCTGTTCGCGACGCAGAGCCTTGCCGACATCGCGGATTCGAGCATTGCGCCGGCGATCATCGAGAGCTGCCCGCAACGCATCCTGCTGCCCAACGACCGCGCGATCGAACCACAATCGCGCGCTGCCTATGAACGGTTCGGGCTGAACGACCGCCAGATCGAACTCGTGGCGCGGGCTACGCCCAAGCGGCATTATTACCTCCAGTCGACGCGTGGGAACCGGCTGTTCGAGCTCGGTCTCGGGCCCGTCGCACTGGCGCTGTGCGGTGCCTCCGATCCGGCCAGCCAGGCGCGGATCGATGCTCTGCTCGACCAATATGGGCCTGAGGATTTCGCCGCGCGCTTCCTCAGCCAGTTGGGTCTCGACTGGGCCGCGGCGCTGCTCGCCGATTTCCCTGCCCCCCCAAGCCAAGGAGTGAAGTGATGCGTATCCTCATGCCTGCCAGGAAACTCCTGATCGCGACCGCGCTCGGTCTCGGTGCCGCCGGATCGCTCGCCTGCGCGCTGAGCTTCTCCAGCAGCCCCGCGCACGCGCAGTTCACGGTGTTCGACCCGACCAACTATTCGCAGAATCTGCTCACCGCCGCGCGGTCACTCACCCAGATCAACAACCAGATCCAGTCTCTGCAGAACCAGGCGCAAAGCCTGATCAACCAAGCGAAGAATCTGACGAAGATTGACTTCCCCGAGCTGCAGGCGATCACGCAGACCCTGCAGCAGATCGACCGGCTGATGGGGCAGGCGCAGGGGATCAGTTTCAGGGTCGACAGTCTCGACCAGCAGTTCAAGCAGATGTTCCCTCAGAGCTTCAACCAGGCGCTGACCAGCAACCAGCAGGTCGCCAATGCCAAGGCTCGGCTCGACACCTCCATGGCCGCGTATCAGCAGACCATGGGCGTCCAGGCGCAGGTCGTGACCAACGTCCAGGCCGATGCCCAGACCTTGAGCGCGCTGGTCGCGAAGAGTCAGGGCGCGGAAGGGTCGCTTCAGGCCCAGCAGGCCACCAACCAACTGCTTGCCCTGACCGCCAAGCAGCTGTTCCAGATCCAGAACCTGATGGCCGCGCAGTTCCGCGCGCAAGCGATGGATCAGGCGAGCCGCGCTCAGGCCACATCCGACGCGCGCGCCGCCGCGACCAGGTTCCTCGGTTCCGGCTCGGCCTACACCCCCCAATAGGCGGCCGGACAGACGGCGCGATCCCTCAACGCTGCCGTCGCCGCGGGGCGCGCATCCGCTCCCCCATGCGCGCCCCGCGGTCCTCACCCTCGTCAGGAAACCACCCGTGAACGATCTCAACATCATCGACCGCTTCATGCAGGCGTTCATCCGCTATATCGACAGCGGGTTCGGACTGCTGGGCGGTGACGTCAGGTTCCTGACCGCCACGTTGATCGGCATCGACATCACGCTTGCCGGCCTGTTCTGGGCGATGGGCGGCGAGGACAATGTCCTCGGCCGGCTCCTGAGAAAGATCCTCTATGTCGGCGCCTTCGCGTTCATCCTGAACAGCTTCTCGACCCTCGCCGACATCATCTTCAAATCCTTCGCCCAGGCCGGACTCACCGCTGGCGGGGGAACGCTAACTGCCGATGATCTCCTGAAGCCGGGGCGGCTGGCCGGGACCGGCTTCACAGCCGCGTGGCCATTGCTGCAGCAAGTCTCGCAATATCTCGGCTTCACGACTTTCTTCGAGAATTTCCTGAGCATCGCGGTGCTGCTGTTCGCCTGGGTGCTGGTGATCCTCGCCTTCTTCATCCTCGCCGTGCAGATGTTCGTGACGATTATAGAGTTCAAACTGACCTCGCTCGCCGGCTTCATCCTCGTGCCGTTCGCGCTGTGGAACCGCACCAGCTTCTTGGCCGAGCGCGTGCTCGGCAACGTGGTTTCATCTGGCGTCAAGGTGATGGTGCTCGCCGTCGTCGTCGGCATCGGCTCCAATTTCTTCACCGAGTTCACGACCGCCATCCAGGGCGAGGAACCCGATATCGGCCAGGCGATGAGCCTCGCGCTCGCGGCTCTGTCCCTGTTTGGACTCGGCATTTTTACGCCGGGAATCGCTGCAGGACTGGTGTCGGGTGCACCCCAACTTGGTGCCGGCGCTGCCCTCGGCACGACGATCGGCGCAGCGGGTGTCGCAATGGTCGGCGGCGGTGCCGCGATCGGCGGCGCACGCGCCATCAGTGGCGCCACGCTTGGCGCTGTCCGTGCCGGCACCGCCATGGGGTCGGCTGCTTCGATCGCCTATCAGCTCGGCCAGGAAACCGCCCCGTCCCCAACGGTCGGCGCCGGTCTCAAAGGCGTCGCGCAGGCCGCAGGCAATGCCGTGCGCGGTCACATGTCTGGATCGCTTGGGCTGAGCGAGGCGGCAAGCAGCGGCCGGCAAGCGGCGTGGAACGCGTTCAACCAAAATGGTCAGCAAGGATCGCAGCAACAGCCAGGTGACGGTGGGGCAGGGGCACCCGCTTGGGCACAGAAGCTGCGCAGCGAACAGGCCAACCGTCATCACCGCCACACGGCGCTGCAGACCCTCAAGGAAGGCGATCGCGGTGGTGCGTCCGCAACCCCCGATATCAAGGAAAGGGAAGACTGATGCTCTTCAAATGCCATGATCTTTAAGCGCGCCGTCCAGCGCTACGGCCGGACGCCCGAACCGGCGACGCCCTATCAGCGGGCTGGTCAGCTTTGGGACGAGCGCATCGGCTCCTCGCGGGTGCAGGCGCGCAACTGGCGGCTGATGGCATTCGGCAGTCTGGTCCTGTCGAGCGGCCTTGCCGGCGGCATCCTCTGGCAATCCACCCAGAGCCGGGTCACGCCCTATGTCGTCGAGGTCGACCGGTTAGGCGAGGCGCGCGCGGTCACCAAAGCCGAAGCGGCCTATCATCCGACCGATCCGCAGATCGCCTGGCATCTGGCGAAGTTCATCCGCGACATCCGCCAGGTTGCGCTCGATCCGGTCCTGATGCGCGCCGACTGGTTGTCGGCCTATGACTTCACGACGCAGCGCGGGAGCCAGTTTCTCGGCGACTATGCGCGCGCCGCGCAGCCTTTCGCCCACATCGGCGAGAAGACCGTGTCGGTGCAGGTGACGAGCGTCGTCCGCGCGTCCGACCGATCGTTCCAGGTGAAATGGGCCGAGACCGCTTACGATCGTGGATCGCAGTCCGGCACGTCGCACTGGACGGCGATTCTGACCGTAGTTCTGAAATCGCCGGCAACCGCAGACGTACTTCGGAAGAATCCGCTCGGTCTTTACGTCGATGCGATCGACTGGAGCCGCGAGCTCGAACCCCCTGTGCCGCCGCGGTCAGCGCCGCCCGCTACTCCGACTGCCAATCTGTCGCTGGGCTCGCCGCTCGATCCGACCCTTGGCCAACACCCGCTTTCTCAGCCCAATCAGGAGATCCGTCAGTGAAGACCCTGTTCCTCGTCTCGTCGGCCGGCACGGCTGCGATCATGCTCTGTGCGGCTGACAATCCCGCACCGCCGAAAGTTCCGGCGCTGGCCAAACCAGCCGTCGTCGCGACCGTATCCCGCGTTGCGCCAGCTGCCGTGCAGCCGGTGCGTTCCGGGCACGGTCGCCGCATCCACCGGCCCACACCGCCGGCCGTTCGTCACGTCGCTGTGGCCAACCTCGCAGCGACCCTGCAGCCCGAGCCTCAGGGGTTCATCAATGCGGTCCAGGTTTATCCTTTCACGGACGGTACGCTCTATTCGGTCTACACCGCGCCTGAGCGCGTGACGGATATCGCGCTGCAGCCCGGTGAAGTGCTCGGTGCGGTCGCAGCCGGCGATACGGTGCGTTGGGTAATCGGCGACACCTCCAGCGGCGCTGGGCCTGACAAACGCACGCATGTGCTAGTGAAGCCGTTCGCGGCCGGGCTCTCTACCAATCTTGTCATCACGACCGACCGCCGCAGCTACCATCTATCGCTGGTCAGCACGGCCAAGACCGCGATGGCGGCGCTGTCCTGGGTCTATCCGGCCGATCAGCTCATTGCGCTGCGCAAGGCGGCCGAGCAGGCCCAGGCGGTGGCGCCAGTGGCAGAGGGGCTGGCACTCGACCAGCTCCATTTCAACTACACCTTGTCCGGCGATCAACCGGCCTGGCGGCCACTTCGCGCCTTCGATGATGGCCGTCAGACCTATATCGAGTTCCCCGCTTCCCTCGCGGTCGGCGAGGCGCCGCCCTTGTTCCTCGTGGACGGAAAGGGCGTTGCCCAGCTCGTCAATTACCGCCTGCGCGGGCGCTTTTACGTCGTCGACCGGATCTTCGACGCGGCTGAGCTCCGGCTCGGCACCAAGCACCAGGACATCGTGCGCATCAGCCGCGTTGCGGAAACCCTGACGGGCCGGAGGGGCGCATGAGCGAGGAACCGATGGTCCTGGAAACCCCGTTGCCCAAGGTCGATCCGGAGTCGCTTGCGATCCGCGCGCGACCGGCGGGGGCGATCCGGTTCAAACGCGGCCTGATCATCGCGATCGTTGCGATCGGCTCCGTCAGTTTGATCGCGGTCACCTGGATGGCCCTCAAGCCGACCGTGTTCCGGCACGTCGCCGAGCAGGAGACGCTGTCGCAGCCCAATGGGCGCTCGTCCGCTGACGCACTGAACGGTCTGCCAGCCGGCTATGGTGATGTGCCACGTCTGGGTCCGCCGCTGCCCGGCGACCTTGGTCGGCCGATCCTCGAGCATCAGCGTGCGATGGCGATCGCGACCGGTGGCGGGAACGCGGAGGACACCGGGCAGGCGGTAGCGGCCGAGCGGGAGCGGCAACTGGCCGAACTCAAGGCGGCACGGCGATCCGCCATCCTCGTTCAAGGGCGGCAGTCCGCGAACGGAACCGGGAGCGAGGCTGCCGTGGCGCCCGCTGGTGTGCCATCGCCCTCCGCAAGCGTCGCCGCAACCACGATCGATCAGGCGCGCGATCCTAATGCGCAGGGGCGCAAGATGGAGTTCGTCGGAACGCTCGACCCGCATGGTCCGACCAATCTCCATGGGCTGGCGCCGGCGTTTTCGCCTTACACCGTCTCGGCGGGCAGCGTGATCGCTGCGAGCCTGATCACCGGCCTTCGGTCCGATCTGCCGGGCCTGGTCACTGCGCAGGTGACCGAGCGGGTGTACGACAGCGCCACCGGGCGCATTTTGCTTATCCCACAGGGTGCTCGGCTGGTCGGCAGCTATGACAGTGTGGTCGTATTCGGGCAGAAGCGGGCCTTGCTGGTCTGGCAGCGCATCATCCTGCCTGACGGTTCTTCGATGCAGATCGACAATGTGCCGGCATCCGACCCGTCAGGCTATGCTGGCCTTCAGGATAAGGTGGATTTTCACACCTGGGCTTTGCTGAAAGGGGTGGTACTGTCGACGTTGCTCGGCGTGAGCTCCGAGCTCGCACTCTCCGGCCAGAGCGACCTCGTCCAGGCGATCCGCATGTCGACGCAGGACAATGTCGCACGCGCCGGGGACCAGATCACGCAGCGCAATCTTAGCCTTCAACCGACCATCACGATCCGACCTGGTGCGCCGGTGCGGCTGGTCGTGCACCGTGATCTCATTCTCGCGCCATGGCGCGGCTAGGACACGCGATGGTTGATCTTAAACTGGCAAAGCTGCCCGACCGCACGCCCATCAAGCTGAGTATCGCCGTGATGCCGGATCTCCATCAGGCGCTGATGGATTATGCCGCTCTCTACGCCCAGGCCTATGGACGGGAGGAACCGGTTATCGAGTTGATTCCGGCTATGCTCAGTGCGTTTCTGGAAGGCGACCGGGCGTTTGCTCGCGCCCGCATCGGTGTAAAGTGAACGACGCTGCACAGCCTGAGCGGTTTCTCAAGCTGGACGAGGTGAAACGTCGGGCAGGCCTCGGCAAATCTATGATCTACCGCCTCATTCAGGAAGGCAAATTCCCTGCGCCGTACAAGTTGTCACCGGCCGCCGCACGCTGGAGCGAGCGCGAACTCGTCGCCTGGATCGACGACATCAAGGATGGCTTCGAAGGCAAGAAGCGCCGCGTCTGAGGCGGCTTCAGCGCGTCCCGTCACACTTCGTTTCGATCGGCTTCCGCTTGACCATGTACCGTGGGTTCGATAGAGGCGCACGGAGTCGAACTGGGGCGCCAAGCCTCGGTTTTTAGGCGGAATTTTTCTGTGGTACATTTCGTGGTACCACAGCAAATCCGTCGATCGGAAGGTTAGGAAGAACAAGGACTTACACCCTTAGTTCGAATCCCACCCTCTCCGCCATTGGGTCCGACTGAGAGCCACTGCTGCAAGCTCTCGTTTTTTACGGTTCACCGCGATCCGGTTGCCTGTGCGATAATCTCACAATCCGCACGATTGGCCCGGTCCGTACACCGTGTTCCGGCCGAAAGACGGCGAGCTGGGTGCTGCCGCGCAGGAGTTGGGCGTACCGACTCAGTTCATCGGGGAAGTGGGCTGGGTCCTCGCGGTAGCCGTCATAATGCGAGAGGATCGCATAATCGGCGTGGCAGCCGGGCAGTTGCGCCGCATCGACATGCGCCAGATCGACCACGGCGCGACCCGAGCGCAGCCGCTCCACGCGCGAATAATGGATGCGCTGTCCAAGAACAGCGCGCGGATCGACGCAGCCGGCGGAGCCAAGGGGAAACAGGAGCGGCCAGGGGCCGCGAAGCAGATCAAACCCGGCATGCTCCATTACGATGCTGCTACCCGCTGCGACATGGGTGCGGATCCAGGCGGTGGCGACCTGGCGCGTGTCGAGCGCTCGCTCGGTGGCGCCGATCCGCGCGGCCTGGAGCATCGGGACCATCAAGAGCAGCGCTGCGGCGGCTTCGAGAAAGGGGAGAGGGCGATTCAAGCGCGCCCTGACCTGATCCACCAGCCAGCAGACCGCCGCCGCTGCGGCGAGCGCCGCGAACGGCAGCACCGGAACGATCCAGCGCTCCCACAGCAGGGCTTGTGCGCCGATGACGATCACGAACACTATAATCCCCGGCAGGACCGCGACCGCGATGCGCGGGCGGGATAACGCGCCGAGCGCGCCAGCGACGATCAAGGCGACGCCAGCCGGGCTGAACGACGTCAGCAACGGGTGCCCGGTATACCAGGCAAGATTGGCGGCGAAGCCGCCGCCGGTCGCGCCGGGATGGGCCGTGCGCGCCTCTCCGGCGAGGTTTTGCATGACCGTCGCATAATCGAGCAGCAGATAGGGCGAAGCGATCAGCAGGGCGGCGAGCGCGGCGGCTGGAAGCAGGGCCAGGCGGCGCCATTCGCTGCGGTCGAGCCAGACCCGGAACAGGCCAGCGCAAAGCGGATTGAGCACGATGATCGCCGCGGGCCATTTGGTCGCGCAGGCAAGGCCCGCCCACAAACCCGCTATCAGATAATCCCGCGCGCGGCCCTCTTGCGCGATCGCCACTGCCGATCGGGTGCAGAGCAGCATGAAGACGGTGGCCTGCACGTCAGTGCGGATGATCTGCGAATACTGGATATGGACCGCGTTCACAGCGAGGAACGCGGCCGCGATCAGCCCCAGTCGGGCTCCGCCCAGCCTTTTGCCGAGCGACCAGGTGAACCACACGCAGAGCACACCGCAGGCGACGATGAACAGCCGCGCTGGCAGGAAAATGATGCCGGGATCGGCATAGGCCGCCGCCACAAGCGCCGAGCCATCGGTGAAGCGCCCGGTGGCGATGCCGATGCCGCCCACGGCAAGGCTGACCAGCGCGAGGCAATATAGGGTGGTGGTGCCGGGATGGCCGAACCAGCCCGGATTGAGGCTGTGGTTCCTGAGCATGTCGAGCGCGGTCATCACGAACAGCGGTTCATCGGGGTCGTTGAGCGACGGCAAGCCGAAGCCCACGCCCTCGATCCGGAGGGCCGCCGCGATCAGCAGAATCAGCAGCAAGGCGCCATATTCGGCCCACTGGGCGCGTCGCCCGTTACGGGCCGGGGCGATCGATTTCGTCATGGTGTCGAATGTCATGACGTGGAGCGACCATGCGAACCGTAATCCTGGCCGGCGGATTGGGTACCCGGCTCGGCGAAGAAACCAATCTGCGGCCGAAACCGATGGTCGAAATCGGCGGCATGCCGATCCTCTGGCACATCATGAAGATCTATTCCGCGGCCGGATTCAATGACTTCGTGATATGCCTCGGATATAAGGGCTATCTGATCAAGGAATATTTCGCGAATTATTTCCTGCACACGTCGGATGTCACCATCGACCTGCGTGGCGGGAACGGCATGGAGGTGCATTTCGCCCGCAGCGAGCCCTGGCGCATCACCCTTGTCGACACCGGTGCGGCGACCATGACCGGCGGACGGCTGGCCGCGATCCGCCATTATCTCGACCCGGACGAGCCCTTCTGCCTGACCTATGGCGACGGCGTGGCCGATATCGACGTCGCCGAGCTCGTGCGTTTCCACAAGGCGCATGGGCTTCGCGCGACGATCACCTCAGTCACGCCGCCGGGCCGGTTCGGCGCGCTCGAATTCGACGGCGATCTGGTGACCGATTTCCGCGAGAAGCCGGCAGGCGATGGCGGGCGGATCAATGGCGGCTTCTTCGTCGCCGACCCTTCGGTGCTCGATCTGGTCGACGGGCCGGACACCGTGTGGGAATCGGGGCCGCTGGAGCAGTTGGCGCGGCGCGGCGAGCTGATGAGCTATCGGCATGACGGTTTCTGGCAGCCGATGGATACATTGCGCGACAAGATCCATCTCGATGAATTGTGGAAGGCCGGTACCGCGCCCTGGAAGCGCTGGTGAGCGACGTCTGGGCTGGCCGCCGGGTGCTCGTGACAGGGCATAGCGGCTTCAAGGGGAGCTGGTTGAGCCTTTGGCTCCAGGCGATGGGCGCCGATGTCACTGGCTTCGCGCTGGCGCCGCCGACCGAGCCGAGCCTGTTCGCGGAAGCGCGGATCGCCGGGCTGGTGCGGCATGTCGAAGGCGATGTGCGCGATCTGGCCGCCGTCACCGCGGTCGTGGAGGCGAGCCGGCCCGAGGCGATCTTCCATCTCGCAGCGCAACCACTTGTCCGCCTGTCCTATGCCGAGCCGGTCGAAACCTATGCGACCAATGTGATGGGCACGGTGCACCTGCTGGAGGCGGCGCGGAGAACGGCGGGCGTGAAGGCGATCGTCTGCGTCACCAGCGACAAATGCTATGAGAATCGCGAATGGATCTGGCCCTATCGCGAGAGCGACCCGATGGGCGGGCACGATCCCTATAGCAGCAGCAAGGGCGCGGCGGAGCTGGTGGTGTCGGCATGGCGGCGATCTTTCTTCGAGGCCGGCGGGCCGCTCGTCGCTTCCGTCCGTGCGGGCAATGTCATCGGCGGCGGCGACTGGGCCGCAGACCGGTTGCTGCCCGATCTGGTCCGAGCGTTCGAGGCCGGTGTGGCGCCGCTGATCCGGGCGCCCGACGCGGTGCGGCCGTGGCAGCATGTGCTCGAGGCGCTGGGCGGCTATCTGATGATCGCTGAGCGGCTGCTGGCGGGCGAAAAGCGGTTCGCCGATGCCTGGAACTTCGGCCCGTCGGACGAGGATGCCCGGCCAGTGTCGTGGATTGTAGAGCGGATGCGCGCGGCGTGGGGCGGCGGTGTGGCGGATGCGGTGCGCGATACCGGCCCGCGACCGCACGAGGCGGGGTTGCTGCGGCTAGACTGTTCGAAGGCGCGGGCGGCGCTTGGCTGGCGCCCTGGCCTCACGCTCGACCAGGCGCTCGACTGGATCGTGGCCTGGCACAAGGCGGTCGGCAGCGGCGCGGACGCACGGGCGGTTACGCGTGCGCAGATTGCCGACTATCAGGCGGCCACGGGTCGCCTGGAGGCGCGTTCGGCCGCCTGAACCGGCGCGGCGGCAAGCGTCAGCATATTGCCGAGGCGAAGCCCGATCGAGACCGCGGGTAAAGGCACGCGGTCCAGCTTTACGCCGACAGTCCAGGCCGCCTGGCGCGCGAGGAAGTCGATCGGGAAATGGTTGCGGCTGCGCTCGACCACGACCGCGCTGTAACCGGCGCGGGTAAGCAGGTTCCACATCGTCGTCGGATTATAGAGTTCGGGATGCTGCAGGCAGAATGGCGGCCAGCGCACGCCCATCAGCCGGCGGAGCAGCGACTGCTCGTCATGCGTGACGATCATCAGCGTGCCGCCCGGGCGCAGCTTGGCCCGGATCTGGGCGAGGGTGGCGAGCGGTTCGAGCAGATGGTCGAGCACATGCACCATCACCGCCAGGCCGACCGATCCGTCCGGCACGGCGGACAGATCGTCCATGTCGGGCAGCAGGGTCGCCGGGTGGTCGCCCGCCGCGGTGCAAAGCTTGTCGTGGATCGCGCGATTGGGCTCGAACAGCCAGAAATGGTCGAAACGGCCCCGGCGGGCTGCCTCGGCGACGATATAGCCGATGTCAGGCCCGATCTCGAGATAGCCGCCATCCAGCGTCGCGCGGGCCGCGGCTGCGTCGAAATAGCCGCGCTGGGTTGCGGCAATCGCGTCGCTGGCGACGAGATCCATGTTCGGCGCCATGCTCGAATAGAGATCGGAGAGCTGCGGGCCATCGAAGAAGGTTGGCGTGTAGAGCAGATCGCATGAGGCGCAGCGATGATAGGAAAAGAAGAGCTTCTCCTTGAACAGCCCCGACCAGAAGGGGCGGAGAGCCTCGATCGTCATTGTCTCGGCGCGCTGGCGGCTCTGCACTTCGGCGCGGGCTTCATGTGTGCCGCAGAGCGGGCAGGCACGCCGCAGGAAGGTACCCCCGGTCATGCCCGCCCTCCCGTCTGGCGGAAGGTGACATGGTTGTGCCAGAACCAGCTGCCGATGATCAGCAGCGCCGTGAAGCCGAGCTGCGCGATCGCCGGCGGCAACCCGGCGATCTCGACCAGCAGCGGCAGCGCGGCCCAATTGGCGGCATAGTTGAACAGGTAGAAGCCGGAAAAGGCGCCGAATTCGCGCGCGAGATTGCCCCGGCTACGGAAGACGCCGAGCTTGTAGGTCGCGAAGGCGAAACACAGGCTCACTGCCTGGGCGATACCGAGCGCAAGCAGATAATGGTGGTGAAGCGCGTCCGAGCTCCACAGCAGCAGCGGATAGATGCCGAGGCCGAACATTGTGTTCGCGGCGCCCGCCACCAGGAAGCGCAGCGGGCGCTGGGCCCGTCCCGCCACGCCCGCGGTCACGACTCTTCCCATAGTGGAATCCGCATATTCTCGCGCAGCACCTCGCGGGGAAGGAAGGGCGACAGATCCTCGAGCGCGGGCGAGGTGATCCGCCCGTCGGGATGCGCCTTGGCGCCGAGCTTGGGGGCGAAGGAGACATTCTCGTCGACGAACAATTCGCACAGCACAGGGCCGTCGGTGGCAAGCGCGGCGGCGATGGCGCCGGGCAGCGCGTTGTGCGTGTCGGCGCGGAAATAGGCGAAGCCGAATGCGCCGGCGACCTTGGAGAAATCGGGGAAGGTCACATCGCTCTTGGGTCCGCCACCCACTTCGACGCCGTTGAAGAAGTTGCGGTGGGTCTGGAAGATCGAGACATAGCCGCTGTTGTTGATCAGGAAGATCTTCACCGGCAGGCCATAGCCGGCGATCGTCTGCAGCTCCTGCAGGTTCATCATGATGCTGCCGTCGCCGGCGATGGCGATGACGCGCTGTTTGCCGCCGGTCGCCGCACAGACACCGATGGCGGCGGGCAATTCATAGCCCATCGTCGCGCAGCCCGAATTGGTCCAGAGCCGCTGGCCGCGCTTGATCTCGGCCGTCTGGAAGCTGACGACGCAGGCGCTGCCGTTGCCGGTGACGACGAGATCGTCCTCGCCAAGCTGCCGGAACAGCGCGTCCATCGCGACATAGGGGTGAATCAGCGGCCCGTGCTCATGATATTCGGGCAGCACCACCGGGAAGCGGCGCACCCGCTCACGCGCCCAGTCCACCCATTCGATATGATCGACGCCGGGCCCGGCATAGGGCTGGTCGAGCAGCGCCGGGATCAGATCGCCGAGATCGGCCACCACCGGCAAGTCGGGCACGACATTGGGTTTGCGCAGCTCCACGGGATCCACGTCCACCCAGATCTTGAACGCCTCACGCGCGAAGCTCTGCCAGTTATAGCTGACCTGGCGGATGTTGAGGCGGCTGCCGAGGATCAGCAGCAGGTCGGCGCTCTGCGTGACCATATTGCCGGCGCGGTCGCCCACCGTGCCGGGACGACCGGCATAGAGCGGGTGGTCGTTCCAGAGCACGTCATGTGCGTTCCAGCCGGTGACGACGGGAACGCCGAGCTTGTCGATCAGCTTCAGGAAGTCGTCATAGGCGCCGGACAACCGGACGCCGCCGCCGGCGAACACCACCGGTCGTTCCGCACCGCGGATCAGGTCCAGGATGGTCGTCGCGGTGGCGGAGAGATTGGTGGCGGCCCAGGGCTCGTCGAGTTCTTCAGGATCGAAGCCCGGCAGCGTATCGGGGTCGATCTTCGCGGCCTGCACATCGAGCGGGATGTCGAGCCAGACCGGCCCAGGCCGCCCGCTGGTCGCGAGGTGAAGCGCCTTTTCGAGATAGTAGCGGATCGTCTGCGGATCGTTGACCATCGTCGCATATTTGGTGATCGGGCGGACGAGTTCCTCGATATCGAGTTCCTGGTCGCCATATTGGCGAAGGGGCAGGCCGGTCGCGCGAACCGTGGTCTCGCGCTTCACCTGGCCCGAGATCACCAGCATGCCGATCGAGTCGACAAAGGCACCATAGACGCCGGTGATTGCGTTGGTGCCGCCTGGGCCGGAGGTTACGTTCACCACCGCAAGCCTGTTGGTCAGACGGTAATAAGCCTCGGCCGCCATCGATAGCGCCTGTTCGTGATGGGTGAAGGTCGTGGTGAGGCGGGCATGGGTGCCGAGTGAGTGGTTGAGGTGCATCGCCCCGCCGCCGGTGAGCATGAAGACATGCTGGATGCCGTGCTGGACGAGCCGTTCGGCTACCCAGTCGGAAAGTTTCATCAGGGTCATTGGATCCATCCGTTCGAAAGCGCGGTGCGCCGGATCGCCTCGTCGAGGCCGATCGTTGGAGAGAGGCCGAATTCGCCGCGGATTGCGGCGGTCGACGGCACATAGCGGCCGGGGTTCCAGCCCGGATCGGGCCGGCCGAGGATCTCGACGCCGGGCGCGCCGAGCAGGGCAGCGGTGCGGTGCGCGAGGTCGGCGATCGAGACGGCTTCCTCCGACCCGATATTGAAGACGGAGCCGCGTTTGCCTGAGATCAGCAGCCTCCAGAGCCAGATGGTGAGATCGGCGGCGTAGAGATAGGACCGCACCGCAGTTCCGGCCCCGTCGACCCGGATCGTCCGGCCGGCCATGGCGTCGCGGATGAAATTCCCCGCGGCGAAATGGATGTCGAGCGAGAGCAGCGGGCCGAGCAGCGCGAAGATGCGCGCATTCACCACGTCGAGGCCGAACTGCTTGCTGTAAATGGCGCAGAGCATCTCTGCGGCGCGCTTGCCCTCGCCATAAGCCGAGCGGGGATCTTGCGGATCGGGGCCGCCCGTCCAGTCCTCGGACACATGGCTGACCTCCCAGGGCTGGGCGCCATAGACCGCGCCGGAGCTGAGGAAGAAGAAGCGCTCGGCGCCGCGCTCGATGGCGAAGTCGAGCGCATGGCGGGTGCCGGTGACGATCGTGTCGAACATGCGGCGCGGATCATTGGCGTTGAGCGCCGCGCTGGCGTCGGTTGCCGCGTGGATCACATGGGTGAAGCTGCCGCTTGGCGGGGTGAAGCCGGTGACATCGCCCTCGATCAGCTGGAAGCGCCGAGCAAGGTGTGGGACCCGGGCAGCGAAGGCGGCTGGATCCCGGCTCAGGATCACCGCTTCGACATCGATATCGGCGCGGGCCAGCGCCTCGAGCATCCAGCGGCCGATGAAGCCGGTGCCGCCAGTCATGAAGACACGCGCCCCGGCCAGCCGCCACCAGAGCGGTGCGAGCACTGCCTGTACCGCGTCGAGATCCTGTTCGAGGATCATGCCGGTACCAGGCCCAGCGATGGGCGGTGCTGCGCATGGGCGCGGATCGCCCGCGCAATGCTGTCGAGTGCAAGCGACCAGAGGATCAGCGCGACGAGGCCGGGGCGGACGAAATGCCCGATCGCGAGGCCGAAGCTCGGCGTGACGGGGCGGCCGCTGAGCCAGCTGTCGAGCGAGAGATCGAGCACAGTCGACAAGGGCCAGTCGGCGACGAGGCACAGGAGATAGGCGCAGGCAATCGCTGTGATCGGGCCCAGGCCACGCCATGGTTCGAGCAGGACAAGGAACAGCAGGAAGGTCTGGGTATAGCCGCCCGGCGATTGGGTGACGAGAAAGACGCCGAGCAGGATTGCCGCGATGCGGTGCGGCGGCAATGCGCGGGGTTGCAGCCAGGCGGCACCAAGCGCCAGTATCGCGACACCCTGGCTGGCGCGGATCAGGGCAGGGACGACCATCTCGATCGTCTCGACCGTGCGCGAGGGCACGAAATCGAGCACGGGCACCTGCGCGGCCCGCACCTGAAGCAGGGGCGCGTAGCTGGTCGAATAGTTGATCTCGTTCCACACCTGCCCGCCCTGAAAGGTCACCCAATTGGCGGTGTTCGCCGCGATCTCCGCCGGCGTGCCGCTGCCGACCAGCGCGAGCGTGACGAGGTATAGTCCGATCGTCGCGAGCCCGGCCAGTTCGAGCGCGCGCCAGTCGCGCCTCACCGCCTTGGCCAGCACGGGAAGCAACAGATAGGGCTTGAAGTTGATCGTCGTCGCGGCGGCCAACGCACGCCATGCGCGGGACCTGACGAGCGGTCCGTGCGCGACGATGAAGCAGGGCAGGGCAACGAGGATCAGGTTGCCGCGCTCAAGGGTGAAGAGCAGGGGCAGCCCCAACCCGAAGGCGATCCCGCGCATCGGCGCTGTGCGCGGATCGTTACGATGGAAGCTCCACCAGACCAGCAGGACATCAAGCAGATAGAAAGCGATGATCGTCGCCCGAGCGAAGCCGTCACAGTCGCGCGCGTGGAAGGGCGACTGGAGATAGCAGCCGGGCATGCTGAACAGATCGAGGAAGACGAAGGACAGCGGCGGGTAGACCGTTCGCCATACCGAGAATGCTCCCGGGTGATTGGCCCAATAAGCGGTGTTGAACCAGTCCATGAAGGTGTCATTGGTGTCGAACACGAAGGGCTGGGGCAGGTAGCCGGTTTCGCGAAAGCGCAGCGCCGTCCAGGCAACGCTTGCCACCACGGCGAGCGCCAACAGGATTTCCGGCAGCAGGGAAAGGCGTATTCGCCTGGTCACGGGCGGCGAACCAGGGTTCGAGCGGCGGGCCGCGCCCGTGCAGCGGGAAAGTTGAGCCGCTCTTCCTCGATCACCAGCGGGACATTGCGACCGCGCTCGGCGAGCATACGCACCTGCTCGCCGATCAGGCCGAGGAAGAGCAGGATAACGGCGAACATCGCAGTCGCGACCGTCAGGCCAAGCAAGGGCCAGGCGGTGCCACCCGTCATCCCCGCGGTCACCGCAGCCACTGCAAGCGGCACGACCGCTGCGGCCGCAAACAGGGCGAGCGCGATCGGCAGCCGCAGCAGCGATCTGGCGGACCCGGCGAGACCGGAAAGCGCGAAGGAATAGAGCGCGGCGACATTATTCTTGGTTTCGCCTGCCGCCCGCTCGGGCCGGTCAAACGGCAGGATCACCATGCGGAAGCCGCTTTCGACGAGCATGCCGCGAAAAAAGGGCTCGGGCTCGTTCCACGCGGCGAGCGTGTCGACCACTTCCCGATCGTACAGGCCGAAGCCGGTTGCGCCGGGGATCACCGCATAGTCACCATAGCGGCGCAGCAAGCCATAGCCGAGCCGCCGCGCGATCGTCAGCAGCGGTGTGGTCCGTTCGGATCGCCGCTGCG
>Ga0068858_100002345_pt1 | contig 19122 bp, 17 predicted proteins | sample KBSSwiS12_FD_66589 | JGI IMG/M metagenome (GOLD analysis project Ga0068858, IMG submission 66589) | Switchgrass rhizosphere microbial communities from Kellogg Biological Station, Michigan, USA - KBS Switchgrass S1-2 | ecosystem: Host-associated > Plants > Roots > Rhizosphere > Soil ...
CTGGAGCTCCTCGAGCCCGTCCATCTCGGCGAGGATGGTGTTGACCACCCGCGCGGTGACGTTGGGCTCGCCCATCCCGGCGCCGCGGGCGGGGACCAGGCTGTCGATCTCGTCGATGAACACCACGCAGGGCGCGACCTGGCGGGCGCGGGCGAACAGCCGGCTGATCTGCTGCTCGCTCTCGCCGTACCACTTCGAGAGCAGGTCGGACGACTTGATCGAGATGAAGTTCGCCTCCGCCTCCTTGGCGACGGCCTTGGCGAGCAGGGTCTTGCCGGTGCCAGGGGGACCGTAGAGCAGGAAGCCCTTGGCCGGCCGGATGCCGAGGCGGTGGAAGGCTTCGGGCGTCTTGAGCGGCAGTTCGACGCCTTCGCGCAGCTTTTCCTGCGCTTCGCCCAGCCCCCCGACATCGGCCCAGCCGATGTTCGGCACCTGCACCATGACCTCGCGCATCGCGCTCGGCTGGACGCGCTTGAGCGCCTCAAGGAAGTCGTCGCGGGTGACGCACAGGTTATCGAGCACGTCCTGCGGGATCGTCTGCGCCTCGAGATCGAGCTGGGGCATGATCCGCCGGACCGCCTCGATCGCCGCCTCGCGGGCGAGCGCAGCAATGTCGGCGCCGACGAAGCCATGCGTGGTGCGCGCCAGCTCGTCGAGATCGACGCCCTCGCCCAGCGGCATGCCGCGGGTATGGATGCCCAGAATCTCGCGCCGGCCCTTCTCGTCGGGCACGCCGATGACGATTTCCCGGTCGAACCGGCCGGGACGGCGCAACGCCTCGTCGATCGCGTCGGGCCGGTTGGTCGCGGCGATGACGACGATGTTGGAGTTGGTGTGCAGCCCGTCCATCAGCGTGAGCAGCTGCGCGACGAGGCGCTTTTCCGCCTCGCCATGGACCTGCCCGCGCTTGGGTGCGATCGAATCGATCTCGTCGATGAAGATGATCGAGGGGCTTTCCCGGCCCGCCTCCTCGAACACCTCGCGCAGCGCCTTCTCGCTCTCGCCATAGGCCGAGCCCATGATCTCGGGCCCGTTGATGGTGAAGAAGCTTGCATCGCTCTCGTTGGCGACGGCGCGCGCGAGGCGGGTCTTGCCGGTGCCCGGCGGGCCATGGAGCAGCACGCCCTTCGGCGGATCGACGCCCAGCCTGGTGAACAGCTCGGGATAGCGCAGCGGCAGCTCGACCATCTCGCGCAGCTGGCGGATGGTGTCGCCCATGCCGCCGACGTCGTCATAGTTCACGTCGGCGCGAGCGGTGCGGGGCTCCTCGAACTCCTCGCGCAGCTCGACCTCGGTGTTCTCGTCGATGTGGACGATGCCCTTGGGAGTCGTGCTGACCACCGAGAGGCGGATCTGGGTGAGCGCATAGGCGGGCGCGTTGAACATCCGCGCCACCTGCGGGGGCATATCGCGCACCTGCTGCTGGCCTGCGGTGGCGACGAGATCGCCAGCGAGCAGCGGCCGCTGGAAGAAGTTGCGCTTGAGCGCCTGGGCTGGGCCCTGGAGGCGCATGTCCTTCTGAGCGGGGGCGAAGACCACCCGCTGAGCCGGGCGCGATTCGGCGCGGCGGATCGTGACGTGATCGCCCGAGCCGACATCGGCGTTGGCGCGCTGGAGCCCGTCGAGGCGGATCACCTGGAGGCCCTCGTCCTCGGGATAGGCGAGCACGGCGCGCGCGGCGGTGGTGCGCTTGCCCTCGATCTCGACGACGTCGCCCTCGGTCACGCCGATCTCGGCCATCGCCGACTTCGGCAGGCGGGCGATGCCGTGGCCGCTTTCCTCCTGGCGGGCCGCGGCGACCTGCAACCGGGCCGTGCGCTCCGCCGTGGGGGCGGCTGCTGCTGGCTCTGCCATGACTGTGATGAACCCCTTTCCTGCGAGCCGGGACTGCCCGCTTCACGCATCAGCTAGGAACGCACCTGCCGGATTGCAAAGGGGGCCGGCTCGGGGAACGTGCAGCGCGGGGGTTTGATCCGGGGAGCCGGCCAGCGTGGGGCGCCATACGTCCAGCGGAAGCGGCTCGGGCGAACCAGACAAAAAAGGGCCCGGTCGTTGCCGACCGGGCCTTTGAAGTCTTGGGAGAGGATGCCTGAAAGGCACTCCCTATGTGCCTCCGACTCGGCTTTTGTGCAAGTGCGAAATAGTAAAATTTACTTGCAAAATTTGCAACTTACGGCGCAAAAATCGCAATCGCGGCGGAATTTCAACGGAAACCAGATAGGCTCACAAGAGGTTGGCCATCCGGTGTTCGCTCGACCACATCGTTATCGCTGCGTCGCAGCATGGCATGTCGACCTCACCCGAGCCCACACCGGCACACTCTGCCGCGCGCCGGATCGGGTGTTTACCTCGAACGGCAGCTCAATGCGCGAGCAGCAAGGCAGGGCCGCCGGGGTTGTCGAGGAAGTACCGGGTGACGCCGCCGAACAGGAACTCGCGCAGGCGGCTGTGCCCGAACGCGCCCATCACCAGCAACTGCGGCTGGAGCGCGTCAATCTCCCGCGCGATGGTTTCCTCGACCGGCCCCTTGCGCTCAACCACCCGTTGCTCGGCGGAGATACCGTGGCGGGAGAGATACTCGAGCGCATCGATCGCCAGCAGTTCCTTGGCGACGTCCTTCACGGTGACCAGCGTCACCTGTGCACCCCCGATCAATTGGACCGAAGCCCGCATGGCATTCGCGGCCTCGGTGCTGCCATCCCACGCGATGACGACGCGGGAGAGCGGGAAGCACAGCATCTCGTCCGGATTGACCGCGAGGACCGGGCAGCGCACCGACAGCGGCAGATCGCTTGCCAGGGCCTCGCGCCGAGCAACGACGACCACATCGGCCAGGCGCGCGGCCGAACCGAGTGCATCGATGGGATCGCGTTCGGCCCGGACCACGTCGCAGCACACATCCTCGCGCGCGAGATGGGCATCGACCTCGCGGGCGAAGGCGTCATCGCCGGCGATCGCTTCCTTCAGCGCCTCGGTCGCGACGAAGCCGCCGCCCATGCCATCGACCGCCACGTAGCGGCTGACCGGGGTATCGACCAGCAGGGTGACGTGGCCGCCGTTGGTGCGGGCCAGCGAGAGCGCGGTCTCGATCCGGGCCTGACCGGAAGGGCCAGGTTCGGCATGAACCAGAATGGAGCGCATCGGCGTTACTCCCATCGTTTCTGTCCGCGTTGTCCCGCCGCACGCACATTGTAACCATGACCTGAATCAATTGCACGCAATTCACGTCGGCTAGCGCCGGGCGCCATCAATTTCCGCCCTCAACAAGTTGCGTGACAGGCTATGCTGCACTGCACTAAAAGGGCCCGGGCGCCGCTGTGGCGCGCCGCTCACCGGAGGGACAGTTGAACAAGGTCTATCCCGATGCCCGCGCCGCGCTCGACGGGCTGCTCCGCGATGGCATGCTGATCGCGGCCGGCGGTTTCGGCCTGTGCGGCATCCCCGAGCGCTTGATCGACGCGATCCTCGCGGCCGGCACCAAGGACCTCACGGTCGCCGGCAACAATTGCGGGATCGACAACGTCGGGCTCGGCAAGCTCCTGCGCGCCCGACAGATCAGGAAGATGATCGCCTCCTACGTGGGCGAGAACAAGGAATTCGAACGGCAATTCCTCTCAGGCGAGCTCGAGGTCGAGTTCTGCCCGCAAGGCACCCTGGCCGAGCGCATGCGCTCCGCCGGAGCCGGCATTCCGGGCTTCTACACCCGGACGGGCGTCGGCACGCTGGTGGCCGAGGGCAAGGAGGTGAAGGTCTTCGAGGGTCCGGACGGCCCCGAGGAGTACATCCTCGAGCGCGGCATCTTTGCCGACCTCGCCATCGTCAAGGCGTGGAAGGCTGATACGACCGGCAACACCGTGTTCCGGAAGACCGCGCGCAACTTCAACGTGCCGGCGGCCACCTGCGGCCGGGTTTGCGTGGTCGAGGTCGAAGAGATCGTCGAGCCCGGGCAGCTCGATGCCGACGCGATCCACCTGCCGGGGGTCTACGTCCATCGGCTGATCTGCGGCGCGCCCTACGACAAGCAGATCGAATTCCGCACCACGCGAACCACGGATGTCGGCTGATGACCAGGCATGATGGACTGACCAAGGGCTGGAGCCGCGACCAGATGGCCGCCCGTGTGGCGCAGGAACTGCGCGACGGTTATTACGTGAACCTCGGCATCGGCATCCCGACGCTTGTCGCCAATCACGTGCCCGCGGGCATGACGGTGACCCTGCAGAGCGAGAACGGGATGCTCGGCATCGGCCCGTTTCCGACCGAGGACGAGGTCGACGCCGACCTGATCAACGCGGGCAAGCAGACGATCAGCCAGCTGGCGCACTCGGCCTACTTCGACAGTTCGACGAGCTTCGCCATGATCCGCGGCGGCAAGATCGACCTCACCGTCCTCGGCGCCATGGAAGTGGCCGAGAACGGCGACATCGCCAACTGGATGATCCCCGGCAAGATGATCAAGGGCATGGGCGGCGCGATGGATCTCGTCGCCGGGGTGCGCAAGATCATCGTCGTGATGGAGCACTGCGCCAAGGATGGCAGCCCCAAGTTCATTCCCGCCTGCACCCTGCCGCTGACCGGGCGCAACGTGGTCGACATGATCGTGACCGATCTGGCCGTGTTCCGCCGCCCCGACCACGCCTCGCCGTTCCGCATGCTCGAATGCGCGCCGGGGGTGACGGCGGAGGAAGTGCGCGCCAAGACCAGCGCGCACTTCGTCGAGTAGGACATCACGCCGGGGCGAACGTCCAGGCGCAGAGCTTGTTGCCGTCGAGATCGCGGAAATAGGCGAAGTACGACCCGCCCCCGCGATCGCCCGGCGCGCCTTCGTCGGTGCCGCCCAGCGCCAGCGCCTTGGCATGGAAGGCATCGACCTCGCCGCGCGAGGCCATCCAGAAGCCCGCCATCGTGCCGTTGCCGACCGTCGCCGGCTCACCATCGAACGGGCGGACGACGGCGAACATCCCGTCGGTGACCGAACCGTAGAACCGGCCGCCACCCGGATTGTCGAACAGCTTGCCCCAGCCGATGGTCCCGAGCAGATCCTCGTAGAACGCCATGGCTTCGTCGAGCCGGTTCGAGCCCACCGTTGCATAGAACTGCATGTCGCATCCTCACCTGTTCCCGGTGCTCCGGGCTAACGAATGCCACCCGTCCCGGCAACACTTGCTCCTGCGCGCAGAGCGCCGCATAGTCCGGCAAAACACGACCAAAGGGACATGCGCATGACCGACCTCGCCGCCATTCCGCTCACCCGCATCAACGGCCAGAGCGACAGCCTGGCGAATCACGCCGGCAAGGTGCTGCTGGTGGTCAATGTCGCCTCCAAGTGCGGGCTAACCCCGCAGTACGAGGGGCTCGAGCAACTTTATCAGGCGAACAAGGATCGCGGCTTCGAGATCCTCGGCTTCCCCGCGAACGACTTCGGGGCGCAGGAGCCCGGCTCGAACGAGGAGATCACCGAGTTCTGCAAGGTGAACTACGGCGTGAGCTTCCCGCTCTTCACCAAGGCTGACGTTACCGGCCCGGCCAAGCAGCCGCTCTATGCCGCGCTGACCGCCGCCTGGCCGACGAAGACCGGCCCCGCCGAGGAATTCCGGGAGATGCTGAAGAGCCGCGGGAGGACTCCGACCGAGGACCCGGACGTGCTGTGGAACTTCGAGAAGTTCCTGATTGGACGGGATGGCAAGGTGGCCGCGCGGTTCGCACCCGGCATTGCCCCGAACGATCCGGCGCTGATCGCCGCGGTCGAGGCGGAGCTGGCCAAGTAGCGGAACGGGCGGCGGCGCGACACGTTTTCTGCCCGAGCGCTCCGTCCGCAGCTGCTTCAGGGGAGCACCGCCACCTTCGATGACCGCGATCACCGCCTCGCCGCTGCCCAGGACGGGCCTGACCAGCGCCTTGCGCGATCGCTATCTCGATATCCTGGCCTCGGTCTACCTCTACAACGAGCATCGCGGCTATACCTCGCTCGACCGGGTGATCGCCGCGGTCCGCCGGTGTTGCCCGGACGAGCCGGAGTTCCTCGCGGAAGTCGTCCGGCACCGCGCTGACGAGGCCAAGCACTATCACATGTTCCGCCGCTGGTTCGAACGCCAGGGCCGCATGCCGCTCGCCATGGACCGCCGGGTGGGCCACATCGACCGCTTCATCTTGCGCACCTTCGGCTGCACGATCGACGAGCTCGACACCGACCGCATTGCCGCCACCCCGGCGGAGTTCGAGCAGCTGTGCCGGGTGATCATGCTCACCGAGCAGCGTGGATATCGCCAGGTCGAGGTGCTGCTCGGCAATGGCTGGGTCCGCTCGGACCCGGTGATGCGGCGCATCTTCGAGATCGTCCACCGCGACGAGCCGGGCCATTTCCTGCCCTACCAGCGCTGGCTCGAACGCCGCGGTCGCGCGACGGCGCGGTGGCATGAGAAGTGGACCGATTTCTGGATTCACCGCGCGCTGCTCTTTGCGCGCATCCCGGCGCTGTTCCTCGATCCGGCATTGCCCCGCCTCGAGCGGTGGCCGCACCAGGACGATCCGGCGCCGGTCTAGCGCGAGCGGCGAAGCGCGCCGCGGCGCGCCGGCCCTGCGTTAGCCCCTCGGTTCCCTCAGTTTGTCCGACCCTCGCCCCGGTCGGACGTGTTATGGATTCTCGTGCAACGCCAATCGTTTGACCCGAATCGGAGGTGGCCTCATCCTGGTCTGCGGACATCCACGAACTGAAGACCTGCGATGGAAGACGATCGCGCCTTCTACGAACGGCGCCTGAAGGAGGAGCTCGCCCGAGCGAACGCCGACGCCGATGAAGGCCTGCGGGCGCTGCACCGGCGCTGGGCCGCGCTCTACCGCGAGCGGCTGGCAGGCTTGCGAGCAGGCGGGCCGAACCGTGCACCCGCTCCGCAGCCTGACCAGAAGCCACCCGCCGCGCGGCACTAGCTCGACAGAATCCCGAATGCGCCATTCCTCGCGAGGACGAGCGCTGGATCCGTCGTATCTGTACAAGTTTCCCCGGGATTGCCGCAGGGATGACCGAGTCTCTGGAGATGCATTCGATTTTACTGCCGGTTCGCCTCTATTCCCGCGTGACGAAGCCCCGGATACCCGTCTAAACCGCTCTAAAGGTGGGACTATTGCCGATTTCAGGGGGTGCGGGGATGAAGCTGGCAGTTGATTTCGCCGCCGACGGCGTGTTGCCGCGGTGCAAGGTTCTCATCGTCGATGAAGACGAGAGGTCCCGCGACGAATACTGCAGGAACGCCGAGCGACTGGGCTACGAGGCCGAATGCGTCGAGACTGCAGCCGAGGCCCTCCAGCGGCTCGCTCAAGACCATTCGATCGGCATCGTCGCGTTCGACCTCGAAATGGGAATCGGCGGCCTCGCGTTCCTTGACGAGCTGTCCTCGCGCTTCTCGCTGCTGCGGCCGGTCGTGCCGATCGTGGTCAGCGGCAGCAACTCGCTCGAGAGCGCGGTCGAGGCGATGCGGTTCAACGCGCGCGATTTCCTGACGCGTCCGGTCAGCCCTGATGCGTTCGCCGGAGCCCTGCGACGCGCGACGCGGGCATGGCAGGACCTTTACGCCGGATTTCGGCTCGTGGCTGCCGCGCGCCGCGAGGTTCGCGCAGCGCCGCCCGAGGAAGAGCGGGCTGCCGCCCCCGGCGAGGACCCCGAGGTCATGCTGGCCCAGGTGCGCAGCCTGATGCGGATGCGCGAAAAGCGGGCCGGATTTTTCGACCCCGACCTGTTCTCCGATCCGAACTGGGATATCCTGCTCGACCTCACCGCCGCTCGCCTCGAGGGCAAGGCAACCCCGGTCTCGAGCGCCTGCGCGGCGACCAACGTGCCGCTCAGCACGGCGCTGCGTTACGTCCGCAGCCTTGTCGATGCCGGCATGGTCCGGCGCTGGAAGGACACCGAAGACCGCCGGCGCGACATGCTCGAGCTCGATGACCGCACCATGGAAGCCATGACCCGATACCTGATGGACGTTCGCCGCCACAGCCCGGTCGCGGTCTGATCGCTGCGGGCGCGCGCCCGGTCTGCCTGCTGCCTCAGCCGTTCAGCCAGCCCGCCTCCCGCAGGCCTGCCGCGAGCAACCCCGCGACCGGGATGGTTGCGGCCGGTCCGGCGACGGTCTGTGTGGCCTGCACCGGGACGATCCCGGCGCTTGCCAGACGGGCGAGGTCCTCTGCCGAGGCAAGGCAATGCGTGGCGAGCGCCGAGACCCCGCTCGCGCCCGCCTCGCGCAGCCGCTCCGCCGCCGCAAGCAGGGTACCGCCGCTGGAGATGACGTCATCCACCAGCACCACCGGCCGGCCCCGCACCAGCTCGCTTCCCGGAACCGTGATCTCCACCGAGCGCGGCCCGTGGCGGTGCTTCTCGCCGACCAGCACGTCGAGCCTGCCCGGCGCGGCGACCGCCTCGACCCAGGGGTGGGATTCGGCATCGGGGCCGACCAGAACGGGCGGCTCGCCCGCCCGCTCGAGCGCGGCCGCCAGCAACGGGGCTGCGGTGAGTGCAAGTGCCGGTATGCGAGGCACGGCTTCCGAGAGGTGAGCGATGCGGTGGAGGTGCGGATCGAGCGTGACCAGCGCATCGAAATGATCCGCCAGCAGCGCCCCGATGATCCGCTGGCTGATCGCCTCGCCGGGACGGAAGGCCATGTCCTGGCGCATGTAGCCAAGGTAGGGCGCTACCAGCAGGACCTTGCGCGCACCGCCCGCGCGCAGCGCCCCGGCTGCGAGCAGGAGTTCGACTAGGCGGTCGTTGGGATGGTCGAGCGAACGGTAGAGGATCGCGATGTCCGCCTCGCCGCAGACCCGCACAAGGCTCTCGCCATCGGGGAACCGCGTCGTCTCGACCTGATGGTAGGGCAGGCCGAGCGCAGCGGCGAGATCGCCGGCGGGGCCACTGCTTTCGGCGAATCCGAAGACGGCGATGCTCATGGCTGCACCGTATAGCCGCAATCCTCCAGCGCCATCTCCCGCGCGAACGCCAGGCCATCGCGCGAGCCGGCGTGGATGCGATAGAGCGCCTCGCCTTTGCGGACCTGCGCGCCGGTCTTGTAGAGCAGATCGATCCCCGCCCCCTTGTCCATCGGCGCGCCCGCGAGCCGCGCGATGCGGGCGATGCGATGGCAGTCGATCGCCGCGATGCGGCCTGCCGTCGGGGCAACCGGTTCGAAAGTGTGGACGCCCGGTGCGTAACTCACCGGCTGCGGCCCTTGCGCGGCGATCAGCCGCTCCATCGCGGCGAGAGCGGCGCCCGAGGCGAGCAGTTCCATCGCTCGCGCATAGCCGCGTCCGCCCTCGACCGCCGGATCGAAATCGATCACTTTGCCGGCGAGCATCACTGCCCGGTCGCGCAGGTCGTCGGGCGCATCGGCTTCGTTGCGCAGGACCGCCATCACGTCGCGCGCCTCGAGCACCGGGCCGATCCCCCGCCCGACCGGTTCCGAGCCGTCGGTGAACACCACCTCGGTGACGATCCCCATATGCCGCGCGACATATTCGAACAGCTTGCGCAGCCGCACCGCCTCACTCTCGCTGCGCACCTTCGCGGTCGGTCCGATCGGGATGTCGAGCACCAGATGAGTCGAACCAGCGGCGGCTTTCTTTGAGAGGATCGAGGCGACCATCTGCTCGAAGGTGTCGATCCGCAGCGGTCGCTCGACCGAGATGAGCACGTCGTCGGCCGGCGAGAGGTTCATCTTGCCGCCCCACGCCAGCACCGCCCCATCCTCGGCGACGATCCTTGCCACCCGTGCCGCGTCGAGATCGACGTTGGCCAGGACTTCCATCGTGTCCGCCGTGCCCGAGGGCGAGGTGATCGCCCGCGACGAGGTCTTGGGAATGATGAGCCCGTGCGCGGCGACGATCGGCACCACGATCATCGAGGTGCGATTGCCCGGCACGCCGCCAATGCAGTGCTTGTCGACCACCAGCGGCGAATGCCACGTGAGCCGGCTGCCCACATCGACCATCGCCCGCGTCATCGCCAGCGTTTCCGGGGTACTCATGAATCCGGCGCAGGCGACGAGGAAGGCGCCGATCTCCATCGGGGAATAGCGATGGGCGGCGATGTCGCGGATGATCGCGGAGAGCTCCGTGTCGGACAGGCTCTCGCCGTCGATCTTGCGGCGCACGTCTTCCAGGCTCGCGGGCACCGGGGCCTGGGTAATCCGCACCTCCTCGCCCTCGGCCATGCCCAGCCGGCGGAAGGCCTCGTCCCCGAGGCCCACTTCGCCCGGACCCAGGAGGTTATCGCCATCGACCAGCGCCAGTGTGGCAAGGATCTCGCCGCAGCGGCCCGCAACCTGCACCTTGCGCAGCGCCTTGAACTGCTCGGGCGAGTAGCCGTTGCCGCTCCGCGGCAGGAACACGGTGCTTTCGGGGTAGGTGTCGATCGGGATGTGCCGGATGGTCGGCATGGGCAAGCTTCCTTCGCGGGCGGGCGTCGGCCCCTTGCAGTCGGTTATTCGCGAAGCTGCCGCTTCCTTCGTTGCGCGCGGTCAAGCGCCAGCCTTGCGCTCTCCGGCCTCAACCGCCGCGGTTCGGGCCGAGCAGGCCATGGGCCGTGCCGGGCGGGAGCGGGGAATCGGTATCGGCGGCGATGACTTGGCGAACGCGCCCCCGGTCTGGCGACATCAGGGTCAGCTGGAAGCAGATCGGCCGACGCGAGCGATCGAAGAAGACCCGCCGGGAATCGATCAGCGCTGCGCCAATCTGCACGTGCAGCGTCATGGCTGTATCATGATCGGCCAGCACGGCGCCGAACTCGTCCTCGACGCGGTAACAGGCATAGCCATGCGCGAGGAGCGCATCGAGCATGGTGAGGCGGACGAACTCCTCGCGGGTGAAATCCGCAGCCATGTCCGGCGGCAGGTAGTTCGTCAGCAGCCGCAGCGGCGTATCGCCGATCTTGCGCAGCCGCACGATCCGCAGGGCCTGCTCGCCGGGTGCCAGATCCAAGGCCTCGGCCGCATCGGCGGACGGTACTGTCAGGCCGAATTCCAGGACGTCGACGGTGGTGCCGTCTTCGGGATTGCCGAAGTGGTGGCGGTGCCGGGCCAGCGGTGCCAGGCTGGGAGCGCGCCAGATCACGCGCGTGCCCCTGCCCTGCCGGCGCTCGACCATGCCCTGCCCTTCGAGCGATTGCATGGCCCGGCGAATGGTTGCCCGGGAAACCCCGAACTGGCGGGTCAACGCGTCTTCGCCGGGGAGGTAGGAGCCCTCGGCATAGCGCCCGGACATGATCCCGCTGCGCAGGACTGAAAACACGCGGTGATGCAACGGCGAGCCAAGGTCCCGTTGTAGCAGGTCGTCTTCCACCGTACCTCGTTCTAGCCAGGTCAGCAGGCCGACACCTATCACCGCTCGTTGGCCCGCGCCAGTCCATCGCCTTGACAGGTTGTACGCATTATAAGACAAGCCGCGCGATCCACCCTCGACGTTCAACTTTCTCCCGGAATCCATGCCGTTATGCCTGAGTTGAGTCAGCGAATCGTCGGAACCTGGGAGCTAGTCCAGTGTGTGGCCCGCACCCCGGATGGGGAGGAATCCTTCCCCTCGGGCGAAGATTTCCGCGGAATTCTTTGCTACTCGCCTGATGGATATGTGAGCGTGAACCTGATGCGGCCAGGCAGGCCGCTGCTCTCCCCGGGCAAGGCGATGCGCACTGCGCCCGATGCCGAGATCGCGGCCATCTCGCGGGGCTACATGGCTTATGCGGGCCCCTACCGCGTCGACGAGGCAGCGGGGGTGATCCACCACACTTTCGAGCTGTGCCTCGAGCCCGGGTGGATCCATTCGCCGCAGGTGCGCCACGCGAAGTTCATCGGCGACCAGCTCGAACTGAGCGTCCCCGCGCCTCCGGACAGGCCGAACGGCCGCTCTGTCCACCTGCTGTGGCGCCGGGCCCCCGCGGCGGCTTGACCGCACCGAGCCGCGCCGTGCAACGTCATTACAACCGATATACAAGCATCCTACTGCCCCGGAGCATGCCATGACCCAACAGTTCGACCTCGTGATCCGCAACGGCCTCGTGATCGACGGCACAGGAGGCGAGCCGATCGAGGCCGATGTCGCTGTCAGCGGATCGCGCATCGCCGCCGTGGGCAAGGTTGCCGGAGCGGGGCGCGAGGAGATCGACGCGGCCGGCAAGATCGTCACCCCCGGCTTCATTGACCTCCACACCCACCTCGACGGCCACGTCACCTGGGAATCGAAGCTCTACCCGGCCACCGGACACGGGGTGACGACGGCGGTGATCGGCAATTGCGGGGTCGGCTTCGCGCCCTGCCACAAGGGTGACCACGAGACCCTGATCCGGCTGATGGAATGGGTCGAGGACATCGGCTTCGACGATCTGTCGGCCGGCCTGCCGTGGGACTGGGAGACCTTCCCCGACTACCTCGATGCCCTTTCGCGGCGGCGCTTCAACATGGATGTCGGTGCGCTGCTGCCGCATTCGACCCTGCGCGCCTATGTCATGGGCGAGCGTTCGCTCGAAGAGGGAGCGGCGACGGGCGACGATCTCGAGCGGATCGCCGCGCTCACTCGCGCCTCCTCGGCGGCCGGCGCGCTCGGCTTCGGCACCTCGACGCTGGTCGACCAGCGGACCATGGACGGCCGCCACATCCCGAGCTTCAATGCCGACGAGGCCGAGTTCACGGCCATTGCCAAGGCGCTGGGCGAAGGCGGCGGCGGGGTGTTCCAGGTCGCCATCGAGTTCAACCGGTTCCCGCTCGCCTGCGAGGAGCTGGAGATGTTCGCCCGGGTCGGCGCGGCCAGCGGGCAGCCGATCACGTTCTCGTGCAAGCAGACCAATGGCACCCCGGAAGGCTGGCGCGACCTGCTGGCGATCAGCGACCGCGCGAATGCCGCCGGCGTGACCATGCACCCGCAGGTCCTGGGCCGCCCGACCGGCGCGATCATGGGCCTGCAGACCACGATGAACCCGTTCTCGCGCTGCCCGAGCTACGCCCCGCTGGCGAAGCTGTCGGTGCCCGAAAAGGTCCGGGCGATGCGCGATCCCGACCTGCGCGCACGGCTGATCGCGGAGGGCGAGGAGGCCCAGCGCAAGATGGTGGAGCGGGCCCGGGGCTACCGCTTCGTGTTCCCGCTCAACGACCCGCCGAACTACGAGCCGACCGAGGACGAATCGGTCGAGGCCATGGCCTCGCGGCGCGGCATCCCGGCGGCCGAACTGGCCTACGACCTGCTGCTGGAGAAGGACGGCTACCAGCTGCTCCTGCTGGCCGGTGGCAACTATGCGCAGTTCAGCCTCGATCCGGCGATGGAGATGCTCCGCAATCCGCATTCGCTGCCCGGACTCGGCGATGCCGGGGCCCACGCCGGGATCATCTGCGACGCGTCGACCTCGACCTACCTGCTCTCGTACTGGACGCGCGACCGGACCCGCGGCGAGCGCCTGCCGCTGCCGCAGGTGGTCAAGTGGCTCTCGGCCGATTCCGCCGGAGCCTTGGGCCTGTCCGACCGCGGCACCATCGCGCCGGGGATGAAGGCCGACCTCAACGTCATCGACCATGACCGCATCGCGCTGCGCCCGCCGCGCGCGACCAACGATCTGCCGGCCGGCGGGACGCGGCTGGTGCAGGATGCGGTCGGCTATGTCGCAACCGTCGTCGGCGGCGAGATCGTGCACCGCGACGACCGGCCCACCGAGGCGCTGCCCGGGCGGCTGGTGCGGCGCGGCGCAGCCTGACAGGGACGAGGCGGGACCGCCGCCATGCGTGATGCCTCGCACGAAGACGGATAGCCCAGCGTCAGCCTCGCGACTGACCCGCGAGGTGCCGAACCCAAGTTCCGGTTAGAACCACTGACAGGGGATAAGGGCGGGGTTGATCCCCCGCCCTTCGCTTGTGGTCTCTCCTGATGGTCCAGCCGCAGGACGGCGAGCCGTGCCGCGGAGGCCCGAACTGCCCAGGCGTCCTTGCGCGTCAGGCCTTCTGGACGAAGACCGAGCGCGCGTTGGACAGTTCGCGGAAGCCGTATTCGCCCTTGTAGCGCCCGATGCCGCTGCCGTTGACGCCGCCGAACGGGAGCTTGCCTTCGGCATAATGCATCAGGACGTTGTTGACCGTGACCCCGCCGGAGGAGGACCGTTCGAGCACGTCGTCGACGAAGGCCTGATCGTGGCTGAATACATAGAGGGCAAGCGGCTTGCCGGTCTCGTCGATCTGCGCGGCGGCCTCGTCGATGCTGTCGTAGCCGATGACGGGCAGGACCGGCCCGAAGATTTCCTCTTGCATGATCTTCGTATCGAACGGCGGATCGAGAACGACCGTCGGCTCGATGGTGAAGTCGGCCTCATCGCTCGCGCCGCCCTTCGCCAGGGTTGCGCCGCGGGCGAGGGCCTCATCGACATAGCCCTTCACGCGGGCGAAATTGCGCGCGTCGACCAGGCGCGGCAGACGCTCGCGCTGGAGCGTGCCGTCGGCGTAGAACATCTGGTCGATCACCGCGCCCAGCGTCGCAACCAGCTCCGCCTGGCGCGCCTTCGGCACCCAGACGTGGTCGACCGAGAGGCACAGCTGGCCCGCGTTGAGGAACCGCGCGCCGGCGATCTTGGCCGCGGCGTCGGCGATCGGATAGTTGTCGTCGAGGATCGCCGGACACTTGCCGCCAAGCTCGAGCGTGACGCTCGACAGGTGGCGGGCCGCGGCGGCCATGACCCGCTTCCCGACGGCCGGGCTGCCGGTGAGGAACACATGGTCGAACGGCAGTTCGCCCAGCGCCTCGGCCAGCGGAACGCCGCCCTGGAGGCAGGCAACCTCGTTTTCGGGAAAGACCTCCGCGATGATCTCGGCGACGAGCGCCGACGTGTGCGGCTGGAGTTCGTTCGGCTTGACGATGCAGGCGTTGCCCGCGGCAACGATTGGCACGAGCGGCGAAAAGACCATGGCGAACGGGAAGTTCCAGGCCCCGTAGAGCAGCACGACGCCGCGCGGTTCGTACATGATGAAGGTATCGTTGCCGGCGAAGTGCGGCGAAGGTTCGACCGGTTCCGGCTTCATCCAGTCGGCCAGACCCGCGACTGCCGTGGCGATGTCGCCCAGCACGCCGGCGATCTCGCCGTTCTGGACCCCGGCCTTCGCCTTGCGCAGATCGAGGTGCAGCGCCTCTTCGATATCGGCCACGCGCCGGAGGATGACCTCGCGCAGGCTTTCGAGGCGGGCGATGCGGCCGTCCGCATCGCGGCGCTTGAGGGCGATGCGGTTGTCGCGCTGCGCCTTGAAGATGCGCGCAAGCTCCGCCTTGTCTACCGTAGTATCTGTCATGTCGTCGGTCCTTGCCGGTGGAAACGCAGGATCGGCCCGGCGGCAAGCCGCCGGACAGGCGCATCCCATCGTCGGTCGACGGCCGGCTAACAAACTTGCTTGTTGCGCACAAGCATGCTTGCTAGAGGTCCCGAAACCGGGCGGGAAGCGGATTGCAAGGAGCACTGATGTCGAAGCCTAGCGCCAGTTTGACCAAGGCCCCCCGCACTCAGGAAGAGCGGAACGCCGCCGCCAAGGAAAAGATCTGCATCGCTGCGCTGGAGCTCTTTTCCATGCACGGCTACGAGCGCGCGACGCTCAACGAGATCGGTCTGCGCGCCGGCTACAGCCGTGGCATCGTGGCCTATCACTTCGGCACCAAGACCGCGCTGGCCCAGCACCTGCTGCGGGTGGGCGGCACTCGCGACATGTTCCTGGCCGATCTTTCGCTGTCGCCCGAAACCTCTGGCGAGGAAGCCTGGAGCCGGCTCCAGCGCCATCTGGAGGACACCTGGGCGAATTTCTGCGCCAAGCATCGGGCCCAGGCCCATTCGCCGGCGACCCGCGGGGAACTGGTACTGGGGGCAGCGGCCATCTTCTCGGGCGACCCGGACCTGCGGTCGACGGTTGATGAGGAGTTGGGCCAGTTGTGCGACAATGTCGCCAGTATCCTGCGACGCTGCATCGAAACGGGCGTGGTGCGCGCGAACAGCGATCCCGACGCAATCGCGACCTACTATGTGTTTTCGATCTGGGGTCTGGTGAACGCCATGCTGTGCGGTCACGGCGAACGGGGCACGATCCCCGGCGCGATCGACTGCCTGCGCGATTACCTCCAATCCCTGCGGACGCACTGACCTGCAGCCGCAGCCACGATCTTAGCCATTTCGCCTGACACGAAGAACCAGATCATGACAGCGCTTCCTCGGAACCTGGTCATGTTCACAAGCCACCGGAGCCTGGGGTAACGCCATGAAGGTTGTTAATTACGAAATCGAAGTCATCGAGGACAATTGTACCGGCTGCTATCTGTGCGAGAATATCTGCCCGACCAAGGCGATCGTGCTGGAGGGGCCGAAGTCGAGCGCCATTGCCAAGGTCGACAACGACACGTGCATCGCGTGCTTCCGCTGCGTGGACGTCTGCGATGACGACGCGCTCCTCGCGCACCGGCGCGAGCAGCCGATCACGTTCGGCTTCGACACGGCCAGCATCGATCCCGTTGCGATCAATGCGCTCATCGAGCGGGCGGGCGTATCGCCGACGCAGCCCATCTGCCCGTGCAGCCTGACCTCGGCGCAGGAAGTTGCCGCCGCGATCCTCGGCGGGGCGCAGACCATGCAGGACCTCGCCCTGCAGACCGGCGTCCAGTCCGGCTGCCTGATGTACTGCTTCGCGCCGGTGCACCGGCTGCTGACGACGCACCTCGGTCACGACCTCGAGTCGCCGCGCAAGAACCAGTGGTACAACAGCTCGATGACCATCTTCGACGTGAGCGACGAGGTCGCCGCGGCCCATCCGGAGTTCTGTATCGCCGAGGAAAAGGCCAACATGCGCCGTGATCGCGCCGCCGCGGTGGCCGCCGCTGCCGCCGCCGCCGCTGCGACGCCCACCCCGACAGCTGACCAGGAGGCTTGAGATGCAAGTTGCTGAAGCAATGTTCGACAACGTGATCGACCCGCCGGTGGTCATGCCCTCGGTCTATGGCCCCAAGACGCTGCCGACCCAGCGCACGGTCGATATCGCCGGGATGGTCTCGGTCAAGGTCCGCGAGCTGTTCCCGGATATCCCCGAGGCGATCTACCACGGCGGCGAGGATGTCTCGCCGATCCGCGCGGCGACGCGCGCCGTGCTCGAAACCGTCGACATGTCAATGATCAAGCCGGGCGACAGCGTCAACATCCTCTGCTCGGAGCATGGCTTCGGCATCCTCGGCGGCTTCTCCTATGCCGAGATGATCAAGACCGTCCGCGACGTCGTCGAGGAGCGGACCGGCAACGACAACCTGCGCCTCGTCGTCATCGCCTGGCTCGGGGCCAAGGAAGCCGATGAGATCATCGAGTTCTACGGGTTCAAGGAAGCGTTCAAGGGCAAGGTCCGCGGCGCCACCCCGTTCGATCGGGGCGTTCCGATCGAAACCGAGATCGGCACGCTCTACGGCATCGCCAAGGTCTACAACTCGAAGTGGATCATCCACACCCACTACGACGACCCGCGCGAGATCTACGCGCACCGGGTGATCGACCGCGCGACCAAGCCGTTCGGCATGTCCTATGCGCGGTTCGAGACGCGCTCGATCTTCCACTTCACCTTCGGCCCGCGCAGCGGCAACTTCGTGGCCCGCGCGATCGCCGATTCCGAGTTCGTCCGCAGCAAGCTGGCGTTCACGGTCGACCAGTGCAGTTCGCCCGACGGGATCATCGGGATCGAGGCGGACAACGACCTGCACGCGCTGGGCGAACGGGTGACGGTCAACATCCTCAGCTCCTACGGCAAGATGCTGGCGCTGCTGCGCAGCATCGAGGAATGCATTCCGATCATCGATGGCGGCAAGTGGCCCTATTACGTCCATGCCGGCGGGATGATCTTCGGCCAGCTCTGGTATTCGCAGAAGGACTGGTACGATCTCAACGATGATACGTCGGAGCTGACGGCCCTGATGCGCGGCGCGGCGACGCCCGCGATCAAGGCCGTGGTGCTCAACCAGGGGCTGATCGGCCTTGGCATGGCCGCGATGCCGATGATGTACCCGGTCGTCATCGCCAACGAGGACATGGCCGAGGCGCTGCGGCGGGACCCGTCGAACATCCTGTTCGTCGACCAGTCGCACGTCGAGCAGGACCTGTTCAGCGCGGTCGAGTGGGCCAAGCAGAAGGGCGGGACCGACAAGCTGATCTGCTTCGATGGCACTTACGGCAGCATCAATGCCTCCCCGTCGATGGCGCAGCACCTGCGCGAGAAGGCGGCGCAGTGCCAGGACGTGATCGCGGAGCGGCTGCCGCTGTGGCTCAAGCAGCGCGGGATCGATCCAGCCAGGCACGGGCTGACCTTCTGACTACCGGGCCGGCGGGGGGCCGGTCATGCTCCTCGCCGGCCACGCCGGTCACCGAACCAAGAGAGCGGACATGGAATTTGATCTTCTGAAGAAGAACGAACTGAAGTTCGTCGGCGTCGATCTCGACGACGCGAACCTCAACGACCTTGCCGCCGCGATCGCCGAGGTGCTGGAGATGGAGGTCAGCGAGGTCTTCGTGACCGATTACCTCGACCGGACGCTGACCTTCGACATCCTGCGCGACCGGATCTATCCGCACCAGATCATCGACAAGCAGGCCCCGCTGATGGCGCGGCTCGGCGCAATGCCGGGCGTTCGCGTGGACGCCGATGCCAAGATCCGCTCGGAAGGAATGCTCGGCTGGATCGCCGCCGATGCCGAACAGGCCAATGCCGCGCTGATCGTGGCGGAGCGGATGTCGGCCGAAATCCTCGATCGCTGGTCACGCCGGACGATTACCTTCGCCACGGGCGCCGAGGTGAAATCAGGGCAGGTCAAGGATACCAACACCGCGACGATCGCAGAGCAGATGGTCGAAGCGGGCTTCACCTCCGCGTTCGGCGGCACGCTCAGCGATGACATCGACCTGATCGCCGGCTCGATCCGCCGCGCGGTGGGCGATGGCTACGGCATCGTGTTCACGACCGGCGGGGTCGGCGCCGAGGCGAAGGACTGTACGGTGGAAGCGGTTCTCATGCTGGACCCCGGCGCGGCCACGCCCGTCATCTGCACCTTCGAGAAGGGCAAGGGCCGCCACGTGAAGGACGCCATCCGGATCGCGGTCGGCGAGCTCGACGG
>Ga0068858_100002346_pt1 | contig 19122 bp, 18 predicted proteins | sample KBSSwiS12_FD_66589 | JGI IMG/M metagenome (GOLD analysis project Ga0068858, IMG submission 66589) | Switchgrass rhizosphere microbial communities from Kellogg Biological Station, Michigan, USA - KBS Switchgrass S1-2 | ecosystem: Host-associated > Plants > Roots > Rhizosphere > Soil ...
CAGAAGGCCGGCGCGGTCACGCTCAACTACGGCGTGTTCATCAACGCCCTCATCTCCTTCGTCATCGTCGCTTGGGCGGTGTTCCTGCTGGTCAAGGGCATGAACCGCATGCAGAAGAAGCAGGAAGAGGCGCCCGTCACCCCGCCCGAGGCCCCGGAAGAGGTGAAACTGCTGCGTGAAATTCGGGATGAACTGAAGGCGCGTTGATGGCCAACGGGGAGGGGGCGATGAAAGTACGCATAACGCACTTGTCCGCGCATCAGAATGCCAAGGTGTTGGCGGTGCTGATGGCGGTGTTCTCGCTAGTCATCGTCATCCCCATGCTGGTGGTGTTTTATTTCGCGCCGACGGTGGACCAGCACGGAAACCCCATTCCGCAACAGCCCTTGTGGCTGCCCGTGCTGTTCCCCATTTTTTACCTGATCGGTGGCTACCTGATGACCGGGCTGATGTGCCTCATCTACAACCTCGTCATCAAATACGTGGGCGGTTTTGAATTCGACACCGTCCCGAAGGCCGAGTCGGAAGAGCAGGCCTTGGGCTGACCACCATGGCCGTGCGCGTCGTCAGGCTGGGCACCCCACGAACCAAAGACGAGGGTCTGCGCATCGGCACGGTGCGCCGCCCGCCGCGCGGCGTGCCCAAATCGAAATTCGCCTCGGGCAACTGGTACGACGTGTGGTACCCCAATCTCGCCCCCAGTGCCGAAACAGTGAAGTTCGCCCTGAACGCCACCGACGAAAAGACCTGGAACGCGTTCAGGAAGCGCTATCGCAAGGAAATGGCCAGCGCGGAGAGTTCACGCGATTTGGACTTGCTCGCCGCCCTCTCCCATGAGGCGAATTTTTCAGTCGGCTGCTATTGCGAGGACGAAAACCACTGTCACCGCTCGGTGCTGCGCGAGTTGCTCAGGGAACGGGGCGCCAAGCTCGTCTGACGCAGTGTGATACCGGCTTCAGTTCGCTCGAATCTCCGAGTTTGAACTTGCCGGCCCATCGCGACGGCCAACGAAGACCAGGTGGTCGCGACCGCACGGGCCGAATCTATCCGCCGTTGCCATCCTCTTTTCCGCTGATCGCGCCACTCAGCTTCCTGGCGGCCTTGACTTGCGCTTTCAGCGCATAGTCCAGGACAGCGACCTGTTCATCAAACATCTCGCTCGCAATCGTCGCAGCATCCATCAACGGCAACTCCAGCCATGCATCCGACTCTCCCCCAGCCATCTGTATCCGCATCCCCGACTTCTTCGCGATGTGCATCATGGCTGCGTTCTCCGACAGGCAGTGCATGTACAGCACGCGGATGAAGTGGTTGCGGGCGAAGGCGTGCGAGCGCTCGAACAGGGCCGTGCCCACGCCCCGGCCGCGGTGGCCGGCGAGCACGCTCACGCCGAGTTCGGCGGTTTCCCCTTCCACGGCCACGTGGGACACGCCGACCAGTTCCAGCTCGTCATCGAACACGCCGAACACGGCGTCGCGGTTGAAGTTGATGCGGCGCACGTAGAACTTGAGCGAGGCCGAGTTCTGCGCCACGCCGAAGCGCAGCCGCAGATCGTCGACATCCAGCTTGAGGAAATGCCGCTCCAGCGCGGGAATGCTGGCCGCGGTGAGCTGCTTGACGGCGGGTTTGGCGGGTCTTGTCATGGACACCTTTCAGCCCGCCTCATTTAAGAATCGGCGGGTGTTCCTCCAGCCGCGCCTATTCTACGCGCCGTCTCTAGCCTTATCCGCCGAGGCTCGCAAAAGCAGCATCGGCCGCGGCCAGCGTGGCGGCGATCTCGGCCTCGCCGTGCGCCGAGCCTACGAAGCCGGCCTCATAGGCCGACGGCGCAAGGTACACGCCGCGCGCCAGCATGGCGTGGAAAAAGCGCTTGAAGGCCTCGGCGTCGCACTGCATGACTTCGGCGAAGCTCACCGGCGGCGCGGCGCGAAAGTACAGCCCGAACATGCTGCCCACGTGCTGGGCGGAAAAGGCCACACCGTGTTTCTGCGCCGCCGCCGCCAGTCCCGTCACCAGCTTGTCCGCGGCGGCGTCCACGCGCTCGAAGAAGCCCGGCGCCTGCAGCGCGCGCAGCGTGGCCAGGCCCGCGGCCACGGCCACCGGGTTGCCCGACAGCGTGCCGGCCTGGTACACCGGACCCAGCGGCGCGATGCACTGCATGATGTCGCGCCGCCCGCCGAACACACCCACCGGCATGCCGCCGCCGACCACCTTGCCCAGCGTGGTGAGGTCGGGCCGGATGCCGTAGCGACCTTGGGCGCATTGCGGCCCGACGCGAAAACCCGTCATCACCTCGTCGAAAATCAGCACCGCGCCGCGGCGCGTGCATTGCTCGCGCAGCGCGGCGAGGAACCCTGCGGCGGGCGCCACCAGGTTCATGTTGCCGGCCACGGGTTCGACGATGACGCAGGCGATGCGGTCGCCCTGGGCCTGGAACAGATCTTCCACGGCCTGCGCGTCGTTATAAGGGAGCACCAGGGTGTCGGCCGCAGCGCCCGGCGGCACGCCGGCCGACGACGGTTGTCCCAGCGTGAGCGCGCCCGAGCCGGCCTTCACCAGCAGGCTGTCGGCGTGGCCGTGATAGCAACCCTCGAACTTCACGATCAGGCTGCGGCCGGTGAAGCCGCGCGCCAGGCGCAGCGCGCTCATGGTGGCCTCGGTGCCCGAGCTCACCAGGCGCAGCAGCTCCATGCCGGGCAGCAGCTTCTGCAGCAGCTCGGCCATGTCGATCTCGGCCTCGGTGGGCGCGCCGAAGGACAGCCCGCGCTCGGCCGCCTGCTGCACGGCGCGCACCACCTCGGGATGGGCGTGGCCCAGCAGCAGCGGGCCCCACGAGCCCACGTAGTCGATGTATTCGTTGCCGTCCGCGTCCCAGATGCGCGCGCCCTGGCCGCGCGTGATGAAGGGCGGCGTGCCGCCCACGGCGCGGAAGGCGCGCACCGGCGAATTGACGCCTCCGGGAATGCTCAGTTGCGCGCGCGCAAATAGATTTTCGTTCTTGGAAGTCATGTGGGTACGGTGTCGAACAGGGCGGAGTACCTGCGGGCAGCGGCCTCAATATCGTCCGCGGAAAATACGTCCGTGATCACGGCCACCGCGCTGGCGCCGGCGCCGACGACCTGCGCGGCATTGTCCGCGGTGATGCCGCCGATGGCCACCACGGGCACACCAAGCTCGCTACGGGCGCGCGCATACAGCGCATGCGGCGCGCTCACCGCCCCCGGCTTGGTGGGCGAAGCGAAAGCCGCGCCGAAGGCCACGTGGTCGGCGCCCGCTTCACGCGCAGCCACCGCCAGCTCGAAGCGGTTGTAGCAGGAGGCGCCGAGCAGCCGGTTGTCCCCCAGCGCGCGGCGCGCGCTGGCCACGTCGCCATCTTCGCCGCCGAGATGAACGCCATCAGCGTCAATAGCGAGAGCCAGATCGAGATGGTCGTTCACGATGAGAGGTACGCCTTGCAAGCGGCACAGCCCCAGCAGAGCTTTGGCCTGGATAAGGCGCAATTCGGGTGAAGCCATCTTGTTCCGGTACTGCACCAGCTTCGCTCCGCCGGCGATGGCCTGCGACACCTTGCGCGACAAGACTTCGGTATCCGCTTCGTCCGGGGTGATGACGTAAAGTCCATGCACCGCCGTTAAGGCGAGCCTACTTCCGCTCGTCATTCTCAGCTTCTCCGCCGTCGTCCCCGCTCTCTTCCTCGCTGCTCCCGCCCTCGCGCGCCCAGAAGAAGCGGTCGGGCAGGTACTGGCCCATGCCGGGCCGGAAGCCCGCCGCCAGCGCCTGCCAGGTGTATTCCTGCGCCTCGCGCACCGCGTCGGACACGTCCAGCCCATTGGCCAGCATGGCCGCGATGGCCGCGGCCAGGGTGCAGCCCGAACCGTGGTAGCTGCCGGGCAGCCGTTCCCAGGCGTCGGAGCGCAGTTCGCCCTCCTCTTCGCCGTACAGCGTGTTCACCACCTGCGGCGTGTTCTCGTGCGTGCCGGTGATGAGCACGTACTCGCAGCCCGCGCGCAGCAGGCGCGAAGCGCACTCGGCCAGTTCCGGGTCGTCCTCGTCCGCGCCCTCGCCCGCATTCTCATCGGACTCTTCGTCCGCCTCTTCGCCCTCTTCCTCGTCATCCTCCGAGGCCAGGGCGCGCGCCAGTCGGCGCGCCTCGGGACTGTTGGGCGTGATGATGGTGGTCTGCGGCAGCAGCAGCTCGGTGAGGGCCGCGATCATGTCCTCGGAGGCCAGTTCGTCGCCGCGGCCCGAAGCCAGCACCGGGTCGAGAATGAGCGGAATGTCCGGGTAGTCGGCCACCACCTCGGCGATGGCGGCGATGTTCTCCACGCTGCCCATCATGCCCACCTTGAACGCGGCAACGGGCATGTCTTCCAGCAGCGTGCGCGCCTGGTCGGCCACCCAGTCCGAATCGATGGCCAGCACGTCGTCCACGCCGGCCGTGTCCTGGATGGTGATGGCGGTCACCACCGACAGGCCATGGCAGCCCATGGACGCGAGCGTGAGCAGGTCGGCCTGGATGCCGGCGCCGCCGGTGGGATCGGTGGCGGCGAAAACCAGCACCAGCGGAGGGGAAGACGGGCTGTCGTTGGGCGGCATGACGGGGGAAGCCGGTGGCGGCGGGGGGGCCAACCGGGTAAGATGCGAGCGTTTATTGTAACCCATGCCTCAGATTGGCTTCCCCTTGGTAATGACCGAAACTGCCCAGACCTATAAGACGTGGATGTGCCTGATTTGTGGATGGATTTACGACGAAGCCGAGGGTGCGCCGGACGAAGGCATCTCACCCGGAACGCGCTGGGAAGACGTGCCCATGAACTGGACCTGTCCGGAGTGCGGCGCGCGCAAAGAAGACTTTGAAATGGTGGCGATCTGATCGCGTTGCCCGGGGCCGCGACGCGCCACCCTCCTTGGTAGCTGTGTAGTTTTGCGGGGGAGGGGACAGTGACGGAATCCGCGGCCCAGCCGACCGCGCCCGGCAACGTGGGCGGGCTCAAGGTGATGGTGATCGACGACTCGAACACCATCCGGCGCAGCGCCGAAATCTTCCTGCTGCAGGCCGGCTGCCAGGTCATCCTGGCCGAGGACGGCTTCTCGGCGCTGCCCAAGATCGCCGACCACCAGCCCGACGTGATTTTCTGCGACATCATCATGCCGCGGCTGGACGGCTACCAGACCTGCGCCCTGATCAAGAAGAACCCGCGCTTCGCCGCCACGCCGGTGATCATGCTGTCCTCCAAGGACGGGGTGTTCGACCGCGCGCGCGGCCGCATGGTGGGTTCGGACGAATACCTCACCAAGCCCTTCACGCGCGACAGCCTGCTCGCGGCGCTGGCGGCGCATGCGCCCAGCACTTTGGGTGCGGGATCATCTGGGTCACCCGGGGCGCCCGGCACCTCGGGCGCGGGACCATTCCGCTCGCCGGGCCCCGGCGACGGGAGGGGCGGATGAAGGTGCGCAAGATCCTCATCGTGGACGACTCGCGCACCGAGCGCCAGATCCTGCGCCAGCTCCTGTCCAGCCGCAGCTACCGCTGCGTCCTGGCCGAGACCGGCGAGGACGGCGTGAGCATGGCCCGGGCCGAGCAGCCCGACCTCATTCTCATGGACGTGGTGATGCCGGGCATGAACGGCTTCCAGGCCACGCGCCAGATCGTGCGCGACGAAGCCACCCGGCATATTCCCATCATCATGCTGAGCAGCAAGGGCGAGGAGACGGACAAGGTGTGGGGCATACGCCAGGGCGCGCGCGCCTACCTGACCAAGCCGGTCGACCCCGACGAGCTGCTGGCGCGCATCGCCGATATCGAGAATGGCTGATTCCCCGGGCGGCGGGCCGCAGCCGGCCGAGGGTTCCGCGCGCGCCGCGCCCGCGTCGGCATTGGGCGTGGCGGCGGGGGGGCAGAACTGGTTGCTGCGCCTCGGTGACGCCGGCGAAATCCTGTCCGTGCCCGAGCTGGTGCGCGTGCCGCTCACCCAGCCCTGGTACCTGGGCCTGGCCCAGGTGCGCGGCAACCTGGTGAGCGTGGTCGACCTCGGCCTGTTCAGCGGCGGCGCGCCGGGCTTCATCACCCCCGAGTCGCGGCTGGTGCTGGTGGCCGACCGGCTGCGCAGCCATTGCGCGCTGCTGGTGCAGCGCCTGCTGGGGCTGAAAGACCTGGCGGCGCTGAGCATGGAAAATGCGGCGGAAAGCACGGCGCAAGGCGCGGCTGAAGCAACGTCCTGGCGCGGCGCGCTGTTCCGCGACGCGCAGGGCGGAGAGTGGCGCGAGCTGAACATTCCCGCGCTGGCCCGCAGCGAAACATTCCTGAACGCCGGACTGTAGCCGATGCGGTTTGCTGCCGAAATTCGTGTGGGCGGTCCTCAGTTTCGACCTCAGTTTCGACAACAGTTTCGACATCAGGATCGAAATCCGGGCCGAAAACAGGAGAGGCGTACGTGATGGTGTTCAAGTTGCCCGGCCGCAAGCCCAAGCAAAAGCACAAGCCGGCCGGGCTGGACGAGGCTACGGTCATTCTGCCCGCACCGCCCAGGCAAGACCCGCCCAAGCAAGGCGCACCCCGGCAAGCCGTGTCCAGGGACAAGGAACGCCAGACCGCCCGGCCCGGCACAGCCGCGGCCCAGTCCGCCAAGCCCGCTCCGCAGCGCGCCGGCCGCGGCGCGGCGCAGCCAGCGGTGCGGCCCCTGCCGCTGATCGGCAGGCTGCCGGCATCGCGGCAATACGGCGTGCTGGGCGTGGTGCTGCTCCTTCTGGCGGCGCTGGCCGCCGCCACCGTGGTGGTGGACCGCCGCCTGGCGGCCGACGGCGCCGTGTACCTCGCCACCGCGGCCAACATGCGCGTGCTCACCCAGCGCATCGCCAAGGCCGCCGAGGGGGTGACCTCGGGCAATGCCGAGCTGTTCCCGCAGTTGCAGGGCGCGCGCGGCGAGTTGGCCGACAGCCTCAAGCTGCTCATGCAGGGCGGGCAGGCGGCGGGGCGCACCGTGCCGGCCAGTTCCGACGCCGTGCAGCCCGTGCTGGACGAGCTGTCGCGCGACTGGGTGCGCACCGAGCGCAACATCGGCGTGCTGCTGGCGCAGCGCAAGGGCCTGGCCGGCGCCGCGACGTCCACGGCGGCGCTGGATGCGGCGCGCCAGCGGCTGCGTGAACTGGCTGCCGACATTCCCGTCGCCAGGCCGCGCGGCCGCGCCCAGGATGCCGCGGCGCTGCCGCAACGCCTGGCGGCCTGGCTGGAGCGGCCATTGCCAGCCTCGGCCGAGGCCATGGAGGACTTCGGCAGGAACGCGGCCGCTCTTCACGAGCAACTGGCCGCGGCCAAGAACGGCGCCGACGATGCCGCGACGGCGCAAAAGCTAGCCGACATGGATACGGCCGTGACGGCGTTGCAGGACGCGGTCATTACCGCGGTCGGCGGCGCGTTGGCGCAAAGCGCCACCCTGACCGCCGCGCGCCAGATCACCGACGATTCCGAAATCCTGTTCAACGAATCGCAGAAAGTGGTGCAGGCCTACGAGACCGAGCTCACCGGCCGCACCGGCAATTTCGTGGTGCTGGGCGTGCTGGCCCTGCTGGGCGCCGCCGTCATCTGGCTCATGGTGCGGGTGTACGTGGCCGAGGAGCGGCGCCGCACCGAGGAAGCCGAGCGCCAGCGCGCCGAGACCGAGCGCAGCAACACCGCCAACCAGGATGCCATCCTGCGCCTGATGAACGAAATGAGCGTGCTGGCCGAGGGCGACCTGCGCGCCCGCGCCACGGTGAACGAGGACATCACCGGCGCCATCGCCGATGCCGTGAATTTCACCGTGGAGGAGCTGGCCAAGCTGGTGGCGCGCATCAACGGCGCCTCCGGCCAGCTCTCGGCCGCGGCCACGGCGGCGCAGCGCAGCTCCGACCAACTGCTGGCCGCGGCCGATTACCAGTCCAAGGAAATCCGCGCTTCCAGCGCCACGGTGCTGGGCATGGCCGATGCCATGACGCGCATATCCGGCGGCGCCAGCCAGTCTGCCGAGGTGGCCGGCCAGTCTCTGGCCGCGGCGGGGCGGGGGCGCGAGGCGGTGGAAGCGGCCATCGCCGGCATGGACGGCATCCGCGTCCAGATCCAGGAGACCGCCAAGCGCATGAAGCGCCTGGGCGAGTCCTCGCAGGAAATCGGCGAGATCGTCGAGCTCATCGCCGACATCACCGAGCAGACCAACGTGCTGGCCCTGAACGCCTCCATCCAGGCCGCCGCCGCGGGCGAAGCCGGGCGCGGCTTCTCGGTGGTGGCCGAGGAAGTGCAGCGCCTGGCCGAGCGCTCGGGCTCGGCCACGCGGCGCATCGGCGCCATCGTCAAGACCATCCAGGCCGACACGCAGGAAACCGTGGCCGCCATGGAGAAAAGCACCCAAGGGGTGGTCGAGGGCGCGCGGCTATCGGATGCGGCAGGCCAGACATTGGGAGAGATCGGAACCGTTTCCAGCCGGCTGGCGACGCTGGTGGCCGAGATCAAGGCCATTACGGAGGAACAGGGCCGCACCGCGCAGACCGTGGCGGGCAACATGCAAAGCGTGCTGACGATCACGGAACAAACAAGCGCAGGAACAAAACGGACGGCGCAATCAATCGAACAACTATCGCAACTGGCGCAGAGTTTGAAAGCGTCAGTAGCGAACTTTAAGATTTAAGGGATTAGTTGTATTTCATGAAGGTCTTCCCTCTCCCCCATCCCCTCTCCCCAGCAGAGGGGCTCAACACCCTTCCCCAGGGGGGAAGGGACGGGGATGGGGCGAGCCTTGTCCTGCGTAGCAAAAAGATTAGCAAATCATGAACGCGCGCGCCTCCTTCGATACCGGCCCGCTTTCATGGGTGAAGGCGGAAATTGATCAATCGCTGCGCAATGCCGGCGCCGCGCTGGGTGAGTTCGCCGCCGGCGGCGCCGTCGACATCGACAAGTTCAAGTCGGCGATCAACCTGCTGCACCAGGCGCATGGCGCATTGGAGATCGTTGGCATTGCCGGACTGACCCGTGTCTCCGAAGAACTCGACGCCCTGCTCAACGACATCGGCCACGGCAAGGTGGTCTGCGACGCCGCCGTGCTCGACCTGGCCCAGCGCGCCATGCTGGCGTTGTCGCGCTACCTCGACGAGCTCATGGCCGGCGAGCCCAACCAGCCGTTGCGCCTGTTGCCGGTCTATCGCGAAGTGGTTGCCGCCCGCGCTTCTGCGGACGGGAAAGAGGGAACGCCCGAAGCCGATCCCATCGACCTGTACTTTCCCGACCTGTCCGCCCGCCCTCCCCGTCGCGAAAAAACTCCGGTCGTTCTGCATATCGAGGAGACCCAAAAGTATTTTCGTGAACAGCGTGCCCGCTTCCAGCGCGGCTTCCTCGCCTGGCTGAAAAGCGATGCGGCGGGCGCCGCCGATATGCTGGAAGCGGTGCGCGCCGTGGAGCTCACCCAGGGTCCCACGGCGCAGCGCCCCTTCTGGTGGGCGGCGCTGGCCTTTTTCGAGGCGCTGGGCGCGGGCGCGCTGTCCGCCGGCACCGATGCGCGCCGCACCGTCATGCGCGTGGAGACGCAGATACGCCGCCTGCTCGAGGGCTCGTCCAACGTGGCCGAGCGGCTGATGCGCGAGGTGTTGTATAGCGTGGCGCTGGCGCAGCCGGCCACGCCGGCCATTGCCGAAGTGCAGGACACCTTCAAGCTGGCCGGCTCCATTCCCGGCGCCGGGCGCGAAGCGGCGTCGGCCGCGGACATCGCGCCCTTGCGCGACCTGCTGGAAGAGCTCAAGCAGGCGTGGAACCGCTACGCCGAGTCGGCCGAGCGCAGTCCCGCCGATGCGGCGGTGCTGGAGGTGCTGTGCGAACGTCTTGCCGACGCACTGGACGATGCTCGGCCCGAACTGGCTCCCGCATTGCAGCCTTTGGGTGGCGACATTCACGCCGTGGCCCGCTGGCTGGCGGACGATGCGGCGCGCATGAGCGAGGCCGTGGCGCTGGAGGTGTCGACGGCCCTGCTGCTGCTGGAGCGCGCGCTCGAGCGCGTCGCGGGGGGCGAAGCGCCGGGAGAGGATTTCCGCGAGCAGCGCGGGCGCGTTTCGGCGCGCCTCGCGTCCATGCGTGAAGGCACGCTGCTGCGCACCGCGCCCGGCACGCCGGTGCTGGATCAATTGGCGCAGCGTGCCCAGGAGCGCCTGGTGACCCAGCAGGTGGTGGCCGACATGCAGGCCAGGCTGCGCCTGGTGGAGCAGGTGCTGGACGGCTTCTTCCGCGATCCGGGCAAGCGCGGCGAACTGGCGGGCCTTGCCCAGCCGCTGCAGCAATTGCTGGCCGACCTTGACGTGCTGGGCGAGACCCGCGCCCGCGATGCCCTGGCCATGTGCGCCGCCGGCATCGAGCGCTATGCCGAGCCGGGCTACACGCCGCTTGCGGGCGATTTCGAGGCCACGGCGCAGGCGCTGTCGGGCCTGGGCTTTTATTTCGAGGCCCTGGCGGCCGGGCGCGCCGATTTCGATCTCGCCATGCGGCCGCTGCAGGCCAAGGCCGGCGCCAGCGTCGAGGCCGAACTCGAGCAGCAAATGGGCCGGGCGCGCGGACTGCTGCGGGAATGGCAGCGGCGTCCCGGCGACACCCTGCTCAAGGACGAACTGAAAAAAGAACTCAACGCCATTCGCCAGGACGCAGGGCTGGTGGCCGACGCGGGCCTGGAGGCGCGCAGCCAGGCCGCGCTCGAAGCGCTGCGGGACGACGCGCAGCCTCCGACGCCGCAAGTGGCCGAAGCCGTGAACGCCCTGGCGCCAGCGTCCCAGGCGCCGGCCCCCTCGGCCCAGGCGGCGCGCCTGGTCGAAGCCAGCCAGGAGGCCGTGGACGCCGAACTGCTGGGTGTCTACCTTGAAGAAGCCGAAGAGGTGTTGGGGCAGGTGGCGCAATCCCTGGCGGCGCTGCGCGCCCGGGCCGATGACAAGGAAGCGCTGGCCGCGCTGGCCGAATTGCGCCGCAGCTTTCACACCCTGAAGGGCAGCGGCCGCATGGTGGGCCTGAACACCTTGGGCGAGGCGGCGTGGGCGGTGGAGCAGACGCTCAGCCAGGGGTTGGAAAGCGGCTATGCCGCGCCCGAGCTCGCCGATCTGGTGGAGGCCGGCCGCCGCTACTTCGCCGACAACGTGGCAAGCCTGAAAGCCGGCGGCGCGACCTCCGATGCGTCGGAACTTATCGCGCTGGCGGCGCGCGCGCGCGGCGAGCCGGCGGACCGCGCGGCACCGGTGCCGGTCCCGACACAGACTGCGCCGCTTCAGTCGGCGCAGGTGATCGACTTCGCGGCGCTGGCCGCTGCCTCCGCCAGTGCTTCTGCCGCGGGTCCCGCGGCCACGGCCGCGGAGCCGACCGCCGGCGCGCCGCAAAACGTCGTCCCCGACGGCGTGGTGGACCTCGATGGCCAGCGCATTTACACCACGGACTTCGCGCTGTTCAGCGGTGAAGCCCACGCGCACCTCGCCGCGCTGCACGCCGAGCACGACACGCTGGTGAACCACGGCATCGTCACCGACGACATGCTGGGTGCGGCGCACGGGCTGGCGCAGGCGGCGGCGGGCGTGGACCTTGCCGCGCTGCGCGACCTCGCGCGCGCTTTCGAGCGCGCTCTGACCCAGCTCGCCAACGACAGCCTGTCCGAGGGTGAACTGGCGCTGATGGCCGAAGCGCTGGAAGTCGTCGACAGCATGGTGACCGCGGCGGTGTCGCTGCGCCAGCCGCGCCCCGCGCCCGAGCTCATCGTGCGGCTGGAGAATGCCGCGGCGCCGCGCCTGCTGGCGCAATCGCCCGACGAGGTGCTGGTGCCCGAGGACGAGGGGGCGTGGCCGCGCGACCTGCCCGGCGACATGTCCCCTGCCGGGACGGGCGCGGCGGAGGAAACCCTGCCGGCGCCGCGCGCCACGCCGGTGGAACGCTTCGACGCGCGCATCCCCGACGACATCGACGGCGAAATGCTGCCCAGCTTCATCGAGGAGGCAGAGGAGCTGATGCCCTCCATCGAGGCGGCGCTGCGCGCCTGGCGCGAGGCTGCCGAGGGCGCGGCCGGGGCCGCGAGCAACGCCGCGCCCGAGGGCATCGAGCTGCGCCGGCAGGCCCTGCAGCGGTTGCTGCACACCTTCAAGGGCAGCGCGCGCATGGCGGGCGCCATGTCCCTGGGCGACATCGCGCATCACATGGAGACACGCGCGGAAAGCGCGCTACAGGCCGGGGAGACCCGCGCGGAAAGCGCGCTGCAGGCCAGGGAAACACGCGCAGAAGGCGCGCTACAGGCCAAGGAGACACGCGCCGAAAGCGCGCCGCGCGGCGGGCCCGCGCTCGCGCTGCTGGACGAGCTGGAGGCGTCGTGGGACCGGGCCGGGACGCTGTATCGGCACCTGCGCGACGGCACTCCCGCCGCGCCGCCGGCTTCATCCGTCGATGCGCCGGCCGGCGCGAGCGAGGACGTGGCTCACGCCACGAACGACGTCGCCCGCGCCGTGCTGGTGCGCGAGGGCGAGCAGGTGCAGTCCATGCTGCGCGTGCGCGCCGACATGATCGACAAGCTGGTGAGCGAGGCCGGCGAGGTGTCCATCGCGCGCAGCCGCATCGAGAACGAGATGCGCGCGCTCAAGGCCACCATCGGCGAGCTCACCGACAACGTGACGCGGCTGCGCGCGCAGTTGCGCGAAGTGGAGATCCAGGCCGAAACGCAGATGCAGGCTGTGTCGAAGGTGCGCGATGCGCAAAGTGGCAAGGAAGGTTTCGACCCGCTGGAATTCGACCGCTTTACGCGCTTCCAGGAACTGACCCGGCTCATGGCCGAGTCGGTGAACGACGTGCAGACCGTGCACCACAACCTGCTGCAGGGCATGCTCGGCGCGGACACGGCGCTGGCCGCGCAGGCGCGCCTGTCGCGCGACCTGCAGCACGACCTGCTGCGCGTGCGCATGGTGGCCGTGGGCAGCCTGGCCGAGCGCCTGCACCGCGTCGTGCGCGTCACCGCGCGCGAAGTGGGCAAGCGCGTCAGCCTGGACATCAACGGCGCGGCGGTGGAACTGGACCGCGCCGTGCTGGAGAGCATCACGCCGGCCATCGAGCACCTGCTGCGCAACGCCGTCATGCACGGCATCGAGCCGCCCGAGGCGCGCGCCGCCGCGGGCAAGGACGCGCGCGGCGAGATCGGCCTGGAGCTGGCGCAGGAAGGCAACGAGATCCGCATCGCCCTTAGCGACGACGGCGCGGGCCTCGACCTCGAGCGCATTCGCGCCCGCGCCGAGGAGAAGGGCCTGCTCTCTCCGGGGCTGAACGTTTCGGAAGCCGAGCTGGCCGATTTCATTTTCCTGCCCGGTTTCAGCACCGCCGCCGAAGTGACCCAGATCGCCGGCCGCGGCGTGGGCATGGACGTGGTGCGCAGCGTGGTGGCCGGGCTGGGCGGCCGCGTGGAAATCGCCTCGAAGCGCGGCGCCGGCATGCACGCCACCATCTACCTGCCGCTCACGCTGGCGGTCACGCCCTCGCTGCTGGCGCGCGCCGGCAGCCGCCTGTTCGCCATCCCCTCGGCCATGGTGGAGCACCTCATGCAATGCAAGGCCGAGGAGGTTGGGGCGCTGCGCGCCGCCGGCCAGGCCGAGTGGCAGGGCCGGCGCTATGCGCTCGCCCATTTGTCGGAACTGGTGGGCGAGGACGCAGGCGCCGGGAATTCCGGCGCGGCGTCCGGCGGCGGTGAAACGACCACGCAATCCTCGTTGGGCTCGCCGGGCACCACGCCGGTGCTGCTGGTGAAAAGCGGCAGCCACTCGCTGGCGCTGGAGGTGGAAAAGCTTTCCGGCAGCACCCAGGAAATCGTGGTCAAGGCCACCGGCCCGCACCTGCAGCGCGTGGCCGGCATCACCGGCGCCACCGTGCTGGGCTCGGGCGAGATCGTGCTCATCATCAACCCGGTGCAGCTCGCCGAGCACGCGCGCCGCGTCGCCGCGCGCGAGGCGTCGCGCACCAGCACGCCGCCGCCCCCTCCACGGCAGGCGCTGGTCATGGTGGTGGATGATTCGCTCACGGTGCGCAAGGTCACCGGCCGCCTGCTGGAGCGGCAGGGCTATGCCGTGGCCGCGGCGCGCGACGGCGTGGAGGCGCTGGAGCAATTGCGCGCGCTGTTGCGTGACAGGCGCGACCTGCCCGCGGTGCTGCTGGTGGACATCGAAATGCCGCGCATGGACGGCTTCGAGCTCACGCGCCAGGTGCGCGCCGACGCGCGCCTGGCCGCGTTGCCGGTGCTGATGATTTCCTCGCGCACGGCCGACAAGCACCGCCAGGTGGCCGAGGGGCTGGGGGTCAGTGTCTTCCTCGGAAAACCCTACCAGGAAGATGACTTACTCGGGCGCGTGAAGCAGTTCACGCAAGCCAAGATTGCCTCCGGGATGGGCGAATCGGCCTCTTGACAGCACCCGGGCGCTAAGGCAAATTGCGCGTCGCAATTCTACGTTCTGGCCTGTCTTCTACCGCTACCCGTCCCGATAAGTCCTGGACGGCCGTCCAAGTCGCCCACCACGCTCGAGTTGTTCGCTGCCGCGCCCGAGTTGTGCGCGGAATTTATTGGAGGCCAGAATGGCTATTGGTACCGTCAAGTGGTTCAACAACACCAAGGGTTTCGGATTCATCCAGCCCGAGGGCGGGTCGAAGGACGTGTTCGTGCACATCAGCGCCGTGCAACGCGCCGGCATGGACACCCTGAATGAAGGCCAGCGCGTCAGCTTCGACGTGCTGACCGAGCGCGGCAAGCAGGCTGCCGGCAACCTGAAGGCGATCTGATCGCGCGGGCACTGCCGTAAAGCCCTTAAAAGAAGCGGCCCTCGGGGTAACCCGAGGGCCGTTTTATTTTGCGGGCGCTGTTCACCCGCGCCTTCAATGCGCGCCGTCGTTACGTGCGTGTCTTCACGCGCTCGTTGTTACGTGCGTGTTACCCCGCCGTGCTCATCAGCCCTTGTGCTCGTCGGCCTCGCGGCTGATGGCGGCGCCGCCGCGCTGAATATCCTGGCCCGCGCCGTGCATGGTGTTACAGCCCGCCAGCGAGCCCATGGCGCCGACAAAAGCCAGCGCCGCCAGAACGAAGGAAAGAGTGCGTTTCATGGTGGTCCTCATACGGTTTGGAAAAGGTGCGCCTGCCGCCGCGTTTATTGAGCCACGCCGACAGTCCGCCGCGGATGCCAACCAGCGTAGCCCTACCGCGGACAGGGCGAAGTCGGAGGGCCGCCCGATCTCCTGTGCGTTTTGACCTACGCCGGCCCGCCCGCTCCGGGCAGCCGGAAAAAGACTGTGCAACCCAAAAAGACTACAATTGCGGCCAGTGGACCCCGTCAATCTCACGCACCACTTCCTTATCGCCATGCCCGGCATGGCCGATCCGAATTTTTCCCGCACGCTGACCTATATCTGCGAGCACACGCCCGAAGGCGCGCTGGGGCTGGTGGTCAACCGCCCCATCGACATGACCCTGTCGTCCCTGCTGGAGCGGCTGAATCTTTCGCCTCAGGCGGCCAACAAGGCGGGCGACAAGGGGGGTGAAAGCGGCGCGGCCCCGGTGTACTACGGTGGCCCGGTGCAGACCGACCGCGGCTTCGTGCTGCACCGGCCGGTGGGCGACTGGAACGCCACCCTGAAGGTATCCGAGGAGGTGGCGCTCACCACCTCCAAGGACATCCTGGAGGCCGTGAGCGGGGGCAAGGGGCCCGAGCGCATGCTGGTCACGCTGGGTTATTCTGGCTGGGCGGCCGGGCAACTCGAGAACGAGCTGCGCCAGAACGCCTGGCTGACCGTGCCCGCCCAGGACGCCATCCTGTTCGATCTGCCGGCGGAGCAGCGCCTCACCGCCGCCATGGGCCTGCTCGGCATCAACTACGCCAGCCTGTCCGACGCCGCGGGCCATGCTTGACCGCGGCGTCCCCGCAACGATTTCTCCGGGCACCATACTGGCATTCGATTTCGGGACCCGCTTCATCGGCGTGGCCGTGGGCGACCGCGGCACGGCCCTGGCGCATCCGCTGGGGCACATCGACGCCGAGGCCGGCGACGAGCGTTTCGCCCGCATCGCCAAGCTCATCGACGAGTGGCGACCCGAGCGCCTGTTGGTGGGCCTGCCGCTGTCGGACGACGGCTCGGAGCACGACTTGACGCGCCGGGCGCGGCGCTTCGGCCGGCAGTTGAGCGGGCGCTTCGGCCGCCCCGTGGATTTTGCCGACGAGCGCTACTCGTCCACCGCCGCCGAGCAGGGCCTGCGCGACATGGGCCGCGGCGGTCGCGAGCACAAGGACGACACCCACGCCGTGGCGGCGCAACTGGTGCTGCAGGATTACCTCGACTCCTTGAAGGCCACGGCCAAAACATCAGCAGCGGCATCAGGAGCGGCGCAATGACCGCGACCGCACGCCTGCCCGACGCCGAGGCGCTGTGCGCCGAACTGCTGCGGCAATTGCGCCCGCAGGTGGGCCCCGACACCGGCATGGTGGGCATCGTCACCGGCGGCGCCTGGCTGGCCGAGCGCCTGCACCGCGAGTTGGGCCTGGCCACGCCGCTGGGCACCCTGGACGTGTCCTATTACCGCGACGACTTCGAGCGCACCGGCCTGAAGAAACAGGTGCGTCCCTCGCAGATTCCGTTCGACGTGCAGGGCCGCCCCATCCTGCTGGTGGACGACGTTCTTTACACCGGCCGCACCGTGCGCGCCGCCATGAACGAACTGTTCGACTACGGCCGCCCGGCCAGCATCGACCTCGCCGTGCTGGTGGACCGTGGCGGGCGCGAGCTGCCCATTGCCGCGCGCTACGCCGGCGGCGAATTCCAGGTGCCCGCGGGCAAGGTGCTGATGCTGGAGCGCGCCCAACACGGTAACGGCGGGGGCGGGGCGTTGGCGCTGCGCCTGGCCGACCAGCGCCGTCCCCGAGAAGGAGCAACCCCCGCTTGAACTCCGCCCTTGCCCAATCCACGTCTGACGCGCCGCCCGCCGCATTGCGGTCGTCCGGCCCGGTGTTCGGGTCCAATCCGCAACTGAACGACAAGGGCGAGCTGCTGCACCTGCTGTCCCTGGACGGGCTGCCCAAGCACATCCTGCTGCACATCCTCGACACCGCGCATTCCTTCGTCGGCGTCACCGACCGCGAGGTGAAGAAACTGCCGCTGTTGCGCGGCAAGTCGGTGTTCAACCTGTTCTTCGAGAACTCCACCCGCACCCGCACCACCTTCGAGATCGCCGCCAAGCGCCTGTCGGCCGACGTCATCAACCTCAACATCAACACCTCCAGCACCTCCAAGGGCGAGACCCTGCTCGACACCGTGGACAACCTGTCGGCCATGCACGCCGACATGTTCATCGTGCGCCACGCCTCGAGCGGAGCACCGCACTTGATAGCAAGACACGTTGCATCGCACTTGCATGTCATCAATGCCGGGGACGGGCGGCATGCTCACCCGACGCAGGGGTTGCTGGACCTGTACACGATCCGGCACTACAAAAAAGAATTCACGAATCTGTCGGTGGCCATCGTCGGCGACTTGTTGCACTCCCGTGTGGCACGCTCCCTGATCAATGGACTCACAACCCTGGGCGTGCCGGATGTGCGCGCCATCGGGCCGAAAACGCTCATGCCCGCAGGCGTGGAAAAGCTCGGCGTGCATGTCTTCAACGACATGAAGAAGGGCCTCGCGGGCTGCGACGTGGTGGTGATGCTGCGGTTGCAGAACGAGCGCATGAAGGGGCCGCTGCTGCCGTCCGCGCAAGAATTCTTCCTGAGCTACGGGTTGACCCCAGAGAAGCTCGCGCTGGCCAAACCGGATGCGATCGTGATGCACCCGGGGCCGATGAATCGCGGCGTGGAAATTGATTCGGCGGTCGCCGATGGCCCACGCTCGGTGATCCTGCCGCAAGTCACGTTTGGAATCGCCGTGCGCATGGCGGTGATGTCGATACTGGCAGGCAACTGAATGCTACAGGGGAGCTTTTCCCCCTTCTCCTCCAGGGAGAAGGGCCGGGGATGAGGGCAACGTGAAAATTCAGATAACAAATGGCAGGGTGGTTGATCCCGCCAACAACATTGATGCCAAGCAAGACGTTTTCATTGAAGCCGGGAAAATAACTGCCCTCGGCAGCCATGCAAATGGTTTCAAGCCCGGCCGCGTCATCGATGCAACCAACTTAGTCGTATGCCCTGGCCTGGTTGATCTTTCAGCGCGTCTCCGTGAGCCCGGTTTCGAATATAAAGCGACGCTGGAAACCGAATTGGCCGCCGCCATGGCCGGCGGCGTCACCAGCCTGGCCTGCCCGCCGGACACCGATCCGCCCCTCGACGAACCAGGCCTGGTCGAGATGCTCAAGCACCGCGCCCGCACCCTGAATCAAGCGCACGTCTATCCAATTGGCGCGCTGACGGCCAAGCTGGCGGGTGAACGCTTGACCGAAATGGCCACGCTTCAAGAGGCGGGCTGCGTGGCCTTCTCGCAGGCCGACACCCCCATCGCCGACACCCAGGTGCTGTGGCGCGCCCTGCAATACGCCTCCACCTTCGGTTTCCCGGTGTGGCTGAGACCCCAAGACGGTTACCTGGCGAAAGATGGCGTGGCGCACGACGGCGACGTGGCCACGCGCCTCGGGCTGCCCGGCATTCCCTCCTTTGCCGAGACCATCGCGCTGGAAACCATGCTGCGCCTGGTGCGCGCCACCGGCGCGCGCGTGCACTTCCAGCGCCTGTCCACGGCCGAGGGCGTGGCGCTGGTGCGTGCCGCGCGCGCCGAGGGGCTGCCGGTGACCTGCGACGTGTCGGCGCACCACGTGCACCTGTCGGAAATGGACCTGGGTTATTTCGACTCGCACTGCAATGTCATCCCGCCCTTCCGCACCCAGCGCGACCGCGACGCCCTGCGCGCGGCGCTGGCCGACGGCGGCGTGGACGCGCTGTGCTCCGACCACGCGCCCGTGGACGAGGACTCCAAGCAACTGCCCTTCGCCGAGGCCGAGCCCGGCGCCACCGGCCTGGAACTGCTGCTGCCGCTCACGTTGAAATGGGGCGGGGAAATGAAGCTGCCCCTGGCCAAGACGCTGTCCGCCATCACCGATCGGCCGGCGCGCATCCTCGGTGTCCCGGCCGGCAATCTGG
>Ga0068858_100002347_pt1 | contig 19119 bp, 21 predicted proteins | sample KBSSwiS12_FD_66589 | JGI IMG/M metagenome (GOLD analysis project Ga0068858, IMG submission 66589) | Switchgrass rhizosphere microbial communities from Kellogg Biological Station, Michigan, USA - KBS Switchgrass S1-2 | ecosystem: Host-associated > Plants > Roots > Rhizosphere > Soil ...
CCGCCTGGAAGAGTGGTGCCGCCGCCATCCTGAGATCGAACGCGAGGTGATTGACCGGCCAGTGGTGATCGTCGGGCTGCCGCGCACCGGCACGACCATGCTCTACCGCATGCTCGCCTCGGCCGAAGCCCTCGCGGCGCCGTTGTTCTACGAGGTGACGGACCTTGCGCCGGCGCCCGACTGGAACTTCGACCCGGCGACCGATGCGCGCATTCCAGCTGCGCGTGAGCGGGTGGCGGCGATGATGGCGGCCATGCCCGACCTCGCCGCGATCTACCCGTTCGCGGCCGAGGCGCCCGAGGAAAGCATCTTTCTCTACAAGCCCTCCTTCATCAGCACGGACTGCCAGTCCCACGCCGTTGTGCCGTCTTACGACGCCTGGTTCGCCGCCGCCGACAAGCGTTCGGCCTTTCGCTACCTCAAGCGAACGGTGCAATTCCTCCAGTGGCAGCGCCGGCAGGGCGGGTGTTGGCGCGATGGCACGCGCTGGCTGCTCAAGGGGCCGGACCACATCCATGGCCTGGCCGAACTGCTCGACGTCTTCCCCGACGTGAGCGTGATCCAGACCCACCGCGACCCCGTCGAGACCATCCCCTCGATCTGCAGCTTCATCCACGTGCTTCACCAGCCGACCACCGCGCGCGACGATGCGCGCGACGTGGGTGCCGCCTGGAGCCGGATGTTTGCCGCCAGCATGACCCGCGCGATCGCCTTCCGCGACCGGCATCCCGAGCATTTCCTCGATGTCTGGTATCGCGATACGGTGGCAAGCCCGCGCAAGGTGGCCGAGACCGTGTTCGCGTTTTTGGGCCTCCCGCTGACCGATGCCTCATGGGCCGAGATGCAGGGCTGGCGCGATGCCAACCAGCGCGATGCCCGCCCATCGCACGCCTACACCCTCGAGGAGTTCGGGCTGTCCGCCGCGGGCATCGAGGACCTGTTCCGCACCTATCGCGAGCGGTTCATCATTCCCGAGGGCGTGCAGCATGAAGGAGCTGCCGCATGATCGAGTTGTCCGTCGGCGCGGTGCGGATCACCGCCATCACCGAAAGTACCTCCGTGCTGCCGCACGACGTGTTGCTGCCGAATTCGACGCTGGAAGAGCTGAACGCCCTGACCTGGCTGGACGAGCGCTATGTGAGCGCCGACGGGACGCTGACGCTGACCGTGCAGGCCTTCGTGATCGAGGCGGACGGGCTGCGGATCGTGGTCGATACCTGCAACGGCAATGACAAGAACCGCCCGACCTCGTTCGGGCATATGTTACAGACCGATTTCCTCGAGCGGTTCGAGGCCGCCGGTTTCGCCCGCGACACGATCGACCATGTGCTGTGCACCCACCTCCACGTCGATCACGTCGGCTGGAACACCCGGCGCGACAATGGCCGGTGGGTTCCGACCTTCCCGGCCGCGCGCTACCTGATCGGCCGCGAGGAATATGCCTACTGGAGTGCCGTCGCACCTGCCAGCACCGGCGACGAAGCGGAGATCATGGCCGACTCGATCAGGCCGCTGTTCGATCACGGCCAGGTCGATCTCGTCGAGACGGCCTTCGTCGATACCGATCCGGCCGCGTCCGAAGCGACGCGCCGGACGCGTTTCGCCGAGCTGGCCGACCGGTCGACATTGCTGATCGGCACGCATTTCCCCGCCCCCACCGCCGGCTATGTCGAACGCGACGGCACCGCCTTCCGCTTCCGGTACTGACCCCATGACACATTCAATCGCCACCGTGTGCGAGAACCTCCGGGCCGAGACGCAGGCGCTGCGGGCGCTCGTCACGTCAGGGGCTATCCACCCGGAGACCCCGACCGCGTTCATGGGGTGGATCGCGCGAAACTCGATCGACCACGTGGTGATGGTGGACCGACTGGCTACGCTGGCGATCACCGACCCTGCCGCCGCCGCTGCCGAGCGGGCGCTGTTCGGCCAACACAGCGCCCCCCCCGATGCAGCGCCGCCGGAGCGCTTCGGCGTTATGGCGGCCTACGAGACCATGCGGCTGGGCCTGCTCTCGTGGGAGCAGCTGCTGGCTGCCTGGGAGATCGGGCTCGACCAGCTGATCGCTGCCGCCCTCGCCGCCGGGGACGAAGCCCGCGTCGAATGGTTCGCCGGATCGATGCGGCTGATCTCGCTGCTCGAGGCGCGGCAGATGGAAGTCTGGGCCTATGGCCAGGACGTGTTCGATGCCGCCGGTGTGAGCCGCGCGGAAGCCGCTCGCCTGCGCACCGTGGTCGAGTTCGCGATGAAAGTGCGCGGGTTCAGCTTCACCAATCGCGGCGAGCCGGTCCCCCCGGTCAAGCCGTATGTCACCCTTGTGGCACCCGACGGCAGCCAGTGGGAATGGAACGATCCCGCCTCGCCCGAGCAGATTTCCGGCAGCGCCCGCGATTTCTGCCTCGTCGCCACCCAGCGCCGCCACGTCGACGATACTGGCCTTGCCGTGATCGGCGCCGGCGCGCGCCGGTGGATGGAAGTGTCGCAATGCATCGCCGGCTCGCCGATGGACGGCCCACCCCCGCGAGCCCGGCCGTGACTCGCCTGCCCAGCCTGCCCTGAAGGAACGCTCAATGCCCGAAAGCCACCCCCCCGCTCCCCCGCACCGGATGTTCCAGGGTCCGGTGCCGACCGGCGAATACAGCTTCTTCCAGATCGCATGGATAGTCCCCGATATCGTCGCAGCCTGCCGCAAGTGGGTCGAGGTCTACGGCGCGGGGCCGTTCAAGGTCCTGCCCCCGCGCGCCAGCAAGGTCAATTACCGCGGGCGCGAGACCGAACTCGAGCTGCAGATCGCGGTTACCCAGGTCGGGCCGGTGCAGATCGAGCTGATCCAGCAGACAGCCGAAGCCGAGAGCGTCTATCGCGACATCTTCCCGGAAGGTTCGGGCGGGCTGCACCATATGTGCACGATGAGCCACGACTACGCCGCGACACGGCGCCACTACGAGGCCTTGGGCTACGAGTGCGTGGCCGAAGTTACCGGAGCGCTGACGGTGGGGTATTTCGATACGTACCATGACTTCGGCTTCATCACCGAAGTGGTCGCGCATAACGAGGGCTTCGCCAAGGTTCTGGCCGACAATGCCGCGGAATGTGCAGACTGGGACGGGACCGATCCGATCCGCATCCTCCAGCGCGGCGGCAGTTACACCACGCCCGATTGAGCCTTCTCGCGCACCGCGGCGATCCAGCTGGAAAGGCGATCGTGCAAGGGCGGATCGATGATCTCGACATAGGCGCCCGAGGGCGAGAGCAGGTAGCCGGTGGACGCCCCCGCCGGCCCCAGCGCGCGGCGCCAGCGGGCCGCTTCGAGCCGCGCGATCTGCTTGCCGGCATCTTCGGACCAGTAACACAGGTGGTGCACGCCGGGGGCGGAAGGCGCCGCCCACGGGGTGTCCGGCACCGCCTGGATCAGTTCGACATGGGGCGGACCCTGCAGCGAGTGGGCGATCCGCATGGTCACGCGCCGCTCCTCGCCGAAGATCACAAGGTCCATCTCGGTGGGCTTGCCGCCGCACCAGGTGAGCCCCAACGCCGCCGACAGCTCGGCCATCGCGGCGTCGATGTCTTCCGCGACCATGCCGATGTGGAACAGGTGATCCGGATGCAGGGCGGCGAGGTCGTCCGTTGGTCGTCTCCGTCAGGGCGTCAGAGCGGCAGGTATTCGCCGGCCGAGAGATCGAGGCAGGCCCCGGTGGTCGCGGTGAAATAGTCCGAGGCGAGCGCCAGCACGGCCTTGGCGCATTCCACGTCGGTCGGCATGCGCTTTAGGGCGAGCGCCTGTGCAATCTCGTCGCGAATATCCTCGGGCGTGCGGCCTTCCGCCTCGGCCTGCTGCACCAACCCCTCGCGCACGGTCTTGCCCCACATCCAGCCCGGGAACACCGAGTTCAGCCGGATCCCGTCGGGTCCAAGCTCTTTCGCCAGTTGCGTCGTCGCCATGCGCAGTGCGGCCTTGGAAACCGCATAGCCGCCCAGGGTCTCGTGCGGCATGCGGGCAACCTTGGTATTGACGTTGACGATCGAGCCGCCGCCGGCCGCGCGCATATGCGGGGTCGCGGCGCGGATCATGTTCATCGTCCCGAACAGGTTGACGTCGAGCGCCTTGCGCCATTCTGTAAGGTCCGCCGTCTCCGCGGGGGCATATTCGCCGGTGACGTAGGCGCTGTTAATCAACACGTCCATGCGGCCGAAGCGGGCCATCGTCGCAGCGACCAGCGCGTCGCACTGCTCCGGCTCGGTGATATCGGTCGGTACGGCCAGCACCTCGGCGCCGTCGCCGATCCGCGCCCGGCATTCGTCAAGCTTGGCCGGGGTGCGTGCGCAGATCGCGAGCGAGGCACCTTCCTGTGCCGCCCGTTCGGCCAGCGCTGTCCCCAGCCCCGGGCCGATCCCGCTGACCACGACGATCTTGCCCTCGAGGATCATGCCTGCACCCCTCCAAATCCTTGTTACCCCGCTGCGGAGGCTGCTGCCGGGGCCAAGACTGGCAGCGCCATCCAACCCCGTCAACTCAAAGATAAATCGTTGAATTAACCCTCCGGTTGACTGTGCAACCCGGCGCGGTAGAAGCGGCTTTCGCCGGGCCCGCGAGCCATCTCGGGCCCGACTGCCAGAGCCGACCCTCCAGACGGAACCGCGATGATCAGCACTGTCGCCAAGTCAGCCTCGAAACGGGATGTCGCGCGCGGCAAGATCAAGTCGGCAGCGGCCAAGCTGTTCGCCCGCTATGGCATCGATGCGGTCACCATCCGCGACATCGCTGAGGCCAGCGGCCAGCGCAACGGCGGCTCGGTCAACTACTACTTCGGCTCGAAGGACGAACTCGTCGTCGAGATCCTGAACGACGTCGCCCGGCTCAACGAGGAACGCCGCGCCCGCGACCTCGAGGCCCTCGAAGCCTCGGGTAAGCCCATCACCGTGCGCGAGATCCTGCGCCTGCTGACCGGGACCCAGGGCCTGGACACGGTCGAACTGCACCGGCTGTTCACGATGCTCCAGATCTACCGGCGCGATCTCATGCACACCGAGATCCCCGGCCGGTGGGACACCGCCTTCCAGCGCTGCGTCGATCATCTGCGCCGGGAACTGCCCGAACACCCGCCCAAGGTGCTCCAGCAGCGGCTCTATTTCCTCGTTCCGTTCCTCTGGACCTTCCTCGCCACGCGCGAGGGCGGGGAGGACCGGGCCGAGTTCTGGAAGAGCTTCTGGGCCGATCCGTCAACTCTGGAATCGCTGCTCGACGCAGCCGAGGGCTTGCTGGTCCAGCCCGCCTCGGCTGCCACCATGGCCGCTCTCGCCCAGGTAGCCGACGCGGCCGCAGAGTAGCCGGGTCACCGTGCCGGAGTGGCGCCGCTCCGCCAAGTTCCGTCGAACGGCGCGGCCTCGGAGTGCGGTTCGGCCCCGCCGCGCTCCGCTTCAACCCCGGGAGAAACGCACCGGCATCCGGACGCGGCCGTGGACGTTCATGCCCGGGGCGCGGACATCGGGTCCGTCGATCCGCAGGTCCGGCAGGCGCGCGATCAGCTTCTCCATCACGCGCTTGACTTCCATCCGGGCCAGCGGGGCGCCCAGGCACATGTGGTGGCCGCCGGAAAAGGCCACGTGCTTGCGCAGGCTGGCGAGCGACCGGTCGAGCCGGAACTCGTCGGGGTCCTCCCAGATCGCGGGATCGCGGTTCACGGCGGCAATGTTGTACATGACCTTGTGATCCCGGGGGATCGTCTGGCCCTGCAGGACAATGTCTTCGTTGGGCGTGCGGAACATGCCGAGGACCGGCGGGTCCAGCCGCAGGGATTCCTCGATGGCCACATCGATCAGCGCCGGGTCGGCCTTGACTGCGGCCCAGCGCTCGGGCGCCTCCAGCAGGCGCCAGACCAGGTTGCCGATGAGGTTCATGGTGGTCTCGTTGCCGCCGATGATGATCCCCATCATCATCGAGAGCACCTCCTCATCAGGAAATGACCGGCCATCGACCTGCTCGCAGATGAACCGGGACATGAAGTCGTTGGGCAGGACCGTGCCGAGCAGCGAGAGATCGGGCGCCAGGCCCCGCTCCGCGAGCAGCGCGCGCCGCTCGGCGATGGTCCTGAACAGCGAGGCCGTCACCTCGACCGATGCCGACGCCCGCTCGACGGGCGAGAACGAAGCGGAATTGAACATCGCAAAGAAGTAATGGTCGGCCCAGGCCTTGAACGCTTGCCACTCCTCCTCGGGCGCCCCCAGCATCAGGCACATCAGGCGGGCGGGCAGCGGCATCGCAAACAGCTCGAAGAAGTCGCCCCGGCCCTCGGGAAGGGCCAGCATGGCATCGATCAGCTCGTCGGCGAGGCGATCGACGATCACCGCCAGCCGCTGGAGCTCGGTGGTCGAGAACCCGCGCTGGATCACGTTGCGGATCTTGTAGTGGTAGGCATCATCGGTCATCAGCCCGGTGCGCTGCTGCGGGGCGAGCGGGGTCGGGCCGTTGCCGTTCTGGATCGACCACTTGTCCCCATCGACCAGGATCGACTTGCGGACATCGGCCGGGTCGCTGGCGATGTAGAAATCGAACCGGCCCTGATAGTGATGCACCGGGCACTTGCGACCGAGCTCGACGAAGAGCTCCGGCCCCTTTGAGGTGCCATCGGCGGAATAAGGTTCGAACGGTTCCGTACTCATCCATCCTGCTCCATCATGCGAGCGCAGCAGCAACCTCCGGCTGCGACCGAGGCCCCGCTTGCTGCGGCGGTTGGCGGTCACTCCGCCGTTATTGCAGCCAGCGCGCGATCGAGTTCAGCGGCTGACCAGTCGTCTCGCTCGAGAACCGGGGACGCCAGCGCCGCCGGGGCAACCAACGACAGCTGCCGGCCGGTGAACCGCACCGTGCGCCCGGTCACCCCCGCCGCGGCGTCGGACAGCAGCCAGGCGATCACCGGCGCGATCGCCTCGGCCGCGGGAATGCCCTCGAACTCGCCGGCCTGCGCCCCATGGTCACGCTCGTCGAGGGCTGGATCGGTCATGCGGGTCGCGGCCAGCGGCGCCAACGCATTGACGCGGATGCCATGGGGAGCGAGGTCACCCGCGAGGTTCACCGTGTAGGAAAGCATCGCCCCCTTGGTGGCGCCGTAGACCGCCCGGTTCGGGATGCCGAGCGCCGCGCCGGAAGTGAGGTTGACGATCGCCCCGCCGCCAGCCTGCCCGCGCATCTGCCGCGCGACGTGCGTGGCGCAGAACATCGCACCGAGGACGTTGACCTCCACGGTCGCCCGGAGGCGATCGGGCTCCTCGTCCCACGGCAAAGCCTGGTAATGGAGGCCCGCGTTGTTCACCAAGCCGTCCAGGCGGCCAAAGGCGCGGACGGTCTCATCGACCATCGTCGCGCACCGGTCCCAGTCGGCGACGCTCCCCGGAACCGCAATGGCCCGATGACCCTCTTCGGCGATCGAGCGGGCGGCGTCACGAGCGAGACTCTCGTCAACGTCGTTCACCGCGATTGCTGCCCCGTTGCGGGCGAGGTGCAGCGCGGTTGCAAGCCCGATGCCCCGGCCCGCCCCGGTGACCAGCACGGCCTTGCCCCCCAGGCTGCCCGCCCGTTGCGCCATGTCAGGCGGCCGGGCGGTCGTTGATCCCGGCCATGGCCCGGTCGAGCGACTGGTGCAGCCAGGTCAGCGCGGGCTCGTTGCGGCCATAGAGCAGCTCGGGGAACAGCCCGGTGCGGATGTTCTCCCAGGCCTGGCCGCAGACGAGATAATCCTCCTCCTGCAGCACCTTGTAGAACACTTCGAGCCGATGATGGATCAGCTCGGCCGTTTCGGCATCCGGCTCCGGCGTGCGGGCATAGAACTTCATCCGCGTGTTCTGTTCGCCCACGTGCTTGCCCGGGAAGATGTGCTTGACCGAGCAGGTCTGCGGATAGAACACGATGATCGTGTTGGGGAAAATGTAGTACATCAACGAGAAGTGATCGTTGATCTGCCCCCATTCGCTCTCGGGCAGCCCGCGCACCTCTTCCAGCGACTTGCTTGGCCAGGCGAGCATCCAGTGCTCGCCCCGGAGGCCAAAGCGCCAGTGGCCGGCGCAGTTCTTCACCTTGTAGCCGAAGTCGGCCGAATGCAGCACGTGGAAGTGGTAGTTCTCGGTGAAGGTATCCAGCGCCAGCTTCCAGTTGGCCTCGGTCTCCAGCGGCCGCTCGGCCACCAGCTTGTTCCGCTCCATGTGCCAGCCGGCGATGTGCTCGGCCCCATCGCCAAGGAATGCGTCCACGTCCAGCCGGGCGTCGGGCGTCAGCACGCCGAAGATCATCCCGTACTTCTCCTCGCTGGGGAATTCGACGAGGCCGAGCTTGTCCTTGTCCACCTGCCCGAACAGCTCCTCTCCCGGCAGCGCGACCAGCTCGCCGTCGCCGGCGTAAGTCCAGGCATGATAGGGACAGGTGAAGCGGGCGGCATTGCCGCAGGGCTTGTCGGTCACCTTCACCGCGCGGTGGCGGCAGGCATTGAGGAAGACGTGGATCTTGCCCGCCTTGTCGCGGGAGATCAGCAGGGGCACGCCGGTTTCCTCGTGCAGCTTGAAATCGCCCGGGTTCGGCAGCTCGCAGCTCAGCGCCAGGACCAGCGGCGTCTGGCGGAACAGGTGCTCCTTCTCCGCGCGGAACCGGTCCTCGCTGAAGTAGGCCGCCGGATCCATCCGGGTGATGGCCTCTTCACGGTGCGTGGTGTTGCGCCCCATCAGGTCCAGCAGCTCGCGCGCCTTGCCGAACAGGAAGTCCTTGTTGTCGATGTCTTGCATTGGCTTTGCCATCTGCACTCTCCCAAAATCTCGTGTCAGGTCTGGCCGGACGAGCCCTCCGCGGCAGGGGCGGCGGCAATCACGCTGCTGAGGAATTCGAACATGATCCGCCCGGGCGTCTCTCGCTCGGCAATGGCGCGGCCGAGCGTGCTGGGCGCGCCCAGCCCGAGGCCCAGCAGTCGGGTGGTGACGAGCACGGCGTCGAGATTGGCGATCACCTGCTTGCCGCGCCGCGCGAACAGGGTGACGAACAGTTCGCGCATTTCGGCATAGACGGCGTCGAGATAGGCTTCGTAGACCGGCCGGAACTCGGAATTGCGCTCCGCCTCGAGCTGGAGTTCGGCATTGAGCAGCGCGCGCTCGTGGACGTCCGAGCCGCCGTCGTATCGGGCCGAGAGGCTGGCCAGCGCCTCCCCGACGTCGCCGCTGTGGCCGAGCACGTCATGCCACAGGCGGATCTCGCCGATCTGCTTTTCACGCAGCAGATCGATCAGCAGATCGAACTTGGACGTGTAGTTCGAATAGAACGCCCCGCGCGAATAGCCGGCATCCTCGGCAATCGTCTCGATCCGCGCGCCGGCGACGCCATGCCGCGCGAAAGCCCGGATCGCGGACCGGCGCAAGCGAGCCCGCGTCATCTCTCGGCTGTCTTCACGATTGAGGCGCTTGGCGACCATTGCATCCTCGCGAGTCGATACACGACTGTATTTCGATGCACTGGCGAATTCTGTCAAGCGTCCACGCGTGGCATCGCGCGCGGCCAAGCGCGCGAAACGCCGGAATGACCGGGTGGTGCAGCGCCGCGGCTTCCTCGCCGCACCCGTCTCAGGTCGGAATAGCGCCGAAGCGGCGGTCCGCCGCGCTCCAGTCCAGCGCCGCCATCACCGCATCGACATAGGCCGCCGCCTTGGCCCCGTAGTCCATGGCGTAGGCATGCTCGTACATGTCGAGGACGAGGATTGGGGTGCCGCCGCAAAGCGACATCGTGTGGTCGGCCGCCCAACTGTTCACCAGCCGCCGGTCGCGCGGGCTCCAGGCGAGGATGACCCAGCCCGAGCCGCCGCCGAGCGCCTTGCCCATCCCCGCGAACTCGCTGCGCCAGCGCGCATCCGACCCGAAGCTGTGTTCGAGAGCCGCTGCCAGCGGCCGGCCCGGCCGCCCCGGCGTACCGAACTGCGAGAAATATATCTCGTGCAGCAGCATCGAGTTCCACGCGAGCAGTTCCTCGCGCTTGAGCCCATTAAGCCGGTAGCTTGGCGCCGTCCCCGGATCGAGCGCCGCCAGTTCCGCCCCGATTGCGCCCAGCCGCTTGACGGCGCCGGCATAATTGTTGTCGTGGTGGCTGACGAGCAGGCGTTCCGAGAGGCCTGGCACCGCCTTGGGGTCGAACGGCAGCGGGACGGGTTGCGGGGCATAAGCCGGGGCCAGCGGCCCGGCGCCAGCCTGGGCCAGCACTGGGGCTGGCGCCAGAGCGGCGATCCCGAGACTGGCGGTTACGGCGAGGGCTTCGCGTCGATCAAATCCGGCCGGGGTCATGGCAAGCACTCCTCTGGGCCCTCCGCGCGTCCAGCATGCCTCCATCGCTCGATCATGGCACCTTAATTTTCGGAAATGGCGGCCAGGGAACTTTCCTCCGAGCGGACCCGTTTCCGCGCCGAAGAACCACAATCAAAAGGCAAAAGCCATGCTCCTGACCATCGCCCTGATCCTGTTCGTGCTGTGGCTGCTCGGCGTCGTGGTGTTCCACGTCACCGCGGGTGTGATCCACATCCTGCTGGTGCTCGCCATCATAGTCGGACTCGTCCAGCTGTTCCGCGGCCGCGCGGTCTAGACGTCATTTAATTCGTTGCGCCCTCCACACCCGTGGAGGGCTTGCGGCACCGGCCCACGTCGTCGGCCCGACCACCCGAGGTAGGGCCGGGGAAGTGGGCCGGTGCTGGTGGGGAAAGGCCGGATGGCCCTTCCCCACCTTCATCAAGCAGCCTGCCTCGTCCGTCCCGCCGCTTCGGCGTTCAGTTCCTCGGCCAGCAGGAACGCCAGCTCGATCGACTGCGCCGCATTTAGCCGCGGGTCGCAATGGGTATCGTACCGGTCCGCCAGCGCGGCATCGGTGATGGCGATGCCGCCTCCGGTGCACTCGGTCACGTCCTTGCCGGTCATCTCGATGTGAATGCCGCCGGCATGGGTGCCCTCGGCGCGGTGCACCGCGAAAAAGCCGCGCACTTCGGCGAGGATGCGGTCAAACGGCCGAGTCTTGTACCCACTGTCCGACTTGATCACGTTGCCGTGCATCGGATCGCACGACCACACCACCGAATGGCCCTCGCGCGCCACCGCGCGGACCAGCGGGGCAAGCCCGGCTTCCACCTTGTCGTGCCCGAAGCGGCTGATCAGCGTGATCCGCCCACCCTCGCGCGCGGGGTTGAGGAGGTCGAGCGTGCGCAGCAGCACGTCGGGCGTCAGGCTCGGCCCGCATTTCATGCCCAGCGGATTGCCGACGCCGCGCAGGAACTCGACATGTGCCGAGCCCTCGAAACGGGTGCGGTCGCCGATCCACAGCATATGGGCTGAACAGTCGTACCAGTCGCCGGTAAGCGAATCCTGCCGGGTCAGCGCTTGCTCGTAAGGCAGCAGCAGCGCCTCGTGACTGGTGTAGAAGCTGGTGCCTTGCAGCTGCGGCACGGACGACGGGTTGACCCCGCAAGCCTCCATGAAGTCCAGCGCCTCGCCGATCCGGTCCGATACTTCGGCAAACTTCTGCGCCCACGGGCTGCGGCCCATGAAATCGAGCGTCCAGGCATGGACCTGACGCAGGTTGGCATAGCCGCCGTTGGAGAAGGCGCGCAGCAGGTTCAGCGTCGCGGCCGACTGACTGTAGGCCTTGAGCATGCGATCGGGATCGGGGATCCGCGCGGCCTCGGTGAACTCGGTGCCGTTGATGTTGTCGCCCAGGTAGCTCGGCAGCTCGACGCCATCGATCGCCTCGACCGGCGACGAGCGCGGCTTGGCGAACTGGCCGGCCATGCGGCCCACTTTCACCACCGGCTGCTTCGACGCGAAGGTCAGCACGACCGCCATCTGCAGCAGCACGCGGAACGTGTCGCGGATGGTATTGGGATGGAACTCGGCGAAGCTCTCCGCGCAGTCACCACCCTGGAGCAGGAAGCCCTTGCCGGCCGCCACGTCGGCGAGATCGGCCTTCAGCGCGCGCGCCTCGCCGGCGAAGACCAGCGGCGGAAAGGTCGAAAGGGTCTGCTCCACCTCGGCCAGCTTCGCCGGGTCGGGGTAGACCGGCAGGTGCTTTGCCTCGTGGGACTTCCAGCTTTCGGGATTCCAGTTCTGTGCCACTTCACTTGCTCCTTGCGGACAGGGCCCATAGCCCCTCGCCCGCATCATTGCAAAATAGGTATGCAGGCCGGCCAGAAACAGGAAGGGCCGGAAGGTTTCCCTCCCGGCCCTCCTGATCTTCGTTGCTGGCCCGGGGCTTAGCCGCCGTGAACCTCCGCAACGTCGATCTTGAGGCCGGGGCCCATCGACGAGGAAAGGCCGACCTTGCGGACATACTTGCCCTTGGCGCCAGCCGGCTTCGCCTTGACGATCGCATCGACGAAGGCGTCAAAGTTGGCGCGCAGCGCCTCGTTGGTAAAGCTCATCTTGCCGATGCCGCCGTGGATGATGCCCGCCTTTTCGACGCGGAACTCGATCTGGCCGCCCTTGGCAGCCTTGACCGCTTCGGCGACGTTCGGGGTCACAGTGCCGAGCTTCGGGTTCGGCATCAGGCCCTTGGGGCCCAGCACCTTGCCGAGGCGACCGACGATGCCCATCATGTCCGGCGTCGCGATAACGCGGCCATAGTCGAGGTTGCCGTTCTGCATGTCCTCGAGCAGGTCCTCGGCGCCCACCTTGTCGGCGCCAGCGGCCAGGGCAGCCTCGGCCTTGTCGCCACGCGCGAACACCGCGACCTTCACGTCCTTGCCCGTGCCCGAGGGCAGCGTGACCATGCCGCGGACCATCTGGTCGGCGTGACGCGGATCGACGCCGAGGTTCAGCGAGATCTCGAGCGATTCATCGAACTTGGTGGTCTTCAGGTCCTTGAGGAGCTGGATCGCCTCGTCGACCGCGTAAAGCTTCTGGTTATCACCGAGCTTCTCGGCCAGCGACTTCTGCTTCTTCGTGAGCGTTGCCATCGGATCAGCCCTCCACAACCTGCAGGCCCATCGAACGGGCGGAACCTTCGATGATCTTCGTCGCCTGCTCGATGTCGTTGGCGTTGAGATCGGCCATCTTGGTCTGGGCGATTTCGGCGAGCTGCGAACGCTTGATCGTTCCGGCCGAGACCTTGCCCGGCTCCTTCGAGCCCGACTTCAGGTTGGCGGCCTTCTTGATCAGGAACGAGGCCGGCGGGGTCTTGGTGACGAAGCTGAACGAGCGGTCCGAATAGACGGTGATCACCGTCGGGATCGGCATGCCCTTCTCGAGCTCCTGCGTGGCGGCGTTGAACGCCTTGCAGAATTCCATGATGTTGACGCCGCGCTGACCCAGCGCCGGACCGATGGGCGGCGAGGGGTTGGCGGCACCGGCTGCAACCTGCAGCTTGATGTAACCTTCGATCTTCTTGGCCACGAGGGGCCTCCTTTCTTCCTGTCGGCCCGCTGCGAAGCGGCCTCAGAGTGAGCGGTCAAGCGGAGCCCCTTATAGGCGCCTCCCGCACGGATTCCGGCCGCGACGAGTCGCCCCGCCCCGGTTCGGAAGCCGGGCCCCTAATCGAATTCCGCTGGTGAGGGAAGCGTTTTCGCGCGCTCAGGCGAGCGTCGGAGCGGCCTTGCGCCTGCGCCGCCAGGCGACGCGGATCGCCTCGCGCGCGGGGTACTCGACGAAGTGAATCGCGAGGTGCGATAGCAGCAGCGTGGCGCCAATGAACCCGGCAAAGCCGAGCACGAGGCCGCCCGCAGTCCCGGGCAGGCGCCCATGGAGCGAGACCGCCAGCTGCAGCAGCGGCAGGTGGATCAGATAGAGCGCATAGCTGCGATCGCCGAGCCAGACGAGCGGCCGCGATTCCAGCCATGCGAGCCGGAGGCCGAGGACGAGCGCGGCGGGGAACACCAGCGCGGCATAGGGCACGACCGCCCCAAGCCATTCCGGTGGCATCGCGATTCCGCCCGCCATCACCGCCACCAGCACCGGCGACGGCACCTGGGCCAGGCGGACCCGCTCGCGCCACAGCAGCTGGCCGAGGAAGAACCCAAACAGGCCGCGCGGCAGGTTGTCACGGGCAAACGGACCTTCGGGGGAATGCTGGAGCAGCAACATCGCCAGCCCGATCGCGATTGCCAGCCCGGTCACCTGCCGCAGCGCGCGCGGACCCGCGGCCGCGCCGAGCGCGAACAGCACGTAGCACACCGCCTCGATCGAGAGCGACCAGCTCGGACCGACGAAGGTCTGGGCCACCGGCGCCACGAATGCCTGCAGCATAATTAAGTGCGCCACGAAGGCCGCGGTGCTGTTCTCCGGTCGGGCCCAGAACAGCGCGGTGGTGACCAGCAGCAAGAGCAGGTGCAGGGGATAGAGCCGCGCGAACCGCGCCACCGCAAAATCCGCGACATCGGCCGTCCCGAACGGGCGCGTCCGGCCCAGGTAGACGTGGGCGAAGATGTAGCCGGAGAGCAGGAAGAACAGGTCGACGAACAGCCAGCCATAGGCGGTGAACCAGTCAGCCGCCGGAATTCCGGTATAGAGCGCGCCGGGCACGAACAGCTCGCGAACATGATAGGTGAACGCCACCCCCGCGGCAGCAAGGCCGCGCATGCCGTCGAGCCGCGCGAGGCGAGCGGGCGCGCTTGCGGCACCGGTATCCGAAGATTGTGGCACGTCGCCCACGCCCGTCCCCTTTCCGGCAGACAGGCTTAGGCGATCATGGTTGGCAGCCGGTTAACGGGCGTAGGGCATCGCCCTGCGCACCGCGTGTCGTCGATTACTTGACGAGTTCGACTTCCTCGAAGCCCAGCTCGACCGGCGTGGCGCGGCCGAAGATCGAGACCGAGACCTTGACTCGCTGCTTGTCGAAATCGAGCTCCTCCACCGTGCCGTTGAAGCTGGCGAAGGGGCCGGCGTTGACCTTGACCTGATCGCCGATCTCGTAATCGACCGAGACCTCGCGGCGCGGAGCGGCGGCGGCCTGGTCGCGCGCGCCAAAGTAGCGGGCGGCCTCGCGGTCGCTGATCGACTGGGGCTTGCCGTTGGGGCCGAGGAAGCCGGTCACCTTCGGGGTGTTCTTGACGAGGTGGTAGACGTCGTCGTTAAGGGCCAGCTTGGCCAGCACGTAGCCCGGCATGAACTTGCGCTCGACCTGGACCTTCTTGCCGCGCTTGACCTCCGTCACGGTCTCGGTGGGGACTTCCACCTCCTCGACCAGCTGCGACAGGCCGAGGCGCTCGGCCTCGGTGATGATCGCGTCGCGAACCTTGTTCTCGAACCCGGAATAGGCGTGGATGATGTACCAGCGGGCCATTCTTGATCTCTCGTTTCTTGAGGGGCGGTCGGCTGTGCGGAGGCTCACGCCAACGACAGCAACCAGCGCACGATTTCGCCGAACAGGCTGTCCACCCCGAGGAAGAATACGGCGAGCACCACCATCATCAGTGCGACGAAGATCGCCGTGGTGACGGTTTCCTGACGGGTCGGCCAGACCACCTTGCGGGCTTCGGCCTTGACCTCGTTGAAGAACTGGCCGGGACTGATCTTGGCCATGACGTGCTCTTTTCGCTCGTGTTTACAGGTTCGCAGCCCCGCCACGGGGACAGCGCCGCCCCGGCGCCTGGGGAGGCAGACCGGGAGGGGCAGCAGGTCTCCGATGTCGGAAGTGGCGGTCAGTTAGCGCGCAACGCGCCCGAACGCAAGGGAGACGTCTACGGGTGCGCTCTTCCTTTCCGGGAAGGGTTTGCGGCGCCGGCGCCTCCCCACGGGGCGAGCTGTACCGCATCAGAATTCGCGGTTGCGCGAATTCTGCCGGATCAACGCGTAACCGGCGCGAGATGCGGCGGAAGCTTTACCAGCACCGAGTGGCGCGTGGCGTAAACCATCTGCGCGCCTGCCGGCAGCGCCCAGGGGCGGAACTTCCCGAAATACCACAGGTAGTCGGCCTCCTGCGCCGGCTTGAACCGCCTCAGGTCCGGGGTCTGATAGGAACGCGCGTAGATCCGCTGCGAGGGGTCGACCCACTTCCAGGCTTGCGGGGTGAGCGTCAGCATGTGGACGCCGGGGATCGCGAAATGGTTGTTGACCAGCGCATCGTTACGCACGGTCGCATAGCAGCCGAGGTGCCCGTAGAGCGGCTGGGCCCAGAGCCCGATCTCTTCGCGCACCGCGACCGCCACCTTGGCTCCGCGTGGAATATAGTCGAGCGCCTTCATCATGGTGGCGACGTTGGCCGAGTGTACGGTCCACACCGCGCTGGTGATCATCAGTCGGACGGCAAACGGGGCCAGCGCCAGCCACATCAGCCCCCAGCGCGGGCGCCAGTCGATCGCGAGCGCGAGCAGCATCAGTCCGACAGCGATCAGCCGCAGGTCCGCCAGGTCGCCGCCGCCGAGGTGCCGCGGGACGGCCAGCGAGAGCAGCAGTGTGATCAACCCGGCCCAGCCGAGGCGCGGATCGAGCCGCCGGCGCCACAGCGCCAGCAGCGGGGCGGCGAGCAGCAGCACGGTGGTCGCGTAATCGAGATAGCGGACGCGGTCGCGCAGCGATTCGCGCCAGAACATCCACTTCACCTTGAGCACCTTGCGTCCGTAGTCGAACGAGCCGTGCGCCTGCTGGCCGGCAAGCAGCGTCGGCACGATCGGCAGCCACAGCGGCCAGGTGGCGAGCGCCGCCCGCCACCAGCCGCGCCAGCTGTCCTGGCGGTGGAACTCGTAGCCGAACACCATGACTCCGAGCACGCCCCAGCCCGACTGGTGCGACAGCCAGACCAGCGCGCCGACCGGCACGAACACCGCCGGACGCCAGCGCGAGCCTTCCATCCGCACCCATAGCGCGAAGGCCCATAGCGCGCCGGCCAGCGCCAGTTCGAAATTGAGGAAGCCCATCAGCAACGCGGGCGACCAGACCGTCGCCAGCGCCAGCAGCGCACCCACCCCGATCCGCCGCCGCAAGGTCCACTCGACCGCAAACAGCCCGCCCGCCACCAGCATCGGGATGACGATGACGAACAGCCGTCCCGCCGCCTCGAGCCCGAACAGCGCTGCGAACGGGCGGATCAGGATATCGACCCCGAGATTGCCCGACCACGCCCACTTGAACGCATAGTAGCGCGCCAGCTCGGGGGTGCGGCCGTCGTCGATCATGATGTGCCAGCGCGCGAGGTGCGCCGGGTAGTCGGTCATCTGCGGATAGCGCGCGAGCAGCCCGGGCAGGCCGGCGGCGACGCACAGCAACGCGATCAGCGCCAGCTGCAAGGCGGTGATGGCGACTCGCGCCCGCCCGGACCGACCCGGGCCGACCGGTCGACTGAAGGTCGCGGGGATCAGCGTGGCAATGTTCATCGGCCTCGGACAGACGCGAAAGTGGCGTGACAGGCGATGTCACGCACAGGTTGCATGCGGCAGTGGATCGGCGGCAGCCCGGACGGCACCCCTCACCGGCCCCGGGTCGCACAGCCAATCATGGCAAGATCATGGCGGCTTTAGGCCCGCCGGAGCGCGCTCGCAAGCCTCTCCCGCGCCGGTCCGGCGCATCCGTTCACGGCATGGGGGAGAATGCTGGCAGGAGTGGAGGGACTCGAACCCCCGGCCCTCGGTTTTGGAGACCGATGCTCTACCAACTGAGCTACACTCCTGCGGGCACGCGGCCTCTATAGGGGGTCGGCGCCGATGGCAAGGCCCGCATAACCCCCGCCTTGCGATAGCGCCGGCGTGCCCCCAAGGTCTTTTGCCGCACGGCCGTTTTCGCGCTAGAACGGAATTCGTGCACGCCCCCGGCAAGATCATCGATCCGCAGCTCCTGATGCTCGCCTACCGCAGCGGGATCTTTCCGATGGCGGACAGCCGCGACGATCCCGACGTGTTCTGGGTGGAGCCTCGGCTGCGCGCTATCCTGCCGCTCGATGGATTCCGCTGCTCGCGCTCGCTCGCCCGGACACTGCGTCGAGAGCGCTTCGAGGTGACCTGCAACACCGCCTTCGCCGCCGTGATGCGCGCCTGCGCGGCCCCCCGGCGGGAGAGCGAGGAGACCTGGATCTCGGAGCGCATCGCCGCCAGCTACACCGCACTCCACCGCGAAGGCCTCGCCCACTCGATCGAGTGCTGGCAGAGCGGGGAGCACGGCGACCGCATGCTGGTCGGCGGGCTCTACGGCGTCGGGTTCGACCGGGTGTTTTGCGGCGAATCGATGTTCAGCACGGTGCCCGACGCTTCAAAGGTCGCGCTCGCCTGGCTGGTCGCAGCGCTGCGCGAGGCTGGGGCCGAACTGCTCGACTGCCAGTTCATGACCGAACACCTCGCCTCGCTCGGCGCGGTCGAAATCTCGCAGGCGCGCTACCTCACCTTACTCAAGCGCGCCCAGCGGCCGCTGCCCGGGGTCGAGGATCAGTCCGGCGCAGCGGGGGTGGTGGGCGAAGGACTGGCGGTCGGCGTCGAAGGCGCCGCCGGCGCGGGGCCGGGCTTGCCCGCGGGCTTCGCCACGCTGCTGGCGAAGGCGGCCGCGTCCTCCTCCTCGCCGGGGAACTTCATCGCGCAGTCCTTGACCCACACGTCATAGACCGGGTGCTCGACCACGTTGAGCGACGGCGCGTTCTTGAACAGCCAGCCCGAGAAGACCTTGTGCCACGCCAGCGGCTTGTCGACCGCCGCATGCTCTTCCACCCAGACCTGCACGAACGCGCCGACTTCGGGCGGGTCCTCCCATGGCAGCGTCCGCTCGCAGTTGGCGAGCTTGACGATGACATTGCCGATGCGCCGGGCCTCGCCGGTCTTGAGGACGAGGTCTTGGGTCAGGTTGTTGCGCTTGTTGAGCAAGCCGATCGTCGCCACGCGGTCCTTGACCGGGGTGCCGTAGTTGCTCTCCACCACTCGTGCGGCGGGCGCGCCGCCGGCGACGTTCTGCGGGACTTCGGTAGCCTCCGGAGAAACATCGCCGTCCTGCCCGCACGCGGAGAGCAGCAAGGCAGACAACAGCGCCAGCAGCGCGGCCGTAACCGTCCGGGTCAGGCCCGCGCCAGGGAGCGAGCGCGCAGGCACTTCCTCAGGCTTCCGGCGACCAGGCTTCGTAATCGCCGGTAGCGCGGGCGCGCACGCCGCCCTTCTGCAGCGCGCCCTGAGGCAGATAGGCCTGCGGCGTGCCGGTGGCATTGGGGGTATA
>Ga0068858_100002353_pt1 | contig 19101 bp, 20 predicted proteins | sample KBSSwiS12_FD_66589 | JGI IMG/M metagenome (GOLD analysis project Ga0068858, IMG submission 66589) | Switchgrass rhizosphere microbial communities from Kellogg Biological Station, Michigan, USA - KBS Switchgrass S1-2 | ecosystem: Host-associated > Plants > Roots > Rhizosphere > Soil ...
CGCAAGCGAACATGAAGTCCTGCCAGACGAGGATACCCATCTCATCGCAGAGATCGTAGAAGTCGTCGCTCTCGTAAATGCCGCCGCCCCAGACACGCAGCATGTTCATGTTGGCATCAACGGTGTCTTGCAACAGCTTCCGATAATCCTCGCGTGTAATTTCCGGTAACAGGATCTTGATTGGAATCCAGTTCGCACCCTTGGAAAACATGGTCTTGCCGTTGATCTCGTAATAGAAAGATTCACCGACCTCGTCTCGATCCCGAACCAGGCGCAATTTCCTCAAGCCCAAGCGGCGCTTCCAGATATCCTGCCTTCCTTCGGAATCGGTAAGAGTGGCGGACAACTCATAGAGAGGCTGGGAGCCCAGGGTATTCGGCCACCAAAGCTCGGGATTCTTGACGACGAGCGTGACTTTTCCCGCAGACGAAACTTCGACGGTCTGCGCGACGATGTTGCCGTCTTTCCGCAGCTCAAGATGAACGTTCCCCGAGCCCGCGACTTTCCAATCGACGTTTAGCGCGACCTCTCCGGCGGAATGTTGCTGGCGGACGTGGACATCCTCCCAACGCGCGCCACGGGTAAATTCGAGCCGGATGCTTTTCCAGATACCGGCCGTAGGAGCGACGGGTGACCAATCCCAGCCATAGGCGCAGGCCATTTTTCGCACGTACCCGCGACCGGCATGGCGATCAAAATAGATGTTCCACTCGAGCAGAGGTTTTTTCGCCTGTCCCGCCGCGATCACCGGCAGTGTGGAATGAAACGTAACTTCAATCGTATTTTCACCCGCGCGCAGGATCGAGCCGACGGAACAATGCCACGTCCGGTACATGTTATTGGCTTCCACCAGGACCTTGCCGTTCAAGGAGACGGTCGCGATCGTATCGAGTCCTTCGCAGATCAATTCGGAAGTCGCGCCCGCGATCTGATTTTCAGCCAGCCGAAACGTGCGTCGATAAATCCAAGTTTCCGCATCAATCCATTGCTGGGTCGCTTCGTTATCGCGCCAATCCATCGAGGGCAATAAGCCAGCGCGGCCCAGATCGGAATGGACGCAACCGGGGACAAGTGCCGGCCACGTCTGGCCATTTTTTGGGCGATGCAAATTCCACAAACCATCCAGGGCAACAGAGTCAACGGCGGCGGGAGAAGAGAGGTTTTTATTCATGAAAGCGAAAGGGAAGAGAAAGTATTAGAACACGGGCAGCTCTGAAAAGTCGCACCTGCTTTAGCCGACATCCATTTGATTCAGCTCCGTCAAGACGGCATCGGGCAGGACGACATCCCCGGCCCCGGCACTATCGAGAACCTGTGCGGGCTCGCGCGATCCGGGCAAAACCACGGTGATCCCCGGCTGGGCCAGGCACCAAGCCATCGCCAGTTGTCCAACGGAGATATTAAGCCCGGCAGCCAACTCCCGACAGCGGCGTCCCAAGGCGAAATAGCGCGGAAGATTCTCTTTCGCGAAATAGGATCTCTGGTGTCGGTAATCTTCATCGGGTGGGAGATGATTCTCGTCGTACTTACCACTGAGAATCCCTTTCCCCAGAGGTGAATAGGCCATGATACCAACATCATTCTTATAACAAAAGGGGCGCGCCTCGGCGTCAATTCCCCGGCCAATGAGATTATAAGGAAGTTGATTGGCCACCACCGGGCCATACTTCATCGCCTCGGAAAGCTGGCCCACGTTGAAGTTACTCACGCCAAAGTGGCGTATCTTGCCCTGCTTCTTCAATTCCGCCACCGCACCCATCGTCTCTTCGATCGGAGTAATCGGATCGGGCCGATGCGCCAGATAGACATCAATATAGTCAGTCTGGAGTCGTTTCAGGCTGCCCTCGCACCGCTCAAAGATATGTTTGGCCGAGAGATTAGTGTCACGTCCTGCAACGACTTCCTCATTAAATAAGGGCCCGACCTTCGTGACAATGAGAGCTTCCTTCCGCTTGCCCAAGCTCTGCAGCGCTTCGCCCAAGAGCGTCTCGGCAAGACCAAGGCCATAGCCTTCCGCGGTATCGAAGAAGTTGATTCCTGCTTCAAGGGCTGTGGAGACGATCTGTTTGATCTCTTCCTTGTTTACGACCAAATCCTTGGGAGGCGTCACGCTAAAGCGGCAGGATGGCCACGACATATTTCCCACCCCGATTACTGAAACCTGAAGGTCGGAGGAGCCCAGTTGCCGGTATTTCACGCCGTTTTATAGAATTCCGGCCGATGATTGTAAACGCTGCACATCCGTTTTCCCTCGGAAAACACCCCTGAACTAAAAAATTTTTAAATCCCTTTTGCACTATGGCAACGTTCTAGGGCAAACTCCGTCCTCGATTTAACTAACCATGAGTGACCGCCTGAAAGCCTACGCCCGCGCCGGAGTTGATGTTGATCTTGGAAACAAGGTCAAATCCGGCTTGCCCGCCCTCGTCAAAAAAGCCAATCGCCCCGAAGTTCTCGGCAAAGTCGGCGGTTTTGGCGGCCTGTTCCGCGCCAATTTCCCGAAGATGAAGGACCCCGTCCTCGTCGCCAGCATCGATGGCGTTGGAACCAAGATCAAGGTGGCGGCGCTGCTCAACCGCCACGACACCATCGGCGAGGACCTCGTCAACCACTGCGTGAACGACATCGCAGTGCTCGGTGCCGAGCCCCTCTTTTTCCTCGATTACATGGCCTCGGAACGCCTCGAGCCGCATCGCTTTCACCAACTCGTCACCGGCATCGTCCGCGGCTGCAAAAACGCGGGCTGTGCTTTGATCGGCGGCGAAACGGCGCAGATGCCCGGCATCTATCATGGTGCCGATTACGATCTCGTCGGGACCATTGTTGGTATCGTCGACCGGAAAAAGATCATTGATGGCAAGTCGATCAAGGCCGGCGATGTCATCATCGGTCTGCCCTCGACCGGTCTGCACACCAACGGCTACTCCCTCGCCCGCGAAATCCTTTTCAACCAGCTCGGTTATCGCCTCGACGCCAGCGTCGGTACGGGTGGCCTGCTTGGCGATGAATTGATGCGCGTCCACAAACTCTACCTGCCCGACATTCGCAAGGTTCGCGCGAAGGTGGACATTCACGGCATCGCCCACATCACCGGTGGTGGCCTGATCGACAATATTCCTCGCGTCCTGCCCGAAAACGTCAACGCGGAAATTCAGCTCGGTACCTGGACCGTCCCGCCGATCTTCAAGATCCTCTCCGCTGCTGCCAATATGCCCAGCGAGGAACTGCATCAGGTCTTCAACATGGGTGTCGGCATGGTGCTCATCGTGCGCGCCAAGGATGCGGCCAAGACGGTCAAGCTGACCCGCGGCAAGATCATCGGCCAGATCGTCAAAGGCAACCGCAAGGTTGTGCTGAAGGAAGCGAAGAAATAGCCCTCACGATATCTAACAAGGGCTAGAAACCTTCCCAAGCTCTCTTGGGAAGGAGTTTAAAATAAACGGAAGCTATTTACGCCTGCAGCCGTTTCCGGCGCACACCGTAAGCGCCAAGGAGCAGAACTCCCAAGCCAATCAGTGCGTACGTTCCCGGCTCCGGAACAGCACCGACGGCAATATTGCCGTCAGGGATGAGCGAGACATTGAGGGCTGCGGTTTGAGGTTGTGCCTGACCGCCATAAACACCGTAGAGATCAATCAGGGTTGAAGCGTAACGATCATCGTAGGAGTTGGCGTAAAGGCCACCATCGGTGAAGGTCCCCCCACCTGCCAGGGTACCTCCTGAATGATCCCATAAATATTCCGCCAAGCTATTGTAGAAGGGTGACCCTGGCTGAGCAACGCCATAGGTCAGCTGTGGATTGGCAAACCATTGTGCGCTGTTCAATTGTCCTATCGTCAAACCACCAATTCCGCTCGGCTGCGTGCTTCCGACAGCACCGACCAGCAGGCCTTCCGTAAGGTCATTCGGAATGCGGTAGTAGAAGGCCGTCGATGCCGAACCGAAGTCATTCGTCAAAGTTGTCCAACCGGCTCCACTTTGGCTAAATGTCACGCCCGTTACTACATTGCCCGGAGTGGGTTGACCATAAATGAAGGCGTTCAGCGCCTGCTCGTTGGCGAGTTGTACCGTCACGGTCAAGCCAGTGTAAGTGATCGTAGCCGGATTGGAGCCATTGGGCGTCTGTCCGGCGGTCATCACTGCGGTCACCGTTCCCGTCATTGTCACGGTATATGCGCCACCGGTACTCGAAATGGTCGTCTGAAAATTGTTGTAATTCAGATCGTAATTGAAAGTTCCCGTATTGGTTTTGATATAGGCCTGTGCAGGCGAAACCGTCGGATCAGCACCGGGCGCAATCAAACCCAAAGTCGCCACACTGCCGCCACCAGCGTTGGTGATCAACTGGTCCACATAAGGTTTGAAGCTGGGATAAGCCGTGTTCGATCCTGTACTGATCGCGTTGATATTCGTGGTAGGCATGACGATCCGATTATAGATGGACTGCCCGGAGTAGAATCCGCTGCCCGGAGTCACCGTTTGGACCACGGAACTGTAGCCCGCACCCGAGCTAATCGTGTTTGACGCGAGATTTTGGAAGATGCTCGCGTTGGTAACACCGGAAGCAAACGAGCGGCTCTCTTGTACCTGAGTTTCTGCGAGATCGGTATAGGTGGTCAGGTTCATACCGCCACCAAAGCTATTGATATACGTCGTATCTCCCTGGGTTGCACCGGCGGGGTTATAGGTGAATTCCATCGTCGAAAACCGGGTTGGTTCCGTCACAGGCGAAGGTGTGGTACCTGCGTTATTAAAATCGGTATCGCTTCCATAGGAAATGTAGGCGACCACCGACGTTGCACCGGAAACGGTAAAGCCACCTGCACTTTGAATTTGGGCCATGGAGAACGATTGGGTCAAAGGATTACTGCTAGGGGTTAAATCGCCCGTCAGGGTGACTGCAGTTCCACCCAAAGTTGCACTTAAACTCTGACCGGAAAAGGTCACGAACACATTGTTGGTGTTATAGTCCGGATTTGCCAATTGGCTCATGTCAAAGGTGAGATCGAGCGTCTGCGCGTGAAGAGCGCCCAAGGAAATGAACAACGCACCGACGGCGAGAAGAGAACGACGCACGACCTTTAAAAACTGTTTCATAAATTAAAAATTAAGGATTGAAACCCGACCTTTAACGCAGGCTAAACAATCGTTCGCACTTCGCAATCCCAAAATATTACAATCATGCAATTTTACGTTATATCCTATAAAAACTAGAGAGGCAGCTACTTGCATGATGAGAAAAAAGTCATCTCTCATGATTATCTTTAAGCATTGCTACAATAATTTAAATTCCCGTTACGAAAGGATCAGCATGACAAGTGGCTCCTCTTGGTACTAACGTCGTCGTCCTAACTCACATTTTCTTATGTCTAAACGCGCCCTTCTCTCTGTCTCCGATAAAACCGGTCTGGTCGACTTCGCCAAAAGCCTCGTCGCTGCCGGTTACGAATTGATCTCCACCGGTGGCACCTCAAAGGCCTTGCGCGATGCCGGCCTGACCGTCGCCGACATTTCCGACATCACCAATTTCCCGGAAATGATGGATGGCCGCGTGAAGACACTGCATCCCAAGGTGCACGGTGGACTCCTTTTCCTCCGCGATAACGAAGAACATCGCCGTCAGGCGCAAGCGCACGACATCAAGCCGATCGATCTCGTCGTGGTGAATCTTTACCCCTTCGAGCAAACCATCTCCAAGCCTGACGTTACGCTTGAGCACGCCATCGAGAACATCGACATCGGCGGGCCCTCGATGCTCCGCAGTGCGGCAAAGAATTATCGCAGCGTGACGGTCATTACTGATCCCGCCGATTATGCTGTCGTCTCCGCAGAAATTTCCGCGAAAGGCGACACCACCCTCACCACCCGCGAAAAGCTGGCGGCGAAAGTCTTCCGCACCACCGGCTACTACGACGCGCTCATCGCGAAGTATCTCGCCTCCCGCCTACCCGAGCCGGAAGTGTTTCCGGAAACCTTTGCGCTTCCGCTGCGCCGCGCTCAGGGACTTCGCTACGGCGAAAATCCGCACCAGGAAGCCGCGCTCTACGGAAATTTCCCACGCCACTTCCAGCAGCTCCACGGCAAGGAACTCTCTTATAATAACCTGATCGATATCAACGCGGCCGTACGCTTGATTCGTGAGTTCACCGAGTTGCCCACCGTCGCGATCCTCAAACACACCAATCCGTGCGGACTGGGCAGCGGCATCACCCTCGCCGAGGCATGGGACAAGGCCTACGCCACCGACAAGCAGGCCCCCTTCGGCGGTATCATCGTGGTCAATCGTCCGCTCGATCTCGCCACGGCACAACTCATCGCGGAGATCTTCAGCGAGGTCATCATTGCACCCGCGTTTGAACCCGATGCGCAAGCGCTGCTCTCCAAGAAAAAGAACCTTCGCCTGATGATCAACAGCGAGACCTCCGCACCGGTGCCTGAGTTGGAAATTCGCTCGGCAGTTGGTAACTCGTTCCTCATCCAGCGCGGCGATGCCGATACGGTCTCAACGGCCAACTGGAAAGTCGTGACCAAGCGCGCCCCCACCGAGGCCGAGCGCGAGGCTCTGCTCTTCGGCTGGCGGGTGGTGAAGCATGTGAAGTCGAACGCCATTGTCTACGCCGCGAAGGACCGCACGCTGGGCGTCGGCGCAGGCCAGATGTCGCGCGTCGCTTCCTCCCGCATCGCGATCTGGAAAGCCTCCGAGGGCAATCTCGATCTCAAGGGCAGCATCATCGCGTCGGATGCGTTCTTCCCCTTCCCCGACGGCCTCATCGCCGCCGCCGAAGCCGGGGCCACCGCCGCCATCCAACCCGGCGGCAGCGTAAGCGACGAGAAGGTCATCGCCGCGGCGGATGAACGCGGAGTCGCGATGATCTTTACTGGTCAACGCCACTTCCGGCACTAGGAAAGCCATGCCCATTATCTTCGGCCTCGATCCCGCGCTGCGTAATACCGGCTACGGAATTATCCAGGTCGAAGGTCGCCAGTTGACGGCGCTGACCTATGGCGTGATCAAGAATCCGGAGAAGATCATTCCGTCGCGCTGCCTGATCCAGATTCACCAGCAGGTCACCGATCTCATCCAGGAATATCAACCCGATGTGGCGGCGGTGGAAGGCATTATCTATCTCCAGAATTATCAGACGGCGGTAACGTTAGGCTCGGCACGCGGTGCGGCTCTGCTGGCTTTCGCTGAAGCGGGATTGCCGATCTATGAATACGCTCCCAAACGCGTCAAAGCCGCCGCGACGGGAAAAGGAGGAGCCCAAAAAGCGCAGGTCGGTTTCATGATGCGCGCCATGTTAGGCCTGACCGAAAATCCGCCAACGGACGCCGCCGATGCGCTGGCCATCGCCATGACTCACGCGCAGAATACGGGCGTCACCTCGAAGCCCAAGGAAATCTAGTGTACAAGCGTATAATGACCGTCTAGTTTCATTCCTCATGATCTCTTTTCTTCGCGGTACGGTAGTAGAAGTCCTGCCCATGCGCCTCATCATTGAGGCGGGCGGCGTCGGGTATGACGTCCACATTCCGCTTTCGACCTACGACCGACTCCCGCAGCCCGGCATGGAATTCAAAATCCTCACCCATCTCGTCGTCCGCGAGGATGCCCACATTCTCTTCGGCTTCGCCACGACCGAGGAACGCGACCTCTTCCAGCTTCTCGTCAACAACGTCAGCGGTGTCGGCCCCAAGCTGGCGCTGGCGATTCTCAACGGCAGCACGCCGTTGATGTTCCGCGGTTTGGTCGTGGCGGGCGATATCGCCGCGCTGAGCAAGATCAAGGGCGTCGGCAAGAAAACCGCCGAGCGGATCATCGTGGAGCTGCGCGACAAGGTCGGCGTCTCCGCCGCGTGGGAAGCCGCCTCCGCGCAGCAAGGCCTATCGCCCGAGGAAGCCCACATCAACGACGCCGTCCTCGCCCTTATTTCCCTCGGCTACAAGCAAGCCGAAGCGCACAAGACCGTCCGTGCACTCCGCGATGCCCAACCTAAATTGACGGTGGAAGAGTTGGTCAAAGAGGCGTTAAAGACGTTGTAAGACTTCCCCCCCCCTACTGCGATTCATCCTCTGTCATCCTGAGCTTGCCAAAGGATTAGTTCTGTCCTCCATGAAGAAATACTTAGCTCTAGCTTTCATCGGCTTAACCTTTGGAGCCCTCACTGGCTACTTCGGCGAGCATATTTCTCATCGAGTCGCCGCACTTCACAATCAGGGCACAGGCGATCCTTGGTACTGGTGGCTTGCGCTACCCTCACTACCTGGAGATGCTTTCGTATTTAACTTTTATAATCTTTCGGACTCTTATTTAGATGATGAGTGGGATTACCGTTTTTCGATATCGGTTTTCAATGGTCTTCAGTGGATGATAGCCTTTGTCATCTTTCCGTTTGCATTCAGCCTATTTCGCACCCGAAAAAGAACTGATCCTCGACAAGCTCGGGATGACGGATTTCAATAAGTATACCCATGCCCGACAAACCCGCTTTTGATCCCCTGCCCGCTGATCCGCGTTTGGAGATGACGCTGCGGCCCGCGTTGCTTGACCAGTTTGTGGGGCAATTGCGGATCAAGGAGCGGCTCGACGTTCTCATCGGCGCGGCGAAGCAGCGGGACGACTCACTGGAGCATCTCCTTTTTTGCGGACCACCCGGGCTGGGTAAGACCTCGCTGGCCCATATCGTGGCGAAGGCGATGGGCGCGAATATCACGACGACATCCGGGCCGGTAATCGAGAAGGCGGGCGACCTCGCCGGGCTCCTTACCACGCTGCAAAAAGGCGATGTCCTGTTCATCGACGAGATTCACCGGCTCAACAAGAACATCGAGGAGTACCTTTACCCCGCGATGGAGGATTTCCGGCTCGATATCATTATCGACCAGGGGCCCAATGCGCGCAGCGTGCGACTGAACCTGCCCCGCTTCACGCTTATCGGGGCGACCACCCGCGCGGGCATGATCAGTTCGCCGTTGCGCTCGCGGTTCGGCCTCGTCAACCGGCTCGACTACTATCCCGCCGAGGATTTGAAACACGTGATCCTTCGCTCAGCACGACTGCTCGACCTGCCGATTGAGGACGCGGCGGCATTTGAGATCGCCCGGCGCTCGCGCGGCACGCCGCGTATCGCGAACAATCTCCTACGCTGGGTACGCGACTACGTCCTCGTACGTTCCAAGCCTCCGGTTACCGTTGCCGCCGCCGATGCCGCGCTGACCATGCTGGAGATTGACCAGGACGGCCTTGATGAAATGGACAAGCGACTCCTCGAGGCGCTCATTCACAAGTTTGACGGTGGCCCCGTGGGCCTCAACTCCCTCGCCGTTTCCGTCGGCGAGGAATCCGGCACGCTGGAGGAAGTTCACGAGCCCTACCTCATCATGGAAGGATTCCTCAAGCGCACGCCGCAGGGTCGCGTCGCCGCCAAGCGTGCTTACGACAAGCTGGGCCTCAAGCCGACGGGGACGCAGCAGGATTTGTTTTAACTCCAGTCAAAGAGATATCGTATATCAATGGAAGCTGATCCTTCGACAAGCTCAGGATGACGGAGACTGAAACTATGAGACACATCCAACTGTTGCTCTTTTCTATATTTGTAACAACAATTACGCTACCTTGCATTTATGCGGATGACAGCATTGTCCTACCCGGTTCACTGCACGGGACGAGTGAAGAAGTTTCCTCTGCTTCAGACATAGTATTGGGCAAATTCACAGAAATTGGCGGAGGGGCATGGGCGAATTCAAACGGAACGCATTATCACGGAAAACTTGCTGTATCTGAAGATCTTAAAGGCAAGTTAATGGGCAGCTTGAATATCCACTTTGCTATCGGAGGCAAAGAATCAGTGCCCAATCAGACTGATGTCTATATTGTTATTCTCATGGATGGCCAATGGATTCTAAAATTATTGCCAGCAAGTGCTGAAAACGTTGCCCAAGTAAAAGCATTGATCGCTTCTGCTCACTCAGCAAAGTGAGTGTTTAATGAAAACCTACCGCCACGAATTGATCTTCAACATCCCCACCCGTCGAGCGTTTGAGAACATCACCTCGAAGGTGCAGGCGTGCGTGACGGAGAGCGGCGTGCGCGAGGGGCTGGTCCTCGTAAACTCGATGCACATCAGCTCGAGCATCTTCATCAACGATCACGAGAGCGGGCTCTTTGAGGATTGGGAGAAGTGGCTGGAGAAGCTGGCTCCGGAAAAGCCGCACAGCCAGTACCGGCATAACGACACGGGCGAAGACAATGCCGATGCGCATCTCAAGCGGACGATCATGGGCCGCGAGGTGGTCGTTGCCATTACGGCGGGGAAGCTCGACTTCGGAACGTGGGAGCAGATTTTTTACGGCGAATTCGACGGCATGCGGCGCAAACGGGTGCTTGTGAAGATTATTGGAGAGTAACTGCGAGAGAAACTGAGGTCTTTGGAAAGGGCCAAAAGTGCGAGCTTTCTCAGAGATTCGATCCTCACCGTGCTTGCTTTCATCCTTGGCTAAATGAGGCTAGGTCCTTCGACTGCGGCTCTGGCATATCTTTTGATCAGAAGAAATCCCCGGTTCGCCTTCGCTCAGGATGACAATGCTTTTTAGTTATCCTGCTTGTGCCCGAATACGGCACTTCGGTCTTCTCGCCCGATAAAGGCCAACCCGGCGAGCAGGAAGAGTGTGACGCCAACCACGCTGGCAAGTGCAATGGAGTAATTACCGTCGTACGCCTTGGCGATTTTTGACTGCAACACGATGTTGTAGGAGGCGAAAAGATTGCCGAGCTGGTAGGCAAAGCCGGGAAAAGTCCCGCGCACTTCATTGGGTGAAAGTTCATTCAGATGGGCGGGCACAACTCCCCACGCGCCCTGGACGGCGATCTGCATAAGAAAGGCCCCCAAGCCCAGAAATAGGGGCGTGGCAGAGAAAGCCCAGAGCGGCAGAATGGGAAGCGCCAGCAGGGCCGAAATGATAATGGCCTTCCGGCGTCCGATCCGTTGCGACCACGCCCCAAAGGTCAGGCCACCGATGATCGCGCCGATATTCATCACAATGAGAATCGCGCTGACGGTGTGCGTATCCAGCTTGTGCTGGCTTTGCAGGAAGGTGGGGTAAAGGTCCTGCGTTCCATGGCTGAATAAATTGAAGGCCGTCATCAATAAAACGACGTAGATAAAAATTCGCCAGTGTCCAAAGAGTGCCTTGGGAACATCCAGGTAATGAACCCGATGCCGGCGCTGTTCCCAGACGGGGGATTCCTTAACCCCCAGCCGGATATAAAACACCAATAATGCCGGAAGTACGCCGACCATGAACATGCCGCGCCAACCGATGATATCGAAGAGAAGACCGTACACGACCGAGGCGAGCAGATAGCCCAGGGGATAGCCCTGCTGGAGCACACCGGAAACCGTGCCACGGCTTCGCTCGGGCACCGATTCCATGACAAGAGAAGCGCCGATGCCCCATTCCCCACCCATCGCAAAACCAAAACAGGCGCGCAGGATCAACAGGGTGGTCAGGTTGGTCGCAAAAGCCGAGGCCAATTCGAACAGAGAAAAGAGGAGAATAACGAGCACCAATATCGGGCGACGCCCGAAGTGATCCGCCAGCCAGCCGAAAACCAACGCACCCAAGGGCCGGAACGCCAGAGTGAGAAAAACCGCATAGGAAACGGCTTCCTTATCCACATGAAAGTCTCCCGCGATTTTTTTGATCATGAAGACCATGAGAAAGAAATCGAAGGCATCGAGCGTCCAGCCAAGAACACTGGCCAGGAACGTGGCCCGCTGATCGCGATTGAGGGCCTTCAGGTCGTCGATGATTTTCATGGAACTTGCGCAGCATACCGCTCGCTCCCTTGAGCGCACGAGAATTTGCGGAGAGCTAAGATCGTTTTCCATACAGGCAGCGCTTGGCTGGCTTTTAGAAAAATTCTGCTATTCGCGGCAACACGTTATGAGAAAAGGAAGTAGGTCCTTCGACTGCGGCTCGGTTAAATCCCGGAATAAATAAAATCGCTGGCTCGCCTTCGCTCAGGATGACGGATCTTTTAGTAAATATCCGTGTCGTGGGAATGCTTCGGAGGAATCCATTGATCGTTGGAAATCCAGCCGCGTTCGTGCATGTAATTGGAGAGGGCCGCGGTGATTTCCCGGGCGGTGCGCTCCGTGTCCTCGCTTAAGCCATGCGAGATGCCGGACGCACCGCCAAGGGCGAGCGCCGCAGGGGCGGTTGAGAATGAAAGAGCCGCGCCGGGTTCCGCATTGCTTCCGCCGGAGGTCGAAAAGGTCATGAAAGGCGTGCCGGGATCATGTGAAAGATCGTAAACCTGCACGTGGGTTTCGAGCTTGGTGCCCCCTGCCCCGAGGCCGATGGCGCCGCGCAACATCCGACTCCCTTGGTGAACGGTGACAAATTGGCCATGGATGATCCATGCATTTTGATGCTTCGCCCAGTCGGCCTTGGTTCCCGGCTGCGCATAAATGAGACGCTTGGAAAGATCGTTGGCCATCGTCTTTTGCAGCAGATATTGAAGGTCACGCTTCAGGTTGGCCAACTCCTCACCTTGACGATCCACCTCCCAATCACCTCCGGCGGTACTGAAGTCGAGGACGTAAACCATCTGCGGTTTGGTCTGCGTAACCTTGGTCACGCCATCGTCAACGCTGACGGAAGCGCAGGAGATCAAGCCAAACGCCAGGAGAAGTACCGCAACTACTCTCCACATCAAATTTCCTCAGCCAGCGCCTTGCGGAATTCAGGAAAGAAGGGGTTGTGCTGCTTTTCCTGTCCCACGGTGGTGAGCGGTCCGTGGCCGGGTGCGAGGATGGTGTTGTCCTGCGCGGAGAGGATGTTGTCGCGAATCCTTTGCAACGCCGCCTTGTAATCGGTGCGGATACCACCGACGGAACCGGCGAAGAGTGCATCGCCGACAATGGCGAGCGGCACATCGAGGCCGTGGATGTGGTAGGTGGTGCCTCCGGCAGAGTGACCGGAAGTATCGCGGGTTTCGATGTGGAGACGTCCCAAGGAAAAAGTAACGCCAGGCTTGAAAGGGACTGCACCTTCGAGAGCTTCAGCCTCGTTCACGTGGACACCAACGGACCCGCCCGCTTTCTCGAGTAGTCGGTCCAGTTCGGTGACATGGTCAATATGAGTATGGGTGAGATAGACGTCCTGTAACGTGAGGCCCCGCTTTTTGATCTCATCGATGAGCACCATGGCGTCAGCACCCGTGTCAAATGCGGCGGCGAGCTTGGTTTCTTCATCCCAGACGAGGTAGGCGTTGACGGTCATGTCTCCGTAGGTGGTGTTGGCTTGGAAGAACCCGGTCTTGGGGAGCGTGACGGTCGGGTAATATTTCCCTTCCGAAATGGCAAAGAGGCAACGCGGCCCGAGATTCAGGGCTTGCGCCATCTTTTCGACTTCCGCATACGCCATGCCTTTGACCTTCTCCACGGCATCGACTTCGCCGATCTCGATCCCGATTTTATCGGAAAGCTCGGTATAGCTGAGCCCCAGTCCGCGTTGTGCCTTGCCCGTGATGTCCGTTACCGTGTCTTCAAGAGGAATAGCCATACCGCAAGGTAGCCCGCAAAGAGGGAAGGTAAAATGCAAAAGCGGTGCCATCTTCCTTCTCACGCCGGACTTCTTCCTTCATACTACCGGGATGATTTATGCCGCCATTACCGCCGCGCAAGCCGCAGGCGAACGTCTCCGCCACGCTTTCGGAAGCAACCTTACCGTCAACGCACAGTTTGCGCATGACATCAAACTGGCGGCGGATGAAGAATGCCAGGCTCTCATTTACGAAATTCTGCTCAGTCATTTTCCCAAGACACGGTGTATCGGCGAGGAAGGCGACTCGCAGAATCCAGGCGATCCCAACGCGGAAGTTGAATGGATTGTCGATCCCATCGATGGCACGATGAACCTGGCGCACAACATCCCTCATTTCTGTGTATCGATCGCGGCTCGCGAGGTGGCGACCAAGAAGATTTTGCTCGGCGTGATTTATGATCCGATGCGGAACGAGCTTTTCACCGCCGAGCGCGGATCGGGCACCTACTTGAACGGCGTGAAGCAGAAGGTGAGCACACGCAATAAATTGTCAGAGGCGGTGCTGGCGGTCGGCTTCGCCAAGAGCCAGGACTCGATCGATCATTGTCTCAAGCTTTATCAACTCTACGGAAACGCGGCACGGAAGCTACGTGCGATGGGCTCGGCGGCGCTCGATCTCGCCTACGTGGCGACCGGGCGACTGGACGCCTACATCGAGCAGGGCGTGAATCTCTGGGATGTCGCGGCAGGCGTCGTGCTCGTTGAGGAAGCCGGCGGCGTCGTGGAACTGGAAGAGCGGGCCAAGGGCAAGATCAAGATTTGCGCGAGCAGCGGGCTGATTGAGTATCCGATGAAGTAATCAAAATTTCTCCTTATGTCCCTCGCAATCGAAGCAGCTATTAAGCGGGAAGATTGGAAAGGAGCCCGTCGTTTACTCCAAAGGGCCTTGGATAAAGAGCCTGATTCTCACTGGCTTATTACTCGCCTTGGACTCACTTATTACGAAGAGTACGACTACAAGCGCGCGTTGGCGCTTGAACAAAAGGCTCACAAGCTGGCTCCTCGATGCCCTTTGGTATCATGGGACCTTGCTGGTACTCTAGATATGCTTGGTCGGCACCGAGAAGCGATTGCGGTTTATCGTCGTATCGTGCGTCGCAAGATCAATTCGCTCGCCTTTGGAGATTGTGGAGAAGGGCTTAGGTGGTCACGGCAACTAGTTGCAGACTGTTGGTATCGCATCGCACGATGTTCCCACAAACTTGGTCGCAATTCTGAAGCTATTCGTTGCTACAAGAGGCACCTTGAGATGAGGAGCGGGGGCATCGGTTCCATTTATCCGATAAAAGATGCGCGACAGGAACTACAGGAACTTCTTAAGCGAAAATAAAACAATGGACCAGACTCGTGCCTGATAAAAATCCATCCCCACGCCGCCCGATCCTGACTCGCAAGGAACAGACCTTGCTTGCCTTTATACTTGCGCTTCTCGTCGTCGGTGGCATCGTGCGTAAGGTACGTATGGATTGGCGCACGCCCGGCCCTGAGCCTGTGCGCAAATCGTGATCAGAAACATGGCCAAAATAAATTTTGCTGAAGTTGTAGAACAGATCTGCGAGAAGGATCTTCGGTATTCTGCCGATGCCTACCACTTCGTCCAGGAAGGGCTCAATCACACTCTCAAATCGCTGAAACGCGGCGGCCAGCATGCGCATCGCCATGTCTCCGGTGGTGAGCTCTTAAGCGGTCTGCGCGACTTCGCGCTAAAGGAATACGGCCCCATGAGCAAGGCCGTGCTGAACGAATGGGGCGTCAAAACGACCGATGACTTCGGCCAAGTCGTTTTCAATTTGGTCAATTCGAGCGTGCTCGGAAAAAACGAGACCGATTCTCCCAACGACTTCAAGAACGTCTTCACGTTCGATGACGCTTTCGTAAAACCATTTGCCCCACGCAATGCGGCGGTGCCGGTACGCAAGGCGACTCAGTCCAAGTCCAAGAAACGGACTTCTTCGGCCACGAAGAAAAAGAAAAACGCCGGGTTGCTTTAGGGCAAATTGATGGGCTAGGCATTGAGCGGCAGGCTTTCCCTTCTCGGCGATTATCTTTGGGCGCTCCTGCCAATTATTGATTAAGCAACGTAGGTCCTTCGACTGCGGCTCGGGTGAACCTTGGGGATAAACGACGTCACCTGCTCGCCTCCGCTCAGGATGACAGAGTTTAAAAGCGGACATCCAATCAGGGCAAAAAAAGAGCCACTGTCGGGTTACGACAGTGGCTCAAAATTAACGCGAAACGTTAGGCCTTGGCGGCCGCGTGCTGCTGCGTGCTGCGGCGGATGATGGTCCGATAAATCCGCAACCAAGCTTCGATGTCTTCCTGGGTGAGATCCTTGAAGAGTTCCTGCAAATTGCGAACGATACCGCGCTTGAGACCTTCAACAAGTTCGCGACCTTTTTCGGTGATGCGAACGAGCACCTGACGGCGATCCTTCGGGTGGCTGAAGCGTTCGATAAATCCGGCTTCGACGAGACGCTCGACCAAGCCTGTGGTGGCGGGCGTTGTGTGGCGCATCAGTTCAGCGAGCTGAGACATGTTCAGGCCGGAAGTTTGGTTGAGAAAACCAAGAAGCGTGTACTGCGGGATGGAGATATTTCCGCGATTCACTTCGGTAGAAAGCTCTACCAAAAATGAGCGCTGCAATTGCGTAGCTATCTCGGCTAATTCTTCAGCTAAATGAGTATTTTGATCGATCGTTTCCATAGACACCACTATTTATAAAATGAAGACTTTAGTCAATAAACAATTACCGATAAAATTGATCTAAGTGGACTTTTATACTTAGGCCTACATAGAAATTCTCTTAAGACACCATTTGAGAGGGAGCAACGTAAGCTGTAATCGGAGTAAAAATAAAGCCTCTTTCAAGAATTTTGTCTAAAATTGAACCGATACAACTTGCAGTTTGAGGGTATAAATCGTGGCAAATAATGATCGAACCGCATTTTGCCTGTGACAAAATTGTGTCAGCGATCTTCTCTTCACCGGGTTGCGCCCAATCGTGCGAATCGAGATCGCCACAAATAATGGAAAGCCCCATCTCTTGGGCAAGAGGCGCTTGATTCCTGCGAAATGCAAGATAGGGAGGACGGAAGCAAGTTGCACGAATCCCGATCGTATCCGCGATGATATCCTGCGCTTGCTGAATCTCCAAACGCACCTGCTGATCTGGAAGCGAGCTTAATTTGGGATGGCTGAAGGTGTGATTGCCAATTTCGTGTCCCTCGCCCGCGACACGTCGCGCGAGGTCAGGCGCCGCAACTACCTTTTGGCCGATCATGAAAAATGTGGCGCGAATGTTTCGCTTCTTCAATTCGTCAAGAATCGGCTCAGTGACGCCGGGCGTCGGACCATCGTCAAAAGTCAGCGCAATGCGATTGCCCTCCGTCGGCCCGGAATAGATGAAGGGATCGAAGGCGGCGGCGGGGGTAGCATATCCCTCCGTTGTCGCGGGAGTAGCGGAGGGGGCTTCGGCCAGAGCTGTGGCAAGTTTTGTGGCTAACGCCTGGGCGGCCAGCCCGACTCCAGTTCCAAGCGCCATGCCGGTCATGGAAGATCCCAGCGAGCGGAGAAACTTTCCTCGAGAAACCGGTGCGTCGGACATGGATGTTACGGCTGGACCGTCAATTGGGCCGTGGCGTTGATTTCGGGATAATTGGAAAGGATGGCTTGCACCGTGTAAACGCCCGGGGTCAGCGGCAGGGTCATGTCATCGAAATCGACGTTCTCGAGATAGACCACCTTATCGTCATTATTGACCATCGTGGTGCCAACCGTATCTAAAAACGCGTGGTCGTCGGTATAGGTGTAGACCACTCCACCCGCCGAATTAATAATCCGGAAGTCCCAACGCTGCGTCGTGGGAAAGGAAAGCGTGTAGGTCTTTTTGGCGTGGTTATGAATGGAGAAGGTAATCTTGACGCTGGGATTGGGACCAGCCGCCTTCACCGTCTTGAGTGAGAGCGGATTTGGCGAGACCTCCACCTTGCTGTCAAATGCCTTGGGATCGACTGCATTGGCGCGCTGGATGCGCTTGGGGTCACCGTTAAAGATGCTGAAGTGGTTGCCTCCACTCGAATCCCATGCGCTGGGCGGCAATGTTTGTTTGCTGGGATTAACCTCAATGGCGGAGACCGGGCCAAATGCAATTACCGCGGCTGAGAAAAGTAAGGGGCAAAGTATCCGTCGCATAACCACCCACACTAACAAAGCGCCCCTCGTCATTCAAACCTTTTGCCTTTCGTCGTGGGCAACCTACTCTGGGGGATGCGCTTGATCTGCTCGTCGCTCCTTCTTCTCGCTGTCGTATTAGTTTCCTTCACCCCGGCCCGGGCGGGATCAAAGCCACCGCCCCAGATCACGCTCCGGGTTTATGTGCAGACTGCGGGCAGCGGTAGTGAAGGCCTGCCCACCACGCAGGCGATCAGCATTCCCCTGCCCCCAAATGGAGAAATCATCCAGGTCCGGGCGTTTCCGGAGGTTACCGAACACAACATCTTTGACGTGAAAACCGACTCGCAAGGTTTCGTTTACCTGACGCTCAATCACCCGGGCAAAGTCAACCTCAGCGCGACGACGGGAGAAGACCAGGGACGCATCATGGTCGTACTGCTCAATGGGATTGTGATTTACGCGCCGGTGATTGATCAACAAATCACCAACGGTATCCTGGAAATTCCCCATCCCCTGCCCCCCGTGGTGATCAAGGCCTTGCAGGATATCGCCAAAAAAAATGTCCACGACGCGCCACCGGCGCTTGCTCCCTCTACCTAGCGCACGGTCTAGCTCATCCGCCGGGTCCACTCATCGACCGCGGTTATCTGTACCTTGATCAGATTATCATAGAAGCGTTCCCGCTGCTCTTCGTTCAGGTGCGGATGTTCACGCCGGATGAGGTCGAGACACCATTCGCGGGCGATTTCGATTTCGGAGCCGAGTTTGCGAATATGCTGGCGATAAAGAAACTGATTGAAGCGATCAGCGAAATTGGGAGCGAGATTCATAAGCGAAGGCTTTTTCAGTCGCACAACCTGATGACCTACCTTAAATCGTCTTTACTGGATGACAAGCCGCTCAAGAGAAGTTAAACCAACTCATGATGGACACACCGAAGCATCACCTTCACCTTTTCGATGCGAACCATCGCTTTGTCTTCGCCTGCATCATTGCGGTTCTGGCCTTCTTCGGACTCCACCACTACGGCCATGCGACCCGGTTCGTGGCCGCATGGGATGTCTTTGCCATCGTCGTGCTGAGCCTGGCTTGGAGAGTCATCCTAACCCAGGACCCGTATGAAGTACGGCGCGAGGCAAAATTTCAGGACGCAAGCGCACCGTTCATTTTCGTGATCACGATTGCGGCAGCGGCAGCAAGCCTCTTCGCTGTTATCTTTTTGCTTGGAGTCAGCAAAAATCTTTCGCCAATCGAATCTGCCACCCACATCGTCCTTTCCCTGTCGACCATCGCCCTGTCGTGGTCGCTGGTGCACAC
>Ga0068858_100002369_pt1 | contig 19058 bp, 12 predicted proteins | sample KBSSwiS12_FD_66589 | JGI IMG/M metagenome (GOLD analysis project Ga0068858, IMG submission 66589) | Switchgrass rhizosphere microbial communities from Kellogg Biological Station, Michigan, USA - KBS Switchgrass S1-2 | ecosystem: Host-associated > Plants > Roots > Rhizosphere > Soil ...
ATAAGGGGTGTGGCCGGGGGCCACCGAGGGGGAGTGGAAGGAGAAGTTGAGCAGCCGCAGCCCCTCCCCCAAGGCGATGGCGATCGCCTCGAGCACTTCGGCGAGCGGCATTTCCTCGGGCGTGAGCGCGATGCGCGACAGGAGATGGGCACGGGCGAATATGCCTCTGCCCTTCGGAATCCGGCCCAGAGCCCGGTACAGGCCGACGCCGCCACGCCTCGCAAGGCCGGTGAAGACAGTCGTCAGCGGGAGCTCGATGATCGCGCCGCCCGGGCCGGCGCGATAGGCGTGTGCGCCGATCGCGCCGAAATAGGGGCCGCCTTCCGCGCGATAGTCATAGCCGGGCCGGATCGAGCTATCGAGGCGATAGCCGCGCGCGGCGAGCAGGCCGAGCGTCGCCGGACCGATGCCGTAGCGACCCGCGCGAAAGGCGCGCGGCGCCGTGCCGAAGGCGCGGGTGAGCGTATCGGTCAGCGCGTCGATCTTCGCGGCTTCGAGGCCTTCCGGCAGATTGCCGGCGAAGCTGTTGGCCGGGGTCAGCGCCTCGTCGAACGGCGGATTGACCCAGGGATGAAGCTGCGAGCCGATCGTCGACGCGCCGTCCGCCGTCACGCCGCGCAGGATATCGACCGCCTGCGGGTCAGTCGCGACCGGATAATCGACCATAAAAGCGAGCGGTACGCCGCGATCGGCGAAGCGGCGATGCGCTTCGGGCAGCGCCGCGATCGCGGCGACGCTGTGGTTGTCGCGGCCAAGCGGCGCACCCCAGTCAAACTCTTCCTCGGTATCCACCAGAACAGTGAAGCGCGTCCCGAAGCTGTCGGGCCAGGCGATCAGATCGACTGCGGCCGGCGGCGGGACGCGATAGCCCGGCACCGCAGCGCCCGGCACCTCGGGGAAGGATGTGGACGCGGCCACGATCAGTTCGAAGAAACCTGCTCCACAGGCTCGATAACGGCGGCGGGGAGCCGCAAAGTCAAGGCATTGTCGCTGATGGACAGTGTGCCGCGCAGCTCGGCCGCGAGGTTGCGCGCAAGCCGCAGGGCGAAGCCGGTGCCGAGCAGGGGCGCTCCCTCGCGATCGGATTCGGTCTCGACATCGATCGAAAGCAGCGCATCGCCCGCATAGGCGGCGAGCGCGCGCGGACGATCGAACGCTATCGCGACCATCGCATCGACATCGCGGGTCGCCGAAATGCCGATCCGCTCGCCCGCGCTGCCGGAGGCGACCAAGGTCGCCATCAGCCGCGCGATCAGCCGCTCGACCGCGCGGTCGTCGCCGTCGATCATCAGATCGGCATCGCTGGTATAAAGATCGAGATTGGTGCCGCGCAGCCGCGCGAGCGGCTTCAGATCGTCAGCGATCCGCCCGAGCAGCGGCCCCACCAGCACGTCGCTCGCGCGGAGATCGAGCGCATTGGATTCGATCCGCGCGGCCATATCGATATCATCGATCGCGATCAGCAGGTCGCCCGCCTGGGAACGGATCGCCGCAGCGTGCGCACGATAGACATTCGGCACGGGGCCGAGCATCTGCGATTCGATCATTTCGGCAAAGCCGGCGATCGCGTTGGTGGGCGTACGCAGCTCGTGGACGAGCTGGCGCAGCGCATCGGAGGCCGGATTGCGACCGTCGCGCACCGGCGCGGCGGATTCGTCGGCGCGCGGGCGGCGGGCGGTGCCGCGATAGCCGGTGAAGCGCCCGGTCTCGCGATCGAAAACCGGAATGCCGGTGATCCGCCACTGCCCGGCCGCGTCCGAATTGCCATCGACGACGAGCCTGGCGTTGGCGAAGCCGGCGCGCCTGCGGAAGGCACCGGCGGCAACCCCGTCGACGCGCGAGCCGCCCCGGGTCGCTGCAAGATCGAGCGAAAGCCCGATCAGCGGCGCCCGCGCCGCGCCCTCGATCCAGCGCACCACGCCGCTCGCGTCCGTCTCGAAGCGGAAGTTGCGGGCATGGGTCTGGTCGAACTCGAACAGCTCGGGCTGGATTTCCGGCGGATCGATCGGCGCTTCCTCGCGCTGGCGCTGATAGGCGTCGATCCGCGCAACCAGCTCGGCGATCTGGAACACGCCGCTCGCCGCTTCCGCCGGCGGCGGGCGCAGCACCGCGATTTCCGCGGTCGGCCTGGGCTCGGCTGCGAATCCAGCATCGACCGAGGGTTCGGACGTGGCGGGAGGTTCCGTGACCGCGTCCGGCTCGGCCGTTTCGGCCTCGCTATGGCGTAGAGCTTCGGCGACGACGGGCAATGCATGCACGGCGCTCGCGATCGAGACGAAACTCGATTCCACTGGATCAAGCGAGGTGTCCAGGGGCTGCACGACGGGAGCGACCGCTTCAGGTTCAGCGGCGATCGATTCCTGCGTTCGCGCGCGCGCGGCGACGAGTTCGGGCTCCGGCTCCGGCTCTGGCTCTGGCTCTGGCTCTGGCTCTTCCAAGCCAGGGCCGATGATGTCGGTCCAGTCGATGGCGGCGGCGGGGCTGGCAGCGGACGGGCTGGCATTGTCCGGGCTCGTTACCGCCGATGCGGCGTCTGGTACTCGTTCGGCCGGCTCGGCGGGGCGGACTTCCGCCACGGTCGAAACCGCCGGAGCGGGCGGCAATACGAAGTCAGCGCGGCCAAAGCTTTCCAGCGCGCGCGAGACTGCTGGCGGCAGATCGCGACGATGGCGCAGGATCGACCGTGTCGCCGAGGGCATTGCCGGCAGCATCTCGATCCATTCCTGCGGACGCAGTCGGGCCATATGCACGACCGGCGCGGCGACGCTCAGTTCATCTTCGGCAAAAAGCTGGACGAGCGCGGCGGGCGGATCGGCAACCGCAACGCCGCGCGCGCTGGCGGCGCGCACCGGCATTGGCACATGCTTGCGGATCGCCCTGAGCTTTTCGAGTGCGCCGGGGCTCGGCGGAACCCGGCGGCGGCCAATCAGGTCGACAAGCTGTCGCCATGTCGATTGCGCGCCGAACGGGGTCGACATATCCGCCGAAAGAACCGTGTCGAGACTATCGTCGAAGCGCAATTGGACTGGCCCCCGGGCAGGTCGCGATAGCCGCGCCGTAACGAATTCTTAACTGGCTGAACGCGCCACGCAAACAAGAGATTTTGATCCGTAGCAATGTGGGACAATTGCGTTCGCCAGCAATTATCTTATGCTGAACCACAGCGGCCCGACTGAAAATTCGCGCCCCGGGGAGCTTTGCGCAATGGCCTTTGATTCGATCGACCGTCAGATTTTGGGACTGTTGCAGGAGGACGGCCGAATGACGAACGTGGATCTGGCCGAGCGGGTCGGGCTGACCGCCCCGCCCTGCCTGCGCCGGGTACGTTCGCTGGAAGAAGGCGGCGCGATTCGTGGCTACCATGCCGAGCTCGACGCGGCAACGCTCGGTTATCCTATCACCGTGTTCGCGATGGTCAGCCTGCGCAGCCAGGCCGAGCATGATCTTGCCGCGTTCGAGGACCATGTCGCGCAGATTCCCGAGATTCGCGAATGCCATATGCTCAATGGCGAGATCGACTTCATCCTCAAGATCGTCGCGACCGACCTGAAAAGCTTCCAGGAAATCCTGACGACTCATCTGACGCCGGCGCCCAATGTCGCGAGCGTGAAGACCTCGCTGACGATCCGGACCGCCAAGGCGCTGCCGGGGATTCCGGTGCGGCCGGCCTGAGGTGGCCCATGGATGCCGAAGCAGGCCCGACGGATGCTAATTTAGGAGCGTGCGACCGCGCTTCTTGTCCCCCTCCCGCTTGCGGGATGGGCTAGGGGAGGCCTGTCCGTAAGCGCCACACACAACAGGCCCTCCCCCGACCCCTCCCGCAAGCGGGAGGGGAGACAAAAAAGGGCGGCATCGCTGCCGCCCTTTTCCGATCAGCGATAACCGCCGGGACTCAGGCTGTGACGGGCGGCGAGTCGAGAAAGACGATCCACAGCTTGGCGATCTCGATCTGCGGCACCGACGTGATGGTGGCGAAATCGGCCCGGGCCTTCTCTTTGTCGCCCGACATCGCGAAAGCGATCCCGCGGTGGAGATGGACGATATCGGCATTGGCCACACCCTTGGTCAGCGCGAGATCGTACATCTCGATGGCCTTGGCATAGTTGCGCGCGCCCAGATACGCGTCGCCGGTCTGCGACGCGATATCGCCCTTGGGCGCGGCGGTTGCGGCCTTTTCCTGAGCCGCGAACGACTTGTCGCCCGCGATATCGGCATTCGCCTGGGCAAGCAGATCGTTCGCCGTCTTGTTGGAGGCGGGGACTACTGACGACGTGCGGCCTTCCTCGATCACCGATTTGCCTTCGGTGGGCAGGCCGATCTGGATCGAGGCCTGGGCATAATCGAGATAGTCGTGCAGACCCGCAAGGCTGTGGGTGGCGCTCATCAGGCGATAGAGATCGGCCCGGTCACGGTCGGTCAGGCGCTTTATGCCCGGGCCCTGGAAGCCGAAGGTATAGATCGCATCGTGCCAGTTAGCCTTGGTGCCGTAAGCGCCCAGCCACCGGGCGGTCCACGCCTCGGTCTCAGCCGTGTTGTTCGCCTTGTAGAGGCGTGAAATCGCGTAACGATACCAGTTTTCCGGAGGCTTCTTGCCCGCTGCAACCTGCGCCGCGACAAGCCCCTCGAGCGCTTTCGCACCGGCAGCGACGTTGCCGCTCTCCATATTGGCACGGACGATCTGGAAGGTCAGCTCATCGTCCACGAGACCGCCATCGCGCGCCTGGGTGTAATGCTGAAGCGCCTGAGGATATTGCTGAAGGTTATAGAAAATGTCGCCGCGGATATAATGATAGCGCGCCAGATCGGTCTTGGGCGTGCGCGGATTGGCAAGCAGCGCGTCGATCGGCCCGGCCATCGCGGCACTGCTCGCCGCTGTCTGCGGCTGCTTGGCGAGCAGCTTGAAGCGCAGGGTCGCGGCGATGTAGCGCTCATCGTCATTCTTGGCCAGGCCATCGGCGGCAGCGAGCTGGGTCTCGGCCGTGGCGAAATCCTTGGCGTCGATCGCCGTCTGGGCCGCGACCGCCGGAACACGGAATTCCTTCGACAGGTTGAAACTGTCGCCCGCCTGCGCCGCGGGCTTGTCCTTCTTGGCATAGGCCGGCGCGACGAACGCGGTACTGCCCATGCCGGCCACCAACGCCGCGGCGAGCGCGACTTTCGAAATCAACTTCATCCCGGAATCTCCATCTTGCGGTGCAACCGCTGAATTGCCGCGTCCCTCTAACCATGCGCCGCACCGCGTACAAGCGGCGGTGGCTCTCCCGTGCGGTGCGGCATGCGCGCTGAACAACGATTGAACGCGCGCGCGGCTCCACTGGGCCCGGACGCTTTGCGATAGCCTCGGGAATGCGTGCTGACCGGCACGCGCTCAAGCCCGGGAATCGCGTTCCGCGAGGACGATGTTGACGAGGCTGCGATAGCTGCGCCCGACGGGAAGCTCGCGCTCCCCGCCGATCACGATCTTGTAGCCGCCCGTCGCGCGCCGGCGCACCGCGACGATGCGGTCCCGGTTGACGATATGCGAGCGATGGATGCGCACGAAACGCCGGGCATCGAGCCTCTGGAGTATCGCGCTCAGCGGCTCGCGGTGGAGGTAGCTGGCCGCGTCGAGATGAAGCCGGACATATTCGCCCTCGGCCTGGATCCAGTCGACCAGGTCGAGATCGACCCGCACCGTCTCGCCGCGCCGTTGCACCCAGAGATAATTGCCGGCGCGAAAATCGCTGCCGCGTTCGTCGCGGAGCGCCTGGAGCTGGAGGGCGAGATCGCCGAGCCGGGCGCGCGCATCGCGGCTTTCGATCGCTGCGCGCGCCCGTTCGATCGCGGTTTCGAGCCGGCCGAGCCGCACCGGCTTGGTCAGGAAATCGATCGCGCCGGTATCGAAGGCATGCGCTGCGAATTGCGGATAGGCGGTGACGAAGATGATCAGCGGCGCCGCACCACCGCGCCGATCGAGCTCCTCGACCACGTCGAACCCGTCGAGCGCTGGCATCTCGATATCGAGGAAGATGAGATCGGGCTGCTCCTCGGCGACCACTTCCAGTGCCGCGGCGCCGTTGCCCGCGGTGCCGACGATTTCGATGCCGTCGATGCGGCGGATCATGTCGGCGAGACGCTCCAGCGCTAACAGCTCGTCATCGCAGAGGATCGCGCGGATCATGACGTGCTGTCCGACCAGGGAATCGCGAAGCTGACCGCGAAGCCGCCGTCCGGCTGCGGTTCAGCGCGAAAGGCGCAATCCTCGCCGAAGCGCGCGCGCAGCCGCTCGGCGACATTGTTGAGGCCGACACCGGTGCCGCGCGCGCCCTGCCCCGGCCCATCGCCGGCGCTGTTGCGGATGCAGACATGCAGCCTCCCGTTCTCGACCCGTGCGGAGATGTCGAGCGTGATCGGCGCGGTGCTGGTCGAAACCGAGTGTTTGACGACATTCTCGATCAGCGGCTGGAGCACGAGGCTCGGCACCAGCGCGGAGCGCGCCGCATCCGGGATATCGATCCGCACTTCGAGCCGGTCTGCGAAGCGCACCGCCTCGATCGCGAGATACAGGGCCTGGAGCTCGATCTCGCGGTCGAGAGGAATATCCTCCTGCGCATCGAGCGACAGGCAGGCGCGCAGGAAATCGGCGAGATTCTCGACCATCAGCTCGGCCGGCTCAACCTCGCGCCGCGCGATCAGCGCCGCGATCGAGTTGAGCGTATTGAACATGAAATGGGGGTTGAGCTGATAGCGCAATGCGCGGAGCTGCGCCGCGTCGGCGATGCCGCGCAGCTGGGCGATGCGGCGCTCGCGTTCGGCCGATTCAAGTGCGTACCAGAAGGCCAGCAACAAAGATGACAGAGCGAGATAGGCCCAGAACCACTGGACGCTCGCGATCATGTAGCTGAAGACGCTGAACTTGTCGGCATTCACCGCGGGCATGAAGTGATTGAAGATCGCGAAATTGCCCGTGGCGTGGAGCATGGCGCCGAGTGCCGCCAGCCCGAAGGCGAGCATGATGCGTATGCGGATCGGCCGGCCTTTGAAACGCTGGCTGATCGCCGCAATGCCGAAGGACAAAATGATGCCGAGCATGGTCACGCAGAGCCGCGGCAGGATATAGGGCAGGTTGCTCTCCTCGGGCATCATCATGATGCTCTGGGCGGTGAGCAGCGCGAATTGAGTCGCCCAGAACAGCGCGATGAACCAGGCCGTGCCATGGCGGATCGCCGGGCGGTTCAGGGCAGGAAGGGCGTCGGATGGCATGGCGCACCCTAGCGCGCGCGCCACGCCGCGGTAAACGGCGCGCGCGGGTCACTGGTGGTGCGGGCCGTGCCGTTCGTGGCGCGGCGTTGTAAACGTGCTTCTGTTTCGGCTCTCCCAGCGCCATCGCCGGAGGGACGATGCCTAGCCTAAAGCGTCTTCAGCCTCGCTGACGCCGATCCACAGCGTCCGGGATCCGCGCGTGTCCGGCTCCACGCGGAACCGCAGGCCCCAGCCGCGCACCGTCTCGAGCGGATCGCCGGCACCGATATCGGCGAATTTGCGGCGCAGACGAAACAGCAGCACCTCGCGCGTGTTCGTGCGCGCATGCCGAGCGTCGAGCACCTGGTCGATCTCGGCCCAGGGCACGCGCCCGCGCCGCGCGACCAGCGCGAACAGCTGGCCCTCGAGCGGCGACAGCGGGACCCGCATACCGTTCCAGCGGACATCGACCGGATCAAAGGTGATCGTCACCGCCCCGCGCCGGATCATCGGGCGGCGTTCAGGGTCGGCATGCGCAGCCTTGGCATCGGGAGCAGGCCCGCTTCCGGCCGGCTCGATCGCCGGCGAGTTAGGGAGAGCATCGCGATCAGAGGCGCCAAGTCGCGCCATCACGATCCACGCGAATTCATTCGCGCCCAGCGTCATCTGAGCGCTGCGCTCGTTTACCGCCCCCTCAGTCACCGCGGCACGGAGCAGTGCGATACTACCGATGGCATGGGCGGCTCTGGCAGCGGCATCGTCGCCGCCAGGATAGCACATCAGCACCTCTTCGAGTGCCCTGCACAAGGGCTGTTCGACCCGCTCGTGATAAAAGCCGGTCAGCCAGGCCATGCCCGCATCGCGCCTGACCGAGCCGAGCAATTCGCGGTGCGCGTCGGTCGCGAGGGCCGCGAGCGCGTTGCGGGCGAAGGATTCGAGATCAGCGCCCAATTTTCCACAGGGCGGCATCTCGCGTGACAGCAAGGGCTCGAACTCACGCAGCAACTCGGCGCGCGACGCACGGTACAGCGCATCGCGATCAGGAAAGAGATTATAGACAGTGCGCCGCGTCACCCCAGACAGGTTGGCGACTGCCTCCATGCTGAACGTACGATAGCCCTCATCCCGCAACAATGTCCTGGCGGCAGCGAGAATATTGCGACGGTTGGCGAGGCTGCGCGGATCGCCTGTCGCGGCACTACGGTCCGGGGCGTCGATTGGCACGGCTACGCTGGTGAAGCGCGAAAGGCTGGTCGCATTCATGAGGGCGAGGCTAGCCCCGCACCGCCCCGGCCCAAGTCCAAAGCAACGTATGACCGCCCTCCTCCGCCGAATGACGAACGCTGTATGGGCGACATAACACAGCGTGCGAACGACGGTGCGTGTCGTTCATCGGCGCCTGCGTGTCGTTCGCAGGCGAGAATGGTAAGGAAACGGCAAGGCTGGGTGAAACGAAAGCGTTCCCGGCCAGTCTGATGACGTTGCGCTGGAGCAACGAATTGTAAGGTTCAGCGCCTCGCCGCGACCCTCTCATGCGACATTCCAGTCACATACCATTAGTGAAAATATAGACTGCAAAATATGTTCGCCGCTTCTCTTACATTTGTTTCACGCCATCGTAAAAATAGCTTGTATCAAAACTGCAACATCAGATTTTCGCTGCATCCTATTCATTCGTAATGGCATTTACTTGGGTCTGTTTAGCTTCCAGCCTGAAAACATGGAACGCCCCGGCCTGTGCCGACGGCGTCCGGCAAACAGGGGGCTCCGCGCCAGGCGCGCGAGCCGAAGAACAAGGACCCGCCCATATGACCAGGATCTTGCACATCCCGCGCAGCCGGCTCTTCGCCGGCGCCTCGGCCACCAGCCTTTTGCTCGCTCTGGCCGCGCCCGCTTTCGCCCAGGATGCGCCGGCGCCCGCCGCGCAGACGCCCGCGGATACGCCAGACGCCAACGCACAGGCGCCCGACATCGTCGTCACCGGGTCACTGATCACCAATCCCAATCTCGAGCGTTCGACCCCGGTCATCTTCGTCGGCTCGGACGAAATCCAGCTGCGCCAGTCCAATGTCGCCGAGGAGGTCGTCCGTGATCTGCCGGGCGTCGTGCCGAATCTCGGCTCGGCGGTGAATAATGGCAATAACGGCGCTTCCTTCGTCGATCTTCGCGGCCTCGGTTCTAACCGCAATATCGTCCTGCTCGACGGCGTCAGGATCACGCCGGCGGGCACACCGGGCAGCATCGCCGGCCTGGCCGGTCGCGTCGATCTCAACAACATCCCGCTAGCCCTGGTCGATCGGGTCGACGCGCTGACCGGCGCCGCGAGCACGACCTATGGCGCTGACGCGATCACCGGCGTCGTCAACTTCGTCACCCGGCGGGATTTCTCGGGCGTCGAGCTGGTTGTCGACAATCAGATCACGCAGCTCGGGGACGGGCACACCTACCGCGCCGATGCGACCTTCGGCGCCAATTTCGACGATGGGCGCGGCAACGCGGTGTTCAGCATCGGCTATCAGCATGCGGACGCGGTCTATCAGGGCGGCGACCGTCCCTATGCTGAGAACGCGCTCGAATCGCTGCGGGTCGAAGCCGGTGGCGGCTCGCCGACCGCGACACCCTCGGCGTTCAGCGTGCCCGGCCAGGGGCAGCCCCAGATCGACGCCTCGGGCAACCTCGTGCCTGCTTTCGCGACCTTCAATTTCAATCCGTACAATATCTTCCAGACGCCATTCGAACGATTCAACATCTATGGCGCCGCGCATTACGAGGTCAGCGACGGCATCGAGGTCTATGGCCGCGGCATGTTCTCGAAGAACACGGTGTCGACGATCCAGGCGGCATCAGGCGTGTTCAACCAGTCAGTGACCATTCCGGTCAGCAATCCGTACCTCCCGGCCGGGGCGCGCGCCACCTTCTGCGCGAACAATGATTTCGATCCGAATACGCCGGGCGTTCAGACACTCTCGCCTGCGCAGTGCAGCGCCGCCGCGCTCGCGACCAGCCCGTCAGACCCGAATTATCGTACCTTCACCACCAATTTGCGCCGTCGCACGCTCGAGGTGGGCAATCGCTCCAGCAACTTCCAGACGACCTTCTTCGACTATCGCTTCGGCGTCCGCGGCGCGCTTACCGGCACCCTCAAATGGGATCTGTGGGGCTCCTACGGGGAAAGCGAGAACTATCAGGTCCTGACCGGATACACCTCTGTGCAGCGCGCGCGGCAGTCGCTCCTGGCCACCAACACCACGAGCTGCCTGCCCGGTACGCTTTCCACCTGCGTGCCCGTGAATTTCTTCGGCCCGCCGGGCAGCATCACGCCCGCCCAGGCCGCCTTCCTCAACGTCCAGAGCACCACTGACGTCCGCACCACCCTCGGCCAGGCGCATGGCCAGATCTCGGGCGATGTCGGCGTTGCCAGCCCGTTCGCGAATGATCCGATCAGCTTCGCGGTCGGCGGCGAATATCGCCGCTACACCGCGGCCCAGAATGCCGATCTCGTCGCGCAGGATCCGGGCGATCTCGGCGGCAGCGGTGCCGCTATCCTGCCGTTCAAGGGCGGCTACAGCGTCTATGAAGGGTTTGGCGAACTCGTCGCCCCACTGGTCCAGGACAAGCCCTTCTTCAAGAGCCTGACCTTCGAGGGCGGCATCCGCCAGTCTCACTATCAGGTCCAGGCGCCGTCCAAGCCGACCTACAGCACCACCACCTGGAAAGCGGGCGCCTCCTGGGAGCCGGTCGACGGCGTGAAGCTCAGGGGGAATTTCTCCCATGCGGTCCGCGCGCCCAATATCGGCGAACTCTTCGCGCCGCTGAACACATCGCTGACCAATCTCGGCAATGATCCCTGCGCCGGCGTCGCACCGCTCAACAACGCCAATCTGCGCGCGGTCTGCCTCGCCCAGGGCGCCCCGGCCTTCACCATCGGCAACATCCAGAACCCTGCCGCGGGCCAGCCCAACGCAACGACGGGCGGCAACCTGAACGTCAAGCCGGAACGGGCGGACAGCTATACGCTCGGCGCGGTTTTCTCACCGCACCTGCTGTCGGGCTTCTCCGCCTCGGTCGATTATTACCATATCAAGGTCAACGGCGCGATCACGACGCCGACGCCGGGCGACGTGATCTTCGCCTGTTTCGGCTCGAACACGACCTCGCCCCCGGCGAGTGCCGCGACGAGCCCGGCCTGCACCTCGATCCGCCGTGATCCCGGTACCGGCGGGCTCGACGGAGACGTGGCGACCACGCCCGGCCTGTTCGCGGTACTTTCCAATCTGGGCACGCTGCAGACCAGCGGCTTCGACGTCGCGCTCAACTATCGCCGCGATCTCGGCTTCGCGAAGCTCAGCCTGAACTTCCAGGGTAACTACACGCTGGAATCGAAGTTCCAGGCCACGCCGACATCGGTCAATCGCGAATGCGTCGGCTATTACAGCGTCAATTGCAGCTTCACCGGGTCGATCCAGCCGAAATTCCAGTGGAATCAGCGCACCACGCTGAGCTTCGGGAAGATCGATCTCTCGCTGCTGTGGCGCCATATCGACGCGGTCGATCTAGAGCCGGCGGCGCTTGCCGATCAGATCACCACGGCACAGGGCGACCCGGTCAATTGCCCCGATCCGACCGGTGCCGATCCGGGCGCGTGCGTCTTCGATCCGCAGTTCCGGCACATCAAGGCGGCCGATTATTTCGATCTGGCGACGCGGTTCGCGGTCGGCGAGCATTTCACCCTCACCATCACGGTGGAGAATCTGCTCAACCGCAAGCCGCCGATCGTCGGCAACGATATCGGCGCGACCGCCTTCAACAGCGGCAACACCTATCCTTCCACCTACGACGCTCTCGGGCGCCGCTTCGGAGTGAGTGGCAGGCTGAAATTCTAGGGCTGAGACCCGGTGTCCGATCGGGGCCAAAATGGGAAAGGGTGGCGCCTCGGCGGCGCCCTTTCTGCCTTACGGCGACGTGGGTTAAATCTGACTTGGCTGCGAGTCCGAGCCAGCTTCTCCTACCCTTCCCCAGCGAAGGCCGGGGCCCAGTTGGGGAACGCTGGCGATGCGCGCTGCGGTTCATTACCTCTGCCATCGCAACTGGACCCCAGCCTGCGCTGGGGAAGCAAGGAGAATGGAAGCCAAGCCTCCGCCGATTCAGATTTAACGCTGGAAGATCTAGCTGAGCAACGGCGCCTCGAGTTGCAACGAGATGCCCCGACTCTCGGCGACCTTCTCGGCCCAGAGGACGACCTTGTCGATCTCCTCTGCGTGCAGGGCTTCGGCCGTCCGCTGCTCATCGACCCGCGCATCGGCGCTGAATGCCTTGTCGAACTTCGAATGGCGCGAAAAGGCCGGGCCGGCGACGATCTCGTCGATCATCGGCGCGTTCAGCGGCAGGTGGAAGAGATCGGCAAGCGCGGCCATCGCCGGTGCAGGGCGCGCCATCAGACTTTCACTGTCGAGCACCCGCACCCGCACGGGCCCGAATTCCCGCACCAGCAGCGCAAACAGATGATGTTGCGCAAGCCAGCCAGCGGCGGCGATCTGGAGATCGGTCTGGCCGAGATATTGCGCTTCGTCGAAACCGAGATCGACCATTCCGTCCTGCAGCAGCGCGACGAAGAATTCGCGCACCCACAGGCGGCCCCACATCCCTTTCTTGGCGATCGAAGCGAGATAGACGCGCAAGGGTGCATGGAGCAGCAGGGCATTGGTGTCCGGACGCATCCCGAGCACCGCGCGCGCCATGCCGTTGACGATGTTGGAGGGCTTAACCACCACCGCTTCACCCGGCGAAAATGGCTGGGCGAGCAGGGTCATCGCGCTGTCCAGCATTTCGACGACGCGCGCCGGCTGGCCGCCGCGCCGCCGCCAGCCGACAATGTCGTTGAGGATGACTGGTTCCTTCAACGCCATCGATATGCCGGGCCGATCGAGCGCGCGGGCGAGCAGGGTCGAGCAGCAATAAGCCGAGTGGAAAATGAAGTGCAGCGGCGCCGCGCTGCTCCGCGCCGCCGCGAGACTGGCGCCGCGTTCGAGCACGAGGGTGGCAGCATCCGTCGGCAATTCGGCATCGATCAGGAAAGTCGCCGCGCGGTGATCGTCGCGGCCGAGCTTCAGGAAATGGACCGCGTCGAACTCCGGATCATAGCGATGCGGCAGCCAATGCGGATCGCGGGCAATCGCGGCGACATCGCTGGAAAATATCATGTCGCGGTCCGCGCGCCTTGAAGGGATGGGCAGGATGAAAAGCATATCAGCCGCGACCGGCGTCGCAATTGACGCTCGCAGCGCAGGGCGTGTCGTTGATGCCAAAATGCCCGCCGGGCAGCCCGATAATCCCGTCCTGCTTAATTCCCTCGGCATCAAGGCGATGGAGGCGGGCGATTTCGCGGCGGCGCAGGTGCTGCTCGCAAGAGCGGTCGCCGCAGATCCCCGCGCGATCCCGTTATGGATGAACCTCGCCAAGGCCCAGCGCGGAGGCGGCGACAGCGAGGGTGAACGCGAAAGTCTGCTCAGTGCGCTGAAAATCGACCAGACCGATTTCATGGCCCTGATCCGCCTCGCCGAGCTCCACCAGCGGCTCGGCGAGGATGCGCAGGCGTCAGCGCGCTGGTCAGCGGCGCTCGCGCTGGCCGCGCATATGCCGAGCCGGAGCGCGGAACTCGAGGCAGTGCTGGCGAACGCACGCGGCTTTGTCGATCATCATATGCAGCGCTTTGCCGATATCATCGAGACGCAGCTCGCCGGGGCACGAACCGCCATCGACGGTCGGGCAAAGCGCCGCTTCGACGCCTGTCTCGACCGTGCGCTGGGGCGCCGGGCGATCTATCACAATGTCTGCGATGGGCTGCATTACCCCTTCCTCCCGGCCGACGAATTTTTCGATCGGGGGCATTTCCCCTGGCTTGAAACGCTCGAGGCGCACACGCCCGACATCCGCGCCGAGGCCGAGACGCTCCTCCACGGCGCAGGCCACGGCTTCACGCCCTATGTCGAGCAGGCGCCCGGCACGCCGGCGAACAAATGGACCGGGCTCGACCGGTCGGCCGATTGGAGCGCCTATTATCTCTGGAAATATGGCGAGCGCATGCAGGGCTGTCGGACCTGCCCCGCGACGGCGACGGCGCTCGACCTGCTGCCGCTGGCGGATTTCCCCGGCCGGGCGCCGACTGCCTTTTTCTCGGTGCTCGCACCGCACACCCGCATTCCACCGCATACCGGGGTGAGCAACACGCGTGCGATCGGGCACCTGCCGCTGCTGGTGCCGCCGGGCTGCGGCTTCCGGGTCGGCGGCGAGGTGCGCGAATGGCGCGAAGGCGAGGCCTTCGTCTTCGACGACACGATCGAGCACGAAGCCTGGAACGATAGCGATACACCGCGCGTCATCCTGATCTTCGACGTCTGGAACCCCTATCTCGACCCGACCGAGCGCGACCTCGTGCGCGCCTTTTACGACGCGGCCGACGCAAGCGGTTTCAACCCTGACGCAGGCGGGTGACGATATCCCTGCCCGCCTCACCCATCTCGAAACAGCGCCGGTGCCGCGCCCGCCGCGAACTGCAGGGCCGGTGGCTGCATGACGAGGCCGCCCGCCGGCACATCCTCGGTCACCCACACATTCCCGCCGACGGTCGCCCCCCGCCCGATCCTGACCCGGCCGAGGATTGTCGCACCGGCATAGATCACGACATCGTCCTCGACGATCGGATGCCGCGCGAAGCGCTCCCGCACACCGTGCCCCTGTTCGGGAGGCAGCCGCCGCGCGCCCAAGGTCACATGCTGGTAGAGCCGCACTCGCGCGCCGATGATCGCTGTCTCGCCGATCACCACGCCGGTGCCGTGGTCGATGAAAAAACCCGGGCCGATTGTCGCGCCGGGGTGGATGTCGATCCCGGTGCGGCCATTGGCGATCTCGGAGATCACGCGGGCCACCAGCGGCGCGCCGAGCGCATAAAGCTGGTGCGCGAAGCGGTGATAGGTGATCGCCAGGGCGCACGGATAGCAGATCAGGATTTCGTCGACGCTGCGCGCGGCCGGATCGCCCTGGAAGGCGGCGGCGACATCGCTGTCGATCAGTCGCCGGATCGCGGGGAGCGCCGCCGCGAACAGCCGCACGATGGTCGGGCCATGATCTGCATCGAAGCTGTCGCCGGACTCGGCTTCCCAATAGCGCAGGTCGCGCGCGACCTCGTCGCCGAGGATCGCCAGCGCCTGGTCGAGCCGCAGCCGGACAAAGACATCCTCGCCCACCCCTTCGAAATGGCCGAGTCGCTGCGGATACAGTGCCGCTTCGAGATGCTCGAGCATGAAGCTCAGCGCCACGCTCGACGGAAAGCGGGCGGTGCCGGCGGCGGCGTGGCGCTGATGGCTGTCGCGCCAGTCCTCCCGGGCCTCGCGCAAGCCGGAGATGACGGGGACGAGTGGATCTTCGGTGGTGACAATGCGCCTGAGGATGGTTGCCATGGGGCTGTTCCTTGCGTTGAGATGTCGGGGGGAAATCAGGGATAGGTCGCGGGTGTCGACGGCATCACCACGCCGACCTGTTTGCCGTAACTGTCCCAGGCGGCGGCGAGCGCGGCTGCCTTTTGCGGCTCGCGTTTCGCCAGGTCATTAGTTTCGCCGGGATCATGAGCGACATCGAACAGCTTCCAGCCGTCGCCGAGATTGACCGCTTTCCAGTCGCCCTGCCGGATCGCGCGCCTGCCAAACAATTCGCTGCCGACCTGCTCGTCGGGCGCATGGACGCGCTCGCTGACGCCGCGCAGATAGGGAAGCCAACTCACCCCGCGCACCGGCTGCACCGCACGCCCCGCGTAAGTGGCGCCGCGCCAGTCTCCACCCGCCGCCTCCACCAGCGTCGGCACCACGTCCATCACCGTGCCATAGACGTTCGAGACGCCCGTCCGCGCGCCGTTCGGCCAGTCGATAAACGCGGCTACGCGGGTGCCGCCCTCGCTGGTATAGCCCTTGTAGAGCCAGGACGGCGCGGTCGCCGCCTGCGCCCAGCCCGGGCCATAGCCGACATAGGAGGTCGGCTTGCCGATATTGTCGAAGCGATTGTCGGCCGCCTTGACCCGCTCGGTCATGCCCGGGATTTCGGCATGGGCGACATCGAGCCCCTCGGCGCCATTATCGGCGGTGAACAGGATGATCGTATTGTCATATTGCCCGGTCGCCTTGAGATGCGCGATCACCCGGCCGACATTCTGGTCCATCCGGTCGACCATCGCGGCATAGACTTCCATCGCCCGCGACTGCTCGCGCTTCTGCTCAGGCGTCAGGCTGGCCCAGTCGGCGCCCTTTTTCAGGACGAGCGGATGCGGCACGACATTCGCCGGGATGAGCCCAAGCTGCTTCATCCGCGCCAGCCGCTGCTCGCGCAGCACCTCGAACCCGGCATCATATTTGCCGCGATAGCGCGCCACATCCTCCTCGGGCGCCTGAAGCGGCCAGTGCGGCGCGGTGAAGGTCAGATAGGCGAAGAAGGGCTTGGTCTTGTCCGCCTTGCCCAGCTCTTCGATGAGTTTCGCCGCATAGGTGTCCGACGAATAGAAATTGGCCGGCAGCGTCTTCAGCTGTGTGCCATTCTCCCAATAGGTCGTTCCCTTGTCGCCGGGCGCCTTGGAGAGATCGAGGCCGTAGTGATTGCCGCCGCCCTGGGCGAGATCGAAGCTCTGGTCGAAACCGTGCCGCGCGGGTGTGTCCTCGGGCCGCGTACCGAGATGCCATTTGCCCGCCATCAGCGTGGCATAGCCGAGATCGTGCAGCCGATCGGCCAGCGTCACGATGTCGCCCGGCAGATAGCCCTCATAGCCGCGCTGCCCTTTCTGGTTGGGCGCGAGCATCTCCGCCATATTGCCGAGGCCGGCGAGATGGTTGTCGGTGCCGCTGAGCAGCATCGAGCGCGTCGGCGAGCAGGTCGGCGCTGCGTGCCAGCCAGTGAGTTTCAGGCCTCGCGCCGCGAGCGCATCGAGATTGGGCGTGCGGATCTCGCCGCCGAACGCACCGACGTCCGAATAGCCGAGATCATCGGCGACGATGATCAGGATATTGGGTTTGAGCGCGACCGGCTCGGCGAGGACGGTCGGGAGCGGGCTATTCGGATGAGTCAGCAGCAACGGCGCCATCGCGACGATCGCGGCCGAGAGGATGGTGGTGGGTTTCATGATGGCGTCAGAGCTCTTCAAGCCCCTCCCCTTCAGGGGAGGGGTTGGGGGTGGGGGAGCGTCGGGCGGGGGTCGATCCCCCGCACAATGCTTCGGACCGGGGGCGACGATTCTTTTTGAGCGTGCGGACGCACGCCCCCACCCCAACCCCTCCCCTGAAGGGGAGGGGCTTACTCGTGGCTACTCAGCCGCCAGCAATTCCGGCTCGGGCTTCACCAGGCGACTGTGGCCGCCATCGACACCGACCGGCACGACGCCAGCGATCGTCGCGCGACGGAGCCAGCGGCGTTGCTTGCCGAAATCGGCGATCGCGCGGTGCTGGGTTGCGCGATTGTCCCAGATCGCCACGTCACCCGGCGACCAACGCCAGCGCACCGTATTTTCCGGCTTCGTGATCTGATCCTGAAGCAACCCGAAGATCCGCGCAAAATCTTCGCGGCCAATGCCGACAAACGACTTCACGAAATTGCCCAGCAGCAGCACGCGCTCCTGGGTTTCGGGGTGGATATGCACCACCGGATGCTCGGTCTCGTACACAGTCGAGGCGAAGATCTCGCGGTGACGCCTGACCTCCTCGGACGTGGCCTCTGGCCGGGTCGCGGCATAATCATAAGCATTGGTGTGGACCGCGCGCAGCCGCTCGACCAGCGCCTTCAGTGGCGGCGCGAGATCGGCATAAGCCGTCGCGCAATTGGCCCACAAGGTATCCCCACCCGCCGGCGGAATGACAAGCGCGCGCAGGATCGAGGCGGACGGATAGGCAGGCAGGAAGGTAACGTCGGTATGCCAGGCCGAAGCCGCCTCGCCTTCCCGCGAATTCAGTTCGAGCAGGAAGCGCGATCCCTCGGCGACCGGCACCGTGGGGTGCGCCACCGGCTCGCCGAGGCGTGCGGCGAAGGCCTCGTGCGATTCGTCGTCGAGCTGGTTCTGGTGGCGGAAGAAAATCACCTTGTGCCGCGCCAGGGCAGTGCGGATCGCGGCGATGGTGGCATCGTCGAGATCGCCGCCAAGCCGCACATCGCGGATCTCGGCACCGATCCGCCCGCCAACGGGGACGATATCGAGCGGGCTTTCAACATCGGTCACATTGTCGAAATGATGGATCAGGGCAGTCATGGCAGTACTCCTCTTCTTGAGTTCAGGTTGCGGATTGGGTGGCAAGGGCGCGGGCGACCTCGGCATGGCCGGCCTCGTCGAGCGGAAAACGCCAGATCAGCGATGCGGCGATGACATGGGCGATCGCCGGACCTAGCGCGAAGACGTATTTCAGCGCTTCGAGCGCCTCGGGCTGGTTCGCCGCCTTGGGGCTGAAGCCGAGCCAGGCGACCAGCGGCAAAGCGAGGCCGATCCCGAGCGCGGGACCGAGTTTCATCGACAGGCTGAACACCGAGAAGAACAGCCCGGTCCGATCATGTCCGGTCTCGACCCGGTGCACGTCAGCGACATCGCCGACCATTGCGCGCAGCATGAGGTTGCCCGAACCCTGGGTCAGCCCCTGGGCGATGGTGAGCGCGATCAGCGCAGCAAGCATGCCGGGAAAGACGAACAGCAAGCCGAAATTGATCGCCGCCTGGGTCAGCTCGCCGGCGATCGCGGTGCGGCGCTTGCCGAGGCGGTAGCCGATCCGCAGCCAGATCGGCCCGGCCAGCACGCCGAACACGAACTGCAGCAGATAAAG
>Ga0068858_100002371_pt1 | contig 19055 bp, 16 predicted proteins | sample KBSSwiS12_FD_66589 | JGI IMG/M metagenome (GOLD analysis project Ga0068858, IMG submission 66589) | Switchgrass rhizosphere microbial communities from Kellogg Biological Station, Michigan, USA - KBS Switchgrass S1-2 | ecosystem: Host-associated > Plants > Roots > Rhizosphere > Soil ...
GCGTCAGTCACCTTCGTGGGCGTCGGCGGGGCGCGAATGGCCGCGGAAGGCGTGCAGAGCCCGTTCAACATCGCGGAGCTTTCCGTCCTGGGGTTGGTGGAAGGGCTCATGGCCTATCCCCGGGTCGTGCGGCGCGCCGACGAGGTCGCCGCGCTCGCCGCGCGAGAGCGGCCCGACGTAGCCGTGCTCATCGACTCCTGGGGCTTCACGCTTCGTGTCGCCCAGCGCCTGAGGAAGGTCGATTCCCGGCTGCCGCTGGTGAAGTACGTCGGCCCGCAGGTCTGGGCGAGCCGCCCAGGGCGGGCGCGCGTCCTGGCAGGCGCGGTCGACCATCTCCTGTCGATCCATGCCTTCGAAACGCCGATCTTCGAGGCCGAGGGGCTGCCCGTGACCTTCGTCGGCGACGCCACCCTGCGGCTCGACTTCTCCAGCGCCGACCCGGGCAGGTTGCGCCGTCGGATCGGCGCCGCGCCAGACTCGCAGATCCTCCTGGTGCTGCCGGGCAGCCGGCCAAGCGAGGTGCGCCGCCTCATGCCCGCCTTTGGAGACGCAGCAGCCCGGCTCAAGGCCGAGCGGCCGGACCTGCAGGTGGTGCTTCCTGCAGCCGATACGGTCATCGATCTGGTGAAGGCCCAGGTCGCGGGCTGGCCGGTTCGCGCCCACGTGCTGGAAGGCGAGGCGGATAAGCTGGACGCCATGAAGGCCGCCACCGTGGCGCTGGCTTGCTCCGGCACGGTGACCACCCAGCTGGCGCTGGCCGGCGTTCCGATGGTGGTCGCCTATCGCATCGGCCCGCTGACCTACGCCATCCTCAAGCGCCTGGTCAGGACCCGCTACATCACTCTGTTCAACATCGCGGCCCAAAAGGCCGTCGCGCCGGAGTTGATCCAGGACGCCTGCACGGGCGAGGCCCTTTGCGCCGAGGTCGCGCGGCGTCTGGATGACGAAGACCTGCGGCGCGCGCAGACGCGCGTCCAGTTCGACGCGCTCGACCTGATGGGCCGCGAGGGGCCACATCCGGACGAGGCGGCCGCCGAGGCCGTTCTAAAACTGGCGGAAAGCCGACAGGCGGCGCGGACCTGAAGCCCGCGTCCGGATCTGTCAGCGCTTCTCGACCGCGACGTAATCGCGTTGCGCCGGGCCGGTGTAGAGTTGACGCGGACGGCCGATCTTCTGGGTCGGGTCCTCGATCATCTCCTTCCACTGGGAGATCCAGCCGACGGTGCGCGCCACCGCGAAAAGCACGGTGAACATCTCCGGCGGGAAGCCCAGCGCGCGAAGCGTGATGCCCGAGTAGAAATCGACGTTCGGATAGAGTTTCCGATCCACGAAATAGGGGTCGTTGAGCGCGATCTTCTCGAGCTCCATGGCCACCTTGAGCAGCGGGTCGTTGGAGTGACCGACCTCCGCCAGGACCTCGTGGCAGGTCTTCTGCATGACCCGCGCGCGCGGGTCGTAGTTCTTGTAGACCCGGTGGCCGAAGCCCATCAGCCGGTACTTCCGATCCTTCACGCCCTGGACGTACTCGGGGATGCGGTCGACCGAGCCGATCTCCTTGAGCATGTTCAGCGCCTCTTCGTTGGCGCCGCCGTGGCTCGGCCCCCACAGGCAGGCGATGCCGGCCGCGATACAGGCGAAGGGGTTGGCGCCGGAGGAGCCCGCCAGGCGCACCGTCGAGGTGGAGGCGTTCTGCTCATGGTCGGCGTGCAGGATGAAGATCCGGTCCATGGCCCGGGTGAGCACCGGGTTGGCCTTCCAGTCCTCGGCCGGGACCGAGAAGCTCATCCGCAGGAAGTTCTCGGCGTAGCTGAGTTCGTTGCGGGGGGTCACGAACGGCTGGCCCAGGAAGTACTTGAAGGCCCGGGCCGCGATCGTCGGCATCTTCGCGATCAGCCGGTGACAGGAGATGATCCGCTGTTCGGGATCATCGACGTTGGTGCTGTCGTGGTAGAAGGAAGAGAGCGCCCCGACTGCGCCCACCATGATCGCCATCGGGTGAGCATCGCGCCGGAAGCCTTGGAAAAACCGGTCGAATTGGTCGTGCAACATCGTGTGGTAGGTGATGTTGTGTTCGAACTCGGCGTAGGTCTTGGCGTTCGGCAACTCGCCATTCAGCAGCAGATAGCAGACCTCGAGGAAGCTCGACTTTTCGGCCAACTGGTCGATCGGGTAGCCGCGGTGCAGCAGCACGCCCTTGTCGCCGTCGATGAAGGTGATCTTGCTCTCGCACGAGGCGGTCGAAGTGAACCCTGGGTCGAAGGTGAAGACATCGGCCTCGCCATACAGCTTGCGGATGTCGACGACGTCGGGACCGATCGTGCCCTTCAGAACCGGCAGGTCGAGCGCCTTGCCCGCGACATTGATCTTCGACGTGTCGCTCATTCCGTCCCCTTTCGGATGCCTAGCGTTGGCCGAGCGGCCTTATACTCGTTTACGTGATGGGCGAAAGCGCATCGTCGATTCTGCCCAAGCTTTCCGGTTTCCCAAGCGCCGCCAGGGCGCCGGCCAAGTCCGGCGCCGGCGAGCCGCCCGAAAGCACGGCGCGTAGCGCGGGACCGAACTTGCCAATGCCGATTCCCTCGGATTCGGCGAAAGCGCGGATCGCCCTCTCGAGACCGTCGGGCTCCCAGTTCTCCACCGCCATGAGGCGCTCACGCAGACGGCCGAGGCGGGCGACCGTTTCCTCTGTGAGCAGAGCCTGCGCTTTTTCGGGCAGTTCCAGCGGCCGTCGCTTCAGGACGAAGACGGTGGCGTCGGCCAGCTCCAGCAAGGTCTTGGCCCCGTCCCGCACGAGCGGGATCGTGCGCTCGATCACCGCCAGGTCGGACTCGCGCACCTTGCGGTCGCGGCTCTCGTGGATGTCGGCGGTCAGACGGGTCAGCCGGCCGACGGCCGCCTGCCGGATGTAATGGTTGTTGAGGTGGTTGAGCTTGGCCCAGTCCAGCCGGGCGGGGGCGCTCACCACGTCGGCCACGTCGAACCAGGCGATGGCCTGCTCATCGGAGAACAGCTCGTCGTCGCCGTGTCCCCAGCCCAGCCGCGCCAGGTAGTTGCGCATGGCTTCGGGCAGATAGCCCATGTCGGCGAATTCGCTGACCGCCTGGGCTCCATGGCGCTTCGAGAGCTTTGCGCCGTCGGGGCCATGGATCAACGGCAGGTGCGCCCACACCGGCGTCGTCCAGCCCAGCCCTTCGTAGATCAGGGTCTGGCGAGCGGCGTTGGCCAGGTGGTCGTCGCCGCGGATCACGTGGCTGACCCCCATGTCGTGGTCGTCCACCACGACCGCCAGATTGTAGGTCGGCGTGCCGTCGGACCGCAGCAGGATCAGATCGTCGAGCTGGCTGTTGTGGAAGCGGACCTCACCCTTCACCTGGTCGTTCACCAGCGTCTCGCCGTCCCGAGGGCTCTTCAGGCGCACGACGAAGGGCCGGTCGGCGGGCGCGTCTTCCGCCGCCCGGTCGCGCCACGGCGAGCGCACCACGCGGCCCTCGGCGCGCGCGACCTCGCGTTCGGCCTCGAGCTCCTCGGGCGTCATGTAGTCCCGATAGGCGCCGCCGCGGGCCAGAAGCTCCACGGCCGCCGCCCGGTGGCGGTCCGCCCGCGCGGCCTGGAACACCGGCTCCTCATCCGCCTCGAGGCCCAGCCATTTGAGGCCGTCGAAGATCACCTGGACGGCGTCGGCCGTGGACCGCTCCCGGTCGGTGTCCTCGATGCGCAGCAGGAACTTGCCGCCGGTGTGGCGGGCATAGAGCCAGTTGAACAAGGCGGTGCGCGCGGTGCCGATGTGCATCATGCCCGTGGGCGAGGGTGCGATGCGGGTGACCACAGGGCGATCGGACATGGAGGACGCGCAAATTCTCGGTGAGGGGCCGGCGGGCGGCGCGGCTGTCTTACACGCGCTCGTCCCGCGCTCCTAGCCCAGCCGGAGACCGAGCTTGACCGCAGAGCGACGACAATCCTGAAATCCCAGACGGACGCGGGGGGCCGATTTGACGACGCGGGAGGCCGAGCTTGATGCGGTTGGAGCGCTTGGCGCGCCGCCACGCTCCGTTTCGGTTCGGATCTTGGGCGCGCTCGCGGACGAGATCCAAGCCCAGGGCGCACGCTGGCGGCTGTGGCTGCCGGTCGCCTTCGGCCTGGGCGCTGCCGTTTACTTCGCCCTGCCCAAGGAGCCGCAGTTGTGGGCAGCCTGGATGGCGCTGGCGTTCGCCGGGGCGGCGACTGCGGGAGCAATCCGGCTGGGCGGCCGCCGGCGCGGGATCGCCTTGGCCCTGGCGGCGGCGCTGGCCGCCGGGTTCGCGGTGGTCAAGCTCAGGACCGAGCAGGCGAAGGCCCCCGTGGCTGCGGCGTCGACCCGGGCTCAGCGGGTCGAGGGCTGGGTCCTAGATTCCGTCTCCCCGGGCCAGGGGGGACAGCGGCTGCTCATCGCCACCTCCAGCATCGCAGGCTGGGAGCCCAGGGCGACCCCGATCCGGCTGCGGATGACGCTGAGGTCGGGAACGCCGATCCCGCCGCCTGGGTCGCCGGTGAGCTTCCTGGCCATCGTCGGCCCGCCGCCGCCGCCGGCCAGTCCCGGCTCCTACGATTTCGCCAGAGACGCCTTTTTCGACAGCGTGGGCGGCGTGGGCCTGATCCTGGGAGCGCCGCAGGCCTGGACGCCCGAGGCGCCGCCGCCTTGGCGACTTCGCCTGATGATGCGGATCAACGCGGTCCGCTGGAGCCTGACACAGCGGATTGTCGAGACCCTGGGCGCCGAGACCGGCGGCCTCGCTGCCGCCATGACCACCGGCCAGCAGGCGTTTGTTCCCCAGGCGCAGGTGGACGATCTGAGGGCGGCGGGGCTCGCCCACATCATCTCCATCAGCGGCGTGCACATGGCCATCGTCGGCGGATTCACCTTCGCCGGCCTGCGTCTCCTGATCGCCGCCTGGCCGTGGCTGGCGCTGCGGATCAACGGCAAGAAGGCCGCCGCCGCGGGGGGCCTGGCCGCCGTGCTGGTCTATCTCGTGCTGTCCGGAGCGCCGCCGCCGGCCGAGCGGGCGGCGATCACGGCGGCCGCGGCCTTCGGCGCGGTTCTGGCCGATCGGCGAGCGATCAGCTTCCACGCCCTTTCGCTGGCGGCGCTGGGCGTCATGCTGCTGCAGCCCGAGGCCGTGATCCAGCCGGGCTTCCAGATGTCGTTCGCCGCCACCGCGGCCTTGGTCGCACTGGCCGCAGCCTGGCCCCGTCCGGTTCGCGAGATCGACGTTCCCTGGCCGATCCGTGTGGTCCAGCAGGTAAAGACCTGGCTGCTGGCGGGCGCTGCGATCAGCCTCGTGGCGGGTCTCGCGACCGCGCCGGTGGCCATGCAGAATTTCAACCGGGTCGCCACCTGGGGCCTGGTCTCGAACCTGCTGGTGGAGCCCATCTCGACCTTGCTGATGATGCCGGGTCTTGCGCTTGGCGCGGTGCTGACTCCGCTCGGGCTGGGGGAGGGGCCGCTGAGGGTCGCGGGCTTCGCCATCGAGCTCATGAACCGCATCGCCCACGCCGCGGCGAACGCGCCCTACGCCCAGGTCGTAGTGGCCAGCGGACCAGCCTGGACCCTGCCCGCCGCCTTCCTGGGCGTCATCTGGCTTTGCCTGTGGAAGGGCCGCCTGCGCTGGGCCGGCCTGCCGTTCGCCCTGGCCGTGGCGCTGACGCCCAAGCCGACGGTCCCGGACCTCTGGATTGCGCCCGACGGCGCCGCCCTGGCCGTGCGCAGCGGCGACCAGGCGGTCCTGTTCCGGCCGGACGTGAAACTGTTCGGCGCCGAGCTGTGGGCCGGCCGCCGGGGCCTGGACCTGCAGGCGGACCCAGCGGCGCGTGACGCCCTCTATGACTGCGACCGCTGGAGCTGCGCCCCGCGCGAGACCGCGCCCATTCTCGTCGGAGCCGCCTGGAACCTGCGCCGTCCCCTGCCGCCGGGCCGGCTTGCCGAGATCTGCGGCCGGTCCGCGATCGTCGTGCTGCGGAACGATTTCCCGCCGGAGAGCTGCGCGGCGCCCATGGTGCTCACAGGCGAAGACTTCCGGCGCGGCGGCGCGGCGGAGCTCTATCGTCGGGCGGATGGGTCGTGGCGGCTGGTCTGGGCCCAGGACCTTCGCGGCCGGCGGCCGTGGACGTGGGGACCAGACCTGCGCTGATCATCCCGCGGCCTTCAGGGCCAAGCCGGCCTTCCAGTCGAACAGCTCCTGCAGCACCTGCAAGGCCTGACCGCGCGGGCTCTTGAAGTCGGGATCGCGCGCCACGATCAGGCGCGCGTCGTCGCCGGCGGCGGCGAGCAGGTCGCGGTGGGCGAAGGGGTCGGCGAACACATAGTCGGGCAGTCCCGACTGGCGCAGCCCCAGCGCGTCGCCGCCGCCACGCAGCTCCAGGTCCATCTCGGCGATGGCGAAGCCGTCGTCGGTGCGCCTGAGGATGTCGAGCCGCTTCTGGGCGATTTCCGAGAGCGGGGGATCGTAGAGCAGCACGCAGGCGCTCTCGCTGCGTCCCCGGCCGACCCGGCCACGAAGCTGGTGGAGCTGAGCGAGGCCGAAACGCTCGGCCTGCTCGATCACCATGATGGTGGCGTTGGGCACGTTGACGCCCACCTCGACGACCGTGGTGGCGACGAGCACCGAGATCCGACCTTCGGCGAACTCTGCCATGATGGCGTCCTTGGCCGCGCCCGGGAGTCTGCCGTGGATCAGGCCGACGCTCGGGCCGATGCGCCGGGTAAGCTCGGCGGCGCGCGTCTCGGCGGCGGCGAGGTCGACCGCTTCCGATTCCGCCACCAGCGGACAGATCCAGAAGGCTTGAGCGCCTCCGGCGACCGCTTGGCGGAGCCGGCTCTCGACCTCGCCCAACCGACCCATCGGCGCGGCCCGCGTCGCGACCGGCGTGCGGCCTGGGGGCTTTTCGTCGATGCGCGAGACGTCGAGGTCGCCGTAGAGGGTGAGCTCCAGGGTGCGGGGGATCGGCGTCGCCGACATCCCCAGGACATGTACGGCAGGGCCCTTGTCGAGCAGCCGTTGACGCTCGGCCACGCCGAAACGGTGCTGTTCGTCGATGACCGCCAGGCGCAGGTCGCGGAAGGCAACCTCGTCCTGGAACAGCGCGTGGGTGCCCACCGCCACCTGGGTCGATCCCTCGGCCAGTCCCGCGAGCTTCGTTCGCCGCCCGGCGGCCTTGTCGCGGCCGGTGAGCAGCACCGCCGAGACGCCGTGGGCGGCGAGGGGGCCGCAGACGGTCTCGAAATGCTGGCGGGCGAGGATTTCGGTAGGCGCCATCAGCGCGGACTGTCCGCCGGCGGCCGCGACATCGGCCATGGCGCACATGGCCACCACCGTCTTGCCGGAGCCGACGTCGCCTTGCAGCAGGCGGCTCATCCGTTCACCGGAGGAAAGGTCGTTGCGGATCTCCGCCAGCGCGCGCGCTTGAGCGCTGGTGAAGGCGAAGGGCAGGTCGGCGCGGATCTGGTCGGCTGCGGCGCTGGATCCGATGGGGTCCGCCGGCCTGCGCCGTCGCTCCGCCTTCCGCTGGGCCATGGCGAGCTGCTGGGCGAGAAGCTCGTCGTAGGCGAGGCGCCGCTGGTGCGGGGAGAGGGGTGCCAGGTCGGCTTCGCTCTCCGGGGCATGCAGGCGTTCCAGGGCCGCCCGCCAGCTCGGGAAGCGCTCGCGCTTCAGCCACTCCGGGTCCTGCCACTCGGGAAGATCTGGCGCCCGCTCCAGGGCCTCCAGCGCATAACGGCGCACCTGGCGCGGCGCGAGCCCCGCGGTCGCGGGATACACAGGCTCCATCTGCGGGATCTCGGACGCGCGATCAGGCGAGACCATGTAGTCGGGATGGACCATCTGCCAGCCGTAGCCCTGGTCCTCGACCTTGCCGGAGATCACGCGACGCGCGTTCGGCGGATGCCTGTCCTTGAGCTGGGCGCCGAAGCTTCCGAAGAAGACCAGGGTCATGAAGCCCGTCTCGTCGAACACGCGCATCCGCCAGGGCTGCTGACGGCTGCGCGGAGGCTGATGGCTCTCGATCGTCACCTGGAAGGTCATCACCTCGCCCTCGACCGCCTCGGCAATGCGGGCCGGCGTGCGGCGGACCAGGGAATGGGGCTTGAGGAACAGGGCGTCGCGGACGATCGGCCCGGCGAGCTTCTGCAGCAGCGGAGCCACCCTTGGGCCCACGCCCTTCAGCGCCGTCACCGGCGCGAACAGGGGAAAGAGAATCTCCGGCCGCATGCGACGAACCATAGCGCGGTCCGCCCGTTTGGACTTCGTCGCGCGAGCGGCGCAACAAACGCGGCGAACTCCGGGCGGGGGCGGACTGGCGCGCGGCCGGCGCTCGCTCTATATGGCCAGCCTCCTATGAGCACCCTCGACGCACGGCTCAAGAAGCTGAAATTCCGCGCCTGGCGGCGCGGCTTCCGGGAAGCGGACCTGATCCTGGGTCCGTTTGCGGACCGCCATGTCGCGAGTTTCTCCGAAGCGGAGCTCGATGCGTTCGAGCGCCTGTTGGAGACGCCGGACACCGACCTCTACGCCTGGATCACCGACCGCCTCCCGCCTCCGCCGGAGTGGGACGGAGAGTTAATTAAAAAGATCAAGATATTCCGGGACAATCTTAATGATCATCGGGAGGGCGACCGTGGCGGCTGACGGCTCCCGTCCGGCCGCGGGGGCCACGCTTCGTCGGGCGACGGAAGATCCCGGTCGCCTGGACCTGGTGGGTGCGCCCGAGGGCTTCGACGCCCTGGTCATGGCCGACATCGTCAAGGCGCGAAAGGGCCTTTCGGTCTTCGTCGCCCGGGATGGCGCGCGCCTATCGGCCTTCGTCGACTCCTTCCGCTTCTTCGCTCCGGACGTGGCGGTGGCGACTTTCCCGGCTTGGGATTGCCTCCCTTACGACCGGATCGGCCCATCGGCCGGCGTGGCGGCCCAGCGCATGGCGACGCTTTCGCTGCTGGCCGGCCTGGCGGAGGACGACCGCAAGCCGCGCCTGCTGGCGACCACCGTTCCGGCTCTGATCCAGCGCGTTCCACCGCAGAGCGCCATCAAGCGGGCCAGCTATGCGGCGAAAGCCGGCGCGGTCGTCGAAATCGCGGACCTGGAGTCCTATTTCGCCGTCAACGGCTATCAACGCGCCTCCACCGTCTCCGAACGCGGCGAGTTCGCCATTCGTGGCGGGGTGATCGACGTCTTCCCTCCGACGGCCGAGGAGCCGGTCCGTCTGGACCTGTTCGGCGACACCCTGGAGTCCATTCGCGGGTTCGACCCGGAGAGCCAGCGCTCCACGCGCCAGCTCAAGGAGGTGAGCCTTCTGCCGGTGAGCGAGGCCCTGCTGGACGACAAGGCCATCTCGCGCTTCCGCTCGGGCTATCTGGAGACCTTCGGCGCGCCAGGCGACGACCCGCTTTACGCCAGCGTCTCGGAAGGCCAGCGCCGCGCCGGAATGGAGCACTGGCTGCCGCTGTTCTACCCCTCGCTGGCGACCCTTTTCGACTACCTGCCGAAGGACGTCTTGGTGGCCCTCGACCACCTGGCGCGCGAGTCCAGGGACGAGCGCCTGGCGATGATCCGGGACGCCTACGAGGCCAGGACCGAGGCCGAGCGCAAGCTGCGATATCATCCGCTTGAGCCGACGCGCCTCTACCTGGACGAGGAGGAGTGGAAGGCGGCGCTCGCTAAACGCCCCAGCCGCCGCTTCTCGGCCTTCCAGGAGGCGGAAGGCGACACGGCGATCGACCTTGGCGCACGCCCAGGGCGCAACTTCTCCGCCGAGCGCAAGCTGGACAGCGTCAACCTGTTCGAGGCGACCGCGGAGCACGCCAGGTCGCTCGCTCTAGCCGGCAAGCGGGTGCTGTTCGCGTCTTGGTCCGAGGGCTCGTCGGACCGGCTGGGCGTCATGCTGGCGGACCACGGCCTGAAGGCCATCCCGTTCGCGCCCTATTGGGACGCCGCGAGGGCCGCGGACCCGAAGACACCGCAACGGGTGGTCCTGCCGCTGGAGTCCGGCTTCGAGACCGAGAGCCTGGCGGTCATCTCCGAGACGGACATCCTGGGCGACCGGCTGGCCCGGCCGAAGAAGCGTCGCCGCGCCTCCAACTTCCTCGCCGAAGCTTCGGCGCTGACGCCTGGCGATCTGGTGGTCCACATCGACCACGGCATCGGCCGCTACGAAGGACTGAAGATCCTCGATGTGCAGGGCGCGCCGCACGACACGCTCGAGCTGCATTACGGCGGCGAGGCCAAGCTCTATCTGCCGGTCGAGAACATCGACCTGCTCACCCGCTACGGGTCGGATTCCGAAGGCGTGGTGCTCGACCGCCTGGGCGGCGCCGCTTGGCAGGGACGCAAGGCCCGAGCCAAGGAGCGGCTTCGCGAGATGGCCGATGGCCTGATCCGCATCGCCGCCGAGCGGTCCACGCACCAGACCCCGGCGATCGACCCGCCGCATGGCGTGTTCGACGAGTTCTGCGCCCGCTTCCCCTACGAGGAGACGGACGACCAGCTGGCCGCCATCGGCGACGTGCTGGCCGACCTCGAGGCCGGGCGGCCGATGGACCGGCTGATCTGCGGCGACGTGGGCTTCGGCAAGACCGAGGTCGCCCTCCGCGCGGCCTTTGTGGTGGCCATGAGCGGCCAGCAGGTGGCCATCGTGGCGCCGACCACGCTGTTGGCGCGCCAGCACTACAAGACCTTCACCGAGCGGTTCGAGGGCTGGCCGGTGAAGGTGCGAAGGCTTTCACGCCTGGTTCCGGCCAAGGAGGCCGCCGAGACCCGTGAGGGCCTGAAGAACGGCGAGATCGAGATCGTCGTGGGCACCCATGCCGTGCTGTCGAAGCAGGTGGGATTCAAGGACCTTGGCCTCGTGATTGTCGACGAGGAGCAGCACTTCGGGGTCAAGCACAAGGAGAAGCTGAAGGAGCTTCGCGCCGAGGTGCACATGCTGACCCTGACGGCGACGCCCATCCCTCGCACCCTGCAGATGTCGCTGAGCGGCATCCGCGAGATGTCGATCATCGCCACCCCGCCGGTCGACCGCCTGGCGGTGCGGACCTATGTGACGCCCTACGACCCTGTGGTGGTGCGCGAGGCCCTGCTTCGCGAGAAGTACCGGGGCGGCCAGACCTATTACGTCGCCCCTCGGGTGAAGGACCTGCCCGCCATCGAGCGCTTCCTGCGCGAGCAGGCGCCGGAGGTGAAGTTCGTCGTTGGCCATGGCCAGATGGCGGCCACCCAGATCGAAGAGGTGATGAGCGCCTTCTACGACGGCCAGTACGACGTGCTGCTTTCGACCACCATCGTCGAGAGCGGCCTCGACATCCCGACCGCCAACACCCTGATCATCCACCGGGCGGACATGTTCGGCCTGGCGCAGCTCTACCAGCTCCGCGGTCGCGTGGGGCGGTCCAAGGCGCGCGCCTACGCCTATCTGACGACGCCTGAGGAGAAGCCGCTCACCCTCTCGGCGGAGAAGCGGCTCAAGGTGCTCCAGTCGTTGGACAGCCTGGGCGCCGGCTTCCAGCTCGCCAGCCACGACCTGGACATCCGCGGCGGGGGCAACCTGCTGGGCGAAGAGCAGTCGGGGCACATCCGCGAGATCGGCGTGGAGCTCTACCAGCAGATGCTGGAGGACGCCGTGGCCGAGCTGAAGGAGCGGGCGGGCGCGGGGCACCTGATCCCCGACCGTGGCTGGTCGCCCCAGATCAACACCGGCGCGGCGGTGCTGATCCCCGAGGACTATGTGCCCGACCTCAACGTCCGCCTGGCGCTTTACCGCCGCCTGTCCGACGCGGAGAAGGCGCAGGACCGCGAGGCCCTGGCCGCCGAGCTGATCGACCGGTTCGGTCCGCTGCCGGCCGAGGCCGGCCAGTTGCTGAAGGTGGTGGCGATCAAAGGGCTCTGCCGCGAGGCCAACGTCTCCAAGATCGACGTCGGCCCGAAGGGCGCGGTCGTCAGCTTCCGCAACGATGAGTTCCGCAATCCGGGCGGCCTGGTGCAGTTCGTCGCCAAGAACTCCGTGGCCTGGCGGCTGCGCCCCGACCACAAGGTGGTGGTGAAGGGCGAATGGGAGACGCCGGAACAGCGCCTGTCGGCGGCTGAAAGGGTGCTGACGGAACTGGCGAAACTGGCCGCCTGAGACCGGGTTCAGCCGGCCTTCTTCACCTGGGCGTCCGAGGCGGCGCTTTCGAGGGCGCGCCCGACCATCTCAGGCGAGGCGACTTCCGCGACGCCGATCTCGAAACCGACCACGAACGGCGTCCGCCCTTCGCCCGCCTCGAAGGCGGTGCAGGCGATCACGGCCGCGATCCGCTCGGCGGCGGTGCGCGCGGACGCAAGGGGCGTGGCGGGCAGGGCGAGGGCGAAGACCTCCGGCGAAAGCCGGGCCGCGGTGTCCTCAACCCGCACCAGGCGACCGATCATCGAGCCGATCTGCGGAATGGCCCGGCCGACCCAGCCATCGCTCCGAAGAACGGAGAGCTCCGGCGTTTCAGCGACCTTCAGCACGCAGACGCTCAACGGCCGGTTGCGCACGCGGGCGGCCTGGGCGATGCGCATGAGGTGCGCGGCGAAGAGGCTGCGGGTGAACAGGCCGGTCGGCGCGTCCATCAGGCCGGAGCTGCGGGCCGCCTCCAACGCCTGGCGGACTCCGGCCTGGCGGCGATGGTTCCGCGCCAGCTCGAGCACCCGGCGGGCCGTTTCGTCCTCCGGGGTCTGGGGCGAGGCGACGTCGGAGATGCCGCGGTGGTAGGCCTCGGCGGTCGTCACGTAGGAGTCCTGCCGCAGGTAGAGCAGGGCCGGGGTGTGGAACAGGCGCGTGTTGCGCCGCAGGCCCGAGGCGATGGAGAGCGCCTCCTGCGGGTTGTCGCCGGCCCACAGCACCACGCCGTCGAAGTTGCGTTCGTGCAGGTAATCGAAGGCGGTGTAGGCGGTGAAGGCGCCCGTCACCTCGGCGCCGCCGCGCCGAAGGGCGTTGGAAAGGCCGAGGAACTGCGGCGCCGGCTCTCCGATCGCCAGGATCCGCAGCGGGCTGAGGTCCGGCTTGGCGATGTCCAGCCGCCGATCCCGTTCGGCGAAGGTCTCCTGTCGGAGTTCGAACTCCTCCTCAGTCACGGCCAGGCGAATGAGGCTCTCCAGCCGCATGGCCGCCTGGGAAGGATGCAGGGGCGGCGCCAGCGTCAGGTCGAATCCGTGGGTGGCGAGGCCGGGATCGGGGTCGCCGACCGCCAGCACGGGCAGCCGCCGCGGCGCGCAGGCGGCCTTCAGGCGCTTGGCCAGGCCCAGCATCTCTTCGCCGCCGGAGAGGTCGACGATGGCGGCTTCGATCTGCAGGTCGGCGACGGTGGCGAGCGCGCTTGCGGCGCTGCGGGCGGTGACGGTCCGCCGGCCGAGCTTGTCCAGCCCCTCGGCGAGCGCACCGGCGATCACGTCGTCACGGGCGACGATCAGCAAACGCGCCTCAACGCTGGCCGACATTCGCCCTCTACCCCGCACCGATCCCACACCCCGTAAAGCACGGAATCACCGGCGCGCGAATATGCTGCGCATTATGGAACCCCAGGTTGAGCCGCGATGTCGCGCCCCGGATACGCATCCGGTTCCTGACGCCCGCGTTCAGGCTGGGTTCAGCCGCTGGGGCCGATAACCACGACAGGCCGGTCGTCGCGCTCTCCCGTCCCTCGAAGCGGCGGACGGCCTGATGGAACGACACGCCCATCGGCGGCGCGTCACCTTCGGGTGGCGCGCCGTTTCCATATGGCCTTGCCAGCGGCAAGCTCCAACCGCACCTTCGCCGCCCATGAGGAAGCCCTCGATTCTTCGGCGCCCTGGCCGCTGGGACTGGGATCCGCTCCATGCGCTGAGGGTGGGCGTGCAGACCCTGGTGCGGGCGCTTGTCCGGCTGTGGGGCCGGGACGTGATGCTGTTCACCGGTGGCGTCTCCTTCTTCGTCATGCTGGCGATCTTCCCGGCCTTGGCGATCCTGGTCGGCCTCTATGGCCTGTTGGCCGACCCGGCCCAGGCGGCGCAGGAAGGGGAGGCGCTGTCGCGCCTCATGCCGCTGGGGGCGCGGGACATCTTCCGCAACGAGCTGCTCAGGCTGACGACCACGCCCCACGCCAGCGTCTCGACCCAGAGCCTTCTGGCCTTGCTGATCGGGGTTTACGCCGCCCACCGGGGCTTCAAAGCCCTTTTGGCGGGACTTTCATTCATCCACGACGAGGACAAGCCGCGCGGGTTCGTGGGATTCAACGTCCTGGCGCTCGCCGTCCTGGTGGCCACCTTCTGCGCCATCGGCCTGGTCAGCGCGGTCTTCCTGGGCCTGCGGGTGATGGGCTCGGCGTTCGAGTTGAGGCCCCTGCGCGGCGTGTCGTGGCTCTACAGCGAATGGACCTGGGCCAGCGCGGCGCTCAGCGTCGGCCTGACCTTCATCTATCGCTTCGCCATGTCCAGCCGGCCGGTGGACTGGCGCGCCTCGGCGGTGGGCGGCGTGACGGCGGCGGCCCTGTGCCTGGGCGCGTCCTGGGCTATCGCCTTCTACGTCGAAGGGGTGGCGCACCTGGGCGCGACCTACGGCTCGATCGCCACCGTGATCGTTTTCCTGATCTGGCTTTCCTGGAACGTGAACGCGATCTTTTTCGGCGGCGCCCTGGCCACCGAGGTCGAGCTGCAGCTGGAAGCGATGTCGATCCACGACCGGCCGTTGATGCTGAACGATGTGCGCGGCTCCAAGCCCCTGGTCTGGCCGCCGCGCGACCGCCTCCGTTAGGGCTTCAACACCAGGAAGCTGAGGCCGTCGCCGTCGGCGAGCGCCTCCAGCACCGCCGCGCCCGCCTGGGCGGCGAAATGCGGAACGTCGATGCAGGCGAGGGGATCGTCGGCCAGCAGGCGCACACGCGCGCCCGTCGGCGCCGCCTCCAGAGCCCTCCGCAGACGGAGCGTCGGCACGGGACACCGATGTCCGCGAGCGTCCACCAGGATCTCGTGCGCCGTCATGGCGCGGCGATACACCGACGACCCAAGGAACCCAAGCTTCGCCTTGGCGGTTGTGCCGGGCAGGAGAGGGATAGGGATGGGCGAAACGTTCGAGACGGACGTGTCGGCGCGGCTCGACCGGCTGCCCTTCGCGCGGTTCCATTGGCTCGTCGCCAGCGCCTTGGGGATCACCTGGATCCTCGACGGCCTGGAGGTGACGCTTGTGGGAATCCTGGCCCCGACGATCGCTGGCGGCCTGGGGCTCACGCCGACGCAGCTCGGCCTGACCGGCAGCGCCTATATCCTGGGCGCGGTGGCGGGCGCTCTGATCTTCGGACGCCTCACCGACCGCTTCGGCCGTCGGCGGCTCTTCATCGTCACGGTCGCGGTCTACCTGGTCGCCACGATCCTGACCGGCTTGAGCTGGGATTTCTGGTCATTGCTGCTGTTCCGCTTCCTGACCGGAGCCGGGATCGGCGGCGAATACGGCGCGATCAATTCGGCGATCCAGGAACTGATCCCCGCAAGGCGGCGGGGTTACACCGACTTGGTCATCAACAGCAGCTTCTGGATCGGCGCGGCGGCCGGCGCCTTGGGTTCGATCCTTGTGCTGGACCCCGCGGTCGTCTCCCAGGCCTGGGGGTGGCGCCTCGCCTTCGTGATCGGCGGTCTGCTCGCGTTGGTCGTCATCTTCGTGCGCCGGCTCATTCCGGAAAGCCCGCGCTGGCTGGTCGTCCACGGACGGCCGAAGGAGGCGGAGGCCATCGTCCGCGACATCGAGCGGAGGATCGAGCAGCGCCGCGCCTTGCCCGCCCAGCTGCGGCCGCTGCCGAGGTTGAGATTCCGGAAGCGCAACAGGGTGAGCTGGGCCGAGGTGGCGCGGACGCACCTGCGACTGCACCCGCGGCGAACCGCGCTGGGCCTCATCCTGATGGCCACCCAGGCCTTTTGTTACAACGCCATCTTCTTCACCTATGCGCTGATCCTCACACGCTTCTATGGCGTCGCTCCGCAGCATGTCGGCTGGTTCATCCTGCCGTTCGCGCTGGGCAATGTGCTGGGCCCGCTGCTGCTCGGCCGGCTGTTCGACAGCGTGGGCCGCAAGCCGATGATCAGCCTGACCTACGGGATGGCGGGCGTGCTCCTGTGCCTCACGGGCTGGATGTTCGCCCAGGGGCTGTTGAGCGCCGAGGGCCAGACGCTGGCCTGGACATTCATCTTCTTCTTCGCCTCGGCGGCGGCCAGCGCGGCTTATCTGACCGTCGGCGAGTTGTTTCCCCTGGAGACGCGGGCGATCTCGATCTCGCTGTTCTACGCCTTTGGAACCTTGTTGGGCGGGGCGGGCGCGCCAGCGCTGTTCGGGCTGCTGATCGAGAGCGGCTCGCGCGAGCAAATCTTCGCCGGCTATCTTCTGGGCGGAGGGCTGATGGTGGCCGCAGCGGTCGCCGAGCTGGTGCTGGGCGTGCCGGCCGAACGGGCGCCGCTGGAAGAGGTGACGGCGCCTCTTTCCCTCGCGGAGGAGCCGGGCTCGCCTCGCGGGGGGGCGGTCAGCCGGCGCGCCGCAACGGTCGCCGACTCCGCTCGGCCTTCAGCAGCGCCCAGCCTTCCCGGGTGAGCACGAAGGCGTGGGGCGACCCGCTCCAGCCGTTGACCTGCGAGGCCGCGCCGGCCCGCTGGAGAAGGCGTCGGCCGCACAGCCTTAGGCACAGGCCGACCTGGATCGGGTTGGGGTCGACAAGAGGGCCTCGGAGGGTCGCCTGAAGCAGGGCTCGTTCTTCGCTGGAGAGCTCGTGGGGGTCGATCATCTCCCTCAAACGCCGTGACCGCGCCTCTGTTGCGCATATCAGCCGGACAACGCCTGCGGGGTCCAGTCAGCCTCGCGCACGGCTTGGCGTCGCATCAGGGCCGCAACGAACTCCGGCGGCCGAGCGCGGTCCCTTCGACGGCCCGTCCATTCCAGCTCCACCCTTGCAGCAAACACCGCGCCGCCCTCGGTATAGGTCACAGCCCAGGTGACGATCCGTTGGCCGTGATCCTCCAGGATGCCGCGTAGCTCATCCTCGCTCAGCCCCGTCGCCTCGGCGGTGACGTTGAGGGCGGCGCGAAAGCTGCGCCGCATGACGTCGTCGGTGCGTTTCAGGGCGGACAGCATGACGATGGCGCCCAAGGTCACGCCTGCGCCCAGGCCGATCTGGCCCGCGCCGAACACCAGGCCGACGACGGTCATGAACCAGAGGGTGGCGGCGGTCACCACGCCCATAACCGCGTCGCCGCGGCGGATGATGGCGCCGGCTCCGATGAAGCCGATGCCGGAGAGCACGCCCAGCGGAAGGCGCATCACGTCGAGTCGGACGAAGGACTGCGGCTCCTTGCCCGAGATGGTCATCATCAGGTTCGCCAGCACCATGGAAAGGCAGGCGGCGACGCAAACCAGGGTGGTGGTGCGAAGCCCGGCGGCCTGGCTGCGGGCCTCGCGGTTATAACCCACCACGATCCCGCCGACGGTCGCGCAGAACAACCGCAGCAGCACATCAATCCAAGTCGGTTCGGTCAGCATGGCTGCAGCATGATGCGGCGCGGGGCGGATTTCCATGGCGCCGGTCGCGCGCCCGCTCGAAATACGACCGCATTTCGGTTACACGGGCGCCCCTGAGCCGGTGTGGCTCGAAGGTGTGTCGGAGTTTAGCGACTCGTGATCAAGACCGGTCCTCATTTGAAGCAGGCGCGGGAAGCGCTCGGGTGGACGCCCGTCCAACTTGCGCGGGCCCTGCGCCTGGCCGGCGGGGACAAGCAGGGCGAGAAGCGCGTCCTGGAGATGGAGGCCGGCCGGCGCGACATCTCAGGGCCGGTGACGGTGGCCGTGGAATCCTTCCTGCACGGGTACCTGCCTGTGGGATTCAGCCCCGAGCCAGTCGTCGAGAGCCAAAAGTAATCCGCCAAGCAGTAGCGCGACCGTGGGATGGAAGCCTGGGCCGTGCGACGCGCCCTGGGCGCGATGAGGCGGTCCACTGGAAGCGCCAGTTCGGCGTTTCGTGCATATTGGCGTCCTTCATCATGAGCGTACCAAGCTAGAATTGCGGACCCCAACCGTGGCTGAAAGGAGCCCCCCATGACGGAAGCCGAAATCATCGAATTGGAGCGGCGGCGGCTCAACGCCATGAAGCGTGCGGACGCCGCGGCGTTGGACGAGTTGCTCGACGAGGATTTCGAGTTTTTCCACGGCGACGGCCGCTACGACAACAAAGCCTCATCCATCAAGCTGCTGACAGATGGCAGCTTGAAGTATTCGCTTTTGCAGTTGAACGACCCGCGCGCCTATGTCTTCGGCGACACCGCCGTCCTCTTCAACACAATGGACATGGACGTGGAGCTCACGAACAAGAGCTTTCGCGCGCGTCGTTCGGTCACGACGGTATGGCGGCAGGGTCCGCAGGGCTGGAAGCTCGTGATCTACAAGGGGGTGGACATCCCCCGCGACTGATCACACACGGGGTTTGGCGAGCAGGCGGAGGCCTGCCGCGCAGGCCTGCCGGCATACGGATTCCTGGACCAAGGGCCGCGCGAAGCGGCCCCCGGAATCGACTGCCCCTGCAGCCGCGGCCTTTGATCCCGCTCAATTTCTGAAGCGTGGCAGGGCTCTACAAGTTGGTGTCAGTTGCCAGCCGATAATACCCGTGAGGGATATCTTCTCATGTACACGATAGAACCACTGTCACCCCACCTGAATTATGGATCGATAGTTCGCGGAATCTCTGCGGCGGATATCGAGACGCCCGAACAGCGGAAGAAGCTACGCGACCTCTGGGCCGACCGCGGGTTGCTGGTCTTCAGGGACACGAAGGACCTGACGACCGAATTTCACGTCGCGCTTAGCCGCGTTTTCGGAGACCTCCAGCGCCACCACCAAGAAAACATGCTGGTCGACGGCCACCCGGAACTGATCTCTTTCAGGGCTGAAGGCGAGCGCGACGGGATTTACGAGGTCGACGGCGAGCTTCGATCCGGTTTCTTCCCGTTCCACCACGACTTCCGCTGGATGGACCATCCTAATCGCGGCGGCGTGTTGCGCATCGTCCAACT
>Ga0068858_100002373_pt1 | contig 19048 bp, 13 predicted proteins | sample KBSSwiS12_FD_66589 | JGI IMG/M metagenome (GOLD analysis project Ga0068858, IMG submission 66589) | Switchgrass rhizosphere microbial communities from Kellogg Biological Station, Michigan, USA - KBS Switchgrass S1-2 | ecosystem: Host-associated > Plants > Roots > Rhizosphere > Soil ...
TGATCGCACGGGCTTCTTCTCCGCTGGCGGCGAGCGGGGCGAAGTAGACGCTCGACAAGTCCGCCGCCGCGGTGACGCTGCGCCGGCGGGACTGCGTGGACGCCGGCGTCGACGCCGCGCGCGTTTGCATGCTCGCCGGCTCACCAAACAGCGGGTCCGCGACGATGACCGGCTCGTTTCGGCTCGTGCGGGGAACCTGCATGCGCAGGAGATCGCGACCGCTGGTCAGGTAACTCATGGCGAAGCGCTCGACCCCGTAGCGGCCCTGGTCGTCGACAAGCGCTTCGAACGGAATCAGATTGAGCTCGCCGATCGGCGAGATCAGCAGGCGCGCTGCGTCGCCGACCAACGTTCGCGCGGGCTGCATCACGCGCCGGTCCACCTCGCGCGCGCGCGCCTTCACGTCGTCCCGCGCCGGATCGCGCAAGGCCTCCCGGAATGCCGACACCGCCTGGTCGACCTCCGTCGTCGTCCCGAGGTCCGTCCAGCGCACGTCGCCTTCACGACGGATCACGTAGCCGACATAGCGAGGCTCGCCGTAGGCGTCCCTGTCGCTCGAGGCCTTCGGATCGAACGGCTTGTAGATCGCGAACTCGACGAGCGCGGCATCCGCCGGGATGGCGGCCTTCACCGCCGCGAGGGTGACCGGCTGCGTCTGTGCGCGGAATTCCGAGCTGCGTCCGCTGATCGCGGTTTCGAGCGTTTCGCGCTCGCTCTCGAGCGCTTCCAGGCGCGTGCGATAGTCCGCGGCGGGCGGCCTGCCGGGTCCATTCAGCGCAAGCGTCGCCAGTTGTTTGGTCGTGGCACCGAGCTTGTCGAGGAGCTGCTGGTCGTCGGGATTCAACCGCTGCCTCAGCGTGGCCATGTTCTCCGCCACGGCATCGAGCACTCGGCCCTTGCGCTGCAGGAGCACCTGCACCGCCAGCTCCGTCGCGGCCTTGTCGTCGGGGGCCTGGCGCGCGTGAAGGGAGAGCGTGCGATCGGTCCGCGACGACACCGCGTCGACGTAGGCGAATTTCTCGCGCTCGGTGCCGATGGCGACGTTCAGCTCGATGTTTTTCTCCTGAATCTGATCCATCCGGGCCTGAAACTCGACGGCCCTGGCGATGTCGCCCTGCGCGGCATACGCGACCGCCGCGTTGCCGACGGCCAGGAGCGTGAGGCTGTGGTACGGACCGGCTGCCGTGTTCAGCACATCGAACGCCTGGCCGTACACGTCGAGTGCGGCGGGATAGTCGCCGGCGGCGCGATGGACGTTGCCGATGATGATCATCAGGGCCGCGGTGTCCGGGTGCCGCGGTCCCATCGTCTTTTCGCGAATCGTGAGCGCCCGGTTCAGGAGGTCGAGCGCCCTCGGGTACTGCTTCCGCTCCCGCGCGATGATCGCCAGGTTCGCGAGCGTATTCGTGACGCGCGGATTGTCGGGCCCGAATCGTTTTTCGAAGGCCTTGAGCGCGCGCTCCGCCAGCGGTTCGGCGTGCTCGTAGTCGTCGAGCCTGATGTAGATGCCCGACAGGTTGTTGACGACCGTGCTCAGGATGAAATCGTCGGGCTCGAGCGTCTCTTCCCCGATTGAGAGGGCGCGCTGAAGCTCGGGGAGCGCACGCTGATAGTCGTCGCGGTAGACGTGCAGGAGGACGAGATTCATCAGGTTGCCGATGATGCGCGGGTGCCGCTCGCCGAGCGTTTTCGTCGTGATGGCGAGCGCGTCGCGGATCAACGGCTCCGCACGGGCGTAGTCGTCCGTGCTCAAGTAGAGCGCCGCCATCGACTGGAACAGGAACGCCGTTTGCGGATCCTCGCGTCCGACCGTCGCCTCGTCGATGGTGAGCGCGCGTTGAAAGAGCTCGTCGGCCGTCGCGTTGTTCCCTCGCGCTCTCTCGACGTTCGCGAGCCCTGTGAGGAGGAACCCGACGTAGGCGTCGTTCGGCGCGGCGGCCTCTCCAGCCGCCACGGCGCGCGCGGCCGCCTGCTGCGCAGCGTCGTATCGCCCCGCATCGTTCAGTGTGAAGGCTGTCGTGTAGAGCTTGTGCGCTTCGAACAAGGATCGATCCTGTTCGGTCGCTGTGTGTGTCTCCGGGACGCGGATCTCGTACCGGCCGGCCGGAGCTCGCGAGTATTTCGGCTTGACGACCAGGCGAACAGGCTCTTCGGTGTCGAAGACGATCCCGACGCGTTCCCGACCGACGACTCGTGTCTCTGCGTCGAAGTCGGCGACCGGCTGGCCGGCGGCATCGAGAACCTGCACGACCACGTCGATCCCGCGTTGTTCGACGACGAGGCTGGCGAGCTGGCCCGGGGGAAGTGTCAGCTGATAACGATGTTCTTGTCCGGTTGGGAGCTCGCGCTCAATCGGCGCGCCGGTGGGTGAAAGGACCGTGTCCGCAACCGCCTGTGTCGACAGGTGAGTTGCGGCCTGCGGATTCGTCGCGAGCGCGAACGCGCCCGCAGTCACTGCCGTCAGGCAGAGCATCGATCGGCAACGCAAGTCCGTCATGAACGAAGTCCGATGGGAGAAAACCGGCCGGACCTCGGAGTCTATCACGCGACCATGCGCGGATCGGTGACGGGAGGGTGAACTCTACTGTTCGCAGGGCTGAAGCCCTGCGCCACTGGCGAGAGCGTCGAATTCCTGGAGCGCATTCGACTCCGATGTAGTGCAGGCCTTTAGGCCTGCAACGCACGGCGGACCTGAAGGTCCACACTACATCTAAATCGAAAGAGCGCTAGTGGGCGAGCGGAATGCGCGCGGTGAACCGCGTCTGATGCGCCAGCGAGAGCCGACGATCGATTTGCATGACGCGGACTGCGAGCTTCGTTCCGAGCGCTTTCTGAAAGTCGCCGAACCATTTCTGGCGCAGCGCGTTCATTCGAGCGTCGCGGTCGAAGTGCGCGTTGATCAGGCCGAGGGCGGCCGCGTCATCGAGATTGTCGAACGTCTCGATGTATCGCTGGATGCCTTTGAGCTGATCGTCCATGATGACGTTCTGCTCCTTCTGGTACGCGTTGTAGACCGGCCAGAACTTCGCCGCCTGCTCGCTGTCGAGCGTGATGTTCTTGGCGATGATATCGGCGCGCTCGCCCTGCAGGTCGGCGCGGACCGCCTCGAGGACCTCGTCGATCGTCGTGGACGAGATCAGTGTCGATGACGGCTGCTGCGCGGCTGCCCAGGCGATGGTCATGACTCCAGACACGCAGACGGCTGCGGTGACCGCAAGAAGGTGACGCATGAGAGTGCCTCCAGGTTGATGCGGGATCGAAGGCGGACGGCTGCTACTTGACCTCGGTCCACGAGGCGTCGGGCTTGTACGTCGTCATGGCCTTTGCCTTGGCGTCGGTTTCGTCACCGACATCTTTCTGCCGTACGACACCGGTCTGATTGACGAGGAACGTCATGACGCCTGTAGCGTCGTACTGCGCAGGCCACGCGATCAGTGCAACACCGCCCGACGCTCCAGCGCTCGTATCGGTCAGAATCTTGAAGTAATAGCCGTGAAACGGGAGGCGCTCGGTCTTTCCGGCGACGGGTGGCTCTCCTTCAGCGGCCTCCGCCAGGAGGTCTCCAAGCGGACTCCGCGGCTGTCCTTTCACCTCGGGCCAGTACAAGCCATCGTGCTTCCCGGGATCGCTGCGGAACTTTGTCGCAAACGCGCCGGCCGGTTTGCCGTCATGTCCCTCGGACGCGTAGCGTCTCTGCGCGGCGACGTAGGTGTGACAGACCGCGATCGCGGCGAGCTCATTCCGTCCAATGCGCCGGGCGATCACTTCTTCTTTTCCAGCCTCGCTGTCGAACCGCCAGCGGTTGCCGCTTTTGACGAGCGGTACCGGCAACGGCCATTCTTCGTTGCCGATGACGAGCGTCTTCTTGTTCGCGCCCTGATTGACCAGGTGCCATCCTTCCGCGAACGCGGCGACGAAGATCTGGCGGTTCTGGCGGCCGGTGGCCGGATCGGACGATTCGGCGAGCTCCTGGCCGTACGGCGCGAAGATCGCGATCACCTCCGGCAGATTGCCGGCCTTCACTGCCGCGGCCAGCGCGCGCACAGCCTCCTCGGGCGTTGCGAAGGTACGAGGCGATTCCTGCGCGACGAGCGGTACCACCGCCAGAACGACGGCACACACCGCTGCTGCGATGCCGGACGATCGCTTTCTACCGTTGAACCAAACGCGTGGGTCCATGACTCGATCCCTTGTTCACGCGTCAGCGGCGACGACCGCCGCCGCCGCTCCTCGATCGCGAGCTGCTCCGGCTCGTGCTTCCGCGCGAGCTGGCGGCGCGTTCCGATCGTCCACTCGAATAGCCGGAAAACGCATCCGATTTGGTCCCGCTGCGATCCGTGGCTGCGGTGCGAGTCGACGTCGTGCCACGGGCCTCCGTCGTACCGGATCCGCGCGTCTGGGCCGTGCTGGTACTGCGCGTCTGGGCGTTGCTGCGTGCCTGCGCCGCGTTCTGACCGGTCCTCCCGCTATCGATCCGATTCTCCTGGCGTTCCGTTCGCTGCTCCCGGGCATCGCTGGCCCGATCGCTGCGGTTTTCGGCCATATCCTCGCGGTGATCCGTCCAGTCTTCGCGCGCGTCCTCGCGGTGGTCGTAGTAGTCGTCCCACGCGTCGTTGTACATGTACCCGCCGCCGCGCCACCCGTACGGACCGTAGTAATAGTTGTTGTTGACCGCCGCACCGATCACGATGCCCGCCGTGAACCCAATCATGCCGGCGGCCACCGCATCCGCGCTGTTGTTCTGGACGACGACCGTTGTCGGCGGGGGCGTCGTGTAGACGACGGTCGGATTGTAGCTGGGCACGTAGACGACCTGCGGGTTGGTCGGTTCGATCACGATGACCTGCTGGCCGGCTGACGTGGTCTGCGTCTCCACCTGCTGCTGGTCGTTGCTCTTGAGCGTCCCGACGTTGCGCGCCTGCGTCCGCAGTTTCTGAATGCTGTCGAAGACGAGGCTGCGATTGGCCGCGAAGGCCTGGCCCACGAGCGTCGTCCAATCGAGCTTCGCCGCCATCCGATGGACGACGTCGGGGAAGATGACGAGCGCGACGAAGCTGGGCTCGAAGCCCTTGGCAAGCGCCGCGTCCTGCAGCTCGGTCCCTTTCAGCTTCGGATTGGCGGCCAGGAACGCGTCCAGTTTCGTGACCGAATCGGGATCGCCGGCGCACATCAGGATCTGCGCCAGCAGCGAATCCGGGTAGAGCGCGATCGGGGCGAGCAGGGCGTCGATGTCTCCCGGCGCCTGCGCCTGCGCGTGCCAGCCGGACGTGACCAAGCCGAAGCACAGGCACAAGATGACGATGCGTGTCTTCATTACCAGGTCCTCTGTTGCCTGGAGGAGCACGAGGCGTGCCTCGCCACGCCGAATCGGGGTCAGACGACAAGTTGTTCAGCAGGAAGTCTTTGCGCCACGTCACGCCGCGGAACGCGTGGCGCCGACGCACACGGATCTCCGAAGCATCGGAGGTGCTCGGTCAATCCGTGCGCGTCCCGGTCGGAGGCCGTCTTTTCGATCCGGCGCCTTATCGCTTGGACGCGTACGGATTGCCGCCCAGCGTGTTGGAAATAGCCGCGATGGCGCGCTGTGCCCGGACACTGTTGCCGGCGTCGTCGAGCGGCGGCGACACCACGGCGATGCCGAACTTGCCGGGCGACACCGCGATGAGGCCTCCGCCGACGCCGCTCTTGGCCGGGAGACCGGTGTGGTACAGCCACTTGCCCGAGTCGTCGTACAGCCCGGCTGTCGCCATCACCGCGAGCACACCGGGAACCTTGGCGGGATCCATCACCTGCTTGGACGTGACGGGATTCTTGCCCCCTGCCGCCAGCGTCGCGGCCATCGTCGCCAGATCCTTCGCGTTCACGCCGATCGAACACTGACGCGTGTAGAGATCGACAGCCTGCGGCCAGTTGGCCTTGATGTAGCCGTAGGCGAGCATGAGCGCGCCAATCGCCTGATTGCGCTGGTTGCTGTCGGACTCGGACTTGTACACGTCCTGCAGGACCGTGAGCGGCCGGCCGGCGGCGTCGTTGTGGAAGCCGATGATTTTCTTCCACACCGCGTCGGCGTTGGCGCCGGTCACCATGCTGGTCGCCGAAATGGCGCCGGGATTCACGAGCGGATTCATTTCAGGCGCGCCGGTTCCGGTCACCGTCTTCACCGCCTCCACCGCGATGATGGAGTTGAAGCGCGCGCCGGTGGCGTCGACGCCGATGCGTTTCTCGACCGAGTCCAGGCCCTGCTCCTGGATGACCTGCGCCATCGTGAACACTTTCGAGATCGACTGGATCGACACCTCGGTCTTGATGTCGCCGGCGGTGTAGACCTTGCCGTCGACGGTGACGAGCGCGATGCCGAACAGGTTGGGATCGACCTTCGCCAGTGCCGGAATGTAGTCGGCGTTCTTGCCTTCCTTGAGCGCCTTGAACTGATTGAACGCGTTGTTGACCGCGGTCTGCGGGTCCGCCGCCGATTGCGCCGATAACGTCCAACCCGCGGCACACACGACGAGGCCGACCGCGGCGATGATTCCCTTCTTCACGCTAGCCTCCAATCTTTGCCGAGAAGTTGTATTTGAACGCGAACTGCAGCTTCAGCCCGTCGCTGTGAAAGCCATCCGAGAAGTTCTCGCGACGGCCCCACTGGAACTCGCCGCCGATCATCACGTTCGGCACCGGCGTATACAGCAGATTGCCGAGGGCGTACTTGCCCGCGTGGAACGCGTTCGGGGCCTGTGCATCCGTGTTGTCGATGTTCTGGCTCGAGTAACCGACCGCGCTCGTGAACCTGCTGTTCCAGGTGTGGTCGACGAATGCGACGATGCCGGTGATAGGCAGTGGCTTGCCGAGGATCGGTGTGACGGGGTTCGACAGGTTGTTCTGGATGCCGATGTCCACTGGCGAATCCTGCATGTAGTTCTCGATGCCGCGCCCGTAGGCGTACTGGAGCCTGAGCACGTCGTTCTTGCCGACGTTGAGAACCGAGCTGAAGTTCAGGCCCCAGCCGACGGTGCTGTCGCCCAACTGGAATTTGTCGTTGAGCAGATCGTCCCAGGCGATCCGGCGGAGCATGCCGCCGACCCTGACGTATCCCCACTTCTGGCTGAACTTGTACGCGCCCGACAGATCGGGCATCGTGAACCGCGGCTTGATGTTCTGGACCTCGATACGATCGGAATAGACGCCGCCGTCGCCGCTTGCGCCCGGCCGTTCGAGCGCGAACATCAGCATCCGGTCGCCTTTCATCGGTGTCCACCGCACCTGCACGTTGCGGAAGAACACCATGCCGGTCGGCCCCCAATACTCGAGCGAGTTCGGCCAGACATCCGGATCCGTGAACGGGCTGTCGGTCTGGCCCGCTCCGAACGCGCCGACTTCGCCCCAGGCGTGTCGCAACCGGATGGTGGTCTGGCCGGCATCGACGCCGGTGCCGAACATGTCGATCTCGAATCGTGTCTTGAGCTCGCCAAGGCCCGTCGGCGTAGAAGATCTGAAGCCGAGGCGGGACTGACGTACGCCGGCGAAGGTGCTGTTGTCCTTGCCGAACTGATCGGGAGAGGAGGGCAGCTTGGTCACCCTCATCGTGTCGAACCAGCTCGGGTCGATCTGCTTGAAGTTCTGGCCGATGTCGAGCATCGCGAACCCGTAGATCTCGAGCGATGGCTTGTCTGGCGATGCTTGCGGCGACGGCGTCTCGGCGGGCGGCGGCGTATCGGCAGGCGGCTGCCCGGCCCACGCAACCCTTGGAACGGCGCCGAGCAACAGGAGCGACGCCAGCGCCCATTGCCAGATCGGTGTGGTCGATCGTCGTTTCACATACATGACCCCTGCTCCTTCGAAATGCGGCCTATTTCGCGTGCGCCCGTTCCCATTCGCGCACGCGCCGCCGTCCTTCGTTGAAAATCCGCTCGTAGTTCCCCTTGCGCACGTTGAAGCTGGCCTCGGGCGTCAGCTGCCGCCAGACCGGCGCCCACATGTCGAACACCGCGTAGTACGGCGCGGGACCGACCGGCGCGACGGTGTCCGTGCCGAAGAGAAACCTGGTGGGATGCCGATTGAGCATCGCGGTCACACGCGCGATCGACTCGGGCGTGGCGACGGCGTACTTGGCCACTTCGTCCCAGGAGATGTCGAAGCTCACGTGTGACAGCGCCGGGTCTGTCAGCAGCGACTCGACGAGCTCGACCTGCGACGGGTTGCGCTCGGCCGCCTCCGCCGATACCTGAACGGGATGCACGATGCGGCCGAGGCCGAAGTGCGCCCAGATGAGGCTCGTCTTCGGATGCCGTTTGAGCAGCGCCTTCATCTGGCTGAGATACACCGGCTCGGTGTCCTGCCTGGCGAACGGCATGTCGATGTCGCTGTGGAGGATGACCACGAGGCCGGCCTCCGCCGCGAAGTCCAGCACACGATCGAGCGCCGGGTTCGTCAGGCTCGCGGTTTCGCCCGAGACCTTCGCCGACACGAATTCCTTGTGGATGCTGAACTCGCCGATCCCCGTGAAGACGCCGGGAAAGATCTGCAGCACGCGCCGGATGTGATCGACGCCGTACATGTCGGCCGGGTTGAACCCGGTGATCATCGGGTCGAAGCGCGCCTGCTCCGCGGGCGTCAGCGATCGATAGACGCTCGCGATGTAGGCGTCCGTGAACGAGTAGTAGTAGAGCGGCGCGTCGCTCTGCAGGTAGTAGGTCGGCGCGAAGTCGCCGGAGTTGGCGTAGGACCACTGCTGCTGCAGCGGAATGCCGAACAGCGTCGACCGGCCGACGCGCGTGCCCATGATGCGCAGGAAGTCGCTGACGTCGATGCCCTGCTGCACGTAGTTCGTGAGGTGGAAGTGCGAGTCGTAGAACTCGTTTGCGGCATCGGGTGCCTGCGCGCCGGCGGCACTCGTCAGCACGCCGGCGAGGAGCGCGGCGCCGGCCAACGGCGCGAGCACTGCAAGCGGTCGATACGCGGGTGCAAGCCTCATGTCCGTGCTGCCTCTCGATCTGTGCGCCGCCGCATCAGAAGTTCATCTCGAGGTTGACGTGGAGCACGTTGCCGTTGCCGCCCACCGGGTACGGATACGCGGTGTATCCGACAGGGCTCTTGTTCACGTGCATGAACTCGGCGTTCAGCCGAAGCCCGCGCTCCTTCATGAAGTACCAGTTCTCGCCGACGCGCATCTCTGACGAGTCGCCGTAGCGGCCGAAGATCTGCGATCCGCTCACGTAGAACTGCAGCGCCTTCGGGATCAGCATCGCGGAGCCCTGCAGCTGGTACCCGTTGTCGGAGATGTCCGCGATGCCGCTGGTGTTGACGCCGACGAAGTCGCTCAGCCAGCGCCGGTAGTACTCGGCCTCCAGCGCCATGCCGCGGTACTTGATGCCGGCGTCGAGGCTCACCATCTGGTAGTTCACTTCGTTGACGGTGGTGCCCTTGCCGAACAGATCCGGCGTGAAGATCACGCTGCCGTCTGTCAGCCGGACCTGGGTGTTCTCGATGCCTTCGGTGCCTGGCTGACTCTGTTTCTCCTCGAGGCTGTGCGTGTAGTGCGCGGCCGCACGAATGGCCACCTTCTCGTGGTAGTCGTAGTCGCCGAAGGTGCCGTAGAGGCCGAACTCCCCGGTGGTGGGCAGCCACTGCAGCATGTACGACTGGGTGTCGAACTTGTTATCGAGCTGCGCGGCGCTGACGCCGAGCGTGCTGAGGTTGTTGGCGAACATCGCCATGTATTTGAATTTCGTCGCGATCTCGCCTTTCAGCCAGACGCCGGTCGTATACGAGCCGCGAAAGAATTCGTCGGCGATCAGCCGATCGTCCACGCCGAGCCAGTACGGGAACTGGCCCTCGGTGCTGCGCACCGACGGGAGCGACGTGATGCCCGCGCCGACCGTCACGTACCGGTTGAACGTGTAGCTCAGATTGCCTGCCCCGACGACCTGCGCCGGATCGCCCTGCGAGCTGTTCGACGACCAGACGTACAGGTAGTACCGGAACTTCGGCGTGAGGAACCATCCCGTGAACGGCGCGAAGAACTTCTGCAGCTGCATGTCCTGGCGCTGCTTCACCGTGTGCGTGTTCCCGAAGGCATCGACGTAGCTCGAGTCGAGATCCCGCTGGTTCAAGTAGCGGGCGTAGCTGAAGAGGCGAAAGTAGACCTGTCCTTTTTCGCCCTCGTACAGCCGGAAGCCGACGTTGGGAATGTGCTCGAACGACTTCTTGTCTTCAGGTTCGCGCGTGGCCTGACCGGTGATGAATTCGCCGGTGCATCCATCCGACACCCAGACTCCTGTGTCGTCGTAGCCCCACGTCTTGCCGAGCAGGCACGCTGCCGTTCCCGTCGATCTCACGAGCACAATACCGGCCGACGTGTCAGCGCCGCATTGCGTTCGTGTGCCGGCTTCAGACGCGCACACCAGCCGCGGAGGCGGCGCCGGTTGGTCCGTCGCCTGCGGTGTTCCGGCGGGCGAGGCCGGCGCTTGTGCATTGGAGCTCGTGTCCGTCTGATCCTGAGCGGATGCGTATCGCGCCATCGTCAACGCGACGACACACGCGATCAGCACCCGCACAAACACTCGTCCGCCGGCTCTCACAAAATGGCCTCCGCACAGGATCAGCGTCGGGAAGGGCTAGTCCGCTATCCGTTCGGAGAGAAAGAGCAGTCGGCGTGCCGCTTTCCGACGGCCGCCGTGGATGGGCGAGGAACGAGTGGGAATCAGGCCGGATTATCGATGTACGACAGTGTTTCCCGCCTGCGCCGCCATGAGGGGTAGCCGGAGCGTATGCGAGCCCCTCCTCCGACCGGCCGGAGGCCCGGCGCGCGGGTCGGAGGAGCGGCTGTTCGTGCTCAGGCCATCACAGTGCCCGCAGAAAGGCGATCAAGTCGGATCGCTCTTGCGAAGTGAGGCCGATCTGAAACCGGCTTTCGTAGAAGTCGAGGACCTCCTCCAGCGTCGCCGCGGAGCCGTTGTGGAAGTACGGCGCGCGCGCGGCGAGCGCCCGCAGAACAGGACCCTTGAATTTGCCGATGTCAGCCCACTTGCCCGTCACCATCGCCCGGCCGGGATCCGTCGTCTGAACGGTCTCGCCGGTGGAGAGGCGCCGCAGGGTGTAGAGCGGCATGTCGGCGGTTCGGCGCGCCGCGTCGGTGAGCCCGATGTTGAGCGGCGCCTTCACCGAATGATTGCCGGCGTTCGGCGAGTCGTGGCACGTCGTGCACGTGCCGGTGAACGGATCCGGGACGGTGACGCCGCTCGGGAACGTCTGGTTGTTCAGCCCCGCGACACCCGTCAGAACAATCGGCTTCGTGTTGAACACGAGCTGACCCCTGGCGATGGCGCGACGCGCGTCGTGGTGCTCGTGATGCTCGCGGGAAGCGCGCGCCCACTCGTTGAACAAGGTGAAGGCGCGCGGATCGAACGCCGCACCGGTCGGATTGAGTCCCACCGGATCGTTGATGCCGATGAAAAACGGCTCGGTGGACAGCGCGATCGGTCCGCCCGTCGCTCCATGCGCGTGCAGCGATCCAGCGTCGTCGCTGACGGCCTGCGCGGTGAACAGTCCCGTTTCGAACGTCACGATCGCCTGCTTCTCGCCCTCTGTCAGGTGCTGCGCTGCCTGCGCATGTCCCAGCGTCGCGTCATCGGCCTGATGCGCGAGATCCTCGAGGATCGATGTCGTGGCAGACGACTCGCGGCCGTCCCACATCACCGCGCTCAGGAAGCCCAGGTTCGTCGAGGGCAGCGGACGCCGGTACATCGAAGCCGCCGTAACGCCGGCGCCGCAGTTGTACGGATCGTCGATTGCGTCGATCACGAATTCCGCACCGGACGGTACATCGACGCCGACTCGAATGAGCCCTCGCGTGAGCAGCAGGCTGAATGCTCTTCGCCGCCTGCTCAAGGTGCTGATGTCCGCGCCTTCACAGTTCGACCCGTCGTTGTTGCGAAAAATCGGATCGAGCCCGCGCGACTCCGCGAATCGCCGCTGGATGTCACGCGGTGTCACGGTCCAGCCCTGATCGGGCCGGTGGCACGAGAAACACGTGCGGCCGTTCGTGCCGAGCTCCTGGAAGAAAGGATTTTGAAGGTCGAACTCGCCGTTGGTCGTAAAGGTTCGCAGCTGACCGAACGGGTCCCGAGAGGCGATGAGGGCACGGTCATGATGGGCCGTGGCGGACCCTCCCGATAAAAACCACATCGTCACGACGAGGACGGCCGCGAGGATGGTCGCGAGGCGACTGCAGCGAGTCCAGGACATAGCTTCTCCTTCCGCGGCATAGCAGCGCGGTGCGGGTCGGGCCGACGCCCGCCCCCTACTTACTAGTTGCGGAAAAGGAAAAGCGTTTCGGCTCTCTTGCGAGCCTACTGGAGCGAGACGGTCGCATTCCGCTTTGGCACGAAGCCCACCGGAATGCGCGCGGTCTCCTTCATCGATGCGATGTCCACGACAGAGACATCGTTGGTCACCGGGTTGGCGACATATGCCGTCTTGCCGTCCGGCGTCAGCGTCACCCAGCCGGCGCCTTTGCCGCCGAGCTCCGCGCTGCCGATCAGGGTGAGGTCCGGGAGCGCGTACGAATACAGATAGTTGTTCAGGCGGCTGCAGACGACCAGCGTCTTGCCGTCAGCCGTCACCGCCATCCCGTGCGACGGGTCCGACCCTTCCGGCACGGTGCTCTTGCCCGGCGGAAGATCCGGATTCTTGATCCGCCGGATCTCTTTGCGAGTCGCGAAATCGACGACGGCGAACCCGTTGAAGCCGGTGAGCTGCGCGAAAATCCAGCGGGTCGAGCCGTCAGGATTCGTGTTGAACGTCATCGGGCGAATGCCGAGATCCATCTTCAGCGTCCACGCCGGCTCCTCGGTCTTCGCATCGATGACATTGATCGTCGAAGCCGCAATGGATCCAGCGACGATGAAGCGTCCGTCCGGCGTGACGTAGGCGTTGTGAATGGTGCCCTGCGTGGGGACCGTCTTGACGCGCTGCAGTGACACCGTATCGATCACGTCGACGCCGCCGGGTTCCTGAATGATGCCGACGTAGACGCGGGTGCCGTCCTTGCCGACCGCCATGTTGTTGGGATGCCCGCTGAGCGGGATCTTCTTCAGGATCGCGAGAGACTTGGCGTCCACGACGTCGAGCGTGGCCGCCGCCTCGTCGCTGATGTAGATGCGGCTGCCATCGGGCGCACCGCCGGCGCCGTGGCCGGCCTCGATGCCGTGGATGATGCCGACGACCTTGTTGGTGGCCGGATCGATCACGTGAACGTTGTCGCCGGCGCTGTTGGTCTGGATGATTCTCGCGTGGCGCTCACTGGTGGCGAGCTTTTCGCCCATCACCCACGCCTTGAGCGTCTGCCACTCGGCGTCGTTCTGCGAGCTCCAGTGCTTGCCGCCGTTATGGTAGAAATCGCCGCCGGCCGCTTCGGCCAGCGGATGCATCAGCAGCCGGCTCCTGGCGCTGCCCGGCACGACCATCCTTCGCACCGCATCGAAGTTCTTGTGCGACTCCTCGTCGGTCCACGACGTCCGCCCGGCAGCGAGCGGCTGCAGGCGCAGCGGCGTTCCCGATCCGTGGCAGGCGATGCAGCGCGCGTGCCCCGGCCGTTCCGCGAGAAAAATCGGCTGGACGCGGGCCTTGAAGAATTCGTAGTCGAGGGCCGATGCGGCGGGCGTCTGTGCCGCCGCGGGGGAAGCCAGAACAAGCACCAGGATCATCGAGCGGGCGACATGCATGGGAACCTCTCGTGTCGCGGATGTTGACGCGATGACCGAACTCGACTGTGTCCGAAAACGGAGAGTATCCGTGCCGTCGTGGCCCCTGTCAAGGCGCCAGAGTCTGCCGTATGCGCGCCAGGAGCGGCGGTGGTGAAAGGGATTGGTCGAAAAGTTCTTATAAGGGCATGGAGAGCGCAGACCTGTCGCGACGTTCGCTCTTGCAAGCCATTGGTGTGATCATCGCCAGCGCCGCCACGCCCCTTGGCTGGACGGACATCGCGCATGCCATGGACGGCATGCACGTCGGTACGCCGGCCGTCGCCGATCCGAAGCTGACGTTCTTCAACGCGTCCGAGGCGGCCGACGTCGAAGCGGTGGCCGCGCAGATCGTTCCGACCGATGACTCGCCGGGCGCCCGCGAGGCAGGCGCCGTCTACTTCATCGATCGCGCACTCGCGACCTTCTTCTCGCAACTCGCCGGCGACTATCGCTCCCAGCTCGCGGCGTTTCAGTCCGAGTTTCGCAAACAACACGCCGGCTCGGCGTCGTTTGCCTCGCTGTCTTCCGATCAGCAGATCGCCTATCTGAAGGGCATCGACAAGACGCCGTTCTTCAACACGACGCGGCTGTTGACGCTCCTCGGCATGTTTTCACTCCCGTCCTACGGTGGAAATCGCGACAGCGTCGGCTGGAAGCTCATTGGATTCGAGGACGCCCACGTCTTTCAGCCGCCGTTCGGTTACTACGACCGCGACTATCCCGGCTTCGTCATCCCCCTCAAGCCCCAATGAACACGCAGACCTACCGAGATTCGGATACCGTCGACGTCGTCATCGTCGGGTCAGGCGCCGCGGGCGGCGTGATCGCACGCGAGGTTGCGCAGGCGGGTCTCACCGTCGTCCTGATGGAGCAGGGCCCGCGCTTCCAGGTGCGCTCGTTCAGGCACGACGAGTTGAAGGACTGGTATCTCGGCGGCATCACGAACGATGCGGTGAAGAACCCGCAGACGTTCCGTGACGCGCCGGACAAGACCGCCGAACTTCAGAAGTTCAAGCCGGCGCTCTGGTACGGACGCGGCGTCGGCGGCTCGAGCCTGCACTACACGGCGAACTTCTGGCGCTTTCACGAGATCGACTTCATCGAGCGCAGCGTGCTCGGACCGATCGCCGGCACCGGGTTCGCCGACTGGCCGATCACGTACGCCGATCTCGAACCGTACTACACGAAAGTCGAGTGGGAGATCGGCGTCTCGGGTCTGGCCGGCGCCAGCCCGTTCGATCCGCCGCGCACCAAGCCGTACCCGATGCCGCCGCTGCCGGTGAAGTCGTCGGGCGTGCTGATGGAGCGCGGCGCCCGCAACCTGGGATGGCACCCGTTTCCCGCGCCGATGGCGATCAACTCGGAGACGTACAAGGGCAGGTCGGCCTGCGTGCACTGCGGGTTCTGCCACGGTCTCCCGTGCGAAGTGCGGGCCAAGGCGTCCACGCTCACCACGGTGATTCCCGAGGCCGAGGCCACCGGCCGGTGCGAGGTGCGATCCGAGAGCTACGTCTTCCGGATCGAGACCGACGCACAGGGCCGCGCGACCGGCGTCACGTACTACGATCGCGATCGGCGCGAACGGTTCCAGCGCGCGCGAGCCGTGGTCGTATCCGCGAACGGCGCCGAGACACCGCGACTGCTCCTGATGTCCGCGAGCACGCGATTTCCGAACGGCCTCGCGAATTCGAGCGGCCTGGTCGGGAAGTACCTCATGTTCAACTCCACCAGCCGCGCCCTCGGCGTCTTCGAGCACGAGTTGAACGAATACAAGAGCGTACAGGTGACCCGCGTCGTGCACGACTTCTACGATACGGATCCCAAACGCGGCCACTACGGCGGCGGAGGGCTCGACGCGCGCATGGGGCCGCAGCCGACGACGTGGGCCATTCGGACGGCTACGGAAGGGCCATCGTGGGGCAGCGAGTTCAAGGCGCGCTTGAAAGAGTTTCCGCGCAGCATGCAGGTCGCCGGGCACGGCACGTCGCTCGCGGTGGAGTCGAACAACATCACGCTCGATCCTGACTTGAAGGACGCGTGGGGCCTTCCAGCGATCCGCACGACCTACAAAGATCATCCCGACGATCTCGCGACCGCGCGGTTCCTGCGGGATCGCGGCGCCGACATCCTCGAAGCCGCCGGCGCGCGGAGGGTGACGAAGGCCGACGTCACCGAGCAGACCTCGTCCGTGCACCTGTTAGGCACGTGCCGGATGGGCAACGATCCGAAGACGTCGGTGATCGACAAGTACCATCGCAGCCACGACGTGCGGAATCTGTTTCTCTGCGACGGCAGCAGCCTCGTCACGTCCGGCCGCGGCCAGCCGACCATGACGATTCAGGCTCTCGCCTTTCGCGCAGGGGAGCACATCGCGCGATTTGCGAAGCGTGGCGAGATCTAGAGGGAACGGATACTCGAGAATAGTCAGACGGAGCGAACGGGATCACACAGAGCAGCGGAGCAACGGAGACGAGCGGAGGCTGACACGTGACGCGTCGCAGGTCGGCCGGCATCGCCGGCCGGCTCGCGCGTGCCGAAGGCGGCGTGCGACGCGAAATCTCTGCTCGTCTCTGCTGCTCCGTTGGTCCGTGTGATGCCGTTTTTCTCCGTGCCCTTCGATCAGAATTGATAGGCGAGCGAGTAGATGAATCCCGCCAGGGTGACGGCCATCGCGGAATGCACGACCTGCCCGTTCAAGAGATTGCGAACGGCGACGTCGTTCGCGGTGCCCGACTGACGATTGAAGCCGGCGGCAAAGGTGAACTTGCCCAGCGATCCGCTCAGGCCGAGCGACCAGGTCAGCAGATCGACTTTGTTGAACAAGAGGTCCTGAGAACCAACCGGCGACTGATTGTTGCCGACGCTTCCGTGCAGGCGGAGGTCGCGATCCTTCAGCAGCCTCACGTGGCCGCCCGCGCTCACGTTGACGACGCCGTTGGATTCAGTGGTGAACCCACCGAATGGACGTGAAACGACCGTCGGCGGCTGGTTCGTGCCGGCGTCGATATAGGTCAGCGTCGGCTGATCGCTCGACACCATCGAGTACGCACTGATGGGAGAGTACGCCTGAAGATCGAGCTCCAGTTCCACGCGTTCGCGCACCCATGCGCCGCCGACCTGGAACTCCCACGGCTGGTGCTGTTCGAACGTCGCGTCCGGATCGAACACGGAGGCGCCCAGTGAACTCGGTCCGGCGTCCAATGTGCCGTCGAGCGTTACCGACCCGCTTCGGTACAGCTTGAGGCCGGGAGTACGGACAGCCGCCCCGAGTCGAAACTGGGACGTGTCGTACTGAACGCCGCCCTGCGAGCGCAGCTGCACCGACGATCCCGACGTGCGGGCCGTGACGAGCAGGGTCTTCAGGCCGGTGCTGTCGGCGAGCCTATCGCTCACGCTTTGAACCAGTCGAAGGCTCATCAACGAAAACGCAAGTCCGCCTCCGAATCGCCAGGGGCCGTTTCCGCGGTAGCCGGCGCCGAAAGCGAGCACGCGCTGCTCAAAATCCGAGTCGGCGGAGTATGCGAATCGCTGCTGCCCGGCGGGGACGGTCGTGATCAACTGGGAGTCGGTTTCCTGATTCCAGGCATTCGTCGTGAGCAATGCGGCGCCGAGGGTCAGCTTCGGCCTGGGAGAGAAGGTGAAACCGACGAAATTCGGAAGCTGCTGCAACGAGCCGCCGCGATTCGGCAGCGAATCCGGCGTCACCGACGTGTGCTCGTAGACACCTGCGCTGCCGCTGATCTGCGCGTTGTTCTGTCGAGCGAGGCCCGCCGGATTGAACCAGGCGGCGGACGGATCGCCGACGCGAGCGGCGTACGCGGAGCCTTCCAGCCCGCCGTATGGGCCGACGGGTACGCTGTCGTAGTTGTTGAGGACCAGGTTGGGCGGCGGCGTGGACACCGCATCGACCTGGGCGAACGCCGGAGCGGCCACCAGGCACGCGGCATAGAGCGCGAGCTCCACCCTCAGGCAGCGACTGCATCTCATCCGTTAGATGCTGAGGCCCGGCGACGACGCTCGCTATGCAGATTCGGTAGGGATCAGTTATCGAAACACGCCGTTGTGTCCGAGCGAGTACCGGCCGGGCTGCGGAAAGACCGCCAGACCGTGCGGGCCTTTGCCGACTTTGATTCGCGCCTGCAGATGCCCGTCCCTGGTATCGAAGGCGTACACCTCGTGACTGTAGCGGCCCGACAACCAGAGGGTGTTGCCGTCGGGTGTGATTCCGCCCATGTCCGGCGTACCGCCGTTGGGAATTTCCCATCTGGTGACGACCTTGCGCGTCGCCAGGTCGACGACCGAGATGCTGCCCTCGCCGCGGTTCGACACGTACATCAGTTTGGCGTCCCGGCTGATCGAGATCCCGTGCGCGCCTTTTCCGGTCGGAATGAATTCCACGCGCGTAAACGTATACGGGTCTACGACGTAGACGCCGTTCGCCATCATGTCGGCGACATAGAACAGGCTTCCGTCCGGCGACGACCGCACATCCTGGGGCATGCCGCCCGCCTCGAGAGCGAGCGTGCCGACCGGCTGCCGTGTGGACACGTCTACCTTAACGAGGCTCGCGGCGAACTCGCAGCTCGCGATCAGGAAGCGGCCGTTGGCGGCGAAATCCATGTGGTCGATGCCGCGGCAGGGCACCTTGACGGACTCGACCATTTTCATGGTCGACGGATTCAGGAAGTTCAGCCGCGCCTCGCGCTCGGCGACGACAATCGCGAACTGCCCATCCGGGGTGTAGTACATGTTGTACGGATCCTTCACCCAGATGGTCTGACCCTTCTTGCCGGTCGCCGGATCGATTTCGGTGACCGAATCCCCGAGATCGGCGAGGACCCAGAGCCGCTTGAGGTCGTACGACGGCGTGATGTGCTGCGGCTGACGGCCGACGGCGAAGTGCTCGACGATCTTGAACGACACGGGATCGATCACGTCCACCGTGTTGCTGCCGCTGTTGGGCACGTAGATTCGCGTCGGAAATTGCGCGACCGCCGGGCTGAGCTCTCCCGGACGGTTGGCCGCATAGATGTTGCGGGGGTCGAGGAGCGCCGGCATGCCGGGCAGCGGCGGTTCGTTCGCAGCCGCGCTGGACGGCGGCGGCTGTGACGCCGGGGCTGATTCGGCCGAACCCTGCGGTGCCGAACAGCTCACCATCATCGTCATCGCCGCGGACAGCATCATCGCCGCTGCAGTGACCGCTCTCTTGCTGAACATCGCACACCTCGACAGGGGATCCGGAAACACGCCAGGGGAAATCGGCGCGCTGAGCGACCAATTCTACGATGACGGCGCGATCTATATGT
>Ga0068858_100002376_pt1 | contig 19025 bp, 14 predicted proteins | sample KBSSwiS12_FD_66589 | JGI IMG/M metagenome (GOLD analysis project Ga0068858, IMG submission 66589) | Switchgrass rhizosphere microbial communities from Kellogg Biological Station, Michigan, USA - KBS Switchgrass S1-2 | ecosystem: Host-associated > Plants > Roots > Rhizosphere > Soil ...
GCGCATCAGCTCGTCGTGCGTGCCCTGCTCGACGATGCGCCCCTGCTCGAGCACCACGATCAGGTTGGCGTGGCGGACGGTGCTGAGCCGATGCGCGATGACGAACGTGGTGCGGCCGCGCAGCAGCGCGTCCATGTTGCGCTGCACGGCGAATTCCGACTCGGTGTCGAGTGAGCTCGTGGCCTCGTCGAAGATCAGGATCGGCGGGCGGCCGTAGACGGCGCGGGCGATGGCGATGCGCTGCCGCTGTCCGCCCGACAGCGCCAGCCCGGTCTCGCCGATGCGGGTGTCGTACCCGAACGGCAGCCGCTCGATGAATTCGTCGGCGCTCGCCATCTGCACCGCCCAGCGGACGCGCTCCATGTCGGGCTCGTCCTCTCCGAACGCGATGTTGCGCGCGATCGTGTCGGCGAACACGTAGGCGTCCTGCAGCACCATCCCGATCTGACGGCGCAGGTCGCGGTAGTTCAGCGTCTTGAGATCGAGGCCGTCGAAGAGGATGGCGCCCTCGGTGGGTTCGAGCAGCCCCGAGATGCACTTGGCCAGCGTGGTCTTGCCAGACCCGCTGCGGCCCACGATCGCGATGGTCTTGCCCGCGGGCACCTCGAGCGAGATGTCCTGCAGGATCTGTGGCGCCTCCGGTCCGCCGTAGCGGAACCCGACGTGGCGGAACGTGATCTGCCCCGTGAGGCTGCGCACGGCGCGCAGCCGCGAGCGATCGTGCCCCTGCTCGGGCTCGTGTTCGAACACGTCGTCGAGACGGTTGAGCAGCACGCTCGATCGCTGCAGGCCGTCCCACAGCAGGAGCATGTTCGAGATCGGGACCGTGGCCATCGTGAGCAGCGTGTTGAACGCCACCAGGCCGCCGATCGACAGCCGGCCGTCGAGCACCTCACGGGCGCCGGCCCACAGGAACAGGCCCAGCCCGAGGAACGCGATGGCGTTCCCGGCGCCGTCATAACTCATCACCGAGAAGTCGGCGCGAAACAGCCGGTGTGCCACCCTTTGGAACTGCGCCAGCATCAGCTGCCGGAACGCCGGCTCGCCGCCCACCGCCTTCACGGTCTCGATGCCCTTGATGGCGTCCACCTGATACGAGTGATAGCGGCCGTAGGCGTCCTCGAGCTCGTAGAAGATCGGACGCAGCCAGCGGAACGCCATGAACATCAGCAGCGCGTACAGCGGCGCCGTGGCGAGGAACACCAGCGTCAGCCACCGGCTGTAGACGAACATCAACGCCGCCGTGACCGTGAGCTGCGCCACTGCGGTCACGCCCGCGATGCCGTGCTGCACCAGCACGTCGCGCACCTGGCGGACGCCCTCGATGCGCCGCTGCAGGTCGCCGGTGCGCCGTGTCGCGAAGTACGTCATCGGCAGCGCGAGCAGCCGGCGGGTGATGAAGTCGAGCCCCGCGGCGTCGATGCGCACGGCCACGAAGCTGAGGAGATAGCGCTGCGCCGCGAGCGACGCCACGATGAAGACCATCGTGCCGGCCATCGCGAAGAGCAGCAGCTGCAGCAGCGACAGGTCCTGCTCGACGAGCACGCGATCGACGATGACCTGCGTGAAGACCGGCAGCACCATTTCGAGCGCGCTCACCACCACCGCGAGGCCGAGCGCTTTGGCGATGAGCGAGGTGTGCGGGCGCACCAGCGGCCACAGCCACGACAGGCGCCCTTGCGCCCGCGGCGCGTCTTCGAACGCCGGGGTGTAATCGAAGAGCGCCGCATAACCGGTCCAGCGGCGCTCGAACTCGTCGCGCGAGACCGCACGAAAGCCGAGCGCGGGATCGGCGACGTACGCGCGCTTTCGCGTGAGGTGGTAGAGCACCAGCCAGTGATCGCCGTCCCAGTGACAGATCGCCGGCAGCGGCATGCGATCGAGGTTGTGCAGTGAGGCCTTCACCGAACGCGCGGCGAGCCCCAGTTCTTCGGCGGCCGCGCACAGCGACCGCAGGCTGGTGCCGTCGAGGCCGGTGTTCACGAGCTGGCGGATGCGCGCCAGCGAAACCGAGCGTCCGAAGTGGCCCGCGACCATGGCCAGGCAGGCGGCGCCGCAGTCCATCTCGTCGATCTGGCGGACGAACCGCATCCGCCGCAGCCGGCGGCGACGCTTGATGAAGCGGCCATCCTCTTCGAACGGCGCCTCGTCGCCCGCCTCCGTGGCAGTCTGTTCGACCTGGTCCTCGCCGACCTGCTCCTGCGTGGCGGCGCCCGCCGGGAGCAGCTCGCGTTCGATCCCCTCTGGGGTGGTGGCGAGCGTCTTGTACCCGTACTGGGCGATGCGCTCCTCGATCCGCTTCCGGAACTCGGGGACGCCTTCGGCCAGGCGTTGCACGGTGTCCGGGCCGAGCGTGAGCAGCCGGCACGACGACAGCGCTTCGACGGTCGTCCGGCGGGCCACGCCGGTGAGCGCCGACTCCTCGCCGAAGTACTGGCCGGCTCCGAGCGACCCCAGGTACTGCAGCGCGCCGTCCACGCGCTGCATCACCCGCACCTGCCCCTGCTCGATCAGATAGAGCGGGCCTGCCTCGTCGCCTTCGGCGAAGACACGCTCGCCAGCGGAGACGATGCGCGGCTCGAGCTCCGCCAGCACCACGCCGACCATCGCGTCGGTCGGCAGCCGGGTGAACGCGGGGAAGTCGCGGAAGAAGCCGCGGAGCGTGTCGTGTTTGAGCTGGAGCTCGAGATACGTCTGGACGTAGCGATCGGCGCCGACGAGGTCCTGGAACGCGGTGCGATCGAGGCGCAGGGCGAGGACGTCGCTCGCGGCGCGCACCGTCGTCGGCCGCGGCCGGCCCTGAAAGAGCTCTGCCTCGCCGAAGCTGTCGCCCGCCTGGAGGATGTTCAGTGGCACCTCGTCGTCGTTGTCGGTGCGCTTGAGCACGCGCGCCCGGCCGCTGACGAGCACGTACAGCGCGTCGGCGGCTTCGCCTTCCGCCGCCAGCACGCCGCCGAAGGGAAACGTCTCTGGCACGAACCGGCGCACCATCTGCGCCCGGAGCTCGTCGGGAAGGAACCTGAGGATCGGGAGGTCGTCGAGGACGGCGCTCATACCGTACCCGGCCAGTGGACGAGCGCCTGCGCGGCGCGCTCCGCCGCGGTGGCCACCGCCGCGTGACGGGCACGCTCGTGAACACGCGGATCGTCGAGCGTGGGCGGGGTGTGCTCGGTCACGACGGCGACGCCGAACCGCTCGCCGGACGGCAACGGACCGAGGGGGCGCCCGGTTTCCGCGGACAGAAGCGTCGCCCGCCATTCGGCCGGCAGGTCTTCGAGAAAGCCAGCGGTACGCGTGACGCCCTGGCGCGCCAGCAGCCCGACGTCGTCGAGCGACAGCCCGTCGATGGTGAGGCACAGCAGCGCCTCACGCGCCGCATGTTCGGTGGCAAGGCTCAAGGATTCCACCGCCAGACACGTCCAGTCGATCTGCCGTATCTCGACCATCGATTGCAGCTCGCCCGCGGTGGCGAGGGTATCGGCCGCCCGTTGGAACGCGCGCTCGATCAGCAGCGCGCGCCCGAATCGGTGTCCCACCTCGTCGTCGCTCCGCTCCTCAATCCAGTGCCGGTGCAGATGGGCGAGACGCGCGGCTTCAGGGTCGAGGCCGATCGCCACCGCGCTCCCGTCGCGGGCCAGCAGGTCCTGGTCGACGCTCACGGCCAGCGCCAGGCGTAACGCGAGCGCGCGCGCGAAGCCGTCGAACTGTCCCGAGCAGATGCCCTCGGCGTGCGCGGCGTCGAGCAGCTGCCTCGTCGAGGCGGGATGCAGGTCGATGGTCCGCTCGAGCTCGTTCTCGAACTTCTTGCGGATCAGATCGCGCGCGAAGTACCCCAACCAGTCGTCGTTGGTCAGCCCCGCCCGCTCCAGCCACGCGTTGGCCTCGTCGCCCGAGATCAGGTCGCGATCGTAACGAAAGGCCGTCGCGGCGGATTCGACCGCCTGGTCGTGCACGACGACGCCATCCGCTCGTGCGCGAGCCGCCGCCGACAGCCCCTCGGTGAGGCGGCGCTCGAACGCGGGCCACTCGCCGCGCACCATGGCTGCGATCGCGACGTCGACCCAGAGGAAGTCGACGCCGCCGGCAACAAATGCCGGCTCCGCCCAGAAGGCGGGCAGGCTTTTGCGCGTGGCGGTCGGTCCCAAGCTCAGGAGTCTACCCAAAACCCAGCCGCCACGGATCGGCCGCTCGTCAGCGGCGATTACAGTTTTGAGTGCAGTCGTTTACTGCGCCGCTCGCACCAGAGTGAGGCTGTCGTTGGCCGAGAGCCTGCCGTTGCTGGTGCCGCCTTTGACGGTCTTCTTCGAGGGAAGGTCCTTCTTTTTTGCCATAGGTCATCTCCTTGGAATACCAGTTCAGCGCGGGCGGCGGCGCCAGGCGCGGCGCATCAAAAGGGCCAATCCGAGCAACGCGGGGCTGGCCGGCTCGGGGACGGTAGTGCCCGTCGTGTCTCCGTCGCCGGTCGTGTCGGTCGAACGGAGTCTCCACCGCGCCCAGGTGTAGTTCTGGTCGGGCAGGAAGCCCGCCTGAGGGAACGTCTGACCATCGGGGAAGACGGTGACGTCGATGGCGCTGTTGCTCCTGACGAGGTCGTTGTCGCCGTTCACGGCGAGGACGTCGAGCACGACGATATTGGTACCGCCACCGGTGACTTTGATGGCGTAGGGTGTTCGGATCTCGCAGTCGCGGAAGTTCACGCCCGCGGGAGCTCCGAAGCAGCCGTTGGTCAAGTCGAAGCGGCCGTCGAACGCAGTTTCGAACGTACCGAGGTTCAGAAACACGGTATCCAGCAACGCCTGGGACGCCGCTGCGGCCTTCTCCATGGTGTCGAAGGCGAAGGTCGTGCCGGCGTCGCAGCCGCTGAAGATGTCGTTGCAGAACCCGTCGAGGAAGTCGACGTCATAAGTCTTGCCGTCGACCACCACGCCGTCAGCCGTGGCGATGCGGCCGTTCAGCAGGACCAGAAGCGGTGCGGCGCTCGCGGTGGATGGCGCCAGGCACCACAGCAGCAGCGAAGACGTCGCGAACCGTAGAAACCAAGTGCGTAGGGTCATCGCGCGCTCCCGCTTCTAGCCGCCAGGCCGGCGAGACCCACGCCGAGCAGTGCCATCAACTCCGGTTCCGGCACTGGGGTCACGTCCGTGTCACCCAAGATCCGCACACCGAAGTCGAGGGCATCGTCTCCGACCCAATTGGCCCCGATACGGTACGCATAGTTACCGAGAGGCGACGGCACTGCAAAACGCAGCGAGCCGATGAATGTCGACGGTTCGAACGTGACCCAGTACGTGCCCGGATCCAGTACCCAATCGAGCCCCGTCGCGCCATGCCAATTCGGGATCAGGGGCGTGCTCGTGACTGTGACGACCGCCGACTCGAGCAGTGTCCCTGGGATGTCGCCGCCGTCTGAATAGAGGCGGATGGCGATGTCCCCTCCGGACTCTTTGTCCAGGATGGAAACGTCCATCCAGCCCTCGACGCTGGTAATGGTGACGGGAGCCCCCACGACGAACTCCGCGCCGCTCCAGTCCCCCGGGCTGAGGATCCAACCAGGTGCGCCGAGCCCTGTGGAACCGGTATCGACGATGACAATCGGCGCTGCGGTGGCCGAAGTGACCGTCGCGACGGGTAGGGCCCCGAACAGGACAGCCCGCAGCGCCAAGCGACCTAGTGGCGGCATGATGCGAAGGTTCATCGCGCTCTCCTGATCAGACAGATCGGAAATCGCACGGCGAACCGGTCAACCGGCGCTCCGTGCGTTTCTGCCGGTCCGTTGGCCGGGTTCGAACCTCGTTTGCGATCTCCTGATTAGCGAGGTTCCATGACATCGACCCTGACCAAGTTCGCCATAGCGTGCACGCTCGTCGTCCTCTGCGGTCTGCACGTGGCATCAGCCTCTGCTGCGACGATCTCTCTGGGCTCGCAGATCGTCGTGGCCCCGGACGTAGTCGTGGTGCCGATCACCATCGCGGATGGCGCCGGTGTTACCGGCTGGGCGGTCGACTTGCGTTACGACCCTCTCGATCTGCAGGTGAACGCAGCGTGCGACCCGTTCGGCGGCGACGTGTACTGCTCGCTGTTCACGGGGCCCGTGACCGAAGGCGACTTCTTCGCGGCCGGGAGTCCGTTCAACGTGTTGACCCCCGGGTTCATCGATCTCGATTCCACCACCTTCACGCAAACGGGCCTGTTGTTTGCCGTTACCGGCGCCTTCGGCGGCTCCCCGGCGGGGGCGTCGGGCGATGGCGTGCTTGCGTATGTCGAGTTCCTCAAGGTGGGGGACGGGACGTCGGACGTGACGGTAGAAGACCCGACGGTTACCCAGGTGCCGGAGCCGGCCACGTTCGTCTTGCTGGGACCCGGCCTGCTGCTGACGGTCCGGCGCCGGCGCCGGCTGACCACTTCTCTCGAAAGGACCCGCTGATGCGACGCGACCGCGCCCTTGTTTGTGCCCTGACCCTCTTCGTGCTCACGGTCGGCAGTGTGCCCTCGGACGCCCAGACGACGGCCGCGGGACCGTATCTGGCGATGCCCGCGTGGGATCAGAAGCTCCAATGCGACACGCTGGCGACGTGCCCGCGTTTCGTCGTGCTTTCGAACTGGAACGGCGAGGCGGTGTTGGACCGTGAGACCGGTCTGGTGTGGCAACGGGCACCAAAACCCGTCAATCGAGTCTGGGGTAACGCCTCGTTCAGTTGCCTGTTCCAGTCCACCGGCGGTCGCTTTGGGTGGCGCCTTCCGACGATTCAGGAGCTTCTCAGCGTTGGCGCGTCCGACCCCTCAGGGCACCTGGTTCTCGAACCGGGGCACCCCTTCGTGCTTCCGGTTCCTTCTGACGGGTACTGGTCGTCGACCACCGAGGGTCCGACGCCGGATGGAGTCCTTGCCTATGGGGTGGACTATGTCAACGGTGACATCCCGGCTCTTGCGAAGACCGGGGTCAACGCCGGGCGACTGCAGGCGTGGTGCGTCCGAGGAGGCAGCGGACTCGACCGCCAGTGAGTCACCGCATCAGGGCGGGTTCGACGAACGGGCTGCTGGGCAGCTTCTGCTTCCAGAACTGCACCAGGTCGCGACGCTTGACAGCGACGGCGGCGGCCTCCGCCTCCTGACCGGCCGCGGCGAGGGCCTCGCTGAACAGACGGTAACGGCGCGACAGCACGAAGGCGCTCGTGAGCTCGTTCCTTGGGTCGAACCCCGTGGCCTTGAGAGTCTCCAAGGTGGTCACAAAGGTGCGGTGCCACGAGACCGCGTCGGCCGGCCGCCCTGCCGCGAGCGCCCAATCCGCTTCGGCGCGTGAAATGGGATCGTCGACGAGCAGCGAGCTCTGCGACGGCGTCTTGCGGTAGGCCTCCCCCAGCCGCTTCGCTTCGTCGAGCCGTTCGCGCGCCTCCTGGTCACGATGGAGCTGCCGCAGCGGCAACGTCGACTCGGCCAGAACGTTCACGAGCGGGACGTCACGGCTGAAGTTTCCGCCCGGCATCCCTCGCAGGACCGAGATGCCCTCGTCGTACAGCGCAACCGCGTGGGCGGGGTCTCGCCGGCGGATCGCATCGGCGAGGCGCCACGTTCCCAACGCATGGTTGTAGCGCGCGAGGTTCTCCTTGGCGTCCGAAGCCAGCAGCTCGCGGCCGATCGCCAGCCCGCGTTCGAAAGCCGCAATCGCCTCGTCGAGACGCCCGAGGCTCGGACTGTCGGCATCGCCGAGCGCACGCCCAAGCGCGATCGACGAGTTGGCGAGGTTCACCCGCACGCGGTAATTACCCGGTTCGGCAGCGTCCATCTGCTCGAACACCGTCAGCGCTTCCCTCAACGCGCCCACGGCCTCTTCGAACCGGCCCGTCCCTCGCGCTACGCGCGCGAAGGTCGTGAGCGAGTTCGCCAGGCTGCCGCGGTTCACCGTGGACGGATCCACTCGCGCGAGCTCCCGCCGGACGTCGGTCGCCCGCTTGGCGTAGGTAGCGGCATCGTCGAGCCGCCCGAGCTCCTGGACCGAGGACGACATCGAGTCGTAGGCGTCGCTGATGAGCGCGTCGTCGTGCGCCGCGGCTTTCTCGTACTCACCGATGAGCGGTTCGAGCTGCGCGATTCGGGTCGTGAGTGCCGACATGTCACGCAGGCCGAAGTCGACCCGGCTCTCGAAGTCGACCGTTCGAATCAGCTCGGGCAACGTGTGAGCCGGATCGAAACGTGCGTCGCGAAGCTCGCGCAGGAGCGCTTCCGATTTTCCGAGGCTCGCGCGCGCCTGGTCGGCATGCCCGAGGTTCGTGCGCGCATACACCCCCTGCACCTCGGCAACCTTTCGATAGCCGATCGCGATCTCGGCCTGGAGCTCTCGATCACCGTTGGCGTCGCGGGCGAGCCGCTCGAGGTAGTCGAGCGACGTCTTGACGATCCGCTCGCGCGCCGTGGTCGATCCGGCGAGCGTGCTGATGTCCTGCTCGACGTTGAACAGCTCGTTGGCGATCTGCTGGACCAGCTGGAAGCGCGTCTCCGCGATCCTTCGTTGCCGGTTGACGACGTACAGTCCGATCGAGAGACCCGCCAACAACACGAGCGCGGCTGCCACGGCGACGCGGTTCCGGCGCACGAACCGTCCGATCCGATAGGCCACGGTGTCGGGCCGGGCGCTGATCGGCTCGTGCCGCTGCCAGCGCAGCAGATCGTCCGCGAGCGCCGTGATCGAGCCGTAGCGACCGACAGGATCCTTCTTGAGCGCCTTCAAGACGATGGTGTCGAGGTCGCCGCGGAGGACGCTGCGGCGTTCTCCGGGTGCCACCGCGGATGGTCGCGGTGGCTCGACGTCCACGATGGCCTTGATCAGATCCGCGTGCGAGCGCTGCTCGGCACCGGCGGGGTGCTTCCCGGTCAGCAGCACGAAGAACAGAACTCCGAGCGCGTAGACGTCGGTGGCCGTCGTGATCGCCCCACCGGTCACCTGCTCGGGTGCCGCGAAGGCCGGGGTCAATCCGGCGCCGCCCGCCTGCGTCAGCTGCGTCACGGGCACATCGCCGTCGTCGCCCTGCAGCAGCTTCGCGATGCCGAAGTCGAGCAGCTTGACGTGTCCGTCGTGGTCCACCAGCACGTTCGACGGCTTGATGTCGCGATGGACGATCAGGTTCATGTGCGCGAAGGCGACGGCGCGCACGACTTCGAGGAACAGCTCGACCCGTGCGGCGGTGTCGAGCCCGTGGTCGTCGCAGTACCGATCGATCGGTACGCCGTCGATGTACTCGAGCACGAGGAACGGCTGCCGGTTCTCGGAGACGCCGGCGTCGAGCAGCTGCGCGATGTGCGGATGCGTCAGACGGCCGAGGATGCGGCCTTCTCTCGTGAAGCGCTGTTCACCGCCCTGCCCGAGCAGCGCGGCGTTGAGGAACTTGATGGCGGCGCGCCGCTCGAATCGGCCATCGGTGCGCTCGGCCATCCACACCGTGCCCATGCCTCCGTGGCCGATGAGCGAACGCACGGTATAGGGGCCGAACGTCTGACCTTCCAGCGTGGCTTCGTGAGCGGGCCGCTCCGGTTCGTCCTCGAGAAAGCGGTCGCGGCCAACTTGTGCATGCTGCTGGAGCAACAGCTCGACGTCCGCGATGAGCGAGGCATCGCGCGCGCGCGCGGCGGCCAGCCACTCGGCGCGAGCGTCCGGAGCGACATCGAGCGCTTCGGCGAACAGGCGGTGAACGGCCGCCCAGCGATCGGGGTCCACGTCCGTCATCACGGACCTCAGGAAGGCGCTTGCCCGCGAATGTGGCGATGGAGATAGACGCGGGCCATTTCCCATTGACGGCGGATCGTCCGCTCCGACGAGCCGCGCATCTTCGCAATCTCGTCGAACGAGAAGCCGCAGAAGAATTTGAGATCGACGAGTTCGGCCAGCGCTGCGTCACGTTGGGCGAGCGCGTCCAGCGCCTCGGCGATCTCGCTCAACTCCCGTTCGTCCGCCACCTGGGCGGCCCCTTCGGTATCCAGCGTGGTGATCTCGAACTGGCCGCCCCGCTTCGCAGCCTGTCGCATGCGGGCGTGATCGATGACGATGCCGCGCATAACGCGCGCGGCATAGGCCATGAAGCGCGCCCGGTCGGGGAAGTGCGGCCCTTCGCGCTTCGCGAGGCCGAGATAGGCTTCGTGCAGGAGCGTGGTCACGCCGAGCGCCCCGTAACTGCCGGCGCGAGCGATTTCGCGGCGGGCCATCGCGTGCAACTCGGCGTACAACACCGTGAAGAGCCGGTCCTTGGCGGCGGCATCGCCGGCCTCGGCGGCGGACACGAGAGCGGCGACGCCGGTGGGGGGCTCTTCCAAGCCCCGCAGTTTACTCGGTCAGTGCGCGTTCTTCTTGATCTGGTCGTCACTGATACCGAAGAACGTGAAATTGAGGAGCGGATTGTCGTAGTACGCCCGGGTGCCTCGAAGCTCGTACGCGCACACGTAGCCGTTGCCGTTCTCATCCCAGCCGTCTTCGACCAGCGCCAGATTGAAGTCCCTCAGGTCGTCCAGGTTGTCGAACGCCGTCCCCAAGACCTGATTCAGATAGGCGATCTGTTCATCCTCGTCGTCGAGACCGGCCGCGTGGAGGCCGTCCAGGATGAGCCCCCACCACGTCCCCGGGCCGTCGCCGAACACGCTGGTCGGACCGTCGTTGAGGAGCTTCGAGTCGCGCGGGCAGACACCCGGGCCGGAAGCCCGCAGCGCAACGGGCGCAATCAGGAATCCGGCAATACACACGGCCGCCGCCAACCCCGTCGTCGTCTTCGTTGCCATCGGTCTGCTCCCTCTCGTAGCGTCCCCTGATTAGCAGATCGGAAAATGATCCCACTGCCGGCCACCAGGCGCGCTGGCATCATGGGCCGCATTTTGCACGGCTCCCGCCGGAGATCACACATGAAGCTGACTGAACTGCTGTTGAACGAGCTCGAAAGCGAAGCGGACAAGTCGCGACGCACGCTCGAACAGGTGCCCGACGGCAAACACGACTGGAAGCCGCACGACCGTTCGATGATCTTCGGCTACCTGGCGGACATGGTGGCGAACATCCCGAACTGGGTGGCGATGATCGTCAACCAGGACGAGCTGGATGTCGCACCCCCCGGCGGCTCGCAGCAGCGGCGCGAGCCGAACACGACGAGCAGCGCGCTGCTCGCGGGGCTCGACAAATCGATGGCCGCCGCTCGCGAGGCGCTGACCAAGACCGACGATGCGCACCTCGAAACGTCGTGGCGCCTCCTCGCTGGTGGCCGGCCCGTCATGCAGATGTCACGGCATCTGATGATTCGCGACACGATCAATCACTGGGTGCACCATCGTGGCCAGATGACGGTGTATCTGCGATTGATGGGCGCGAAGGTGCCGGCGCTCTACGGGCCGTCCGCCGACGATCAGCGCTTCTGACGGGCCGCCTGAAGGCGGCCCCCACGACGCTCGTCAGTTTGCCGAGCGCGCGATCTGGATCCCCAGCTTCTTCATCCGGAACTGGAGCGTCGATCGTTTCACGCCGAGTCGAGCGGCGGCGCCGTTCGGCCCGGCGATGACCCATCGCGACTGTTCGAGCGCGGCCATGATCTGCGTGCGCTCCGCGTCATCGAGCGAGCCGCGCAGCGTCGCCGCGGCAGGCTTGCCGCTCTCGGCGGCGGGGCCGGCGGGGTTCACGCCCCGCCCGACGACGGCACCCGCAATGCCCGCGTTGGGGCGCAGGTCCGCCACCGGGACCTTCAGCACGGTGCCGCGCGACACGATCACGGCGCGTTCGATCACGTTCTGCAGCTCGCGGATGTTGCCGGGCCAGTGGTAGTGCACGAGCGTGTCCATCACCTCGGACGGGATGGTGTCGATGTTGCGGTTGTTGCGGCGGGCGAACTGCTGCACGAAGTGCCGCACGAGCATCGGAATGTCTTCGGGCCGTTCGCGAAGCGGCGGGATCCGCACCGGAAACACATTGAGCCGGTAGTAGAGGTCCGACCGGAACGTCTGCTCGGCCACCATGTCGCCGAGGTCGCGATTGGTCGCGGCGATGAGCCGCGCGTCGGTGCGCTGCGTTCGTGAGCTGCCGAGCCGCTCGAACTCGCGTTCCTGCAGCACGCGCAGCAGCTTGGGCTGGAGCTCCAGCGGAATCTCGCCGATCTCGTCGAGGAACATCGTGCCGCGGTGCGCCAGCTCGAAGCGGCCGACGCGCTGGCTGATCGCGCCGGTGAACGCGCCCCGCTCGTGGCCGAAGAGCTCGCTCTCGAGCAGCCCGCTCGGGATCGCCGCGCAGTTCATCTTCACGAAGGCGTTCGCCTTGCGCGCGCTCAGGTTGTGCACCGCGCGCGCGATCAACTCCTTCCCCGTGCCGGTTTCGCCGTAGATCAACACCGTGGAGTCGGTGGGCGCCACCGTTTCCACCTTGTGCAGCACGCGACGCAGCCCTTCGCTGTTGCCGACGATCTCTTCGAAGTTCAGCTCGCTCCGGATCTCGTCCTCGAGATACACCTTCTCCTGCGTGAGCTTGTCCTTCAGATCGGCAATCTGCCCGTAGGCCAGCGCGTTCTCGACGCCGATGGCCACCTGCTTGGCGACTTCGCCGAGAAACGCCATGTCGTTGTCGTTGAAGGCCCCTTCCCGGTGCGTGCCCAGGCTCAGAACGCCGAGCACGCGGTCGCGGCTGACCAGCGGAATCCGGCACAGCGAGAGCGGATGCTCGTCCTTGATCATCCCGTCGCTCTCGATCTCCTCGGGCGTCATGTTGATCGCCTGGCCGGTCGCAAACACGCGCGCGACGCTATGTTCGGGATGCGCGCTCATCCCCTCGCGGATGACGCCCCTGCCGGTGGGGAAGTCGAGTGCGTACAGCCGCAGCTCGCCGGTGTCGGGATCGGGCAGCGTGACGCCGGCGCCGTCGCAGTGCATCACTCGCCGGATGCTGGCCGACACCTCGCGCAGCAGTTCCCGCAGGTCCAGCGTCGACACGACGCGATTGGTGAGATCGAGCAGCAAGCGCAGGCGCTCCTCGGCGCGCTGCGACTCGCGGAAGTTGTGCGCGTCGTCCATCGCCAGCGCGATCTGCGCCGCCGCCAGCGCCAGGAAACGCACGTCCTCGTCGCCATAGGCCTCGGGCAGGCGGCTCGACACCACCAGGCTCCCGAGCTTGCGATGCGCGGTGCTGAGGGGAAGCGCGCAGATCGACTGCAGTCCGAGGAGGCGCAGGCGCTCCATGCTCGGACGGCAGCGGGTTTCGCGATCCACGAACGGCACCACGAACGGCTGCTGGTGCTCGTGCACCCACGACGCCACGCTCTCTTCGCGCTCGGCGCTGGTCAGCGGACACAAGCTCGCGTGCGGCACGTCGGAGCGCCAGTTCACCTTGGTGGCCGTCTCGTCGAACTGCGCGATCGCGTCGAACGGCACCACCCGGCGGAGCTCTTCGACGAGCAGCCCGAAGAGATCGCCGTCAGCCGGCTGCGAGCGGATGGCGTCGGCGAGCCGGATCAACGACTCGTAGCGGGCGGACGGGGAAGCTCCTGCGACGGCGACCTGGGTGTCTGACATGACCCTTTCATTCTGACACCAAACGTGCCCAAAGATTGGCAGTTGCCAACGGTTGGGCAGTTGGCAGGTGCCAATCGGTCTCGACACAGATAGATAAACGACTGTCACACAGACACTTAACTGTCTCACCCCCTTTGGCAGCCCGCGTGCTCTCTCTAGGACAACGAAGGCAGGACACGCAGATGTTGAGAGTCACGGTGCACGACAAGGCAAAGACCTGGAGGCTCCAGCTGGAAGGAAAGCTGGCGGGCGAGGCGGTGCTCGAGGCCGAGCGCGCCTGGATGGACGCGCCCGCGGACCGGAAACTCGAAGTGGACCTGCGCGGCGTGAGCTGCGCGGACCCCGCGGGCCAGCGCCTCCTGTATCGGATGCACCGCGCCGGCGCGGCGCTGATGGCGCAGGGCGTGGCGATGAAGGCGCTCGTCGACGAGATTCGACAGGGGCGCCTCGAGGCGGGCATCGTGGCGCGGTTCGTCGCGCTCCTCGTGCTGGCGTTGCTGCTTCCCGCGCGGACGACGTTCGCCCAGCCGGCCACGGCCGCGACGCTGCGACTGACGCTGCAGCAGGCGGTCACCCTCGGCTTGAAGCAGGCGCCCGAAATCGCCATCGCCAATCTGAATCTCGCCGAGAGCCAGCAGGCTCGCACCGCGGCGCGCGGCGCGCTGTTGCCGCAGCTCTCGTTCGGCGTCGCCGAGAAGGTCCAGCGCGCGAGCCTCGAGGCGCTCTTCGGCAAGAAGGTGCCGGGCTTTCCCGATCACTCTGGACCGTTCTGGTCGTTCGAGGCGGGCCCCACGGCGTCGCTGCCGGTGTTCGATCTCACCCTCTGGAATCAGTGGCGCGCGGCGCGCGAGGGTGTCAACGCGGCGACCGCGCAGCAGACCACCGCGCGCGAGCTGAACGCGCAGCTCGTGGTCTCGCAGTACCTCGGCACGCTCCGTGCGTCGGCCGAGGTCGAGGCGGCCGCGTCGCGTCTCGAGCTGGCGAAGGCGCTCTTCGATCTCGCCACCGACATGCAACGCAACGGGGTCGGCACCAGCCTCGACACCCTGCGCTCCAACGTCGAGTACCAGAACGAGCGTCAGCGGCACACCGAGGCGTCGGCGCAGCTGGCCATCTCGCTACAGGGGCTCCGGCGTCTGCTCAGCCTCAACCCCGATCAGCCGATCGAGCTGGCCGATCGCGCGAGCTTCTTCGAGACGCCGGTATTGAGCGTCGAGAGCAGCCTCGAGCGCGCCTATCAACAGCGTCCGGAGCTGAAGGCGGTGGCATCGGAGATCAAGACCGCGTCGCTGCTGAAGCAGTCGGCGCAGAGTGAACGGCTGCCGCGGCTGTCGCTCGCCGGCGGCTGGAGCTACCAGGGGCTCCGCCCGGCCACGTCGATCCCGGCTTACCAGTACGGGGCCTACCTGCAGGTGCCGCTCTTCACCGGCGGCCGCATCGGCGCCGAGGTGGCGACGCGCGACATCGAAGTCCGCAAGCTCACGGAAGCGCAGCGGGCCGTGCGCGACCAGATCGGCTACGACGTCCGCACGGCGTCTACTCGCCTCGACGCGTCGCGCACCGAAGTGGAAGCCGCCAACCTCGGCGTCTCGCTGGCGCGCGAAGGCGTCACGCAGGCGCAGGACCGCTTCCGCGCCGGCGTGGCCAACAACATCGAAGTGATCACGGCACAGAACGAGCTGTCGCGTGCCAACGACAACCAGATCTCCGCGCTCTACCGCTACAACCAGGCCCGCGCCGACGTGGCGCGCGCGACCGGCCAGATGGAATCGCTCTACGCGAACTGAGGGGAACCATGGACACGACCGTTGACACGCTGCAGCCCGCCGCCCGCTTCGAAAAGGCGGCTCCCGAGCCCAAGACGACGACCACGAGCGCCAAGCCAGGGGTGAGCCGGAAAACCAGAACGCTGACCTTTGCGGGCATCGGCGCCCTGGTGCTCGCCGCCGCGGCGACCTCGGCGTTCATCTACTACGACGGCCGCGTGTCGACAGACGACGCGCAGGTGGATGCGCACATCGCGCCGGTGGCGCCGAAGGTGTCGGGCAACATCGTCGAGGTGCTGGTGGACGACAACCAGACCGTGAAGGCAGGGCAGGTGCTGCTGCGCATCGACCCGCGCGACTACGAGGCGCGCGTGGCGCAGGCGAAGGCGGCGCTGGTCGCGGCCGAGAGCCAATCTGCGGGTGCCGACGCCGGCGTACCGCTCACGAGCTCCACTGTCGCCAGCGCGACCGCGGGGGCCGAAGCGCAACTGGCCGCGGCCAATGCGGACCTGTCCAAGGCGAAGACCGACTTCGATCGCGCGTCCTCGTCCGAGCTCGCCTACGCCACGGCCGACGTCGAATCCAAGCGGGCGACCTCCGATCGCGCGCTTGCGGATCTGGCGCGGATGGAGCCGCTGGCGGCGAAGGACGAGATCACCAAGCAGCAGTTCGACGCCTACGTCGCCGCATCGCGCGTGGCGGCGAGCGAGCTGCGCGCGTCGGAGGAGAAACTGGTGAACGCGCAGAAGAGCGCGCAGGGGAGCGGCGCCTCGGTGCAGGCGGCGCAGGCTCGCGCCGGTGTCGCGCAGGCGGCGCTCGATCAGGCACGCGCCAATCGCCGGCAGGTGGACATCAGCTCGGCGCAAGCGGGCACGGCGTCGGCGGCAATCCTGCAGGCTCGCGCCAACCTGGATGCCGCGCTGTTGCAACTGAGCTACGCGACCATCGTCGCGCCGATCGACGGCGTCGTCACCCGGAAGGCGGTGCAGCTCGGGCAGATCGTGCAGCCCGGGCAGTCGCTCCTGACCATCGTGCCGCTGCAAGACGTGTGGGTGACGGCGAACTTCAAGGAGACGCAGCTCGCGCAGGTGCACCCCGGGCAGCGCGCCGAAGTGCACGTGGACATGTATGGGCAGTCGTTCGAGGGGCGCGTGCACTCGGTGGCGAGCGCGACGGGTTCGAAGCTGAGCCTGCTGCCGCCCGAGAACGCCACGGGGAACTACGTGAAGATCGTCCAGCGGATCCCCGTGAAGATCGTCCTCGACAAGGCGCCGTCGGGCGTCGTGTTCCGCCCCGGCATGAACGTCGACGCGACGATTTTCCTTAAGTAGAGGGCGGTCTTCAGACCGCCCTATTGGACGAAGCAGAGGCCACCGTGGAAGCCACGCTCACGCTGCCAACCGTCGCCCCGCGCACTGCGATCAATCCATGGTTCATCGCCGGCACCGTCATGCTGGCGACGTTCATGGAGGTGCTCGACACCAGCGTGGCCAACGTCGCGCTGCCCCACATCGCCGGCAACCTGTCGGCGAGCGTCGATGAGGCAACGTGGGTGCTCACGGCGTATCTCGTGGCCAACGCCATCGTGCTGCCGCTGAGCGGCTGGTTCTCGACGCTCTTCGGCCGCACGCGCTTCTATATGGCGTGCGTGGCGATCTTCACGGTGAGCTCGCTGCTCTGCGGCATCGCGCCGTCGCTGCCGCTGCTCATCCTCTTCCGCATCCTGCAGGGGCTCGGCGGCGGCGCCCTGCAGCCGATCTCGCAGGCGATCCTGGTGGAAAGCTTCCCGCGCGAGAAGCAGGGCGTCGCGACCGCCTTCTATGGCATGGGCGTGGTGGTGGCGCCGGTGATCGGGCCGACGCTCGGCGGCTGGATGACCGACAACTTCAGCTGGCGCTGGATCTTCCTGATCAACATCCCGTTCGGCATCCTCTCGATCCTGCTCACGACGATGCTGATCAAGGATCCGCCGGACTTCATCCGCAAGACGTTCAAGACCGGCCTCAAGCTCGATTACATCGGCCTGGGCCTCCTGGCCACGGGGCTCGCGGCGCTCGAGATCCTGCTCGACGAGGGGCAGCGCAGCGACTGGTTCGGCTCGCCCATGATCGTCGCCGCGGCGGTGATCGCGGTGGTGGCGCTGGTGGCCGTGGTGGTGTGGGAGCTGCGTCAGACCGATCCGGTGGTGGACTTCCGGATCCTGAAGAACCGCAGCTTCGCCGTCGCCGCCGTGACGATGTATGCCGTCGGCTTCATCCTCTACGGCAGCACCGCGCTCCTGCCGATCTTCCTGCAGACGATGCTGGGCTACACGGCGCTCCTCAGCGGCCTGGTGCTCTCGCCCGGCGGCGTGGCGATGATGATCGGGTTCGCGATCGTGGGCCGCATTCTCGGCAAGGTGCAGCCGCGCACGCTCATCGTCTTCGGGCTGCTGGTGTCGGCGCTCGGCACGTATCAGATGTCCGGGTTCAATCTGAACATCGACTTCAACACTGCGATGTGGGCGCGGACGCTGCAGGCTTTTGGTCTGGCGTTCCTGTTCGTGCCGATCAACGTGGCGGCGTTCTCCGCCATTCCGCGCGAGAAGCTCGGATACGCGACCGGCCTGATGAACCTGTTCCGCAACATCGGCGGCAGCGCCGGCATCGCGATGATCACCACGATGATGGCGCGCCGCTCGCAGTTCCATCAGGGCAACCTCGTAAGCCACGTGACGCCGCTCGATCCGGGCTACGGCGACATGCTGGCCGGCACCGCGTCGACCCTCGTTGGGCAAGGGGCGAGCGCCGCGGATGCGGCGGGGCAGGCCCAGGGACTGCTCTATGGTCTCGTGCAGCGGCAGGCGTTGATGATGGCGGTCACCGACACGTTCTTCGTGCTGTCGCTGATTTTCGTGGCGATGGTGCCGCTCGCGTTCCTCATCAAACGGAGCGCGCCGCCCACCGGCCCCATTCACGTCGATTGAGTACGTAGAGGCGGACCTTCAGGTCCGCCTTCCCCTATAATCGCGCCGCGTGTCGTCCCCGGCGCTCTCGCGCAAAGCCGTCGTCGCCGTCGTGATCGGCAATTGGCTCGAGTTCTACGACTTCCTCGCCTTCACCTTCTTCGCGGTCATGATCGGCCGCGCGTTCTTTCCCGGCGGATCGGAGTTCGCGAGCTTGCTGAGCGCGCTCGCCACCTTCGGTGTCGGGTTCTTTACGCGGCCGCTCGGCGCCGCGGTGATCGGCACCTACGCCGATCGCGCCGGCCGTCGCGCCGCGATGACGCTCACGCTGATGCTCATGGCGTGCGGCTCGGCGCTCATGGGGCTGACGCCGACCTACGCGCAGATCGGAATCGCCGCCCCAATCCTGCTGGTGATCGCGCGTCTCATCCAGGGATTTTCCTGCGGCGGGGAAGTGGGGCCCGCCACCGCGTATCTGCTCGAGTCGGCGCCTCCAGAGAGGCGCGTCGAGATGGCGGGGTGGCAGTCGTACAGCCAGCTGCTCGCGCTCTTGTCGGGCAGCCTTGCCGGAGTGGTGATTACGAACACGCTGAGCGAGGCGCAGCTCTATGCCTGGGGATGGCGTCTGCCGTTCGCGCTCGGGATCCTGATCGCGCCGGTCGGTCTCTACATCCGCCGACAGCTGCCCGAGACGATTCAACCGGGCGAGACGCGCGAGTCGGCGCGCGCGATTCTCGGCGAGGTGGCGCGGCATCATGCGCGTCCGGTTCTGTTTGGTGTGCTGGTGATCTGCG